>Ga0209373_10000039_pt1 | contig 305174 bp, 257 predicted proteins | sample Higcelweek5metaG_FD_187173 | JGI IMG/M metagenome (GOLD analysis project Ga0209373, IMG submission 187173) | Freshwater pond sediment microbial communities from the University of Edinburgh, under environmental carbon perturbations - High... | ecosystem: Environmental > Aquatic > Freshwater >...
TTGTTTGCACATGATGTGGCCGGCTGGAGCGATCTGTAAGTCCTGCCTCTCCCTCTTCACGAAAGCGGCGCAACCACTTGTAAACAGTAACCACCGAGACACCCAGCGACGTTGCAATTGCACTGGGGGCATTCCCGGCCAAGTACCGTTCCATGATCAATGCTCGACCCGATGGGGTCAATTTGGCATTCTTGTGGATGTTCACGGGGCCTCCTGCTCAGGATGTGGCTTCTCGCAAAACTCACATAATTCTGCTGAGCTCCCTAAACAACCTCCTGAGACACGACACCTAGGGTTTTCGTGACGTTTGTTGTGCTGGTATCCGAAATGCCTGCGGAGGGCGGCCAAAGAGGCGCAGAAAGGATCGACGCATACGTTCCGTATCACCAAATCCGCTTTGCCGGGCGACCTGCTCGACGGACAGGCCGGTCGATCTTTCCAGCAGGGCGCGTGCATGGTCAATCCTCAGGCGCTCGATGGCCTTTGCCGGGGTCATACCGGTATCAAGACGGAAGGAACGGGCGAAGTTGCGTGGGCTCATCGCAACGTATCGTGCCAGTTCTTCGACGCTCAGGCGCTGGTCGAGGTGTTCACTCGCCCAACGGAGCAAATTCTGAAATTTTCCGCCGTTGCCTGCCAGTTCCATCAGGGGGGAAAACTGTGACTGTCCCCCCATCCGCCGATGAGGGACGACCAGATAGCGCGCGACAGTCCGCGATATGTCATCACCGCAATCTTCGGCAATCAGAGCCAGCGCCATGTCAATCCCGGCAGTGATCCCGGCAGATGTCCAGACCGAGCCGTCACGGACGAAAATCTGGTCGTATTCCAGTTTTACGGCCGGATAGCGGCGCTGAAAATCACCGTTACAGACCCAGTGTGTGGTGGCGCGACGCCCATCCAGCAGGCCGGCGGCAGCCAGAATATAGGCTCCCGAGCAAACGCTGGCGATTCGCCGGGCATGTCTGGACGTTTCGCGGATCAGGTCCAGGGTCTGGTGATCGTTCAAGGCATTTTCGGTTCCTATGCCCCCGACAATGATCAGGGTGTCACAGATCAGTCCTGTCTCAAACCGTTCTACGGTCATCGTCGGTCCGGCAGACAGGCGGATCTGATCAGAGCCGACCCCAATCATGCGGACCTTATAGGTGTCTGCCACCAGTTGCCCGGCGATCTCGAAAGCGGCCGCAGGGCCTGCAATGTCCAGAATCTGGGCATCGTCGAAAACCAGCAGGGCGATATCTCGGCGGATCATCGGGCGCTTGTCCGAAAAGCAGGGATTTTTGTCGTTTCAGATACAGCGTAGTCAGGGCAGGGTAGCAGAGTCAATCGGGGGGAGGTCAATGTGCGCAAAACCTGTGCTGCGGGGATGATCTGCATCAGGTCTGTCCCCCAATGGTGGGGATGAGGGGTTTCATCTCCAGTTCTGTCCCATCTCGTGGAGTGCTGTGCCGGATCAGGCGCCAGCATCGGGGGATGGCTTGCCTGCTGCTGGCGATATTCCTTCAGGTCTTGATGCCGCTCGCCGGGGTGCCTGCGTCAGCCGGTGCCGCGATGACCTCGCCTGCGCTGGCTGATACACTCGATCCCTCTTCCGTGTGTCTGACATCGGTCACGACTGTTCCAGGGCAACAGGCCCTGCCTGACCAGACAGGGCATCGGGACGGCATGGTCTGTGGCTATAGCCACCTTTGCTGTCAGCCGCCATTATCCTCTGGCCAGATCGAGGTGCCGCCCCCGTGCGGTACGGGATGGCGTCTTGCGGCATCAGTACCGCCGGTACCGCCCTGCACCTCTGCCCGTACACGGGCCTGTGCCCGCGCTCCTCCTGTCATTTCCTGACGTGATCTCCGGAGTTCTTCCGGCCTTGGACCAGTGTGCGTTCCCCGTGGCGCATCCTGATCTGACTGTTTGATGTGTCGCAGTGATGTTGCGCAAAACCGGAACCGCTTTTGCGCTCGCTGCTCCAGGTCTTCACTCGGCGTCATGACGCATCCGCCGTTGCTCCGGCGGATGGGCGTCGTTGTCAGGAATTTCTCATGTCCCGCTTTGTTTCAGGCCTTGTGCTTGCCCTTATGCTTGCCCCCTTGTGTCGTTCTGCCGGTGCCCAGACAGCCAGCGGGGCATCGGAGGGGACATCCTCTCCGCCTTCCCCGGAAACCGTGGTAACGCTCCCCACGGTGGTGGTAACCGGACGTGCCGATGTAACCACCACCACGGCCGGAGACGTTGATGGCTACCGGGCTCTGACCGCCAAAAGTGCAACCCTGACGGATACTCCGTTGCGGCAAATTCCGCAATCAATCGAGGTCATTCCCCGCAGTGTTCTGGATGATCAGGCCGTCACCTCCATCGGGGAGGCTCTTAAAAACGTCAGTGCCACGGTCGGACAGCCCGCCTTGCAGACGCCAGTCTATAATTCGAATTATATCCGGGGGTTTGCCGCCGAGCAGTACCTGGATGGTATGACCACCTATCTGGGCAGCGGCGATACCAATGCGATGGCCGATGTCGAGCGGATCGAAGTGTTGAAGGGGCCAAATGGCATCCTTTATGGCGGCGGCAGCGGTACGCCGTTGGGTGGGGTTATCAATGTTGTGTCCCGCATGCCGACTGCCGACCGTTTTCTGGAGATTGGGGGGACCGTGGGCAGCAACGCCTATTATGCTCCCTACTTTGACATCAACCAGCCGCTGAGCAAGGATGGCACAATCCTGTTCCGCAGCACCGGCAGTTATGTGAAATCCGGTTCGGATGTCGATGTCATTGACACCGATCGCTATTCATTCAACCCGACGGTCCTGCTGACCAACAAGGAGGGCACGACCCTGACAGTACAGGGGCGGACGTCCCGCTGGGAACAACAGGAATATCAAGGTTTGCCAGCGGTTGGCACTGTCACCGGATCGTTCAGGGTGAACCCGGACCTGTTTATCGGGACGCCCGATGTCCCGGACAGTTTCTCTGAAACCAATAGCCTGACGGCAACCCTGGATCATGCTCTGAACGATGTCTGGTCAAACAGTACCAAAGTCCGTTATGGCAAGAGTTCTTATAACCAGATATCGCAAATCATCATCAGCAATACGCCTGATGCGGGTGGGTCGTCGTGGAGCCTCTATAACCAGAATGTGGAAGAAGAGCGTGACGAGATTGCGGTGTCATCGCATTTTCTCGGGCAGTACACTTCTGGCCTTTTTGAATTCAAGCCCCTGTTCGGTGTTGATTACAGCCGATTGGCTGAAACCGCTGTCATGCATATGAGCGGCGCAGTGGGTACGGTTGATTTGCTGTCTCCCGCCTCGTGGCCAGCCTATACCGCGCCGTCGGGTGTCGCCATGACTGACGGCGATAATGTTTACAGCACATACGGGGCTTATGCCCAGCTTCAGTCAACGGTAGGCAACCGCGTGCATCTACTCGCTGGTTTACGGTTGGCGCATCTCGAGATCGACCAGTATTCGCCAACCTATCTGCGTGGTGACAATACCAAAAAAACAAAACTGCTGCCGCGTGTGGGGGCGGTTTATGACCTGACGGATCAGTTTTCGCTGTTTGCCGATTACAGCGAAGGAATGAAGGGAAATCCTTTCTTCTTTTATTCTGGTGCCGCAGTCCCCGAAGTCTCCAGACAGTATGAGGGTGGGGTCAAGTTTGATGCCCGGAATGGGGTATCCGGGAGTGCGGCGCTGTTTCAGGTCAGCCGATCGCATGTCCCGGTCACCGATCCCAGTGATGCTTTCGGTCTGACCAGCCTTGCCATTGGTGAACAGCAGTCGCGCGGATTTGATGGCGAGCTGACATGGCAACCGGATGAGCACTGGAAACTGATGGCCAATTACGCCTATGTGGATGCGGAATTGACCAGGGATATTCCGGGGGGAGCCACGGCAGGCAGTAAGCTGGTCGGCATTCCGCGCCATTCCGGGGGCGTCTGGGGAGACTATGCCTTTGGGAGCGGGGCGCTGAAGGGCTGGAGCGCCGGGGCAGGTCTGCATGCCGCATCCGGGGCACCTTTGGACCTTAAGAATATCTATAAAACAGAGGGCTATGTGACGGCTGACGCGGCCATCCATTATCAGGACGATGGTTTTTCCGCCAGTCTGAATGTCAAAAACATGACTGATGAACAGTACTATACCCCGTATCAGTATCTCGTCGGTGGCGTTGCTTCGGCACCCGGCCGTTCTGTTTTCCTGACGGTTTCCCAACGATTTTAAAGTACTGGTTCGAGCATCAATGATGAAGCAGGGCTGGCGGTCAGATACCGGGTATCCGGCTTCCGACTGCCAGCCCGACAATAGATCTTCAGGAGCCAAGGCCATGACCGACATGGACCGTCGTACCATAACCCTGCTGGCACTGTTGGCACCGTTTACCCCCCTCGCTTCAGGGCCAGTCATGGGGCAGGTGCCCGGGCATAAGTTACCTGACAATGGTGAAGAGATGAGCTCCGTACCCTGGATGGGGGACGAGCAGATTGCCATGCTGATCTATCCGGGAATGACCGTGATGGACCTGATCGGGCCACACTGCATGTTCTCTGCCTTGATGGGGGCCAAAATTGATCTGGTTGCTTCTTCGCTTGATCCTGTGACCAGCGATGCCGGGGTAACCCTCATCCCGACCGCCACCTTCCAGAGCTGTCCGCGTGATCTGACCATTTTATTCACCCCGGGAGGAACCGATGGCACGCTGGCAGCGGCCTCTGATTCCGAAACACTGGCCTTTCTGGCCGATCGAGGGGCGCGGGCGAAATACATCACCAGTGTTTGCTCTGGCTCTCTGCTTCTGGGGGCTGCGGGATTGCTCAAGGGATACAGGGCAACCTCTCACTGGTCCTGTCGGGATGCGTTGGCCGGGTTCGGAGCCATCCCGACCGATGCACGCGTGGTGCGCGATCGTAACCGGATTACCGGTGCAGGGGTCACCGCAGGGCTTGATTTCGGCCTGTCGATGGTCGCGGAACTTCGGGGGCGGATTTATGCTGAATGCACCCAGTTGATGGGGGAGTATGATCCCCAGCCGCCATTCAATGCAGGCTCTTTGCGCACGGCCAGTGCTGATGTGCGAACTGCAATGGTTGAAATGGCGGCAGACTTTACCAGAAAAGCCGAGGCGCTGGCTGGCCTGCAGCGGAACTGAGCACGCTGTCCTGCCCAATGCACAACGCCCGCCCGGTTTCCCGGACGGGCGTTGCTCTGATCAGGCTTGTTGAAGGCCTTGTGGTACAGGCACCACTCCTTAGCAGGAGTAGTACATCTTGTACTCGATCGGGTGCGGGGTGTGTTCGTAGGCGTACACTTCTTCCCACTTCAGTTCGCAGTAGGCGTCGATGAACTCTTCGGTGAACACGTCGCCCTTCTTCAGGAAGTCGCTGTCGGCCTTGACGGCTTCCAGGGCTTCACGCAGCGAGGCGCAAACGGTCGGGACCTGAGCCAGTTCTTCGGCCGGCAGGTCGTACAGATTCTTGTCCATCGGGTCGCCCGGGTGGATCTTGTTCTGGATACCGTCGAGGCCGGCCATCAGCATGGCGGTGAAGGCCAGGTAGGGGTTGGCGGTCGGGTCCGGGAAGCGGACTTCAACGCGCTTGCCCTTCGGCGAAGCAACGTACGGAATACGGCAGGACGCCGAACGGTTACGCGCCGAGTAAGCGAGCAGCACCGGGGCTTCGAAGCCCGGGATCAGACGCTTGTAGGAGTTGGTCGACGGGTTGGTGAAGGCGTTCAGGGCCTTGGCATGCTTGATGATACCGCCGATGTAGTACAGGGCGGTTTCAGACAGGTCAGCATAGCCCGAACCGGCGAACAGCGGCTTGCCGTCTTTCCAGATCGACTGGTGAACGTGCATGCCCGAACCGTTATCGCCAGCCAGCGGCTTCGGCATGAAGGTCGCGGTCTTGCCATAGGAGTGGGCAACCATGTGGACGCAGTACTTGTAGATCTGCATCCAGTCGGCGGCCTGGATCAGGGTGCCGAACTTGGACCCCAGCTCGTGCTGCGACGAGGCCACTTCGTGGTGATGCTTTTCCATGGGCAGGCCCATTTCCAGCATCACGGAGACCATTTCGGCGCGCAGGTCGGTGCCCGAGTCCACCGGCGGAACGGGGAAGTAGCCGCCCTTGATGCCCGGACGGTGAGCGAAGTTGCCTTCTTCAAAGGCCTTGTCGGTCACCCACGGAGCGTCTTCGGAGTCCAGCTCGAACGACACCTTGTTCATCGAGACGTTGTAGCGCACGTCGTCGAACACAAAGAATTCGGCTTCCGGGCCGAAGTAGGCGACGTCACCGATCCCGGCGCCGTCCATGTAGGTCAGGGCCTTCTTGGCGATCGAGCGCGGATCGCGGTCATACGGCAGGCCGGTCGACGGTTCCACGATGTCGCAGAACAGGATCAGCTGCGGCTGGGCAGTGAACGGATCCATGACGGCGGTGGACAGATCCGGCATCAGGATCATGTCGGACTCGTTGATGGCCTTCCAGCCGGCGATCGACGAACCGTCGAACATGATGCCTTCGGTCAGCAGGTCTTCATCGACCGTGGACACGTGCTGGGCGGTGTGTTGCCACTTACCGCGCGGGTCGGTGAAACGGAAATCGACGTATTTCACGTCGTTTTCCTTGATCATCTCGAGAACTTTTTTGACGTCGGACATGATCCCTAATCCCGTCTGTGAGACTGAAAAATGTTATGCAACAACGCTGTGCCGGGGTAAGGGGCGCGCAGGTGGCGCACCCGGTGGCAAGCGTGACCGTGATCGAGGCGGTTGCACCGGAACAGCCCGGTGCCTCCATGGCCTACCCGAAACCGCGCTTTAGGGGAAGTCCCCTAATTTCAAACGGCGTCGATGCCGCGTTCGCCGGTACGGATGCGGACGGCTTCCTCGATGTGGGAGACAAAGATTTTGCCATCCCCGATCCGGCCCGTGTGGGCGGCCTGGGCAATGGCTTCGATGGCGCGTTCAACCAGGCCGTCGTCAACGACCAGCTCGATTTTCACTTTCGGCAGGAAATCGACGACATATTCGGCACCCCGGTACAGCTCGGTGTGGCCCTTCTGTCGCCCAAAGCCCTTGGCCTCGGTGACGGTGATGCCCTGAAGGCCGATTTCATGCAGGCCTTCTTTGACTTCATCAAGTTTGAACGGCTTGATGATCGCCTCGATCTTCTTCATGAGCCGAGTGTCTCTTCCCTTGTCTGACGTGGTCCGAGGGGGAGGGTAATCCTACCCGTTCGGTGTCCGCATCTGTCGTTGCCGTCATTTCCCTTATCACGCCGCGTGCCAACTGCGCAATATGGCGAAAATACCATAAAAAGAGCCGCTTTTCAGGCGGGTAGAAGTCGCAAAAAGGCAAGGGGCATGCCTATTTATAAAGCACCTTGCCTGTTTGTGAGGCACTAGAACGGACGTTTGTGCGGCAACACTTCCGGGGATGGCGGCCGCGTGCTAGTCATGCGACAAAATCTGTCTTTGCTCTGATTCGCGGAGGGCTACGGTGAAACCGGCCAACAGTGTTCTGTCGTCCTACGGGACCACCATTTTCGAAGTGATGAGCGGCCTTGCCCAGCAGTATGGCGCGGTCAATCTGGGGCAGGGCACCCCGGAAGGACTGGAACCGCAGGACATCATCGACTGCGCCGCCCGTCACATGACCAGCGGCCCGCACCAATACCCCAGCATGTTCGGGGTGCCCGAGCTGCGGCAGGCGATTGCGGCCCATGATCAGGTGTATTACGGGCTGGATCTCGACTGGCGCAGCGAAGTGATGATCACCTCGGGGGCGACCGAGGCGCTGGCCGACTGCCTGTTCGGGCTGATCGAACCGGGTGACGAGGTGGTGCTGTTTGAACCGCTTTATGACAGCTATCTGCCGATCATCCGCCGGGCGGGGGGCATCCCGAAGCTGGTGCGCCTGACGCCGCCGGAATGGGCGATCCCCGATCAGGAGCTGGCCGCCGCCTTTTCCGACCGGACCAAGCTGGTGGTGATCAATACGCCAGCCAATCCGTGCGCCAAGGTGTTCACCCGCGCCGAGCTGACCCGCATCGCCGAGCTGGCAACCGCCCATGATGCCATCGTGCTGTGCGATGAAGTCTATGAGCATCTGGTGTTTGACGGTCTGGAGCATGTGCCGGTGATGACCCTGCCGGGGATGCGCGAGCGGTGCGTGCGCATCGGATCGTTCGGCAAGGTGTTTTCGATCACCAACTGGAAGGTCGGCTATATCGTGGCGTCACCGCTGTTGATGCAAGCGATTGCCAAGACCCACCAGTTCATCACCTTCACCACTCCGGCGGCGACCCAGCAGGCGGTGGCGTGGGGGCTGCAAAACCGCGATGATTATGTGCGCGGGCTGGCGGCCCAGTTGAGTGTGCGCCGCGACCAGTTGTCGGCTGGGTTGGCCGGGCTGGGCTTCCGGCCTTTGGTGGCGCAGGGGACCTATTTCCTGTCGGCGGATTTTTCGGCCCTGTCGACTCTGCCCGACAGCGAGTTCTGCCAGTATCTGGTGCGCGAGGTCGGGGTGGCGACGGTGCCCATTTCGGCGTTCTACGTTGACCGCCCGGGTCTGGAGGTGCCGCGATCGACCATCCGTTTCTGCTTTGCCAAAACGCCGCAGGCGATTGATACCGCCTTGGAACGATTGGCAAAGCTGCGGGTGTGACCGTAACGGCGCCTGTTTTCTGGGGGTGCTGAAAATTTTTTACAGATTTGTTTTTTTCTGCTTGACGCACCCCCTCCAAAACTATAAAAACCGCTCCACGCCCTGCGGCGGGTATAGCTCAGTCGGTTAGAGCACCTGGTTGTGGTCCAGGGGGTCGTCGGTTCGAATCCGTCTACTCGCCCCATCTTCCCGCGAAAGCGGAGCCGCTCTTAGGTTACGGGAAATCACTTCGGTGATCTTCGTAAGACCAGAGATGGCAACAGACAAAACGCACTCCGGGAAATCGGGGTGCGTTTTTCTTTTCAGCATTCAAACGAATGGGGTCCGGGGCCTTCAGGCCCCGGTGAGTTCTTGCCCTCAGCTTCCCCGTGGCTTGGCCCGGCTGGTCGGCGGTGCCGTCAGCGGGTCATCCGGCCATGGGTGCTTGGGATAACGGCCTTTCAGGTCAGCCTTTACGGCCGGATAGCTGGAGCTCCAGAAGCCCGGCACATCGCGGGTGATCTGCACCGGGCGATGGGCCGGGGACAGCAGATGCACCACCAACGGCACCTTGCCTGCCGCCAGTGATGGATGCCGGGTGGTGCCGAACATCTGTTGCAGGCGAACCGCCAGCACCGGAACCTCGCCGGTGCTGTAATCCAGCGGGATGGCGTCACCGGTCGGCACCACGAAATGGGTCGGAGCCTCGCTGTTCAGCCGCTGTTGCTGGTCCCAGGTGACGGTGCTGTGCAACGCCTCCAGCAGCGGCAGCTTTCTCAGATGCTCCAGACGGCTCATGCCACTGAGATAAGGGGCCAGCCAGTGCTCCAGACTGTCCAGCAGGCCAGCGGGTGACAGGTCGGGCCAGCGGCTGTCGGGGCCTTCGGCGGTGCGCAGGAACTGGACACGGGCGCAGAATTGCTCACAGGCCTTGTTCCACGGCAGGACATGCAGGCCGGTCTGCCGGATGCCCTGCACCAGCCCTTCAGCCAGCCGCGACGGGTCGGGGGCGGGCAGGGGATCGTCTTTCAGAACCAGCGCCCCGAACCGCCGCTGACGGCGGGCCTGCACAGTCTGGTCGCGGTTGTTCCAGCCGATCACCTCGTCTTCGCTGATGCGGTTGCCGTACAGGGCTTCCACATCGGCCAGAGCGAGCGGGGCCGCAAGATAAATGCGGCCATTGGCCCCGCCGCCATCCAGATCGGCCACCGCCAACACCTCTTCCCGCAGCAACGGGTCATCATCGGCCAGCACTGCCCCGCGCCCACCGGACAAAACATAGGTGCCGCTGGCCCGCCGTCGGCCAATCCGGTCAGGATAGGCCAGCGCCAGCAGGCGGCCACAGTCTTCAACGCTGGCTGACCGGTCAGGGGGGCTCTGGCCGGTCATTCGCCGCCAGTCTTTGGCCAGACGGCGCACCCGCTCAAGGGCTCCCCGATCAACGTCACCGGCATGGTCGCGCGGCTCGTTGTGCAGCAGGCGCAGCCGGTGGCGCAGGTCGGTATCGCGCCGGCTGCGCAGAATGTCGCGTTCGGTCAACAGGGCCGCCAGTTCACAGACAAGGCTGCCTGCGCCAACCGCTGACCCGGCAGCCAGCATCATGTGCGCCAGCCGCGGGTGGACCGGCAAACGGGCCATCTCTTTGCCGTGGTCGCTGATCCGTCCATGCTGATCCAGTGCGCCCAGCGCGCTCAGCAGGTCGCGCCCCTGCGCCATTGCCCCGGCGGGCGGTGCATCCAGCCACGGCAGGCTGTCGGCCTCGGCCCCCCATGCTGCCAGATCCAGCGCCAGCGGGGCAAGGTCGGCTTCGAGGATTTCCGGCGGCGGGAACGGCAGCAGGGCGCGGTCTTCGGCCTCGCTCCACAGACGGTAACAGACCCCCGGCTCGCGCCGCCCGGCCCGGCCCCGCCGCTGGTCGGCTTCGGCACGGGTGATGCGGGTGGTCACCAGTCGGCTCATGCCGCTGTTGGGGTCAAAACGCAGCCGTCGCGCCTGTCCGGCGTCGATCACCACCCGCACGCCGTCAATGGTCAACGATGTTTCGGCGATGGCGGTGGCCAGGACCACTTTCCGCGTGCCGGCGCTGGCTGGACGAATGGCCGCGTCCTGGGCGGCGGGCGGCAGGGCACCATAAAGGGGCAGAACCGCCACATCCGGCGGCAGGCCGTTCAGCGCCGCCTGCACCCGGCGGATTTCGCGTTCTCCCGGCAAAAACACCAGCACCGAGCCACTATCCTGCACCAACGCCTGTTGCACCACCTCGGCCACCCGGCTTTCAAGGCGGGGCGGTCCGCTGCGCTGGATAGCGGGGGCGGCAACAAAGCGGGTTTCAACCGGGAACATCCGGCCTTCGCTGGTGATCAGCGGAGCATCGCCCAGCAGGGCGGCCACCGGCGCGCCGTCGAGGGTGGCCGACATCACCAGCAGGCGCAGATCATCGCGCAGGGCCGTCTGCACCTCAAGGCACAGGGCCAGTCCCAGATCGGCATTCAACGAGCGTTCGTGAAATTCGTCAAAGATCACCAGCCCGACCCCGGCCAGTTCGGGGTCGTGTTGCAGGCGACGGGTGAGGATGCCTTCGGTGACCACCTCGATGCGGGTGGCGGCGGAAACCCTTGCCTCTTGCCGGACGCGATAGCCGACCGTCTGGCCGACCGTCTCGCCCAGCAGGGCAGCCATGCGTTCGGCGCTGGCGCGGGCGGCGAGGCGGCGAGGCTCCAGCATGATGATTTTCTGCCCGGCCAGCCACGGCGCATCCAGCAGGGCCAGCGGGACGGTGGTGGTCTTCCCGGCCCCCGGAGGTGCCTGCAAAACTGCGGAAAATCCCGAGCCAAGGGCGTCGCGCACGGTCGGCAGGACTTCGGCAATCGGCAGGTCGGTGGTAAAGGGCAGAGTGCGCTCGCTCATGGGACTCCGGGGGGCAAATAATCAGGATGCGGGGCTTGGGGGATGGCGCAGCATCGGCTATGGTGCGCCCCATCGTCTGCCAGCTTTCCCCGTCCGGCGCAACTGTCGCTGCGGCCCGGCTGTCGGCTCTTTCAAACGCTCGCGCTTTGGGATACCGTCCGCACCATGACTGACACATCCATTCCGTCCCTTTTGTACCGGCTGGTTCACGCTGCCGACTGGCAGGCGGCTGCCGGTGCTGGCGCCTATCGTGGCGCGGCCCATGATCTGGCTGATGGCTTTGTCCATATGTCGACGGCTGAACAGGTGCCCGGAACTGCCGCGCGCTATTATCAGGGGCTGCCGGATATCCTGCTGCTGACCCTCGACAGTGCCCGGCTGCACGGCGAGGTGAAAATGGAACCGTCCACCGGCGGCAAGCTGTACCCGCATCTGTACGGTGACATCCCGCTGGAAGCGGTGCTGGCTGTCGAACCGTTGAAGCTTGATTCCGAGGGGCAGTTGGTCGTCCCCTATCTGCGCGGAGTGTGAAACCGTGGTTTTTGATCCCTACCGCGTCGCCGGTCCCCTGTTGCGCAGGATGGATGCGGAGACCGCCCACCGGCTGGCCATCAAGGCGCTGAAGGCCGGTCTGGCCGGTCGGCAGTCCACCGCTGATGATCCGCGTCTGGCGGTGTCCCTGTGGGACCGCCGCTTTACCAACCCGGTCGGTCTGGCTGCCGGTTTTGACAAGAATGCCGAAGCCCCCGATGCCCTGCTGGGGCTGGGGTTCGGCTTTGTCGAAATTGGCGGGGTGACGCCGCGTCCACAGCCGGGCAACCCGCGTCCGCGCGTGTTCCGTCTGCCGGACAACGGGGCGGTGATCAACCGGATGGGCTTTAACAATGACGGTCTGGAGGTGGTGCGCGAGCGTCTGCGCAGCCGTCGCCGTCATCCGACCGGCCTGCTGGCGGTCAATCTGGGCAAGAACAAGGACACCGAAGACGCCGCCAGCGACTATGAAAAGGGCGCGGCGGCCTTTGGCGAGCTGGCCGATTTTCTGGTGATCAACGTCTCCAGCCCCAACACGCCGGGCCTGCGTGCCTTACAGGGCCGTGAACCGCTGATCGAAATCATTCGCCGCACCCAGGCGCCGCTGAAGACCCTGAGCCGCCGACCGCCACTGTTGCTGAAAATCGCCCCCGACCTGACCGAAGCCGACGAGGCCGACATTGCCGATGTGGCGGTCAGCGAACAGCTTGACGGGCTGATTGTCTCCAACACCACCCTGGCCCGGCCCGACAGCCTGCGCGGCGATGCCAAAGGCGAAACCGGCGGTCTGTCCGGCAAGCCGCTGTTCGGCCCGTCCACCGCCCTGCTGGGGCGGATGTATCAGCGGACGGACGGCAAGATTCCGTTGGTCGGCGTCGGTGGTATTGCGTCGGGGGCCGATGCCTATGCCAAAATCCGCGCCGGGGCTTCGCTGGTGCAGTTGTACACCGCGCTGATCTATCAGGGTCCGTCGCTGGTGCAGACCCTGAAACGTGACCTGCTGGCCTGTCTGGAACGGGACGGCTTTTCTTCTGTATCCGAGGCCGTGGGGGCCGATTTCCGATGATTACCAAACTTCGCCCGCATCGTTTGGGGGCCGATGGCCTGCCGGTTGACGAATGGGGGATGCCGCATGCGTCGGTGCCGCGCCTGCTGCCCGGTGTGCGGGCGGCGGCGTTTCAGTACGATACCTTTATCCTCGACCTGTGGGGGGTGATCCACGACGGTGCGCAAGCCTTCCCGCATTCACGGGAAACGCTGCGTCGGCTGAAGGATGCTGGCTGCAAGACCATGCTGTTGTCCAATGCGCCGCGCCGGGCGCATGTGCTGATTGCCCAGATGGATGGCTTCGGGATCGAGCGTGATCTCTATGGCGAGGTGATGTCGTCGGGCGAAGCGGTGCGGCAGGCGATGCTCGACCGCACCGATCCGTTCTTTGCCGCGCTGGGCAGCGTCTGTTATCACCTCGGCCCCGAACGCGACCGGTCGATCTTTGAAGACGTGCCGGTGACCATTACCGACCGTCTGGACGAGGCCGAGTTCATCGTCAACACCGGGCCGGTGGATTTTGCCGATGACGTTGGCACCTATGAGTCGGTGCTGGCCGCCGGGGTGGCCCGCGACCTGCCGATGGTGTGCGCCAACCCCGACCGGGTGGTGATCCGGCTGGGCCAGCGCATCATCTGCGCCGGGGCTCTGGCGGACCGCTATGTCGAACTGGGCGGGCGGGTTGCCATGCGCGGCAAGCCCGATGCGGCTGTGTACGAGCTGTGCCTGAAGGTGCTGGGCAGTCACCCCTATCGCACGGCGGTGGTGGGTGACGCGCTGGAAACAGACATGCGCGGTGCGGCCAACGCCGGTCTGTCGGGCATCTGGGTTACTGGTGGCATCCATGCAAAGGAAGTGGATGGCGCCTATGGCAAGCCGGGCGACCCGGCGATGATGGCCGAGCTGTGCCGCCGCCATGATCTGGCCCCGACGGCGGCGCTGTCGGGCTTTATCTGGTAACCAGCGGTCCCATCAGGCTTTTCTGATCTACCCCCCTGCTGCAATTGGATGTTTTCCAGTCGCTCGCAGGGGGGTATCTTTTTGGATATGGTACCCGAAGAGACAAGAAGGACGCAGAGATGCTGGAGTGGATGGGATTCAGTGATGCGGTGGCTGTCGGCTGGTTCCTGTTTCTGTGGGTTGGCTATACGTGGTATGCCGATCTCAGTTCGGCCCATGCCCGCAGCATCGGTGCGGCGATGAACCTGCGGCGTCATGCCTGGATGATGCAATCCTTGCGACGCGATGGCCGTATTGTGGACAGCAACATTCTGGGCAACCTGCTGACCGGGGTCGGTTTCTTTGCTTCGACGACCATTTTTGTTCTGGGTGGTCTGATTGCCATGCTGGGGGTGGCCGAACAGGGGGCCGAAGCCTTGTCCCACCTGCCGCTGACCCAACCGACGCAGGCAACCGCGTGGGAGGTCAAGGTCGTTTGCTTACTGGTGATTTTCATCTATGCGTTCTTTAAATTTGCCTGGGCGTTCCGGCTGGCCAATTATTGTTCGATTACAGTTGGAACCATGCCGCCTGCGGCTGAGCACGACACCCCGGCCGCAATCAAGGCTGCCAATGCCGCTGCCCGGTTGACCAGTTTGTCCGGTCATCACTTTAACCGGGGTCTTAGAGCTTACTTTTTTGCCTTGGCAGCGTTAGGATGGCTGGTCAACCCGTGGCTGTTTGCCGTGATGACGCTGGGCGTGGTCATCGTACTTTATCGCCGGGAATTTCGTTCGCATGCCCTTCGTGCCTTGCACGACAACGCCTTACCCTGAGCTGACCCCTGACCCGGGTGACTTTGTACGTCGGATACCAAAAAAACTGCACCTGTTGTCCTTTAGAACCAGTGAGTTTCTTGGAATATACAGGCAAAATACCCAACTATTCAGCAAAGCCTGCTTTCACGCAGGGTCGCAATGTGGTTTTCAGGATGTCTTGGACGGAAAAAGCATGAGCAAATCCGCGCCTCCCGTATCCGCGTCTCTGGACGCTCACCAGTTGGCAGGTATCCTGCTGACCATGATTGACGAGGTGCGGAGCACCATTACCGGGGCCGTCTCGCAGTCATTGGGTGAAACCATTGGTCAGCAGGTGCAAACTCTGGTCAATGATCAACTGCGCACGATCATTGCAGAGGAAGTTCGCTCTGCCGTTCGTGAAGCGCTGAGCGAAGCTCCTCTGCAACAGGCTGCGCCGATGGCCGCAATGTCAGAGGTGGTGCGCGACGCCAACACCGGTGCGCCGCCCGAAGCCCTGCAGGCGATGGCTCAGGAAGCTGCCTATCAGATGGCGCAGGAAATGGCCGAGCAGCTTGGGCCCTACATGGTGAAAAACGTTGCCCACGAAGTCACCGCGCAACTGGCCCCCCTGCTGAGTGGCGGCGATGACGCGGTGAAGGAGGCGGCAACAGAGGCGGCAAAGGAGGGTTCGGGCGATTACATGGACCTGATCCATCTCGAGCTGATCGAGCTGCTGGACCGCATCCATGCGACCAAGTCCGAAGTGGCGTCGTTGCGTCCGTCAATGGGGGCCACCGACCAGATCACCGCTGCCACCATGGAGCTGGAGGCGGTCATTCAGGCCACCGAACAGGCAACCTCCGATATTCTGGAAGCGGCCGAAGACCTGCAAACCACCGTCGAACGCCTGCGCTCGCCCGAGTTGAAGATGTCCGAAATTCTCGGGATTGCCGAGCATCTGGAAGACTCGGCCACCAACATCCTGATGACCTGTTCGTTCCAGGATCTGACCGGCCAGCGGATCACCGCCGCCGTCAATACCCTGCTGTACGTCGAAGAAAGCCTGACCCGTATCGTCGAACTGTGGGGCATTACCCAGGGGACGGCGGACTCGAACCTGATGCGCAATGCGCCGGACGATGATCGCCCGGACAAGGACCTGCTGAACGGCCCGCAGATGGATGGTGCCGGCGTGTCGCAGGACGATATCGACAAGCTGTTCGGCTAACAAGACATCCCCGGCCCGCACAGGCGGGAACCGGTTTTGCGCATCATCACTGGGGCAGATCAAAAGGTTAGACCAGTGTGCCTGCGTCAGACCATGGTAAACGACAGTTGAAGAAGAATGGCGGACTGCCGTCCGCACCTGCCCGGGGGGCGATGCCCCCGGACCCCCGTTTTTTCTTTTATGATCAAAGAAATGGGGGCCGGGGCCTCAAGGCCCTGGCGAGGTTTGGAGCAGCGCTCCATGATCTTTTTGTTTTTTCTCGTGTACCGTGACGCCACATTTAACGCACACTGGTCCAGGGCGTGCGGGGACACAGCAGGGGCGCAAGGGATGGATGCCTATGGCATATCGGTGATTGTGCGGGGAACCGGCGAATACGCCTCGGCCATTGCGCGCGAGTTGTTTCTGGCCGGGAATGCGGTGGTGTTGCAACAAAGCACACCGCCCGCTGAGATTCGTCGTCTCCGTTGCTTTAGCGACGCCTGGTTCTGTTCTCCCGGACCTTTTGCGATGGCCAGCCTGAGCGGTGCCCAGCTGGAGGGCGTCTTTGCCCGTCGGGTGGACAGCCCGGCCACCCTGACCGCCTGTCTGGGACGGCGCGAGGCCATTCCGCTGGCCGCTATGCCGCTGGAGCATGTGATCAGTGCCTGGCCATGGGCTGTTCTGGTTGATGCCCGGATGCTGAGGGCACCGGCAAAGCCTCAACGCCATCTTGCGGGGCTGACCATCGGGTTGGGGGGCGGCTTTCTGGGAGGCGAAACGGTTGATCTGGTGATTGGCTGTGACGATCAGAACCCCGGCGCGTTCGTTCCCACCGGTCACTGTCTGCCATTCCCGCAAGAAGAAAGTGGTCCCCTGCGCACGGTGTGCCGGGCGCCGCATGATGGCATCTTTCACACGGCGGCACGGATTGGTGATCGGGTGTCACCGGGCGAAACGATTGGCTGGGTGGGGGCCAGCGAAATCCGTATCCCCGACCATGCGCCGCAGAACAGCCTGATCCGTGGCCTGCCCCGTGACGGGGCAACGGTGCGGGATAGTGACGAAATTCTGGATATGGCTCCACCGGGCAGCCGGGTCAGTGGGGTCAGCGTCAAGGCGCGGACCATCACCCGGGCGGTGATGCTGGCGATTGCCTCGGATGGCGAGCCGATCCACGACTTTCTGCTGCGTCATTGGCGTTGAGCGGGCTGGGCGTACTTTCTGGCTCCGGCGACGCAGGCCACGGCGGCGAGTGTTGCCAGCAGCATGGTGCTACTGACCGTTTCGTGCAGCAGCAGCGCGGCCAGCGCCAGCGCCATGAAGGGTTGGGTCAATTGTAATTGCCCGACAGCGGCGATACCACCCTGTGCCAGCCCGCGATACCAGAACATGAACCCGATCAACATGCTGAACAGCGAGACATAGGCCAGTCCAAGCCATGCCGGGATGCTGACACGGCTGAACGAGGCTGGCTGGGTCAGCAGCGCCAGCGGTAACATGACCGGCAAGGCCACCAGCAGCGACCAGCAGATGACCTGCCAGCCCCCCAGAGTCCGCGACAGGCGCGCGCCTTCAGCATAGCCGAGGCCGCAGACAAGGATTGCCGCCAGCATCAGCGCATCGCCGGCCAGCGATGCCTCGGCGTTTCTGCTCAGCGCATAGCCCGCGACACAGGTCGCGCCCAGAACCGAAAACAGCCAGAACAGGGGCTGGGGCCGTTCACCGCCGCGCAGAACGGCGAAAATCGCCGTACACAGGGGCAACAGGCCGATAAACACAATCGAATGGGCGGAACTGATCTGCTGCAAGGCCAGTGCGGTCAACAGCGGAAAGCCAACCACCACCCCCAACGCCCCCAGCGCCAGAGACGGCACATCGGCAGCCCGTGGGCGAGGCTGACGCCGCAGCAGCAACAGGGCGCACCCCAGCAGCGCCGCAATCGAGGCACGGGCGCAGGTCAGAAATGTGGGATCAAAATCGATCACTGCCACCCGCGTTGCAGGCAGTGACCCGGCAAAAATCGCCACCCCCAAAAATCCGTTGATCCAGCCGCTAGACCAGCGTGCGTTAAACATGACGCAGGCACGCTGGTCTAACCTTTTGTTATGTCGCATTGTTTTTGCGAAAACCGGTTCCCGCTTTTCGCACAATGCTCTGGTCGTTTTGTCCATGGTCGGGGCCTTTTGCCTTCTGTGGTCTTCTTGTGAGGGAGACTGTCGGGGACAGACAGAGCAATAAAGCATTGTGGAACTGGTCATGCCAGATACGGTCCAGTACAATTGGAAAGAACTGTTATGGATGTAAGGCCAGTACGATTGGAGACCCATGGAACGGAGTGGAACACGGATCGAGGCGGTGATGACCGAAATCCGCTCGCGGATTGCCGCGCGCCTGTATCTGCCGGGTACGCGGTTGCCGTCGGTGCGGGCGCAGGCGCAGGCGATGAAGGTTTCGGTTTCGACGGTGGTCGAAGCCTATGACCGCCTGAGCGCCGAGGGCGCCATTGCTGCCCGTCCGGGATCGGGTTTCTATGTGGTGGGGCCGGTGGCTCCGTTGGCGTTGGCCCACCTTGGCCCCAGCCTTGACCGGGCGATTGATCCGTTGTGGGTGTCGCGCCAGTCACTGGAAAGTGATGCGTCGGTTCTGAAGCCAGGATGTGGCTGGATGCCGCCGGACTGGCTGTATGAAACCGGGGTGCGCCGGGCGTTGCGGGCGCTGGCACGGGGGCCGGTGGCCGAGTTGACCGATTACGCCACGCCGCTGGGGCATCCGGGATTGCGCCAGTTCCTGCAACGACGGTTGGCGGGGGCAGGGATCGAGGCCGGGACGGAGCAGATCATGCTGACGGAATCGGGTACGCAGGCGATCGACCTGATTTGCCGGTTCCTGCTGGAGCCGGGCGATACGGTGCTGGTCGATGACCCGTGCTATTTCAACTTTCATGCCTTGCTGAAAGCCCACCGCGTGCGGGCTGTCGGGGTGCCCTATACGCCAACCGGCCCGGATGTCGAGCGGTTCGAGGCTGCCGTGCAGGAGCATTCTCCCCGGTTGTATATCACCAACTCGGGTATCCACAATCCGACCGGCGCAACCCTGTCGCCGGTGACCGCGCACCGGCTGTTGACGCTGGCCGACCGTGCCGGTCTGGTGATTGTCGAGGATGATATCTGGGCTGATTTCGAGATCACCCCGGCTCCCCGGCTGGCGGCCTTTGATGGCCTGTCGCGGGTGATCCAGATTGGCAGCTTTTCCAAAACCATCTCGGCGTCGTTGCGCTGTGGCTACATTGCCGCGCAAGCGGGCTGGATTGACAGCCTGACGGATTTGAAGATTGCCACCACTTTTGGCGGTGGCCGCTTTGCTGCCGAAGTGGTGCTGCTGGCCCTGACCGACAGCGGGTATCGCAAGCATATGGAGATGGTGCGCCAGCGGCTGGCAGAGCAGATGCGGAAAACCATCACCCGCCTTGATCGCGTGGGGATCACGCCGTGGCTGGTTCCCCGCGCAGGTTTGTACCTGTGGTGTCAGCTGCCCGAAGGCCGGGACGCGGCGGTTATTGCCCGGTCCTGCCTGAAAGACGGCGTGGTGCTGGCACCCGGCAATGCCTTTAGTCCGTCCCTGAGCGCCGGTGGGTTCTTGCGCTTTAACGTCACCCAGTCGACAGATGAGCGGGTGTTTACGGCGCTGGTGCGGGCGTTGGCCTGAGGGAATGCGGCACTAGACCAGGGTGCGTTAAATGTGACGCCACGGTACACGACAGTTTGGCAAGAAAGTGCAGGCTGCCGCCTGAACTGCTCGGGGCCTCAAGGCCCCGGCGAGGTTTGGAGTAGCGCTCCATGATCCTGTTTCACAACTGTCGTGTACTGTGACCTGACGCATGCACGCTGATATAACCATTTGTTTTATCAGGCTTATTTTGCGAAAACCGGTTCCCGCTTTTCGCGCAACGCTCTAAAACAAAATATATCTCAGCGGTACGGAGTGGGTTAACCAGACGCCATTGTCTGACTGATGGAACGTCAGACCATCCTGATACATCTGGTGTGCCAGAATTTTCAGCACCACCGGGACCCCTCTGCGCGATCCGACATCTTTCGCGGTGTCGACCTGCTCGCTCAGGTGAACCGCATGGCGGTCCATCTTGTCCAGTCCGGTTTTCTTGATGGATGGAAGAAAGCGTTCGACGGTGCCATGGTACAGAAACTCGGGCGGTTCCAGAGCTTTCAGGCCAAGGTCGACAGTGACGGAGTGCCCTTGAGCGGCACGGATGTATTTATGGTCGCCGGAGAGGCTGTACCTCTTTTTACTATCGTGTTCAACGATGTGGCGAATGTCGTCCATGCTGACGTGGTGCCGGTTTTTTCCCATCACACCAATCAGCGATTCAGTTTCAGCCCAACCATTTTCATCCAGTTTCAGGCCGAAACTTTCAGCTTTATGCCGTAAAATATACGCCATGAATTTACTGTGGCGTACCCTGGTCTCATCTTTCATTTATCTCTCCATTTAATCGCAGAGGTGGTAATAATGTTTAATGCTCTTGTCAATATTGCGACATTTGTATTGATGCGTGTTTTTTAATGTGATGCACGATGGTGAGAAGGAAGGGACGTGGAGCGCTGCTCCACACCTCAACCTTTTGTTCTGCCGCATTGTTTTTGCGAGAACCGGTTCCCGCTTTTCGCACAATGCCCTAGAGAAAATCCCGAGCAGATGGACACATCTTCGACGACGTATTTGCTTAAAATACAATTCATTAGAGCATTTATCGTGATCCTTCGAGACCGAGAAATGCTCTAATAATCAAACTTGTAGTTCAGCCCGACATCGGCCCCGGCAGCGCCGCTGGCTTTGGTTTCGACCGACACGCGCGGGGTCAATTGCACCTCGACCTTAACGCCGCTGCTGCCAGCACTGGCCCCTTGCTCGACACCGACATAGACGCCATCGGCGACATATTTGCCCACTTCGACCGAGGCCGCAGAGGTGCTGTCACTGCTGGAACTGTCCGAGGAGCCGCCACCGCCGAACGACACTACATCCAGCCCCAGCGAGGAGCGCAGCATACCGGTAATGTCCAGCCCGCCGGACAGCAGGCCGCCTTTGCTGCCGCCTCCGCCGCTGTTGAAACTGGCCATGGATGCGGCGGCCTGAGCGAGACTGATGGCCTGCCCGGCGGAAAGCTGGCCGGGTTTGCGGCCAAACAGCACCCGCGACAGCACTTCGTCCTGCGGCAAGGCCGGGGAGGAGGTCAGGCTGAGGGTGGGCTTGCTGGCAAAGCCGCCGATTTCGACCAGCGCGGTCAGGTCACTGCCGGTGTTCGAAGTGACGATGGTCAGCGCCGGGTCAATGCGTTCACCGCCCTGAAAGGCCACAATCCCCTTGGTGAAGGTAAAGGTCTTGCCGATCAGGTCGATGGTGCCGCGCACCACTGACAGGTCGCCGACCACAACCGGTGCGGCGGTGGTGCCGTTGATGGCGAGGTTGCCTTTCCACTCGGACTCCAGACCGTTGCCACGGACAAAAATCTGGCCGGGGATATCGACGGTTACCGCCAGCGCAATATGGGTGTCACCGCTTTTTTCCTCGACGACCTGCACCGGCGGCAGACCGGCCGAGGCCCGGTGAAGCTCGCGCACCGGCAGGGTGCGCACGCCGCCGCCCAGACGGTTGTTCAGACGGACTTCGGCGCCACGGGTGGTCACTTTGCCCGACACACTGCCTTCGCTCAGGCTGCCGCGATACTGGATGGCGGCGTCAATGCTGGCTTGCAGGTCATCGCGCCGAACCACCGCTGCCTGTTGGGCGGTGAAATCGGCCTCGACCAGCGGGCTGGCTCCCTTTTGCGGGACAAACCGCAAGCTGCCTTTCAGTTGCCCCTTGCCACCATCATTACCATTCAGCGCGGCGGTGATCTGGCCGTCTTCCTGCAAGGTGGCGTCAAGGGTGAGGGCGGACAGCACCGTGCCCCATTCGCCATTTTCGTAGCGCCCCTTGCGGGCATGGGCCGAGCCGCTGAACACCGGCTTGGCGAGGGTGCCGCTGACCGAGGCCTGCACCTCCATCTCGCCGGACAGCCGGTGCCCGTCCAGCGGGACCAGCGCCCACAGACGCCCGAGGTCACCACTCCACGCAAAATCGGCATTCAGGGGGCGATTGGAGGGAACAGAGGGCACACCGTTGCTGTCAAAGGACAGCGGCAGGCTGGCCGACAGGGTGGCCGGTGTCGTGCCAAAGCCGCGAATTTGCCCGTCAGCGGTCATCTGTTGCCCGGCGATGGTGCCGGACAGGGCCAGTTGAAGGCCCTTCAGGCCGGTTTCGGGGGCGGCAATGTCGCTGCTGGCGAGGCTCCAGGTGCCGCGAATGCCCTGACCATTGCGGGCCAACGGGCCTTGCAGGGACAGGCGGGTGCTGAGGGTGCCCTGTAACGGGAACGCCGGGACGGCGAGGTCTGCCAGCGACAGCGGCAGGGCATCCGCGGTAACGGTCAGGCGCATGGCCCCGGCCTTGACGCCGCCGTCAAGGCTCAGGCTGCCACTGTCCACCGCCAGCCGGGCGTTGTTCAGGCTCCAGCCGTCGCGGGTCCCCATGCCGGGCAGAGCCACCGACCATGGGGCGGTGCTGCGCAAGTGGTGACGGTCAAAGCGGGCATCCAGCGTTTGCACGGTCAGCGGGGCCTGTGGCTGTCCCGGCCATGCCAGTGCCAGAGTCAGCGCCAGCGGGTGGGGTTGCTGGCCCGCAACGGCGACGGTTGCCTGAATGGCCCCCTTGGCGGCGCGGCTGGCTTGCAGGGTGACGTTCTGAATGCTTTGCCCGCCAACGCTCAGCCCCTGCGCGTCGAGGCTGACCTTTGCCGCCGGAGCGGTCAGCAGGTCGTCAACGGTGGCATTGACCGCCAGCGACTGGAGCGTGACCGGCTCACCACCGGCAGGGGTTATCCGGATGGTTTTGCCGTTCAGGGCCAGTTTGGCCTGTCCGTTGCTGGAGGGGGTAACAGTGAGGTCGGCAGTGAGCGTATTGGCCGCCACCGTGACGCCTGTCGCCTGTCGCAAGGCGTCGGGCTGTTGCAGACTGGCCCGCATCTGGGCCTGAATTTTTGGCTGTGGCGTGGACAGGTCAACCTGTGCCGCAAGCTCGGCGGCAATTCCGGCCACCATCAGGCGGGCTTGTTGCAGGCTGACGGCGGTGGGCGAGGCCTCGAACGGCAGCGACAATTCGCTGACCGGAATGCCTTCGGCCTCGATGGCGCTGCCGGTCAGGGTGCCTTTGACCTGAGGCGCGCTGGCGGTGCCGCTGATCTGTAACGGGATGTCGAGGCTGCCACGGCCTGTCACGCCAACGCTGGCGAGGACCGGGGTCAGGGTCGGCAGTCGCACGGCCAGATCGGCGGCCAGTGCTTGCGTGGCGAGGGTCAGAGTGCTTTGTCCGTTGATCTGGATGCCCTGATCATTGCCGCCATTAAACCGTAGCTCCGACAGGCTCAGGGTCGATGCGCCAAGGTGATAGCGGGTGCTGAACGTTGCCTGCGGCCCCAGCAGGGAATCGGCGGCTGCAACCCCACTGTTGGGGCCGGTCAGCGTCAGGCTGGTTTGTCCCTGCACACTGCCATCGGCGCGGATCGAGGCATCTGCGTTCAGGTCGAGCCGTTCGGCCAGCGCTGGATGCAGGCCGCTGGCGGTGGTGTTGAGGGTGGCGGTGATGCCATCCTTCAGGTCGAGGTGGGCCTTGGCCGTCAGCGAGTCAACGGCGGTCTGCTGCCCTTCGCTGAGCAGCGTCAGGTCCACCGCCTCGGGTGAGCCGGAAACGGTCAGGGTCAGACTGCGGGCCAACAGCTGTTGCAGCGCCGGGTCAAGGTTGCTGCCCGGCGTCAGGGTGCTGTCAAGGCGCAGGCTGCGCGGGTTTTGATGGCCGACAATCCCGACCGTGCCGGTCAGGGCCATCAGGCCGTTGGCTTCGATGTACAGTCGTCCGTCCCAGTCTTTCAACGGGCCGTCACCGTTGAGGGTGACCGACAGCGCGGGCAGGCCGGGAACCCCGGCCAACTGGCTGATCAGCCCGCCTTGCGGTTCATGGAAAATCAACTCGGCTTGCAGGCGGGTGTCGGCCAGCATGGCCGGGTGCAGGGTGGCCTTCAGACCGAGCGACGTGCCGCCCTCCAGCCGCTGGCCGTTCAGCGACAGGGTCCAGGCGCCAAAGGCTTCGGAGAGAATGCCACCATTGAGGGTCAGGTGGGCGGGCTGACCGATCCACACCTCGGCCAGATCAAGATCGGCCAGCGAGACGGCGCGGATGCTGACCCGGCGCAACAGGCCGATCAGCTCCGGCGACAGCGGTGGTGCGTCAGTGGTTTCGGCGGTGGTCTCGGTCGCTGCCGCTGCCGGAGCCGCCACCGGCGGTCGGTCGAGGCGCAGATGCCCCAGCGCCAGACTGTCGATATCCAGCTTGCCCGCCAGCAGGGCCGACGGTTGCCAGGCCAGCGTCACCTGATCAAGGCTCAGCCACACTCCGGCGCTGTCGCGCAGGTGAATGTCTTCGAGGTGCAGTTCACTGACCAGTGAGCCATCAATCTGGCCGACGCTGACATCAGGGGCAAAGGCCAGCCCCTGCCGCAAGGCCCAGCGCGTCCCCATCGGGGTTGCGACCACCGTGGCGACAGCGGCAAGGGCAAACAGGAGGATCGCCAGCAGCAGCAGCGGGATCGCCCACAGGGGATGCAGGCGACGGCGGGGAGAGATCGGGGCCTGTGCGCTGCTCATGTTAAAAAGCCTGTCCCAAAGATACGTAAAGCTGCCATGCGTTATCAACGCCGGGGCGGCGGTCCAGCGGCATGGCGACGTCCAGCCGGACCGGGCCGACCGGGCTGTAATAGCGCACGCCGAGACCGGCTCCCCACAGCAGCCCCTGCCCAAAGTCCGGCTGGTTGCCGTCAAAGGCCCGACCGCCTTCGACAAAGGGCACCAGCCCGATGCTGTCGGTGAATTTCATGCGCAGTTCAAAGCCGGTTTCGATCACCGATTTGCCGCCAACCGGATCACCGGCGCTATCGACGTCTCCGGCCAATTGATAGCCATAGCCACGCACCGAACCGCCGCCGCCAGCGTAGAACCGTTTGTCCGCCGGGACGCTGGTGCGCGAGCCACCCAAAATCGAACCAACCCCTCCCCGAACGGCAAAGACATAGTCCTGGGCCTCGTCAAGCGGCAGATAGGCACTGCCGTCAAGGCGGGACGAGACAAAGGTGACCGGGCCTTCGTGGAAACCGGTATAGGGGGTTACCGATGCCGACAGCTTGAAACCCGACCGTGGATCAAGGAGGTCACTGGTGCCGTCATAGCGCAGCCCCAGTGGTACCCCGATCAGCGAGGAGTCATGTTGTCCGTCGGTGTCGGTGATGCTGGCCTGATCGAACGAGGCCCCGACACTGGCCCGCCATTGCCGGTTCAGCGGGCGGGTCAGGCTGGCGGCCAGCGCAAGAGCGGTCTTGTCATAGGCATCAAGGCTTTCCTCTGACAGCACCGCCGAGGCGGTGCCGCTTTGGCCCCGCCGCCAGAAATTCGGCTTGGTGATGGTCGAGGACAGCGATGAAATGCTCTGGCCCCACTCGGCTTCGGTTTTGAAGGTTTCAGCCTCGCCCAGCAGGTTGCGGTGTTCCCAATAGGCATTCACTGATGGCCCCAGCGAGGTGGAATACGACGTGCCTGCCCCCAGCGACCGCTGGTCTGCTTCGCGCACCCGCACGGTGATCGGGACATTTTCTCCGGCGACTGTCGGCGGCGGGGCGCTGATGGTGATGCTGTCGAACAGGCCGCTGGACAGCAGGGTGCGGCGATAGTCTTCCAGTTTGGAGGCGTCCCAGCGGGTGCCGGGCGGCCACGGAATCAGGCTGCGCAGATAGGACTCCTTGACCCGCTCCAGCCCTTCGTACTGCATCTCGCCAAAACGGGCTTCGGGGCCTGGATCGACCACCAGACGGGCAGACAGGGTTTGTGCCTGATGGTCAACGGTAAAGGTCTGCTCGCTGATCTGCGATGCCGGATAGCCGCGTTGACGCAACAGCTCGCGCAGGTGCTCGACTGCCGCCAGCATGGTGTCCGCCTGTGCCGGACTGTCGGGTTTCAGGCCGACCTGTTCGGCGGTTTGCGGGCTGTCATAATCGGCCTGCGGGCGATAGTCGACATCAAACGCCTGAATTTTATAGACCGGCCCGGCCTTGATGCGCAGGGCCACTTTGGCCGGGCTGTCGCGGCTGTCGACCATCGGCTGGATGGTGGCGCCGTAATATCCGGCGCTGTGCAGCACATCCAGCAGGTGGCTGGCATCATCTTCGGCGCGGCGGTGGAGGGCAAACAGCGTCGCAGGCGGATCATCCTGCAAGCGTAACAGGCGTGACTGCGGCTCCAGCAAGGCGCGAACGTCGGCGGACAACGGCTCGCTCTGGCCTTCGGGGGCGGCCAGCTCTGCCTGATAGGTTGCCTTGGGCAGCTCGTCTTCGGCGTGCGCGGGCTGGCCGCGGCCTGTGACCAACAGGATGCAGCATACAACGGCGATGGCGGAAAGGCGGAGCGACCGCAGGGTCATGCAAAGACCTTCGTTCTGATCATGGTAGGGTGACTGGAGGAGGAACAGGCTGTTCTGCCTTGATATAAGTGCACTCTTTGCAGGCCCCGAAGCAAGGGCTTCTCCCCGGGAACAGGGTAATGGCCCCCGGAACAGGGGACCAGAAGAAATATTCTGTTTTTCTGAAGAGTCAGATACAGTCGCTCAACAGTTTCTTTTGAAACGACACCGATGCTGTCATAGAGCCGATCCCGGAGACGTCCTGAGCATGCCTTTTCTTCATCACCCCGACCTGCTGCCCGAAGACCCGACGGCTCCGATCCCCTATCCCGATGGCTATCTGCGCGCCATTTTGTCATCGGTGCGGACCATTGCTCTGGTGGGGGCGTCGGCCAACAGCAATCGCCCCAGCCACTTTGTGATGAAGTATTTGCAGGAAAAGGGCTATCGGGTGATACCGGTCAATCCGGGGCAGGCGGGCAAGGAGATTTTGGGCGAGCCGTGTTACAGCAGTCTGGCCGACATTCCCGAACGGTTCGAGATGGTGGACATCTTTCGCGCCTCCGAGGCCGCCGCCGGGGTGACCGATGAAGCAATTGCACTGGCGGCGCACAAGGGTATCCATGTCGTCTGGATGCAATTGTCCGTTCGCCATGACGAAGCCGCCCACCGGGCCGAACAGGCCGGGCTGCAGGTGGTGATGAATCGCTGCCCGAAGATCGAGTTCGGGCGTCTGTGTGGCGAGCTGTCATGGTCGGGGGTCAACACCGGCATCATCTCGTCGCGGGTGCGTACCGCGCCGAAGGATGGCAGCGCTCCCCATGGGCGCAGTGCTGCCGATGGTCTGGAAGATTGCGGCTTTGAAACCCGCGCTGTCCATGCCGGGGCCTCGCCCGATCCGGTGACCGGGGCGCGCATCACGCCGATCTATCAGACCTCTTCGTATGTGTTCGAGGATTCTGACCATGCGGCGAACCTGTTCAACCTGCATACCTTTGGCCATGTCTATTCGCGGATGAGCAATCCGACCGTCAGCGTGCTGGAAGAACGGGTGGCCAATCTGGAAGGTGGCCGGGCGGCGGTGGCCTGTGCCTCGGGGCATGCGGCGCAGTTTCTGACCTTCTTTACCTTGCTGGAGCCAGGCGACGAGTTTCTGGCCTCGCGCAATCTTTATGGTGGTTCGGTCACCCAGTTCAGCCAGAGCTTTAAAAAGCTGGGCTGGCACTGCACCTTTATTGATCCGACCGCCCCGGAAACGTTCCGCGCCGCCATTACGCCGCGCACCAAGGCCATTTTCCTCGAAGTCCTCGCCAATCCGGGTGGGGCGATTGTCGATGTCGAAACCATCGCCTCGATTGCCCACGAGGCTGGCATTCCGCTGATTGTCGATAATACGCTGGCCACGCCGTACCTGTGCCGCCCGATTGAATGGGGGGCGGATATCGTGATCCATTCGACCACCAAGTTCCTGTCTGGTCATGGCAATGCGCTGGGCGGCGTGGTGGTGGAGTCCGGGCGGTTCAACTGGAGCGCCAGCGACAAGTTCCCCAGCCTGTCCCGGCCCGAGCCTGCCTATCACGGGCTGGTATTCCACGAGACGTTCGGGGATTTTGCCTTTACCACCAAAGCCCGTGCAGTGGCGTTGCGTGATTTTGGCCCGGCTCTGGCACCGATGAATGCCTTTCTGACCCTGACCGGGATCGAGACCCTGCATCTGCGGATGGATCGCCATGTCGCCAATGCGCGGGCGGTGGCGACCTTCCTCAGCCAGCATCCGGCGGTGGCGCATGTGTCGTGGGCCGGATTGCCGAACAGCCCGCATGCACCGCTGGCGGCCAAATATTTTCCGCTGGGGGCCGGGTCGGTGTTCACCGTGTCGCTGAAGGGCGGCTATCAGGCGGGCAAGCGTCTGGTTGAACGGGTCAAAATCTTTTCGCATCTGGCCAATATCGGCGATACCCGTTCGCTGGTGTTGCATCCGGCCTCCACCACCCATCGCCAGCTCAGCCCGGAACAGCGGGCCTCGGCGGGCGCGGGGGATGCGGTGGTGCGGTTGTCGATCGGGATCGAACGCGCCGAAGACCTGATCCGCGATCTGGAGCAGGCGCTGGCAGACGAATAACGCCTGTCCTGCATCCCCAAAAAAAGCGGCCATCCTCTTGTGGTTCAAAGGCGATAAGGGGATGGCCCGCAGGTGAGGGAGGTGCAGACAGACTGTGCTTTTTATTGATAGACGGTATCGGGTGCCTGATCGGCGGGCAGGGTGGCCAGCATTTGCAGGCGCAGTTTTTCAAAGGCGCGGGCTTCGATCTGGCGGACCCGTTCGCGCGAAATGCCAAACCGCTGGCTGAGGTCTTCGAGCGTGGTCGGAGTGTCGCGCAGGCGCCGTTCGGTCAGAATGGCCTGTTCGCGCGGATTCAGGGTGCTGATGCCCTTTTGCAGCAAGTTGCGCAAGGCTCCGGCGTGCTGCTGTTCGGCCAGAACGCTTTCCTGATCGGACCCTTCGTCGGCCAGCATGTCCTGCCACTCGCCCTGTCCCATCACGCTGATCGGCACGTTCAGCGAGCGGTCAGGGGATGACAGCCGACGGTCCATGTTGACCACCTCGTAATCGGGTACGTCCAGCTTGGTGGCGATGCGGTCGATGATCTCCGCCGACAGGTCGCCGCTGTCGAGATGTGACATCTGTTGCTTCACCTTGCGCAGGTTGAAGAACAGTTTCTTCTGGGCCGCGGTGGTGCCGATTTTGACCAGAGACCACGAATGCAGGATGTATTCCTGGATCGCCGCCCGGATCCACCACATCGAATAGGTGGCAAGGCGATAGCCCTTGTCCGGGTCAAAGCGGCGGATGGCCCGCAAAAGCCCAATGTTTCCCTCGGAAATAACTTCGCCCAGCGGCAGGCCGTAGCCGCGATAGCCAACAGCAATCCGCGCAACAAGACGCAGGTGGCTGGTCACCAGACGATGCATGGCAGCCGGATCATCCGCGCCAAGGAAACGCCGCGCCAGATCCAGTTCTTCGTCTGGCTCAAGGAGCGGAAATTGCTGAATTTCTCGCATGTACCGACCCAGATTGCTGTTCGGGTCGGATTTGGTCATCGCAACTCTTGTCATGGTGCACCTACCTGTCGCTTTTGCTTTTTTGGGCTTCTCCCGGCGAGGGTTGTCCAGACCGCCGCAAGGAGAAGTAAGGTAGTGGGTGCCTCGTGTTATTCTTGAGGAAAAGAATAAGCTAATTAGACCGCTTGGCAAGCTGTAAAGTCACTTTTATGCACATAAAAATATACCGCATCGCAGTAATTGCGATGCGGTATATTGTCTATACTTTGAAAATAAAGGAAAAAAGTGTCTCTTGAAATGCAACTCAGGGGATCGGCGGCGGCTCGCCCCCCAGGCTGCGGACCAGATAGGCCATGTCATTGGGCAACGCAGAGGTGAAACGGACCGCTTCACCGGTTGCCGGGTGGATGAAGCCCAGCAGCCAGGCATGCAGGGCCTGACGGGAGAAACCGCTGACACAGGCGGCGGCTTCGTCTGTTAACCCTTTGCGACGCTTGTTTTGTTGCCCGTAAACCGGATCGCCGATCAGCGGATGACCCAGATGGGTCATGTGGACGCGAATCTGGTGGGTGCGCCCGGTTGCCAGTCGGCATTCGACCAGACTGGCCGCCCCATCCAGATAACTGGCGATGGTCCGGTAGCGGGTCAGGGCATGTTTGCCGCCGCGCTGGACAATCGCCATTTTTTGCCGGTTGTGCGGGCTGCGCCCAATGGCACCGGTGATTTCCCCCTGCACGGGGGACGGGCGGCCCCAGACCACCGCCCAATAGGCCCGTTCCAGCGTATGGGCGGCGAACTGTTCGGCCAGACCATGGTGGGCCTGATCGGTTTTCGCCACCACCAGCAGGCCAGAGGTATCCTTGTCGATGCGATGGACGATCCCCGGCCGCCGCACGCCGCCGATGCCGGACAGGCTGCTGCCGCAGTGATGGAGCAGGGCATTGACCACCGTCCCGTCCGGGCTGCCTGCCGCCGGATGGACCACCATGCCAGCGGGCTTGTCGATCACGATCAGGTGCTGGTCTTCATAAACCACCGTCAACGGGATATTCTGGGGTTCGGGATCCGCCGGGGCCGCCGCTGGCAGGCAGACGGTGATCCTCTGCCCCGGTTTGACGGCATGGCGGGCGTCCTGTATCAATGCCCCATCAATGGTAACGTGCCCTTGCTCGATCAGGTTTTTGAGACGGGAGCGCGACACGTCGGGAGCCGCCATCGCCAGCCATTTATCCAGCCGCTGCTGCCCGTCATCGGCCTCAACGGGGCCAAAGACCATCGGCTCTCCGCTCAGCAGGGCGGCTTCGTCCTCATCCTCTTCGTCACTGGCTTCGGCCTGTTGCGGCTGGGGAGGCGGGGCGTCAAACAGGGCATCCCACACCGCGGGTGTCTCGGACCACGCTGCCGGCATGTCGGCTGGGTCTATCTGGGAACTGATGGGACGGCGGGGTTTGCGGGACACGGGATGCTGGCCTTTGTCTGGGACTGGATCAGATGGACATGGTACCGGGCGGCACCGGGGTGTAACAGGAAAAGGATGGAACGGATGAAGGCGGTCAAGACGCTCGTCGTCTTTATGGGGGTCCTGCTGGTGTTGGGACTGGCATTGCTTGGCTACGGGATGTACTCCAAGGCCGGGCGGGTGGTAAAGCCCTCTGCGCCTGCGGTGGCGACGGCCAGTGCGGTTTCTCCGGTGGCGGCTCCGGCTGTGGTGCCGGTCGTGGTGGGCAGCTTTGGGTCCGTCGGGCTGGGGCAGCCTGAGGGCAGCCGGATTGCCGCCAGCCACCTCAATGGCCCGGTGCTGGTGCTGACGGTGGTCGAGGGGGGCTTGCCCGACCGGGTGATCCTGCTCGATACTGCCGCTGGCGGGGCGATTTTGGGGCAGGTCAGTGTGCAGGGAAGCCCGGCTGCTGCGGCTTCTGCCCCGGTTCCGGTGGTGCCGGTTGCCAAATAAGGTTGTTCTGGAGGCTGCCGTACTGGCGGTGATGGAACAGCATGCCCGTTCTGCATGGCCGGACGAGTGTTGCGGCCTGTTGATCGGGCACCGTTCACAAGACGCCGAGCACATCACCCGTGCGGTGCCGATGCCCAATCAGATGGCCCGGACCGGGCAGGCCGGTCGCCTGTTCGAAATTCCGCCGCAAGCCCTGTTCGATGTTCAGCGGGCCTTGCGCGGAAGCGGGGACGGGATGCTGGGCCATTATCATTCGCATCCGAATGGTCGTCGCGGTCCCAGTCCGCGCGACCGGGCGGCAATCCATGACCCACAAGCGCTATGGGGTATTCTGGCCCTGTCCTCGGCAGAGGGCGAGCTGGACTTTGGCTTGTGGCGTCCTGATCCTGCCTGCCTCTGGCAGGATTTCTGTTGGGTGGGCTGGCAGGGATCCCTGTGATCAGAACATGGGCAGGCCGCATACCCCCGAACAGTGGGGAGGCAAATCAATGCGGGAAAGGATGGAAAGCGGTACAGCAAAGGACTATGGTAAGGACGACTGCGTTTTCTGACGGCTGTCCCACTTTGTGCCCATTCGTCGTTTTACTGGACATCTGATGACCGCTTCTGCTTCCTCTGTGCCTGCTCGCGCTATTGTTGATCACATTGCCGCCTTTGGGGCGGACATGAAAGCATGGCGCCATGACATCCACCGCCACCCCGAGTTGGCCTATCAAGAGCATCGGACGGCCAGCAAAGTGGCCGAGCTGTTACGATCCTTTGGCGTCGATGAGGTGATCGAGGGCGTCGGGCGGACTGGTGTGGTCGGGATTATCCGCACCGGTGAGGGGCCGTCAATCGGCTTGCGGGCTGACATGGATGCCCTGCCGATCCACGAACTGGCCGACCGGGAATACCGGTCGCAGCATGAAGGAAAAATGCACGCCTGCGGTCATGATGGCCACACCACCATGCTGTTGGGGGCTGCCCGCTATCTGGCGGAAACCCGTGCCTTCAAGGGTACCGTGGTGCTGATTTTCCAGCCTGCCGAGGAAGGCCAGGCCGGGGCGCGGACCATGATCGAAGACGGGCTGTTCACCCGCTTTCCCGTCGATGCCATCTATGGCGTTCACAACATTCCAGGCATTCCGGCTGGAACCATCGCCGTGTCCGCCGGGCCGGTGATGGCCGCCGCAGACCGGTTCCGCATCACCATTACCGGGCAGGGTGGTCATGCCGCTGCCCCGCACCTGTGCCGCGACCCGTTGCTGGCCGGGGCTGCGGTGGTGACGGCGGCGCAGTCGCTGGTCGCCCGCAATTGTCCGCCGTCGGAAACGCTGGTGCTGTCGATCACCGAATTCCATGGCGGGCATGCGTTCAACGTCATTCCGGACAGTGTGCAACTGGCGGGAACCGTGCGCTATTTCCGTCCTGACATCGGTGAGCTTGCCAAGCAACGCCTGCCGCAGTTGATCGAGGGGATTTGTGCCGCGCATGGTGTTCGTGCCGAGTTCACCTATCTGCCGGGGTATCCGCCGACCATCAACTGGGAAGAACCGGCAGCCTTCGCCCGCAAGGCCGCCGAAGCGGTGTTCGGGGCTGACTGTGTGCAAACACAGTCTCCGTTGATGTTTGCCGAGGATTTCAGTTTTTACCTTTTAGAAAAGCCTGGCTGCTATGGTTTCATCGGGAATGGTGAAAGTGGCGCTCTGGGCTGCACCGGGCTGCACAATCCCCATTATGATTTTAATGACGGAATCCTCGTGCACGGTGCCAGTTTCTTTGCCCGCATGGCCGAGGATGCGCTGAACGGGTAAAGGATTGCGCCATGGCAGATGATCGGAAAAAAGGCAAGAACGCTGCACCTCTGCCCGATCTCTACGATCCTGTGGAAGACGAAGATGACGGTCTGGATGAGTCAGAAGACAAAAAGGCCGGTCGGAAAAAAGGATTGTTTGCAACGATGCGCTCGCTGTTGAAGCGGGCGCCTGCGCCTGCCGTACCAACCGGCAAGCAGGCCATCGAGCCAATGGACGGCGAAGAAGATCACTGGGTCAGCCTGAGTCTGGAACAGCTGTTGACTCAGGACCCGTCGGCACTGGTGCACATCATCTCTTTACGGGCGTTCCGGCAGGCGTTGGGGCCAGTGTGGGAGCGGATTGCCACCAAGGTGTTGATGATCGCCGAAGGCACCTTGCGTCAGCACGCCGGACCGCTGGCCAAAATTCAGCAGAACGGGCCCGATGTCTTTTTGATCATGTTCAACAGCCTGTCCCCCGAGGCCGGACGCCGCCGGGCATTCGATATCTCGGTGGTACTGGGGAAAAAGCTGGTTGGAGCCAAGTTCCAGATCGTTGGAAGTGGTGGCGCGCTGGGCATTGGTTTGGTGTCACTGCCCGCTTCGGCGTTGCTGGGGGAAGATGGCCAGTTGGCTACCGACGCGCTGGATCAGGCGGCGGAGGCTGCACCGCAGGTTTCCGATACCGCTGAGGCTGGCGTCTGGATGGAGACGGTGGGAAAGGTTGAAATCGATCCCAATTTCGAACCACTGTCGCGGGGTGATAAGGCCTATAAGGACAATACCTGGCTGAAATTCAAGGTCAGCCAACCCAAGCCGGAAATTCGTTTGGTGCCGATCGAGCCGCCAAAGAAAAAAGTCGGCGAGCCGGAATGGGTTCCAATCCGCAAGGATCGCTGACGCAAGACAGCCTTGTGTTTTGCTCGATGGTTGAGCACAAAGTGCGGGTCGCTGTCTGCACCTGTTCGGGCGTCAATGTCCCTGGACCCCTTTACTATCAAAGGAATGGGGTCTGGAGCTTGGAGCGTTTTCACACCGAGCGAAAACGCTCTTTCCTTTTAGTGCCGCATTTTCCGAGCCGTTGACCGGAGACGGTCAACTTGAAAATGCTCTAAAGGCCCCAGCGAGGTGTGGAGCAGCGCTCCACGGCCTTGTTTCCTGACTGTCGTGTACCGTGAATCTGCGCAAAACCGGTTCCCGCTTTTGCGCTTACTGCTCTAAAACCAGCTCATTTCTCCGCCGAGTTTTTTGACCTTTTGATCCTCAACCGACGAAACACCACTGTGGTCTGCTTCGTGGTTCGGGGATTGCAGCTTGGTCATCATCACCCATTGATCAACGGGCATGTAGCGGGGGGCCAGGAAGTGGTAGGTCTCTTCCAATAGCTCTTCGGCATGCTGGCTGCGGCGTACTGGCTGGTTGTGCCACTTTTCCAGAATCGGTTTCCATGCCAGTAGACGGATATGCAACTGGTCGCGCATGTCCTGGATATAGCTGCGTTCGCGTTCGATATTGCGCAGGGCGGCCATGATTTCACCGGTCTGTCCATCGGCTTGATCAAACAGGATTTTGAAATCTGACAAGGCGCGTTCCATCAGGCGGGCGCAGGGATCGGCTATTTCCAGAACGGTCCTGTGATTGCCATACAGACGCCGCAGCTCCTGAATTTTGACGTCAATCAGTTGCATCTGTTTGAACTGGTCCCGCATCGATTCGATGTAGGACAGTTCATGCGCCAGCGCCGCGATGTAATGGGTGACCTGTTCCTTGTTGTCACGGCCCAGCCCCAGAGCCTCGGCAGCCTCGCCGAAGGCATCATTGATTTTTTTGCGAAAGGTTGGATCACCTGCGACCTGCAACAGTTCTTCCGGGTCGGTGATAATGTGCTCATCGCCAGACAACCACCCCAGCAACTGCATTGCCAGCCGGTGATAGGCAATCTGCTTGTGGCGGGCATCGGGTTCCCACGATGCTTCGCGGGTCAGAATTTCCGAGGGAACCGGGTCACCCATGCGCAAGGCAGTGACATATTTCAGGCTTTTGGCCAGCAATTCCAGCATCTCCCCATCGGGGGTGTCTTGCAGGTTGAATTCGCGCATGATCCCGCGCAGTGGCAGGATGACAGTCTCGACCCCCAGGGTGACCACCGCAACGGGATCATCGGACTGTTCGTCGATCCTGAAATAGATGTCATCAACTTTATGGAACAGGGTGTGTTCAAAGTGGATGCGGAGGGGCTCTGCTGTCGTCCCGGCATGTTGCGCCGGGGAAGGCTTCTGATCATCAGACGTCATGGCCACACCCATTATACAAACCAGTTGAGAAACAAGGACGTGGAGCGCTGCTCCACACCTCGCTGGGGCCTTGAGGCCCCAGACCCCATTCTTTTGATATTCAAAGAAAAATGGGGGTTCAGGGCCTAAGGCCCCGAGCGGTTTCAGGCGGCAGCCTGCACTGATTGAACCAACTGTCGTGTACTGTGATGTGACGCAGGCACACTGGCCTAACCTTTTGATCTGTCGCAGTGATACCGCGCAAAACCGGAACCACTTTTTCGCACAACGCTCTAGTTGATCGCGCTCAGGCCGCCGTCTCTCAAGCGTTCACGGTAGGCGGACATGAACGACTTGAAGTTTTCAGCCTGTTTGATGCGGTCTGCAACGGTACGGTAATCGATCACCCCGGAAACCGGCGGGGTGGTGATCAGCGTAAAGGCATCCTTGTACGGAGTTTGCGCCATCGCCGTGCCATAACGAACCCGCAAATCGGCGACTGCCCGTTCATCCTGCGACAGGGTGAGGGCGGTTCCCAGATCAAGGATCAAACGGGCGTCCTCTTCCGTCATACCTGTGGCTTGCTCGGGTGGCGGAACAACCTTGGCAAGCGCTGCTGCTGCGGCTTTCCAGTTGCCGGATTTCCATTCGATTTCAGCCCGCAGCAGGTCGGCGTTCCGGCTGTCGTCACCTTCCAGCAGGATCACGGCATCTTCCGGGCGGCCAACGTCGGCAAGGGCGCGGGCGAGCAACTGCTGCCGCTGCCGTTCCAGTCCGGGAGAGGTTTCGGGTGATTTGCTCTGCAGCAGGGCTTCGACGGCTTTGTCGGGTTGATGATCGAGCAGATAGACCAGGCCAAGACGAGCGCCAACCTTGGCCCGTTCTGCACCCCCGAGGCGATATTTGACCTGACGTTCCAGCAGGGCGGCGGCCTGTTGCAGCAAATCGACGGAAACCAGACGGTCGGCCAGGCGACGGATCATTTCGTCGCCCTTTTCCCCGGTCGGGGTCAATTCCCGGAATTCATCGTACAGGGCAATGGCACGCAACGGCGGCATCGAATCGGCCAGACCACCGTAATACAACTGGTCAAAGGTCTCGCGCATCCGGTTCATCGCCAGTTCGGCACCGGGCTGCTTGTCGAAATAGGTGGCTGCCTGCTGCCAGACGCGCAGGGCCTTGCCATATTCCTTTTCGTCGCTGTACAGGTCGCCCAGTCGCATCAGCAGGCCGAGTTCAAAAGGTCCCCCACGCCAGGCAAAGCGCAGGCGTTCCAGTCCCTTGATCAGGTTCGGGCGGTCAAGCTGTTCCATGCGGGACAGCAGTTCCAGCCGGTCCCGGGTGGCCAGGGCACGATAATAGCGGTCAGAACTGTCTTCCAGCGTGCCCCACTTTTCGACGGCGCCTTCGTAATTCCCCGACATCTCGGCCTGCTTGCCGTTGATGTAGGTGATGGCAGCCTTTTCATGCGGGGTATTGTCTTCGGCCTCGGCGGCGGCAAGGAAGGTGTTGGTGGCCTGATCGTCACCGGTCTGCATCACGATCTGCGCAGCCTGCAGGGCCAGCGGAACCTTGATGGCGCGCGGATAGCCGTTCAGGACGCCCCCGAAATCGCGCACGGTCTGTGCCTGGAGTTCGGGTTGCCCCAGTTCGGCCTGAGCCAGTGCCCGCCAGAAGGCAGCCTCCTCGACCCCGGCCAGGCTCGGGTGGCTGAAATCGTCCACAGCTTCGGCCCAGCGGCCCATCATGAAGCTGGCAGCACCGTGCAGGGCCTTGAACGCGCCACTGTTGGGCAGGTCTTGGCTGTCAGCGGCAATGGTATCGAGAATGCCAAGGGCTTCGGCTTCATAGCCGTGCGCGAAGTAAAAGCGTGCCAGTTCCAGCCGGGCCGGATTGCGGCGGTTGGCCGGAGCGATACCGACGGCAGCCTGCAGAACCTGTTTGTTTTTGATGAAATCTTCGCTGGGACCATGCATCCACGAGCCGATATCCAGCACGCGGGTCAGGTCGGTGCTGGCCCCGATCGATGAAGTGGCCTGAATTTGGGCCAGATCGGTCGAGAAGGTCAGGCCACCCTGTGCGGTGACATCAACGCCATTCCGGCTGGTGTTGACCATCACCTTGTCGTTTTGTGGTTCGACGACAATCCCCTGAATGGTCGCGGGCAAGGTTGCGTCAGGATAGGAATGCGGCGGATAGACGCCGCTGCCCAGCGCGAGCAGGGGGACGGTGATGAAACGGTCGCCCACTTCGGGATCCTGCAGCACCAGCGGTTTGGCGGCGTCGCTGACCGGCATGAACAGGCGCGGCCCCACCGGGCTCTTGGGTTGCGGCGAGATTTCGACCGGATGTGTCGGGCGGTAGGGCTGGCGCATGAAATCGACCACCCACAGCAGGCCTTCGCGACGGACCGAAGCATTATAGCCAGGCTCGATCAGCATGCGGACGACGGTCGCCGAGCGGCTGGGGAGTTGTTCGATGAACTGAACCACCGAACCACCCAGCTTTTTCTGCAGCTTCATGTCGACATTCTGATGGCGGTCAAAGACCACCCAGTAGTATCCCGCCCGTTCAAATACCGCGGCAGCGGTCGGTTCGTTCCACGGGAACGACAGGCTGGCAACAACCGAGCGCACGCCGGGAGCTGCCGCAGTATCGGCCGTGTCATCCTTGCCTGCTGTGGCCGGGGTCGCGCCAGTCGGGGGTGCGGTGGAACCTGTCTGCGCGGTCAGGGCGGCCGGGGGCTGGATGCTGTCCTTCAGGGCCTTGTCGAGGGCGGTCGCAGCCGCACCCTTGTCTGTTTTGGTATCAGCAGGCTTGGTGCTGGCTGCAGCCTTGTCCTTGGCGTTGCTGGCCGAGGCCGGGGAAACGTCATCATCACCCTGGGGCAGGGCGGCCAGTTGCTGTGGCGCCGGAGACTCTTCGGCGGCCTTGGCAGCCTGTTCCGCCGAGACCAGCACGTCCACGACCACTTTCGGGCCGTTGGTAAAATGGCGAACCCGCCCACCTTCGGGGATTGGCAGGACAATCGACAGCCCGGAGGCGGTCGCATCGACAGTAAATGTCTTCAGGGATGGTGGCAGGGCATTGCGCAGGGCATCGGTGTTGATGGAAGCCGGTTTGTCGAACACGATCTGCGCCTGAGAGCCACTGGTATTGACCTTGTAGGCGACGGTTTTCGGCCAGTCAAAGACCAGCCGCTGGAAATCGTTGTGGCTGCCAACACGCACGGGCAACTGCGGCCCGCTTTGGGTGGGCTTCGCCTCGGTTTTGGTGGTGGTATCGGCTTTTGTCGCGGCTTCGGCCTTGGTATCCGGAGTCGCGTCAGGCTTGGCTGGTTTCAGATCGACCACCACCGACTGTCCCGATAGAAAAGCCGTGGCCGCATAGTCGCCCTTCAGGGCGAACGTCAGGCTTTTCCGGTCCTCGGACAGCGTCACGCCGCTGACGTATGTCCCCAAAGGTTTGAGGACCGTTTTCGGATCGCCGTCAAAGGGGCGGTTAAAGCGAACGATCAGGGATCGTCCCTGAATTTCAGCGGTATGGGTGACGCTTTCGTTCCAGTCAAAGACCATTCGGGCAAAATTGTCATGAGTTGCCGCGCGAATGCCCGCCGCGCCTGCACCGTTCGGCAGCAGGACGACAAGCCACAGCGCGCACAGCGCTCCGATAAGGGAAACCAAAGACCGCATTCTCACCCCTTGGCCTCCGGCAATAACAAAAGCCCAATCATCGATGCCGCAGGTGCGGTAGGGGTACCATGACTCGCCCCCTCTTGCCCATAGATGATGCGCACATTGCGCGATATTCCCGCATCATATCCGGCATTTCGCAGGAAGGCTGCCCAGACTTCGGTCTGGACCAGCGCCTGTTCCCAAACCGAGTGCTCGATGATGGCAGAGGGCGATGGCGGGATCAGCATGCTTTCGATCATGATCTGATTCGGCAGGCGGTCCAGCACGCGTACCAGCGCCTGAATGGCCGAGCCCTGTGGGTTAAGGCTGAGGGACGGAGGAAAGCCAAGGCGCAGATGGTCATTTTCTTCCTCAACCGTAATACCGGCCAGAGCAGGTTCCTGTTGCTGCGCCGCCGCCAGCAGGTTGCGGACATAGCGGACGTCTTCACCCGGGTCGCTGCTCTGTGATGACAGAAGGGTCGAGGTCGGGGGAAGCGGGGCGCTGTGGGGAAGGATGGTGACCTGACCGGATTGCAGGCCATTCAGCAATGATTTCCAGTTTTTCTCTTCCGGTGCGGTGGTGGCAAAGACCAGCACGAAAAACGTTAACAGCAAGGTCGACAGATCGGCCAGTGTCCACATCCATGATGCGGACAGGCCGGATGAGTGCGTCGTCTGTTCATTCGTCTGGTCAAGGCCCGTGAAGAATGTGGCTTGCCCGATGCGGTCATCACCCTGCGTGATCACTTTGCCTTGCCTCCCTCAGCCGGCGCTGCACCCGTTGTCTTGTCGCCCCCAGCTTCGCTGCCCGTTCCGTGCTGCAAAGGTTTTGCCGTCCCCGACGGTTCCCGATCGATGGCCGTGAAGGTCATTCTGACCGTCTCGGCCTTTCCGCTGACCGCCCCGATGGCAAAGGTTGCCGCGGGGCTGTTCCGTTCCATCATGGCCACCGCCAGCGTTGCGGCTCGCGATCGGGCCATCGGTTCAATCCGTTCCTCTATTTTGCTTGAATCGTAATTGGTTCCAACAACTATTTCTACCTTGAACGTAACTCCGGGTGGAGCGTTGATCAGCAAGGCAGCCAAACCATCAATAAATTTGTTGCGGGCTGGACGCAAATCCGCGGTTGAGGGGAGGAACAGCAACTCGGACGGGATGTTTGCAACCAGAGTGCTGCCATAAGTATTTTGGCGCAGTTTCGGCGAGGGGAGTTCTTTGGTGAGCAGCTCGGTAATTTGCTGCTGATAAAGCTCGACCGGGGTTAGCGTCAGCTCCTGCTTCAGACTGGAAAGATCCGGCGGGCTGGCAGGCGCGAGAAGAAACGTCTTGCGCAACGAGTCCAGCACAGCGGCTTTTCGCTGTTGGTCAGCCTTTGAAATCGAGATCAGAACAACAAAAAAAACCAGCAAAACCAAGGCCAATGCCACCATCAGGGTCGCAGAGCCGTGGGTGCTGTAATGGGTGCCCTGCTGTCGTGACAGGCGTTGATAGAGGGGAGAGGGCAAGGCCGACTCCGGTGCCTCTGTCGGCCCCGGCGGCCCTAAGGGGGGGGCAGGAGTAATTTCTGTCGTCGGCGGGGGGAATTCTGACTGGGGAAGAGGCAGGGCCTCCGGGGTCCCGGTTTCTTCGGGACGAGGGGATGGTGCTGCAGGTGATGAGTCTGCTGGTAGCTGGACCGGGGCTGGTACAAAGTCAAAAGGATCTTCATCGACCGGAAGAGGCAGGTCGAGTTCTTCCCGGTCAGAGAGGGGGGAATGATGATCCCGATGCTGCTCATGAGGACCGTTGACCGGGGAGCGCATCTCTTATCCTCTTGGAGTATCGTGCGAAAACAACGGACCGACATCTATCGAGGGGGCAGTACGGCCAACCGCAAGGAGTCAGGGTCAAAGCTCACAGCTCTAGTCGAAACTTTTGAGCAGGGCGTCGATGTCGTCCTGCCCCATGGCATCCCCATTGGCCTGGGGGCCGTTCAGCAGGCTGTTGTCATCGGGGCGATCCCCAACGGCCTGAGACTGCGTGCGGCCAAAATTTCCGGCCTGCTGCAGGTTCAGGGCCTCTTGACTGGTGGATTCGTTGGTGATCAGTGCTGCGGCACGCAGGCCACCTTTGGGGGCAAAGGCCGCCACAAGGGCATCAACCCGGACCTCGATGCTTTTCAGCATGCGGACCACCTTGGTGATGCGTTGACCGGTGATGTCCTGAAACGAGCAGGCCTCGTAAATCGCCGTCACCGCATTCTGCAGGGTTTCGGCATCTTCGGGGGTGGCTCTCTGGATGACGTCTTCGATCATCTCGGTGACATCCATGATGGCACCGGTCGCTTGCTCGGTCGCCTGCACGATGGCATCAAGCTCATCGGCGGCCGTTGGCAAGAATTCTTCACGGATGTCCGTGGGGTTGATGGCGACGATTTCTGCCCGTGCGGAACGGATGAAATCTGCCAGGCCTTCAACTTCGTTGTAAAGGTGCAGGTCGTCTGCCTGCAGATCTCCCTCCAGGGAGCCAATCAAGGCTTGCACCACATCGGCGACAGCCTCAACGGACATTTCAACGGTTTCCTGCCGAGACGCCAAGGCGGTCAAACGCTCGTCAAAACCATCCAGGAGGGGATTTGTATGCAACGGGCGGCGGCCATCTTCAGCACGGGTCATTTGTGATGCCATGGCTCGCCCCCATTTCAAGAACACACCCTGTTGGGCAGGGTGTGACTGCTGGCAATGGGGAGTGATCGGTGTCATCCCCCCTCTGCTCAACAGAGTGTGCGATCAGAAATCGCCCAGCACGCTGACCATCTTGGCCTTCAACGTTTCTGCGTTGAACGGCTTCACGATGTAGTTGGAAACGCCAGCTTCCTTGGCAGCGATCACGTTTTCCGACTTCGATTCAGCGGTAACCATGATGAAGGGCAGAGCCTTCAGCTTGGCATCGGCACGGACTTCACGCAGAAGCTGAAGGCCGGTCATCGGTTCCATGTTCCAGTCAGAGATCACCAAGCCATACTGGGTCCCAGAACGCAGCTGCTGGAGGGCAGAGCTGCCATCCGTCGCTTCGTCGATGTTATTGAAACCGAGTTGCCTCAGCAGGTTGCGGATGATGCGCAGCATCGTCTTGTAATCATCCACAATCAGAACGCGCATGTTCTTATCGACAGCCATCTGTCACTCCGTTCACGACAACCCTTAAAGCAGTCCCGGCTTTTGCGAAAGCGCGAAGCCGCTGTTGTTCTAAAGGACTAGGGGCACCAAGCGCAACCCTTTTAAGAAAAATAGGTATACCTCGAACCGATCGGTCTTTGGAATACCCTATATCCGCTTCAATTCCGTTTCTCACCATATCGGGGGAAGACGCGGAGAAAATCAGCAGATGTTTATAAAGGCATAGCACATACCTTTATATCCACCACCTTCTTTTTACGGCCAGTCTGTTAAAAAGGCCCTAAGGAAGATGACTTCTTTTTGCCACGTGAAAACGATCGTTCTCGCGGGACGGTCCTTGTCAGGGGGGAACTATTGTTCTGGAAACCCTTTAAAGGCGAGATAGTTAGCCACCATTCGTTCCGTCAGGCAAGGGGATTGCGCGACGCCGGCTCATTTCTTCGGTGACCTGGCGAGCCTTTTCGGCAGTCATCGATGCAAGGATCGGCGCTGACTTGGCTTCCTTCATGTTTTCGAGCACGGTGATCAGGATCGGCATGTCCAGCTCGTCAAAGATACGGGCCGCATCCTTGGGTTTCATGGTGGCGTAAATTTTGACCAGCTGGGCGACCTTTTCCTGTTCCTGCTGATCGTGTTCTTTCAGCAGTCCGGTGATCGTGTTCTGCAACTGTTGCAGTTCGCCAATCTTGCGGTCGATTCGGCCTTCTGCGGCCTTCAGGAGGGCTTCCCGCTGGGAAAGCTCCTGCGATCGGCTTTCGATGACCTCGCGGCGCTCCGCCAGCTTTTGCAGCAGTTCTATTTCGGACTGGGTGAAGTTGACCGGATCACGCAACGGATCGGCTGCTGCTGCGGCGGCGGCGCTGCCCAGCGGGGTGTTGCCCCCTTGCGGGGTTGCCGCCAAATTCTGGCCGGATGCTGGTGCCGGTGTTGCCTGCGCCAGTTGCTCGCCGGCCTTTTTGGGGTCCGCTTCGGCGATCTGCGGGTCTTTCGAGCCGTTCAGCGGAACCTGAACCCGGGTAACAGACGGTGCAGGGCGTCCGCCGACCCCGGCGGTCTCGCCTTCGGCCTGCGCTGTTGACGGGGCAATGGTAAGGCCGCCGGAGAAGACCTGAGTGTAATCCTGCCACAGCCCGCCAAGGCGGACCGACAGTGTCAGTACGGCGATCAAGATCACCGCAGGCAGAAGGCGCAGCCGGGATGTCCGCAGCGTGACCGTCCCCGCCGACGAGGCGGAGGTCTTCTGCGACGTCGAGGCGGCCTTGGGGGCGGATGCTCTTTTAGCCATTACCGTTTAATCCTTTATCGTCAGCGCGCCGAACGCAGGGCGCGCAGCAATTCCCGTTCGGCTTCGGACCGGTCGTCGTCATCCTTGGCTGCAATCGGAGCCGGGGCTGCGGTGACCGGGGGAGGCCGGGGTGCCGACCGTGCAGGGGCGGCGGTCGGTGCCGGGGTGGGTACAGGCTTATTCTGCGCCTCTTCTGCTAAAGCATTTCCTAACACCTGGCCCGGACGTGTCACCCGTGACGTGCTGGCCGGGGCCGGACGGTCTGATGGGCGCGTCCCGGAGGCGGTGCGGGTCGGCGGGCGTTCACGGGGTTCGCTGTCTGCCGGTCGTTCTCCCAGAGGGCGCTCCCCAAGGGGGCGCTCCCCAAGAGTCCGCTCGGGGCCGGTGCCCTGCGGAGCCCTGGCGGGGCGGGGCGGCGGCAGGGCAGCCATCGGATCGCGGGTGCGGCGGGGTTCCAGCGGAGCGCTGAAGTCCTGCCCGGCCTGTTCGGCCAGAATCCGTTCCGCCAGAGCATGCTCCGGCGGCAGGTCATCGGCGGGCAGGGCAGGTCGCGGACGGTCGCTGAGGCGGGGTTCCTGCGGGGGTGAACGGTCAACGGGTGGGCGGCGCGGGCGGTCTTCACCGCCGAGGATGCCACCCCGTTCTTCCACCATCTTTTCCAGAGCGGCACGGTCAATACCCATCCGCTCGGTGCCCATTCTGTCGCTGCCGGGACGCTCGCGGTCACCCAGTACCCGTTCGGCCCGCTCGGCGGCTTCGGCAACGCTTTCGATGTCCAGCCCGTGGGGGCTGGGCATGCTGCGCGCCGGGGGCATGCGGGTGTTTTCGGTGCGGACATCCCGGACCATGCCTTCCAGCCGGCCCGCCATGCCTTCCGCCCGTTCGATCATGAAGGCCAGATCATCGCGCAGCAACTGCGCCCGTTCGACTTTTTCCTGCAGGGCGCGGCTGGCGTCCTCGGATGTCTTGCGCAGGCGGGGAATGCCGCTTTCAGCCCGGACGGTGGCTTCGTTGAAAGCCGCAATCAGGCGGGCCAGCTCCTCGCGGTTGCGGCGCAGCACAGACAGGCGGTTGTTCAGGATAACGGCAAAAATGATGGTTGGAACCAGCAGGACGACGACCACCAGATCCAGGATCATTGCAAAGGTCATGATCAGCCCCTTTGCCGTTTGATTTTGCGGTCAACGCGAATGGCGATGTGGTTGCCCTTGCGGCCCATCTGCCCGCCAAACATGGGGACGTCACCGCACCGCAGTTCAATCGGCGAATTCGGAGTCGCGTTCAGCATGATCCGGGAGCCGACCTGCAGGTTGAGGATTTCGCGCAGGGGCATGGTCTGCTCGTCAAGGACCGCTTCCATTTCGACGTGGGTGTACCACATTTCCTCGGCCAGGTGGGTTTCCCAGATGGAGTCACGACCGAACTTTTCCCCCATGAACATCTGCAGCAACAGCTCGCGGACGGGTTCAAGGGTTGCGTAGGGCAGCAACAGTTCCAGCCGGCCGCCACGGTCTTCCATGTCAATCCGCAGCTTGGCGACGATGGCCGCGTTGCTGGGACGCGAAATGGTGGCAAAGCGCGGGTTGGTTTCCAGACGGTCGAAGCGGAACGTCACCGGTGACAGCGGATCAAAGGCGGCTGACAGGTCCGCCAGCACCACATGGATCATCCGTTCGACCAGATTGCGTTCGATGGTGGTGTAGGGGCGACCTTCGACGCGCATTGCTGCGGTGCCACGCCGCCCGCCCAGCAACACGTCCACGATGGAATAGATCATCGCAGAGTCGACGGTCATCAGGCCATAGTTGTCCCATTCCTCGGCCTTGAACACCGTCAGCATGGCGGGCAGGGGGATCGAGTTCAGGTAATCGCCAAAGCGCAGGGACAGGATGTTGTCGAGGGAGACTTCGACGTTGTCAGAGGTAAAGTTGCGCAGAGAGGTCGACATCATGCGGACGAGGCGGTCAAAGACCACTTCGAGCATTGGCAGGCGTTCATAAGACACCAGTGCCGAGTTCAGGATCGCCTGAATGCCGGTTTTGTCGGAGCGTTCGTCTTCGGAGTCGTCAAAGCCCAGCAGGCTGTCGATTTCGTCCTGATTCAGGACGCGGGTACTTTCGCGCCCTGAACCGCTGCTGGACGAACCGCTGTCGCCGCCGCCGAGATCGCCGCCGTCAGAACCAAGCATGGCCTCCCATTCAGCGGCCATCGCATCGGCGTCGTCATCGTCTCCGCCGCCATCACCGTTACCGGCCATGGCTTCCCACTCGCGCATAAGGGCTTCTTCGTCCTCAGCTGTGCGGGGCGGTTCATCGGCTGGCGTCATCTCGTTCGTCCTTACTCTGTGCTGTGCTGATCATGGTCCCCGGCGGTTCCGGGTTACTGGATCAGCATGTCCTTGAACAGAACGTCATTCACTTTTGCCGGGCGGACAGCCTGATTGACGCGCACCAGCAATTCTTCACGCAGGCGATAAACGCCCGCAGCCCCTTGCAGGTCTTCGAGCCGCAGCTCGCGCAGGTAGACCTGGAAGTTGTCAATGATGCGCGGCATTACCGATTCCACCGTCGGGGTGTCTGCGGGGGATGCCAGTTCCAGACTGACGCGGATTTTCAGGAACGTGCGCTTGCGGCCCTGGGTGTTCAGGTCCACCAGCATTTCCGGCAGATCGTAAAAGACCGCTGCCTGCACCGTCCCCGGAGCGCCACCGCCTCCGTGGGCTTCCCCGCCAGCCGGAGCTGCGGCTTCATCCTTCTTGCCACCCCCCAGCAGAGGGTCTGCCAGACCTGCGAAATAGGCCCCGGCCAAAGCGCCGATAACCAGCAGGACGGCCAGAATGACGATCAGCAAAAGTTTTTTTCGCTTGCCGCCACCACCGGATTCGCCTTCGCCTTCGCCTTCTTCGTACTCGTCGTCCAGATCATCCGCCATGGATTTGCTCGGCCTCTAATTTAACCAGATACAGTCAGACTGATACCACGGACGGCGCAGAAAACCATCCGGCAGACAGGGTGAGCGGCAAACGCGCAGGCAGAAAATCCCTGTGGTGGTGCGCGCGTTAACCATACCTTAGCCTGATGCCTATAGCATCACTGTAGCCGCCGAACGTTAACAATGGGTTGAAGCCCCGCCACCGACCCGGCAAATTCTGCCGCCCCGGTCGTGAAAAGGGTTCCATCACGTTAGCGTCCCAGCGTCAACCTTTGATGTCAGTCTGTTGTTTTACAGAGTGTTTGCCAGATGGTGTCAAACCGGCGTATCGTTACGCTGGTGCCTTTTGTGGCTCTCTGCTCTGCTGTCTGAAGTGTGCGCCTGGTGGCAGGCCTTGCGGTAAACGGAAACTTCGCCATGGAAAATACAAGCTATGTCGCCCTTTCCCGGCAAACGTCCCTGTGGCGTGAGCTGGAAGTGGTTGCGAACAACTTGGCCAACGTGAATACCCCCGGTTATCGCGGGCGGGATGTCGTGTTCACGGACTATATGGTCAAAACGCGCAACGATGATTCGGTTTTTCAGGAACAGGTGAATTTTGTGCAGGATTACGGCACCGCCGAGGACCTGACGCAAGGTGCCCTGAAGCAAACCGGCAACCCGATGGATCTGGCGCTGGAAAACAAGGGCTATTTTGCCGTCGAAGGCCCGGACGGGGAAAAATACACCCGTGCTGGCCGTTTCATGATGGATGCCGATGGCAAGGTGGTGGATTCCAATGGTGACGCCCTGCTGACCGATGCCGGGACGCCACTGTTCATCGCCCCCAACGAAAGCCAGTTCATGGTCGCCCGCGATGGCACGGTTTCGACCGAAAACGGCGTGATCGGCAAGCTGAAGATCGTTGAGTTCAAGGACGAACAGGCTTTGCGGAACGTCGGTGCCAACAAGTACGATGCCCTGCCGGGGCAGGATGCGACCCCGGTGGAAATTCCGCAGGTTGCCCAGGGCTCGATCGAAGAGTCCAATGTGAACGGCGTGGTCGAAATCACCAAATTGATCGATTTGCAGCGATCTTATGGACACGTTAACCAAATGCTGGAAAAAGAGAACGAGCGCACCGGTAAGGCCATGGACGTCTGGTCCAGGCAGGTCTGACCTGTGCCGGGCAGGTCTTGCCTGTGCCAGACAGGTTTTGCCTGTGTAAGGTGTTTTTCGGTTCGGCCAAACGTGCTATTGCGATGCGGTCGGTCCACTGAAACCGTTTTTTGACCCTGACCGTCGTGTAGGCGACGTGCCTCGTCGAGACCAGCGATCTGCGCGTTATTCGGCTGGATCGCCCGTACAAGGATAACAACGATGCGTTCGCTTTCTATCGGCGCTACCGGGATGCTTGCCCAGCAGACCAACGTGGAAGTCATCTCGAACAACATCGCCAACATGAACACGACCGCCTATGCCAAACGGCGCGCCGAGTTCAATGACCTGCTGTATCAAAACATCCGTCGTCCGGGCGCGCAGTCTTCGGACACCGGGACCATCGTGCCGGCTGGCATCCAGCTCGGGCTGGGGGTGAAAACCGCTTCGGTCTACCGCATCACCACCCAGGGCAGCCTGAGCAGCACCGACAACACGCTGGATGTGGCCGTGCAGGGCAAGGGCTATTTTCAGGTGACCCTGCCGTCCGGTGAAACGGCCTATACCCGTGACGGGTCGTTTCAGTTGTCGTCGGCCGGTGAACTGGTGACCAACGATGGTTACACCGTGCAGCCGGGGATCACCATTCCGACCGATGCAACGACGGTGACCATCAACGCCTCAGGTGAAGTGCTGGTGAAGCTGGACGGACAGACTGCCGAGCAGAATGTCGGCCAGTTGCAGCTGGCGACCTTTGCCAACGAAGCCGGTCTTTCCGCCGTCGGGAACAACCTGCTGATGGAAACGGCAGCGTCTGGTGCTCCGGTGGTGTCTACCCCGTCCCAGCCGGGTTTTGGCAGCCTGCTGCAGGGCTATCTGGAAACCTCGAACGTGGACGTGGTGTCGGAAATCACCGAACTGATTTCTGCCCAGCGTGCTTACGAAATGAACTCCAAGGTTATTCAGACCTCGGATGAAATGATGTCGCAGGTTAACCAGATCAAGTAATTACCCTGATAGAACAGCCGTCGGCTCTTCTGCCGTAGCAGCCGACGGCAGGAGACCTGATGATGCCCCTGTCCGCCTTCCATCTGGCACAGCGCCGTTACAGCGCCCTGTTGTGGTGCCTGTTCGCCGTGTGCGTTGGGGGTATGGTCGTTGTGGGGGGGCGTGGTGCCGACGCCCAGGGCAGCGGGAATGGTTCGTCCCTGGGAAGCGTGCCGCGCTCCTTGACTACAACGCCGTCAGCGTTGTCAGGCATTGGGCCGATGGTTGCCTTGCGCCATCACATCACCATCGAAGGCGAGGTTGTCTATCTGCATGATCTGTTCGATGGCGTTCCGCCCGAGCGGGACAAGCAAATTTTGCGGGCCCCTGAACTGGGAAAGACGGTGACGCTGGACATGGCGTTTCTGGCCCGGCTGGCGCAGAACGAAAACCTGAACTGGACGCCGTTGTCGCAGTCCGAGCAGGCGACTCTGACGCGGGCTTCGGGGCAGATCCACAGCGACGATATCATGGCGGCGATCAGTCAGTCGTTGATCCAGCGTGGTATGCCAGCGACCGCCGAGATCGATGTGTCACCGCCGCTGACCACCATTCCGGTTCCGGCGGGCGTGACGCCTGCCATCGAGGTTTACGAGGTTGCTTATAACCGGGCAGATGGCCGCTTTACGGTGCGGGTCGATATCCGGGCTGCACAGATGGCGCCGACGCATTTGTCTCTGACCGGAATGGCCTATGATACGATTGATGTTCCGGTGCTGCAAAATACCGTGTCGCGTGGGCAGGTGATCGAGGCGAAAGACGTCGGGTTCATGCGGCAACGGGTTGGGGCTTTGCAGGGCAGTGACGTGATTACCGATTTCGATCAGGTCATCGGCAAGGCGGCCCGCCGCGTCATGCGCCCCGGAGAAGCCTTTCGGGACCGGGACATCGAGCGTCCATCGCTGGTAACCAAGGGCAGTCTGGTGACGATGGTTTTGCGGACGCCGCTGATGCAGTTGACGGCACAGGGGCGTGCGATGCAGGACGGTGCTGTTGGTGACGTGATCAAGGTGCAAAACCCGCGCTCGGGTAAAACCGTTCTCGGAACCGTTATCGAAGCGCGGACCGTCGAGGTCGATCCGGCCCAGTCGGCCGCGTTGCAATAAATGGCCTGACGGCCGGGACCAGTCTGCATTAATGTGACGCATGCACACTGGTCCAACTTTTTGTTCTGTCGCATTGTTTTTGCGAAAACCGGTTCCCACTTTTCGCACAATGCGGGTCGTTTTTGGTTTGTTGCATTGTTTTTGCGAAAACCGGTTTCCACTTTTCGCACAATGCTCTAGGAATTCAGGCTGTGACTGGCCGAGGAGACTCTGATGACTACCCTGCGCTCTGACCTGTTGCACCGCTTTCTCTCTCTGGCAGGGGTGTTTGCTCTGGGGGCCAGCCTGTCGGCGTGTGGTAGTACCATGGAACGCTTGTCCGAAGTCGGTAGTGGTCCACGCCTGTCCGAGGTCCAGAACCCGACCCAGAAACGTGATTATCAGCCGGTCAGCATGCCGATGCCTGCGCCCGAGGTGGCCTATAACAACGCCAACAGCCTGTGGCGTCCCGGTTCGCGCGCGTTCTTCAAGGACCAGCGGGCGGCAACCGTCGGCGACATTCTGACGGTGGTGGTTGATATCCAGAGTGAAAAGGCCGAGTTGGACAACGCGTCATCGCGCAGCCGTGCCGGGGCCGAGAATCTTGGGATACCCTCTTTGGCCGGTCTGGAAAGTTCGGTGAACAACATCCTGCCGAACAGCGTTGACCCGTCCAGCCTGGCCTCGGTGGACAGCAGCTCCAGCTCCAGCGGGACCGGGAAGATCAAGCGCGAGGAAAGCATCAACATCCGTCTGGCGGCGGTGGTGCTGCAGGTGCTGCCGAACGGCAATCTGGTGGTGGCCGGACGTCAGGAGGTGCGGGTGAACTTTGAACTGCGCGAATTGAGCGTTACCGGGGTGATTCGTCCGCAGGATATTCGTTCTGACAACACCATTGACTGGGACAAGATCGCCGAGGCCCGCATCAGCTATGGTGGGCGCGGGATGATTTCCGATGTGCAGCAGCCCCGCTATGGGCAGCAGATTTTTGACATTATTTTCCCGTTCTGATCCGGTGAAGATGGCTGTAATAAAAAGGCGCTGCGAGACTGCAGCGCCTTTTTATTTGGGGCGGAACCTCGCCGGGACATCGCCCCTGAGCAGTTCAGCGCAGAATGTTTTCGATGCGATTGTAGAGCATCACATCCCCCGTGACGGGGACAGGTATCGGTACACTTTCTCCCGACCAGCCGACGTATCGCTTCAACTCATACAAAGCCATCTCGCTCCGGGCATTAGAGGGAGGCTCCACCGTACTGCCCAGCAGGCGGTCATGGCTGGCTAGCCACTGCTCGCTCAACTGAACATCATGTTCCAGCGATTGGCGCAGCGTTTCCAGAATAACGCCCTGTTTCTCAAACAGGTCAATCTTCTCATCCAGTTGAATAGCCGTCTTGGCATAGGCCTTGGGCAAGCCCTGTGACGTCCCGTCCACAGCCAAAGCGCAGCGTGTTTGCCCGACCTGTTTTTCCAGTTGCAGCAGAACGGCTTCTATCTGATTCAGGCTTTGCGTCAGGGTCTTGCGATTTTGGCGCAGATGGCCCAGCACGTTTTCCTCGCACACGCGCTGAGACAACCGCAGCAAGGCCTTTTGCTCGCCTTTCTGCATGTCGATACGGCCTTGCCGGGCCCCCACCAGAATTTCGACAGCTTCGCTGATCAGTTTCTGGCTGCGGACATCGGCTTCCGCCAGCGTCTTTGCCACCTCGTCAGAAACAATCTTTCCACGGGCATGCCCCTTTCGGGCCAAAGCCATAATCGCTTCCAGACCGTCAAGTTGCCCAACCAGCCGTCGATGCCGTTGCCGTGAGCGGGTAATTCCTGAGGCTCTCACCCAAGGGAACAGAGTCATTGGTCGCCCCTGCACCACCAATCACAGCGTTTATGCCGTGATATCCTCCCAATCGTGAGGCGAATAGTCTCAGAAAGACTCACACTTTGCAATTGTTCTTCTAGTTTTGTGGCAGTAATGACATTTATGGTTGTGCAATTGCAGCATCATCAATAATCAATTGGGCTTCGGATCGCCCCTGCCAACTATCCAGTCGTAGAGTACCCGCCAAATGAAGCGTACTCCCCTGCGTATTCAGCAGCAGCATCCCCAAATCGGAATCAACGCACTTGAAGGCAATCGCCTTCAACCGCCCACCACGCGCACCGGTCACGAAGCAGCGGACGTGCCCCTGACCGACGATATCTGCGCGGGCAATCCGGGCGTGGGGGATCACAAAGCGCGGCTCTTCGTTGCCAGCTCCATAAGGGCCCACCCGCCCCAGCATCTCCAGCAGGTCTGCGCTGGCCCCTTGCACATCCACCACACCATCAACTTCCAGCATCGGGGAAATCCCTCCGCCCGCCAGTTGATCCCGTAACCGCTCGGTCAGAAAGGCGCGCAGATCAGGCAGCCGGTCTGCCGCCAGACTGAATCCTGCCGCCATCGCATGGCCCCCGCCAGCCTGCAAAATGCCAGCCTCGCGGGCGGCGATCACTGCCCGCCCCAGATCCAGCCCCGGTACCGACCGCCCCGAGCCTTTCGCCAGCCCGCCATCCAGCGCCACCACGCAGCACGGCACGTTGTAGCGTTCCTTCAGGCGACCGGCGACGATTCCGATCACCCCCGGATGCCAGCTTTCCCCGGCCACCAGCAACAACGGATCGTCCGCGGTCAGGGCAGCCCCTTCGGCCTGCTCGATGGCCTGGAACAGAACTTCGGCCTCGACCTGCTGGCGTTCCTGATTGTATTCGTGCAGGCGCAAGGCCATTCCGACCGCTTCCTGCGGGTCGTCACAGGTCAGCAGGCGAGCCCCCAGACCACATTCCCCCACACGGCCGCCGGCATTCACCCGTGGTCCCAGCACATAGCCCAGATGATAGGCATCGACCCGTTCCTTCACCCCGGCCACGTCAGCCAGCGCCACCAGTCCGGGGTTCCGTCGCGCCGCCATTACCTTGATGCCCTGCGCCACCAGCGCCCGATTGACACCGACCAGTGGCACCACGTCACAGACGGTTCCCAGCGCCACGATGTCGAGCAGGCTCATCAGGTCGGGGGCGGCACAGCGTCCCTGATACCAGCCAGCAGCTTTCAGAGTCCGGTTCAGCGCCACAATCAACAGGAACGTCACCCCGACCGCCGCCATGTGCTTGTGCGGGCTGGGGTCGTCCAGTCGTTTCGGATTGACTACCGCACAGGCCACCGGCAAGGCCGGTTCGGCTTCGTGATGGTCAATGACGATCACGTCCAGCCCGCAATCTGCCGCCACCTGCAACGGAGCAAAAGCGGTGATGCCGCAATCCACGGTCACCACCACCGCCATTCCCTGCGACCGCAAGGTTTGCAGGGCGGGCGCATTCGGGCCATAGCCTTCGGCCAGGCGGTCCGGGATATAGATTACTGGCTCAACCCCGATTGCGGTCAGAAAGCGCGCCAGCAGGGCCGAGGATGTAGCACCATCGACGTCATAGTCGCCAAAAATGGCGATCTTTTCACCGTCGCGGATGGCAGAACACAGGCGCTCAACCGCCTTGTCCATGTCTTTCAGGTGCGACGGATCGGGCAACTGGTCGCGCAGGGTCGGATTTAAAAAAGCCTCGGCCTGATCCAGCCCGACGCCCCGCGCCGACAACACCCGCGCCACCACATCGGGGATCCCCAACCGTTGGCGCATCGCCGCCACCTGCCGATCATCGGTCTGTCGCAGAACCCACCGGCGTCCCTGCGCCGAATGGTCAACACCAAGATAGGAGTCAGGTTGAACGGTCACGATCACGATCCTCATTGAAACACGACCGCGAGACTATAGAGCAGTCCGAGCAAAAATGGGTCCGCTTTTGCGCATCGTCCCTGTCCCAAAGCAAAAGCGCGAGAAGCTTCCTCCTCGCGCTTTGCCCGATCACATCAGAATGCCGGAAAACCCTTAAAGCATTGTGCGAAAAGTGGGAACCGGTTTTCGCAACAACAATGCGGCACTACAAAAGGCTAGACTAGTGTGCCTGGTCAGATTGAACGCACGCTGGTCTAGGCATCCACCGGCTCGAAGCCGGTCTTGCGGTCAAAGTTGTGGCTGGCCGTCACCCACCGCACCGTACCGGACTTGGATCGCATCACCAGCGTTTCGGTCTTCGCCCCGTTGTGCCAGCGGCGCACGCCCTTCAGCATCGCACCATCGGTGACGCCGGTCGCAGCGAACATCACGTCGCCCGAGGCCAGTTCCAGCAGGGTATACTTCTTCGACAGGTCGCTGATGCCCCACCGCTTGGCGCGGGCGCGTTCGTCGTCGTTGCGGAACAGCAGACGCCCCTGCATCTGGCCGCCAATGCAGCGCAGGGCGGCGGCGGCAAGCACACCTTCCGGCGCACCGCCAGAACCGATGTACATGTCCACACCGGCACCGTGTTCACCCATGGCGGTGGCGATCACGCCCGACACGTCACCATCGGGGATCAACATGATGCGCGACCCCGCTTCGCGCACGCGGGCAATCAGTTCTTCGTGGCGCGGGCGGTTCAGGATGCACACCAGCAGGTCCTGTACTTCGGCTTTTTTGGCCTTCGCCAGCGACTTCAGGTTCTGCTCGACCGAATTGTCCAGATCAACCACACCCTCGGGCAGACCACCACCGACGGCGATCTTGTCCATGTAAACGTCCGGCGCATTCAGGAAGCCGCCGTGTTCGGCGCAAGCCACCACCGCCAGAGCATTCGGGCCACCGGTGGCGCAAATGGTGGTGCCTTCCAGCGGGTCAAGGGCGATATCGACCTTGGGGCCAACGCCGGTCCCGACTTTTTCACCGATGTACAGCATCGGGGCTTCGTCGCGCTCGCCTTCGCCGATCACCACCGTGCCGTCGATCGCAATCGAGTTCAGGGCCCGGCGCATGGCATCCACCGCTGCCTGATCCGCCGCCTTTTCATCGCCCTTGCCAAGCCAGCGCGACGCGGCCAGCGCCGCTGCTTCGGTCACGCGGGCCATTTCCAGGGCCAGGTTGCGTTCAAGCTGAGTGCTGATTTCAGCCGCAGCAGTACGGTTCGACATGGTTCTGTTTCCTCTGCCAGATCTGCAGGATGGTCTCCGCATGGAGCCTGTCAGTCCATCGGGCCGACAGAAAAGCATACCCCCGGCCTGCGTGTCCATCGTGAACACCGCAAAAACCGGGGGTCTGTTTTTATCCTGCACTTCCCATTTGTTGGGATCAGTTTTACAGCGATTCTATGCGGATGACACGCGGCGGCTCGACCACCGCCGGCAGGGCGGCGATGTTTTCCAGCGCCTTGCGCAGCGACGATTCTCGCGTTTCGTGCAGGGTCATCACCACCGGCACCACTTCCGCCGGAGCGCGACCGCGTTGCAGGATGGCCTCCATCGACACCTCGGCCTTGCGCAGGGCATCGGCGATATCGGCAAACACCCCCGGCTCGTCACGCACCATCAGGCGGATGTAATATTCGCCAACGTGCTGCTCCATCGACCAGTCCGACAGCTCGGCCAACTGGCCCGCCGGGACGCCGAAGGTAAAGGCACTGGCGCGGCCCGCCGCAATGTCCAGCACATCCGCCGCCACCGCCGACGCGGTTGGGCCAGCACCGGCCCCACGCCCGACAGCCACCGAACGGCCGACAAAATCGCCCTCGATCACCACCGCATTGAACACGTCGTCAACGGTCGCCACCGGAGCCGTCACCGGCACCATGCACGGATGCACGCGCTGTTCGATACCGTGATCGGTCTGGCGGGCAATGCCCAGCAACTTGATGCGATAGCCCAGTTCTTCGGCGAACTGGATATCGACCGCCGAGATGTGGCGGATGCCTTCGATATGCACCTTGGACAGATCGACTTTGGTCCCGAACGCAAGGCTGGCGAGGATCGACAGCTTGTGCGCGGCATCAATGCCTTCGACGTCAAAGGTCGGATCGGCCTCGGCATAACCCAGAGCCTGGGCATCGGCCAGCACGTCGGCAAAGTCGCGCCCGGTGGCCCGCATCACGGTCAGGATATAGTTGCAGGTGCCGTTCAGGATGCCGCACACACTCTTGATGCGGTTGCCAGCCAGACCCTCGCGCAGGGTCTTGATCACCGGAATGCCACCGGCAACGGCGGCTTCATAGGCCAGCACCACGCCCTTGGCTTCGGCGGCAGCGGCCAGCGCCGGGCCGTGGTTCGACAGCAGGGCCTTGTTGGCGGTCACCACGTGGCAGCCACGGGCAATCGCCGTTTCCACCACCTCTTTGGCGGCTCCTTCCGAGCCGCCAATCAGTTCACACACCACATCGGCATCGGCGTCGCGCGCCATCACCACCGGGTCGTCGTACCAGGTGAGGGCCGACAGGTCCATGCCGCGATCCTTGTCGCGCGAGCGGGCCGAGACGGCGGTCACCACCACCGGACGGCCACAGCGGAGCGCAATCAGGTCGGCCTGTTCCTGCAACAGACGGACGGTGGCAGCACCGACCGTCCCCAAACCAGCGACGGCTACTTTCAGCGGATCACTCACTTCAACACCACCCGTTGTTTTTCGGCATCTTCGAGAACCTTGTCGTAGTTCTGCAAAAAGCCCTTGATGTTACGCACAGCCTGACGAATGCGATGCTTGTTTTCGACCAGACCGATACGGACGTGATCGTCTCCCTGCTCGCCAAAGCCCAGCCCCGGAGCAACCGCCACCTTGGCTTCGCGCATCAGCAGCTTGGAGAATTCCACCGAGCCCAGATGCTGGAAGGCGGGCGGGATCGGCGCCCAGGCAAACATCGACGCCGGTGGCGGCGGAACCATCCAGCCAGCCTGATGCAGACCTTCGATCAGTACATCGCGGCGTTCCTTATAGACCAGCCGGGTCTGTTCGACGCAATCCTGCGGCCCGTTCAGGGCGGCGGTTGCCGCCACCTGCACCGGCGTAAAGGCACCGTAATCGAGGTAGCTCTTCACCCGCGACAGCGCCGAGATCAGCTTGCGGTTCCCGGCAGCAAAGCCGATACGCCAACCGGCCATGTTATAGGTCTTGGACATCGACGAGAATTCGACAGCCACGTCCTTGGCACCGGGAATCTGCAGGATCGACGGCGGCGGCACGTCGTCAAAATAGATTTCCGAATAGGCGATGTCGGACAGCACAAAGATTTCATGCCGACGGCAGAAATCGACCACTTCCTTGTAAAAGGCCAGATCAGCCACCATCGCCGTCGGGTTCGACGGGAAGTTGACGATCACCGCCACCGGCTTGGGGACCGAGTGGCGCACGCCACGGTCCATCGCCCGCAGGAAGTCTTCGTTCGGCGTGGCCGGAATCGAGCGCACCGAACCACCGGCAATGATGAAGCCAAAGGCGTGGATCGGATAACTGGGATTCGGGGCCAGCACAATGTCGCCCGGGCTGGTGATGGCCTGCGCCAGATTGGCAAGGCCTTCCTTCGAGCCCAGGGTGACGATGATTTCGCTTTCCGGGTCCAGATTGACGTTAAAGCGACGTTCGTAATAGCCCGACATCGCCTTGCGCAGGCCGGGGATGCCCTTGGACATCGAATAGCCGTGGGCGCGCGGGTTCCGCGCTGCTTCACACAGCTTGTCAACGATGTGCTGCGGGGTCGGTTGATCGGGGTTGCCCATGCCCAGATCAATAATGTCTTCGCCTGCGGCGCGCGCACGCGCCTTCATGGCGTTCACTTCCGCAAAAACGTAAGGGGGCAGGCGCTTAATGCGATGAAATTCCTGTTCCATGATGAACCTGACTGGCAAATGCCATCGTAGAGTGTTGCATGGTTACCCCGCTGGCGGGCGGAGTGCGATATTGGGGATGTGCAGGGTCACTGCCATCAATAATCGAGGAACACCTCGGTCCGGCGGTTGGCGGCTTCGCCGGTGGGCATGACTTCCTGATACATCGGCTCGTTGTCTGCGACCGCGCCGACATACAGGCTCGACCGCGGAGCACCCATCTCGATCAGGGCGTTCATGACCGCACGGGCGCGTTGCTGCGACACCCGCAGGTTGGCCATGTCATGGTGATCCCACGACATGTCACCGGTGCGCGAAGATGCATGGCCGACAACCCGCAGCATGCCGTTATGCTGCTTTTGCAGCGCGACCACCTGTCGCAGGATGGCCCGGTCACGGGCCGACAGGCTGGCGGCACCGTTGCCGAACTGGATGGTGGCCACCTGCGTCGATACGGCGGTTCCGGCGCTGTTGTAGGCTTCCAGCGGATAGGGGCCGGAGCCGGTCATGCTGAGACCCATCGCCAGACCACCGACATTGGCCGCCGACCCGGAGGCCCCAGCCGGAGCATGGCCGTTGGACTGCACCGTCACCTTGCCGTTGCCATTCACCACCGTGGTGGTGTCATCGGCTTCGCCGGTCGGCGGCACGTATTCCGGCACCGGGCTGGCAACGGGTTCGGGCGCGGCAACCGGTGCGGCCATCGCCTGCGGCGCGGGAGCAGGCTCTGGCTCGGGCTCGGGCTCGGGCTGCGGCACGGGCGGAGCCACCGGAGCCGGAGCTTCGGCCACCTGCGGCGCAGCCTCGACCACCGGTTCGGGGGCCGGAGCAGCAGTCTGACTGACCACCGGAGCAGGCGTTTCCTGCACCACCGGTTCGGCGGCCACCTGCGGCGTGGCAACCGATGTTACCGTCGGGGCTGACTGGTTGGGCAGTTCGTTCAATGCGTACTGCTGGCTGGGCATCCGGCGGGTGCTGGTACCGTTGCTGTAGGCCGGGGGCTGGGTAACGCCATTCAGGCCATCCGGGCTGGGGGCACCGGTTTCGCTTTCACTGCTGCCATCACTGCCGAACACGGAATCCCAGCTGTCCTGCATCGTCGAGCAGGCGCTGAGCGACAACAAGGCCACCGCAACCAGACTGCCCATCCGCAGACCGCGGGTGCGCCCGCCCGTCAGGGCGGCGGTCCTAGCTCGCATCGCCTCCGGGGTGCTGGCTGCTGCCGCAACGGTCTCCGGAATGTGCCGGGACGCGTGCTCAGACACCTTTTGGGGCAGGCGAATAGGAAACATGGTGTTTGGCCTCGTTTGCCGATAAGAGAAAAGCGCAACAGGGTCGCTGCATGTGCGACCTTGCCATAAGTCAGGCCCCATAAAATACATGAGGCGTGTTACCATTCCATGATTTATTTCCACAGGAATGCGTAAACTCGTTCCCTGTGCCAGATAATCAGGGTATCACCCAAGACAGGTGTGGACTTTGGCACCCAAGCCCCTCACCATACCACCGGAGCACGAAGGGTACCGCGGCATGGCGTTACCCTTATCGCGGGAGGAAGAGAGAGTCTCGATGGCTGATCAGCAGAATTCCAAGCAAGCGACCCCCAATGCCGACCATCACCCGGACATGAAAATCCCCGATCCGGCCGAAGTCTCCAAGGCGATGGCCAATATCGCCGAGCGCAGCCAGCGTCTGGTCAGCGATTTTCTGGCCCGTCAGGCCGAACATCCCGAACCGGCCCCGACCGATCTGGACCCGATGCACGTCGGCAAAGCCTTTATGGAAATGACGGCCCGCCTGATGGCGAACCCCGCCCGTCTGGTCGAGGCGCAGGTGTCGCTGTGGCAGGATTACATGAACCTGTGGCAGAACACCGCCCGCCGCATGTTCGGTGAAGAAACCTCGCCGGTGATTGTCCCCGACAAGACCGACCGCCGGTTCAAGGATGACGCCTGGCACGAAAACGAAGTCTTTGACTTCATCAAGCAGTCCTATCTGCTGACCAGCCGCTGGCTGACCAACGTCGCCAACGACGTCGAAGGTCTCGACACCAAGGACGCAAAGAAGGTCGAGTTCTATACCCGCCAGTTCATCGACGCCATGGCACCGTCGAACTTCCTGTTCACCAACCCGGAAGTTCTGCGGGTTACCGTCGAAAGCGGCGGTGAAAACCTGCTGAAGGGTCTGGAACACCTGTTGTCCGATCTGGAGCGCGGCCATGGTCGCCTGCGGATTTCGATGACCAACGAAAGCGCGTTCGAAGTCGGCCGCAACATCGCCTCCACGCCGGGGTCGGTGGTCTACCAGAACGACATGATGCAGTTGATCCAGTACACCCCGACCACCGAAAAGGTGAAGTCGGTGCCGGTGATGATCGTGCCGCCGTGGATCAACAAGTTCTACATCCTTGACCTGCGGGAAAAGAACTCGCTGATCAAGTGGCTGGTCGATCAGGGCTATACCACCTTTGTCATCTCGTGGGTCAACCCGGATGAAACCCTGAAAGACAAGTCGTTCGACGACTACATGCTGGAAGGCACTCTGGCTGGCATCAATGCCATTCAGGACGCCACCGGTGCCAGCAAGGTCAACGCCATCGGCTATTGTCTGGGCGGTACCTTGCTCGCCTCCACCGCAGCCTACCTCAAGGCGACGGGTCAGGACCGCCTGAACTCGGCCACCTTCCTCACCACCCTGACCGACTTCAGCGAGCCGGGCGAACTGGGGGTGTTCATCGACGAAGAGCAGCTCGATGCCCTCGACGAGCGGATGCAAAAGGCCGGGTATCTGGATGGCGGCGACATGGCCACCACCTTTAACATGCTGCGCGCCAACGACCTGATCTGGTCGTTCGTCGTCAACAACTACCTGCTGGGCAAGGAGCCGTTCCCGTTCGACCTGCTGTACTGGAATGGTGACTCGACCCGCATGCCCGCCGCCATGCACAGCTTCTACCTGCACAAGATGTATCAGGAAAACAAGCTGATCCAACCCGGTGGCGTGGTGTTGCAGGGCGTGCCGCTTGATCTCGGCAAGGTCGATATTCCGGTCTACATGCTGTCGTGCCGCGAAGACCATATTGCCCCGTGGACCTCGACCTTTGCCGCCACCAACATCTACAGCGGCAAGGTGAAGTTTGTGCTGTCGGCTTCGGGCCACATTGCCGGGGTGGTCAATCCGCCGGTCGCCAACAAGTATTGCTACTGGACCAACAACCGCAAGGTCAAATCCCCCGATGCCTGGCTGAAGGGGGCCCAACAGCACGAAGGTAGCTGGTGGACCGACTGGAATGAATGGTGCGCCCCGCTGTCCGGCCCGGACGTTCCGGCCCTGCAGCCCGGTTCCGGCAAGCTGCCGGTTCTGGAGGCTGCCCCCGGTTCCTATGTCAAAATCCGGGCCGTCTGACGCAGCCCGACATTGTCATCAAAAGAAACACCGGCAGGGCCTCCTTGCCGGTGTTTCTTTTTAGACCCGCGAGCGTTAAACCTGACGCCGCATTACACGACAGTAGAAGAACAGGCTCATGGAGCGCTGCTCCAAACCTCGCTGGGGCCAGTCGGCCCCAGACCCCATTCCTTTGAATTCAAAGAAAAAATGGGGGTTCGGGGGCATCGCCTCCGAACGGGTGGGTGGTAGCCCATTCTCCTGCGCGGACTGTTACGTACTGTGGCGTCAGTTTAGGCGCAGATCACATTGCAGCAATCAGGTGATCCGGCCCTTCGCGCAGCGCACGGGCAATGATTCGCAGCCCTTCCTCGGTCCGACGCAGTGTGGTCATCGCCCCGACACAGACGCGAATGGCCGGGGTCGGTCGCTGCTTGCCGACAGCAAAGGTTTCTGCAGGCATCACGATCACCCCCATCCGCTGAAGCTGGTCGGCAAAGGCATCCGCCCGCCAGTGTTCCGGCAAGCGGATCCACAGGTGATAACTGGAACGATCATTGTCAGCCACATGATCCCCCAGAGTCTCTTCCACCATTTTCCAGCGTACCCGCACATCCTGTTGCAGTTTGCCGACAATTTCGTCGGCAAAACCACTGTCGATCCAGCGCCGCGCCACTTCGCCCATCAACGGCGGAGCCATCCAGCAACTGGCCCGCAGCGCCACCTGAAAGCGGTCAATGATCGCCAGCGGCGCGCAGACCCAGCCCAGCCGCAGCCCCGGAGCCATGCTCTTTGAAGAGCTGGTCAGGTAAATGCCGTGCCGGGGCAGCCAGCTCACCAGCGGCGGGGGACGATCCTGTGGCATCAAGCCATACACATCGTCCTCAATGACGAACATCTCGGCGCGCTCCGCAATCGCTGCCAATGCCCGCCGCCGTCCTTCGGACATGGTGGCGCTGGTGGGGTTTTGCAGCGTTGGCATGGTGTACAGGGCGCGAGGCGCATGCTGGCGGATGGCGTCCTCCAGCGCATCGGGCAAAATCCCCTCGCCATCACAAGCCACCGGTGCCAGCTTGATGTCCCATTGCCCGGCCAGAGCCTTCATGCCGGGGTAGGTCAACGGCTCGGTCAACACCGTATCGCCGGGGCGACACAGCGCACTGATGGATGTCTCCATCGCGTGCTGCCCGCCACAGGTTACCGCGATTTGTTCAGGGCGAGCTGTCAGGCCCACCCGTTTCAGCCAGCGGGCTCCCGCTGCCCGATGTTCGGGAACACCCAGACTGTGCTGATAGGTCAGCATCTGCCCCAGACCATTCGACCGGCTGATCTCGGCCAGCGTTTCGGCAAAGGCCTGCTCCTGCCCCAGCAATGGCGGAAAATTGAGGCTGAGATTGATCGGCCCGCTTTCGGAAAATTCTTCCAGCGGCGGCAAGTGGAACCGGCGAACCGCGCTGGGGTTCTCGTCGGTATCCGGCGGACGGACAAACGTCCCGCGACCGACTTCACCGTCGATCAGGTCACGGCGGCGCGCTTCCTGATAGGCGCGCGTGACAGTGGCCACGGTCACCCCCAGCGCCCAGGCCAGATCGCGGTGGGTCGGCAGGCGGTCGCCGGGTTTCAGCGAGCCGTCAGCAATGGCATCGGCCACCGCGTCAGCGATGGCTCGATAGGTGGGGCCAGAGCGGCCTTCGAGGGAGGGGGTCCATATTGTCATGGTGACAATGTTACTGTTGACCAGGACAATCGGTCAAGACACTCTGCGATTAGGACAACAATTTTCCCCGAGGGGGCCATCATGCAGAATTGTACTAGGACAATCCAGTCGTCATCCTTCCTCACACCCAGCGAAATGATCGTCGCCGGCCTGCGGCTGTTGATGTCGGGTCTGTCCCTGTGGCTGGTGGCAACCTGCGACCGTCTGCTCGACCGGTTGGACGGCCATCGCCAGATTCGTCAGCTTCACAGTTGGGACGACCGGATGCTAAGGGATATCGGCATCAGCCGGTGTGATCTTGATCGCCTTTCCGTTATCCCCACATCCCCCTCACAGGAGAACCGCCATGAGCCCCGTTCCTGACAGCACCCAGCCTTTGACTGTCCCCCTCTATCAGGTGGATGCCTTTACCAACGTGGCCCTGAAGGGCAATCAAGCGGCGGTGATGCCCCTGAACGCATGGCTGCCTGACGACAAACTGGTCGCCATTGCCGCTGAAAACAATCTGGCTGAAACGGCCTTTCTGGTTGCAGAACCGGCGGGTGGTGAGGCCGATTATGAGATCCGCTGGTTCACTCCGTCGTGCGAAGTGCCCCTGTGTGGTCACGCCACACTGGCCAGCGCCCATGTGATCTTTCAGCACCTCACCCCTCAGCGGGATACGGTGGTGTTTCGTACCCGCCAGCGCGGTCTGTTGACCGTCCGGCGAGGGGATGACGGCCTGCTGGTGATGGACTTTCCTACCAGTAAACTGCGCCCGATGATCATCCCCGAGGCTCTCGACGCGGTGCTTCGATCGCCGGTGCTGGAGGTCATGCGGTACGACAGTGATGACCTGTTCGTCGTGCTCGACAGTCCGGCCCGGGTCAAGGCTCTGGCCCCGCAGTTGACCGCCTTTGCCGAGGTGAAGGCGCGTGGGATTATTGTCACCGCCGAAGCCAACCGTGATCAGGATGGTTGTGACTTTGTGTGCCGGTATTTTGCCCCGGGCTGGGGAATTGATGAAGACCCCGTGACCGGCTCAATCCACACCGCGCTGGTGCCGTTCTGGGCCAGGCGGTTGGGGCGCGACAGCCTGATATCCCGTCAGGTCTCGCGCCGGGGCGGCACCCTGTATTGTCGTGCACTGGGGGATCGTACAGAAATCGCCGGTCACAGTGTTCTGTATCTCAGTGGGCAGGTTTATCTGTAAGCCGAATGCCTCACTGGATACGGCAGTTGAAAGAAAAGTGCAGGCTGCCGCCTGACCCGCTCGGGGCCTGAGGCCCCGAACCCCTTCAATATCAAGTTAATGGGGTCTGGGGCCTTAAGGCCCCAGCGGGGTTTGGAGCAGCGCTCCATGATCCTGTTTTCTGTTTGTCGTGTGCTGAGGATCCACTTTTCGCACAATGCTCTGGAAAATAGGGGTTCTGGGGAGTTTTTCCCCAAAAATGCTTCAGGACAGGGCTTTGTTCGCCCTCAGGCTGGCCTGAATGAGCCGTTCGAGGCTATCGAGGAAGCGGACCCGATCCTGACGGTTATAACTGGCCGGTCCGCCGGTGATTTCTCCGGTTTCGCGCAAGTGGGCCATCAGGTCGCGCATTGCCAGGGCATTGCCGACAGATTGCTGGGTGATCAGGCTGCCGTCGGGGCGGATCACATGGGCCTCACGTTCCAGACAGTGGGCGGCCAGCGGAATGTCGTTGGTGATGCAGATATCCTCGCGCTGGATGGCTTCGGCGATCCATTTGTCGGCGGCATCCGGTTCGGGCGGCACGACTACGCGGTGGATGAGAGGGTTTTGTTCACCCCGTTGCCAGCGGTTGCTGACAATATAGACTGCTATGCGGTGTCGCAGCGCAGCCTTCACCGTTTCCTCTTTGACGGGGCAGGCGTCTGCGTCGATATAGATCGTCGTCATTAGTCTGCCCCGTCGCGGAGCTGTATTACAGCGTCTTCAGGTCGCAGGCAGAGGTCTTGCCGTTACGACCGCGTTCCAGGTCGTAGGACACCTTCTGACCTTCGTTCAGACCGGCCAGACCGGCCTTCTGCACGGCGGTGATGTGCACGAACACGTCGGCCGAGCCGTCATCCGGCTGAATGAAGCCATAACCCTTGGTGGTGTTGAACCATTTCACGGTGCCAGTGGTCATGTGGACTCCTCATAACTGGCGTTGCCTGTCGTCGGAATGCTCGACAGGCATCGAAACGAATTGGGGGGAGACCAGTCAATTCCGGCGTCCTGTATGAAACAACAGACATTCCATAAAGGGAAAGGCCACCGTATCGGGACATGGGGGGTGAGCGTGGACGTACCCAAAGCTTATTCGACGATCCGAAGATGAAGAGGTTTGCGTACAATTGCAAGCCCAAAGCGGCAGGAAAGAAATGATGGAGACGGTTTTTTGCAACACTGTGGCGGATGCGAAAAGTCAAAATGCGACGCGCCCGCACCGGGGGCGGCATGGAGTTGAATTATCCTTGTGTACCCTGACTGTCGAGCAATCAAGGATGGCTGCGGGTGAATGAAAACACGCCATCAGGCCATCAGCTAGACTGTTCCGGGTGCTATGGGCACATGCCCGGGTGTGGTCGAGGCCGGGGCTAACAGGATGCCGCAGACGCTTTTGCCTGTGGAAGCGCTGCGGCGCTGCGGTAACAGCGGCGACCGGCATTCTTGGCGGCGTACATCGCATGGTCGGCTGCCATCAACAGGGCTTCGCCGCTGTTGGCATGGATGGGGTAGAGGGCGATGCCGATGCTGGCGCCGACCTGTGCGCTGATACCGTTCAGAACGAACGGTCGGGCGAGGGTATCCAGCACCTTTTGCGCGATGATGGCGGCATCCTGCTGCGACGCGGTGTTCAGGCTGAGGATGACGAATTCGTCCCCGCCCAGACGGGCGACGGTATCGCTTTCGCGCACGCAGTCACGCAGGCGTTCGGCCACTCCTTGCAGCAGCAGGTCACCGATCAGGTGGCCGTGGGTATCATTGATCGGTTTAAAGCCGTCGAGGTCGATAAACAGCAGGGCCAGTCCGCTGTCATCACGGCTGGCCTTGGAGATGGCCTGTTCCAGTCGGTCGTGCAGTAAAGCCCGGTTCGGCAGGCCGGTCAGCGCGTCGTGGCTGGCGGTGTGGCGCAGCTTTTCACTGGCTTCCTTCTCACGGGTGATGTCGCTGAACACCCCGACGTAATTGGTGATCTGCCCCTGACGGTTGCGAATGCACGAAATGGTCACGCGCTGTACATAGGCGGCCCCGTCGGCGCGACGGTTCCAGACTTCACCGCGCCAGTGGCCGTTGACCGCCAGCGTTGACCACATTTCCGTATAAAAGGCCTGATCGTGTCGCCCGGATGACAGGATGTGCGGGTCTTGCCCCATCGCCTGATCGCGGCCATAGCCGGTGATCTCGGTGAAGGCCGGATTGACGGCAACGATTTTCTTGTTGGCATCGGTGATCATCATTGCTTCGGCGGTGGTCTCGAACACCGTTTGTGCCAGCTGCAATTCCTGTTCACGCAATTTGCGCAGTGAAATGTCGCGCAGAATGACCTGTGCCCGGCGTTCTCCGCCGACGGTGATCGGGGCGACGCGCATTTCAACCGACAGAGGGCTGCTGCTCTGGCTGAGCAGGGTCAGCTCGATATCCTGATGTGACCGGCCTTCGGACAGGCAACTGATGATGGTGCTGACGGCCTGCGCACCGTCGGGGCCAAGGAACAGCTCGGTGGGGGGCAAGCCTTCCAGGTTCTGTCGCCGGGGACTGTCGAACAGGGCCTGTGCTGCCGGATTGACAAAGGTGATGCTTTGCCCGGTGGCGATGATGATCGCATCCGGTGACATCTGGACCAGCGTGCGGAACCGTTCTTCACTTTCCTTGATCTGCCGCTCGGTTTCATGGCGCTGAATGGCATAGCGCAACATGCGAACCAGCAGAAAGGGGTCGGTAAAGCCCTTGAGAACAAAGTCCTGGCAGCCCCGCTGCACGGCGGTGATGCCCATGGCGGAATCGTTCAGGCCGGTCATGACGACCACCGGACGGTTTGGAAACAGGTCGAGAACAGCGCCGATGGTCTCGAGGCCCTGGGTGTCGGGCAGGCCGAGATCGGTGACAATCAGGGAAAAGGGGGTCTGAACGCCATCGCGCTTGCTGCGGGCTTCCTGCATTGATCGCGCCCAGACGATCGTCAGGTTGTCGCCAGCCTCATGCACCATCTCTTCGAAGATACGGGCGTCGGCACCATTATCTTCGATGAGCAGAACGGAGAGGGGCTCGCCAGCAGAAACCACGGCCAAAATCCTTTCCTGTGTATCATGGAGCATAATGCAGTTTATTTTTGTCTTGGAGTACCATATTTTCTTTTGCATTGGCAATGTCCATGGCGTTGTTTCCCTGAGCAGAACGATCAGGCTAAAAGAGTGTTCAGAAAAGAATAGGGCGCTCTGTTCTTTTGAATTTGATCTGGCAAGACAGAACATGTTTGCGCCTGCTGTCTGAAACGAAGGGGACTCTGCACTGTGGGCGATGTTACAAAAAATACGTCTTTCACCGGGCAGGGGCACATGCTGCACTCCCTTGGGCGTGGTGCCGCGATTGTCGTGCTGTACATTTTGGTTGCACAGCTGGGTCTGCTGTTTTCCTTTATTGATGGCAATGTATCCCCGATCTGGTTACCGTCGGGAGTGTCGGTTCTTGCCCTGCTGGTTTTTGGGCGCCGCGTTTTATGGGCCTGTTGGCTGGCGAATGTGGTGGTGTCGGTTGGTGGTGGCATGTCGTTGCCTGTGGCATTGGTATTTGCCTGCGGGAACTGTGTCGAATATCTGCTGGCGGCATTCCTGTTGCAGCGCTTTGCACCGCGTTTGGAACACTTCGGCTCCCTGCGGGATGTCGGCGTATTGCTGCTGGCCGGGGGTGTTGCCCCGATCCCGGCCGCCCTGTGTGCGACCACGACGTTGGTCCTTGTCAATATCGCCCCTGTGCAGGTTTCTCCCTTTGTGGCGTTGACCTGGTGGGCGGGGGATGCTGTTGGGATTTTGATCCTGGTGCCGTCGGTGCTGGTCTGGTACCGCCTGCGTGAAAAACGGGCCTTGCAGAGTAAGGTGTCCGTCGCGGCCCTGAGCTGGTATGGCGGGGGAAGCCTTGCCTTGGCGATGCTGGTGTTTTCTGACCCGTTGTCGCTGGCAGAGCACGGGATGGTTCTGGTCTATGCCCTGTTTCTGCTCGTCATGTGGGGGGCGCTGCGGCTGGGGATTCTAGGGGCAACCCTTGGGGTTCTGGCGGTGGTGATGCCAGCGGTGGTCCTCACCGCCGCCGGGCACGGCCCGTTTGTTCGGCACGAGCTGAATGATACCATCCTGCTGTTGATGGGATTCATGGTGGTCTCGTTGATCATGGCTTTGGCGTTGTCGGCGGTGCTGATCGAACGGGATACCGCTGCAGAGCAAGCCCGCGTGCTGTCAAAGGCGGTCGAGCAGTCAGCATCAGCGGTGATCATCACCAATCCGGCTGGCCAGATCACCTATGTCAATCCGGCCTTCAGTGCGCTGACGGGGTATGAGAGTGCCGAGGCAATTGGTCAGAATCCCCGTTTTCTGAAAAGTGGTCATACATCTGGCGAGGAGTATGCCTCGCTCTGGAAGGCGATCATTGATGGCCGGAGCTGGCGGGGAGAGTTCCTGAACATCTGTAAGGATCGTTCACTGGTGTGGGAGCAAATGACGATCTCGCCCCTGCGGGACGAAAATGGGCGGATCAGTCATTTTGTGTCCACCGCAGAGGATATCACGCAACGCAAAGTCAATGAGCGACACTTGCGGGATGCACTGGAGCGGGCCGAGCGGGCGCGGGCCGAACTGGAGCGGATCACCTTTGCCATCACGCACACCTTGCAGGAACCATTGCGCTCCATTTCCGGCTTTGCGCAATTGCTGGAACGTCGCTACACCCCGGTCCTTGATGCGACTGCCCAGGGCTATCTGGGGCGGGTGGTCAATGCCACAGAGCGCATGTACCACCTGTTTCATGACCTGATGCATTACGTCATGGTCGATGATGGCAGTCCCCACCAGCCGGTCGGGCTGGAAACGGTGATCGGGAACGTGTGTGGTGCCTTGGGGGCCGATGCCGTTTCCGTGCGTGTTGCTGGTCCTTTGCCGGTGGTAATGGCTGCCGAGCGACAAATTCATCATGTTTTCGAACATATTCTCGGAAATAGTGTAAAATACAGGGATAGTGAGCGGCCGTTGGAAATCATTGTCTCGGCCTGGCCGGTGGAAACAGAGGAAAGCCGGATACGGAAAGCCAATGGCCTGCCTGCCAGTGCTGCGGAGTATTGGGAGCTGTCGATTCAGGATAACGGCATTGGTATCGACCCTGTGTTTCAGCCAAAGTTGTTCATGCTGTTTTCCCGTTTGCATACGATTGATGACTATGACGGGACAGGTGTTGGACTGGCTTATTGTCGCCGGGTGATCGAACGGCATGGTGGTCGGGTCTGGATTGAGTCTCGGTTGGGGGTTGGGACGACGGTGCACCTGACCTTGCCCCTGACCTTGCCAGCGCAAAAAGCAGAGTTGGAGGAACGGTGATGCAGCGGGTACAGCCCTTGATCCTGATGATTGACGACAACATCGCCGATATCGAACTGACCCGCGAGGCGTTGCGCGAGGTTGATTTCCGGATCGAGCTGGAAAGCGTGCGGGATGGCTTTGACGCTTTGGCATACCTGCGACGGCAGGGGCATTATGCCAACAGCCGTCGGCCAAACCTGATTTTCATGGACCTGAACATGCCACGCATGGATGGGCGTGAAACACTGCTGATGCTCAAGGCGCAGGATGATATCTGTGATATCCCGGTGATTGTTTTCAGCACCTCGGAATCTCCGTTCGATGTGCGGGAAAGTTACCGGAACCACGCGGCCGCCTTTGTTACCAAGCCGGTCACCATCGAGGAATTGATTGAAAAGTTGCGAGCCATTCATACCCTGTGGCTAACCGGTTCGGCAGTGCAGTCTTTGCAACACCTGACCGGTGTGATGGGCTATTAGAGCATTTTCAAGTTGACCGTCGACGGTCAACGGCTCGGAAAATGCGGCCCTAAAAGGGAAGAGCGTTTTCGCTCGGTGTGAAAACGCTCTAAAAGTCAGGCTTGGTTGCGGACCGGATTTGCGCATCATCACTGCGGCAAATCAAAAGATCAGACTCCAGGGTGCCGTCAGGAAAGGACGCCATGCAGCGTGAGACAGAAGCGGGCGGTGGGCCGCCTGGCAGGCAGACCCGGAACGTGACGACCCGGACATGGGCAGTGTACGGGGTCATTTGTGTGATCGGGCTGGCCTTGATCGGGGGCGTTGCCTTTTGGTGGCAGCATAATGAAGCCGAGATGCCTTTGGAGCAGGGGCATCGCCAGTTGCTGGAGGGGCGGGATGTTCTGGTCGCCTTGAATCAGCTCGGCTATGAAGTTCGGGATTTGGGTCTGGCGTTGGCTCTGGCTGATGCAACGGTCGGGGCAGACGGGCTGGAACCTGCGGCACGGGGGATCACGCAGAGCCTGCTGCTGATCGATCAGACCCTGCCGTTATTGAAAAGAAACTTCCCGGAGATTGTTCCCGGTATCGGTGACATTCAGGCGTCGCTGATGGCCTACCGCGAGCTGGTGGCCGGGGTGTCACCCGGTCATGTCGTGACCGATGCCCAAAAGGACCGCCTGAAAAAAGCACGCCTCAGCCTCGCCGGGTGGGAGCCTTTGCTGGCTGGCTTCCACCAGTCTGCCGAGCAGGTCTTGCAGGGGTTTGTTGAGGATCACCAACAGCAGGAAAATCGTGTCTGGAGCGGATTCCTGCTGGCTTTGACCGGTGTGGTTGCAGGCTTTCTGCTGGTCCTGTTCATGTGGCAGCGTCGTTTGAACAAAAACCGGCTGTATCCCTTTTACGAGCAACTGTTTCAGGGAAGCTATGCCATCGAGCTGCTGCTTGATCCGCAGGACGGTGCCATTCTGGATGCGAACCCGGCCGCCGTTGCGTTTTATGGCTGGGACTTGCCAGCTTTGCGGACGATGAACATTCAGGATGTTAACTGTCTGTCGAAAGATGAAATTGCCCGTGAAATGGCTTTGGCACGGCAAGAGCAGCGCAATCATTTCCATTTCCGCCATCGTCTGGCCAACGGCGAAATCCGCGATGTCGAAGTGTGGTCTACACCGTTTACGGTCGAAGGACGGGCCATCCTCAGCTCGATCATTCACGATGTCACCCAGCACCGGGCGGCCGAGCGTGATCTGGAGCGGTCGCGCCAGCGATACCGCGATGTGGTCGAGGCTTCGGTGCAGGGGTTCTGGTTTGTCGCGCCAAAGAGCGGTCTGGTGCTGGACGTCAATCAGGCTCTGTGCGAGCTGTTGGAGTACCCGCGTGAAGACATTCTGGGCAAATCCTTCATCAGTTTTGTTCACCCCGAAGACCAGTCGGGGGTGCGCGAGCGTTTTTCGCTGGCCGATAAAACAAAGCATCGTGTTTATGATGTCCGACTGAAGACAGCGGCGGGAGATATTCGCCATACCCGTTTCCATGCGACGTCGCTGTGGTCAGAGGATCACGAACTGACCGGTTCCTATGCCTTTGTTGACGATATTACCGAACGCAAGAAGGCGCGTGAGGCGTTGCAGGACAGTCAGCAACATTTGGCGATTGTTATCGAGGCCGGGCAGATCGGGGTGTGGGAGTATTACCCGGCCAGCAATGAAATGTGGTTTTCGCCGGAATGGAAAGCGCAGCTTGGCTATCTGGACCACGAATTCCCCAATACCCGGCAGGCATGGGACGGCGCTGTTCTTCCCGAAGATGGTGCTCTGGCGTTGCAAAGCCTGACGTCGCTGGCAGACCGGGGCAATCAGGACAAGACGATCGAGCTGTCGTTGCGCTATCGTCATCGCGATGGGCATCTGGTCTATGCCCGCTGTTGTGCGCGGGCTGTGTATGATGCTCAAGGGGCCGTCGAACGCTTTATTGCGGCCCATCTGGATCTGACATCGCAATTTGAAAACCAGGAAATGCTGGCCCGGATCAATGCCCAGACGGCGTTGATCCTTGACAGTGCCAGCAACGGGGTGCTGGGCGTTGACGACAGCGGACGGGTGACGCTGGTCAACGGGATTGGTCAGCAGATGCTGGGGATGATGGCGCAGGACGTCATCGGGCGCCCGGTGGATCAGGTTCTGCGTTTGACGGATCGCATGGGGCGGGCTCTGGTGATGCGGGGCAACGAAGAGGATGCTGCCTGCCCGGTGTCTTTCGTTTTACGGACCGGCGAGGCACTGTCCGCTGTCGAAGCGCTGCTGTGGGATGCGCAGACCACCCAGTTGCGGGCGGTTGAGCTGGGTGTAGCGCCGCTGCGCTGGCAGGGGCAAATCTCTGGCGCGGTGGTCAGTCTGTATGACGTCAGCAGCCTGCAGCAACAGCGGCAGGATCTGGAGCGGTCAAACAACGATCTGGAGCAGTTTGCTTACGTTGCCTCGCATGACCTGCAAGAGCCGTTGCGAACCATCACCAGCTATCTGACGCTGTTGCGGCGGCGGTATTCTCCGTTGCTGGACGAAGACGGTCAGACTTTTATTGCAACGGCCGTTGACGGGTCGTACCGCATGAGCACCATGATCCGTGACCTGCTGGAATATTCCCGCGTTGGGCGGAAAGGGGTGGAAATGGTCCCGTTGGACCTGACGCACATTACCCGCGAAGCGGTGGACAATTTACGGATCGCCATCGAAGACGTCGGAGCCGACGTGGCGATTCAGTCAGACATGCCGCTGGTCATGGCCGACCGGGGCCAGTTGGTTAGTTTGCTGCAAAACCTGGTGGGAAATGCCATCAAGTACCGTGATCCTGCGCGACCGGTTCAGGTCTGGGTGCGTGCGATCACCGATGGATCGCAGGGGTGCAGGGTCGAGGTGGAGGACCGTGGTATCGGGATCGAAGACAGCTATTTTGAACGGATCTTCCAGCCTTTCCAGCGTCTGCACACCCGGGAAAAATACGAAGGAAACGGTATTGGGCTGGCCATTTGCCGTAAAATTGCCCGGCTTCATGGCGGTGACTTGACGGTTTCTTCCGAGCCGGGTAAGGGGAGCATCTTTACGTTTACCCTGGCGCTGGCCTCTGCCCCATCGCCGCAGATGCCTCCCCCGGCGAAAGAGAGCGAGCTGTGACCCCTGACTGGTCAGACAAGGCACTTCAGGACCGCGTGCTGTACCGTGACCGGCTGATCATGGTGATCAACAAGCCTGCCGGGTTACCTGTGCATCCCGGTCCCGGAGGTGGTCCAACGGTTGAGGACTGGTTTCCGCGCCTCTGCTTTGAGCACCCGCGGCCTCCGGCTCTGGCCCACCGGCTTGACCGTGATACGGCGGGCTGCCTTGCTCTGGGGCGCAGCCAAAAGGGTCTGAGCCGTCTGGGCAAACTGTTTGAGCAACGCAAAATCCAGAAAGTGTATTGGGCGGTTGTGCAGGGCGTTCCGGCTGAAGACAGCGGTATCGTTGACCTGCCGTTGGCCAAGGTCAACGGCCAGCGGGGCTGGAAAATGAAGGCCGATCGTCAAGCCGGCCAACCGGCGGTGACCGAATGGCGTTTGTTGGGGCATAACGAACAGCGGACCCTGAGCTGGCTGGAATGTCGTCCGCAAACGGGACGGACGCACCAGATTCGTGTGCATTGCCAGATCATGGGGCTGCCGCTGGTGGGTGACCCGGTCTATGGCCCGGCCAGCGGAGACGAGGCTCCCCCGATGATGCATCTGCTGGCGCGATCCCTGACCATCCCGCTGTACAGCGACAAGCCTCCGGTCACGGCCGAGGCTCCGGTACCGTCCCACATGCAGCAGGCACTGGCGGCCTGTGGCTGGAAAAAATAACGCTGTCCGTTCAGGACGCGGACACCGGCGAGGAAACCCGTTTGGCGCAGGGGTCGTCTACGACAGGGGCATCGTGCGGTTCGTGGGTGACGACCAGCGGCGGCGCCCCTTGCAGCAGGCGCCGATCAACCCAGATGGTCAGCACCACGGCCACGGGCAGCAGCACGACCGCCTGAATCAGCATTTCGTACAAAGCGAAAGAGGGAAAAAACGCCCTGACGGTCGCGGCGACGCTGACCGTAACTGATTCCCATATCAGAATGAACAGGCCCGTATTCATCAACATCACCGGCTCCTGCAGGCTTTGCCCGTGCGATACAAAGGGGGGAGCTGTCATGCGATGCCCGCAGACGGCATGATGGCATCGCGGGGGCTTGGGCCATCATGCTGGATACATTGTAGGCATGAACAACCAGCCCCCACAATCAGACAAATAGGAGGGGGAAATGGACTTTTTATAAACAATGGGGGAACGGGCTTATGACAGAAGGCGTAAATCCATATTTTTCTTAGGATTGTGAAAAAGTATAGATGGATATATGCCATTGTAATTTTATCAGCACTTGCTATCTCTCTTTTCATCCTGAGTACGTCATATTGTATTGCATTGCATTATTTTTTTGTTTTATAAAAATTACATCAATTTGATACTATTGCTAACATCTTCAGATTGCAGTGGAAATGATCGACCTGCTTTGGTTTGCAGGCGGGTGCACGCAACGCGCCTGCAACAGGCCGTGCGATACGCTTGAAACCACCATATGCCTGAAACAGTGACAAAAGGGGATGCTGATGTTTATTGCGATGAATCGGTTCCGTATTCGCAAAGGCTGCGGACTGGATTTTGAGGCGATCTGGGACAAGCGCGAAAGCAACCTGCCCGAAGTGCCTGGGTTTATCGAATTCCATCTGGTCCGTGGCCCGGAATACGAAGACCATATCCTGTATGCGACTCATGTCCTTTGGGACAGCCGGGCCTCGTTCGAGGCCTGGACACAGTCCGAAGCCTTCCGCCGCTCGCATGCTGGTGCGCGCAGTTCGCGCGATATCTATGTCGGCCCGCCGCAGTTCGAGGGCTTTGAAGTGCTCAGGGTTGAGAAGAAATAGAGTTTGTCAGGGAAAAGTGGGAACCGGTTTTCCCTGACAAACGGCAGGGAACATCAGTTTGTCAGGGAGAGGCGGTTCCCGGTTCCGGGCGCTTTATACCGGCTGGTCCGCGCGTGTCGTCTGTGCCAGTGCCAATTCCAGTCGAGCGGCATTCATCGGGACACAATACGCTGGCCTGCCACGTTCGAAGCGCCATCCTTCAGACAGAGGGCCCGCATCGACAGCATCAAAGCCAAAGGCGTCATAGAGGCTGAGGACGATGGCTTTGGCGTCGGTATCATCACTGGCAATCGGCAGGGCGCGGCGGTCGAATGACCGGCCGGGATGGCCGTCACTTTCGAGGTCGTTCATGGTGATGGCGTTGAAGGCCTTGATGATCCGGGAGTGAGGGAGATGCTGTGCCAGGAGTTCGCTGGTCGTGATCGAACCCGTGTCGAGTGCGGGAATACTGCCATCCCGTTCCGGATAATAGTTATTCGTATCGATCACCACTTTGCCTGCGAGGGGGGCGACAGGAACCGCCTGATAGGCGGCGAGGGGAATGGCCACTACAGTAATGTCCCCAAAGGCTGCTGCCTCCTCGACCGTCCCTGCCTCGCAACCAATGCCATATTTGAGACTGAACAGCGTCTGGGGACCGCGCGAATTGCTCAGCATGACCTGATGCCCTGACCGAACAGCCAGTTTGCCGATGGCGCGACCAACACATCCTGCGCCGATAATGCCAATTTTCATCGTGTTTCTCCGTGGATGAGAGCCGTGAGCGCAAAAACGGAAACCGGTTTTGCGCAAAATCACTGCGATCAAACAAAAGGTTGGGCTGGCGTGTATGCGTCAGATCACGCTACACGACAGTTGGTGGGAAAGAATGGGCTACCGCCCAGACCCGTTTGGGGCCTGAAGGCCCCGGCGAGGTGTGGAGCAGCGCTTCACGTCCTTGTTTTCTTAAGATGCAGCGGCAGTTTAATTGGCACTGTTTTCCGGATAAATTGGCTATATGGCACGACATTCCCAACTGTCAGGAGGCAATCATGGACAGACTCACCAGTATGGCCGTTTTCATCAAGGCTGCTGATCTGGGGTCGTTCGCGGCTGCCGCCGAGGCGATGGGCATGTCACCGCAAATGGTCGCCAAGCATGTGGTCTTTCTGGAAGACCGGCTGGGGACGACCTTGCTCCACCGGACCACGCGGCGGCAGAGCTTAACCGACGTCGGCAGGGCATATTATGAGCGCTGCAAGCACTTGCTTCTGGATGTCGAGGCCGCTGAATCCATTGCTCAGGACATGCGGTCGCAGCCCAGGGGCGTACTGCGGGTCAATGCGCCGGTGACATTCGGCACCTTTAGCCTCGCCCCGTTTGTGACACGCTACCTCGACCGATATCCCGACATGCGGATTGATTTGACCCTCAACGACCGCTTCGTTGATCCGCTGGAGGAGGGGTATGAGGTGCTGGTGAGGATCGGTGAGGTCGAGGATGCCGGGCTGGTCGCGCGCCCGCTGGCACCATACCGACTGATCACCTGTGCCTCTCCGGACTATCTGGCACGACGGGGTATACCGCAGACGCCATCCGATCTGGAGCAGCACGAGTGCCTGGCCTATGCCTATGGGGGGACCTCGCTTCCCTGTCGCTGGGTGTTCACCCGTGGCGGGAAGAGTGAAGAGGTGGGCGCCAACGGGCGCATCCGCAGCAACGACTGGAAGGCGTTGCTGTACGCGGCACTGGCTGGCTATGGCATTACGTTGGGACCAAAGAGCGTGCTGGACAGTGAACTTGCCGCAGGGCGGCTGGTCCGGGTTCTGGCCGACTACGAAGGGCCCGCTCGCCCGATGCACGTCCTCTATCCGACCGGTCGACGTCCGACAGTCAAGATAAAGAGTTTTGTGGATGCTGTCGTTGCGGAATTCGGGGGGGCCTGAGCCGGAGCATTGCACGAAGACCGGTTTATGATCTTCGCGCAATGTCTCAGGGATCAGGCTATGGTCAGCGTGGCAGACAGGGTGTTCATCCGGCTGAGTAAATATTCCAGATCATGCCTGTCGAGATCGACGCCCAGATCGCCATACTGGGTCAGCACGCGTTCAAGCAGACGGCGCTGATAGCGTTCCAGATCGTTGGCACCACAGTCATAGTCTGTTTCGCGGATGACATCGATGGCAGCCCGTATCGCAGGCAGCAGGCTGGGAGGCAGGGAAGCCTTTTCAAAAATACCGTTCAGCCCCAGAGAGCCGCTGTCGTGGATCAGGATGCGGGCGTTGATCACCGGCACGCCACTTTTGATCGACATGGCATATTCAAAGAACTTGAGGTCGCCCATGCACAGCGACCGCACGATGATGGACGGGGTCAGGCGACCGTGGTCCTGCATCTGCTGGACCAGCCGTTCAACCTCATCTTCGGCGCTTTCCGACGACAGGGTGATCACCGCCCGTTCGCGTGACTGCACAACCAGATCGGCGGCAATGTCGGCGGGCAGTTCGTGGTTTTGCAGGATATGGTCCTGCAACACTTCGGATACCCGGTGAACAAGGCGTTCGGAAACGGTGATCGGCAGATAGGCGCGGTGGACCAGCGGGGCCTGTACCGACGGATCGTCACCAAAGCGTTCCACCAGTTCCAGCATGGTGCCTTCGCTGATGTGGGCGCTTTCGTTGGCGGCCAGAGTGGCGGCCACTTCGGCATCGCCTTCGCTGACCAGCTCGGACGCGATGTCTTCACTCAGATTGTCACGACGGGCGACGGCCTTTTGACGACCGGGATCATGGGCGTGAATGATCTCTTTCAGGTCGTCTGCGGTCAGAACCTGTGAAAATTCGATCACCGGCAGGGCAACACGATCAACGTCGCTGGCCAGGGTGCGGGCGACATCGTGGGGGACCCGGGGATTGTCCTTGAGGTTCAGCGCCAGGGATTCGCGGACACGAACCTCGGCATCACGCAGCATCAGGCGAAAGATGTCTTCTGCCAGTTGCCGTTCGGATGTGCTGAGGCTGGGAGTATCATACTGCATCGCCAGTTTGCGGGCAGTATCGGCGCGCACGTCGCCGGACGGATCCCGCAGGAGCCGTGCCACATCCTCAGCTGTGAGTTTTTGTTCCGCCATGATAAAGGCCTAATGTTATCAAATCGCTACTGAGACAGAGGACGCCGGTACCCCTGCCGGATACCCCGCCTGAGCGGGACGGTCGCGCGGCAGGCGGCTCCTCTGTGTGACCAAGAGCAGGATACCCTTATTCCCTCTCCCTGTATATATGACAGAGCAGACACGTCGTCAGTGATGGTGAGCACTGGTGACGGTTTTTCGCGTTGCCGGTGTATGTTCCGGTCACGGATCGGTGGCAACAGGGCAGGGAACAGGGCGCCGTTACTTCATCAGCCCGGCTTCGCGATAGTATTTCTGGGCTCCGGGGTGCAGCGGGGCGGTGCGGGCGGCGTTGATCAGGTCTTCTTTTTTCAGGGCCTCAAAGGACGGATGCATCCGCTTGAAATCCTCGAAATTGTCAAAGATGGATTTGACCAGTTGATAGACAACCAGGTCCGGGGTTTTGGCGGTGGTCAACAGGGTTGCGCGGACACCGAAGGTCTTGACGTCCTTGTCGCTGCCCCGGTACATGCCGCCCGGAATGGTGCTCCAGCTATAGAACGGGTTGTCCTTGACCAGCTTTTCGATGCCGGGGTTGTCGATGCTGACCAGCTCGGAATCACAGGCGGTGGTGGCTTCCTTGATGGTGCCAGAGGGATGGCCGACCATGAAAAAGATCGCATCAACCTTGCCATCACACAGGGCCTGGCTTTGCTCGGAAGCGGTGAATTCATCGGCCACCGAGAAATCCGAGCGTGGATTGATGCCGGCGGCGGCCAGCATGATGTCAACGGTCGCCCGCGCGCCTGATCCCGCATTGCCGATATTCACCCGCTTGCCTTTCAGATCGGCGAGGGTGTGGATATTGGCATCCTTGCGCACGACCAGCGTCATGACTTCCGGGTAGAGGGAAAAGACGGCCCGCAGGTCGCTGAACGGGCCCTTGGTGCCGAATTGCGCGCTGCCCTTGTAGGCGTGGGACTGCCAGTCGGACTGGCTGATGCCAAAGGTGATGTCTTCGGCGCGCAAGCCGTCGATATTGGCGATCGAGCCGTTGGTCGATTCAACCGAACAGCGGATCGAGTGTTCTTTTCGCCCCTGATTGACCAGTCGGCAGATGGCACCACCGGCAACGTAATAGACGCCGGTAACGGCACCGGTGCCGATGGTGATGAAGGTTTGCTCTGCTGCCCGTGCCGGTGCCGGGGATGCAGACAGCAGGACAAGGCTGGTCATCAGGGCGAGGCTGCTCATCAGGGTGGCAGGCAGGGTGGTCAGGGACAGCAATTTCATGGGGTCACTCCGTACCTGAGGCGATGAGCCTGCAGTACCTGCAGTAATTGACTGAACAGATATGACTGACCCTTGGTGCAGGTTACACCCTGTCAGACATGCGAAAAGATGATGGTGGCTCAGACTGATAGACGTAAGCGAAACACAGACTATCCCTTGGTGCAAGGAGGGAGTTACTCTTGAAAATAGAGGTCAGGGCCCCGTGTGGCGAAAAAGGGTGATTGCCCGCAGAACTTCGGCCCGGCAGGCGTCGTGTTCGGCCAGCAATTCGTGACGGGCAGCCGGGATGTGACGCAGGGTAGCCTGCGGAAAGCGGCTGAAAAAGGAGTGGTGGGTGGCATGCGGGACATAGGGATCATCGCTGCCAACCAGAACCTGCATCGGGATGGCGGGCGATGACGGCCAGGGGGCGGCAAGCTGGCGGGTCAGGCGAAAGGCCTGATGCAACCAGTTCCACGTCGGACCGCCGACCCGCAGGTCGGGTCTGGCCTGCAACAGGGCGACCTCGCGGGCGAAACGGCGAGGGTCGCTGGTCCGGCGGTTGCCTTCGAACTGGCAATCATCCCGCAGTCCCCAGCCCCCATGGCCCGGAACATAGCGGGACCCGCGCCCGGCGATCACCGCCAGCCGGGCGAGCAGGCGGGCCAGCCATTGCGGTGTGCCCCAGGTGGGAATGCTGATCATCGGGGCGCTGAGGACGATTCCCCGCACGGCCAGTCCGGCCGGAGAGCGGGTTTGCAGCCAGCGGAGCACCACCGCTCCCCCCATCGAATGGGCGAGCAGAATCACCGGGCGGTGCTGGTGCGCCGAGTGTTGGCGATGCCAGTGTAGTAGGTGATCAAGGTCGGCGACCAGATCATCAAACCGCTCCAGATGACCCCGGCGGGAAATGGCCGGGTCCGGGTGACGGGTGGACAAGCCCTGTCCCCGCCAGTCAACGGCCCATACCGGCATGCCTTCGGCCAGCAGATCACTGGCGGTTTCGGCATATTTTTCTGCCGGTTCTGCCCGTCCGGGAAGAATGATCACCAGCGGGGCACTGGTGGCGGTTTGCCCTGCCAAGGACCATTCCAGCCCCCGCAAGGTGATGCCGGGGGCTGGTGTCAGGTGAAAGGGAACCGCCTCAGGCACCGGAATGATCCTCGCCGCTGCTGGTCGGCTGCCGGGTAGGGCGCAGGCCGCTCAGACTCAGGCCGTTGATCTGGGCAATGGCGCTGCCGTCGGCCCACACCCGTCCCTGGGCTTTCAGGGTCAGGCTGCCATCATCGCCGTTCTGACTGGCGGTGATGTCCAGACACAGACGGACCTGCGCGGTGGAGGGCAGGATCTGGCCCCGGAACTGACCGCTCAGGCGCCCGTCAAAAACCCGGCTTTGTTCGCTGAGGGACAAGCCCTTTTCTGCGGCGGCCACGGTCAGCAGGCGTTGCAGGCTGGCAACCATCACACTGCCGGGGAGCACCGGGTCATTGTGGAAATGGGCGGCATACAGCCAGTGGTACGGGTCATTGTGCAGATCGGCGACAAACCGGCCCAACTGCTGCGGTCCCCCCGTCGGATCAGCGAGGCGCAGACGGTCAAGGACGGGAAGCCGATCCCCCTCGACCAGCGGCAAGCGGCGGCCTTCGGGCAAGGGGCTGAGGATGGCGCTGTCGTCATGGGACAGGGCGGGGCGGGCGATGGGGCGGGCGGGCTGACTGAGGCGCGCCGCTTCCATGAAGCCAATAATGCCGCGCGCATTGACCAGAACCCGATCCTGCTGGCGGGCGCACAGGGCGGTTTCCATCAGGCTGGTGCTGCCCATGCGGGTGACCCCGGCCAGGCGGACGCTGACCTCCACCGGCGGGCCGTCGAGGTCCGGGCGGTGCAGCGGGGTCATCTCGAAACTGAGCAGGCGGCCACAGGTGTCCTGCGGCGGGCGGGTCGGCAGATCCAGCCACAGGGCGGTGTATCCGGCGGCCTGATAGAGGGTTTCCATCATCGCCACCGTATCACCGATCCCGATCGGGTCGAGCTGGTAACACCAGCGGGTGCTGTCGGACGGGCTGAGGAACAGGGCTTCGCTGCCCCGCCCTTGTGGGGTCAGGGACGCCATACTGGCATGGGACAGGAACAGGAACGGCGGTGCGGGCAAGCGGGGGCCGCGCAGCCCGAGACGGTCAAGGGTATCCCCGGCTTTTCCCACGGCAGCGGCCAGCGGGCCGCAGGCCGCTGCCAGCAGGGCGGTCTGATCCTGCACAACACCATGGACGTTGGGGGCATTGCCGGGGGCGGCATTGGCGGGGATGGCGTCTGGCCCGCTCTCTGCCCCCCTCTCTGGCCCGGTTTCGACAACGGGGGGACGCAGGGTGAGGGCAAAATCCGTCAGGTGCAGGACTTCGCGCTCGCCGACCCATGCCTGAACATCGGCGCGGACGTGCCGGGCCGCGCGTTCGCGGAGGGTCAGTTGATAGCGAACGGCGTCTCCGGCAGGCAGGGGGGCGGGGCTGCCAGCAAGGGTGAACGGGTGCTGTGGCAGTGGTGCGATGGTCCAGCCATCACGCTGCCGCGTCAGGCCGCACACCACCAGAGCGATGCTGTGCAGATCAAGGGCGGTGCCAAAAACGGCAAAGGGGGACAGGGACTGCGCCTGTTCGGCAGTACGGCCAAAGGCCCGCAGGCATCCGGCCTGCCACGGGCCTCCCTCCGGGTCCCAATGGTCAATGCGGGCAAGGGAGGGGTCCGGCTGAGCGCTCGGGCGCGGCGTCTGGCGGTGGGCCGCCATGTCCTCAAAGCCTTCTCCCAGAAAGCCGAAGGCATCGCCGTTCCACAGCGCCGCCAGCGCTGCCTGTCCAAAGAGCGGGCGGTCATTCTCTTCGGGTGGCGGGGCACTCGGGGAGGCCGATGGCGTGGAGGAATACTCAAGGGTTAACGGCAGGCAGGAACAGGCAAAGCCATTCAGGCCAGTGATGCCGCCGGCAAAGACATGAACATCCGGGGAAACGGAGGCCGAAGCGCGCATATCAAGCCGCAAAACCGGCGGCTCGTTCGTCTGTTGGGCAGGCAAATCCCCGTGCAGGGCTGCACGCAGGCGAAAGCGGGACAGAGGGGCGTCTGCCGCCACGGCTGTGGACAGAAGGCTGACCGCTTGCTCAAAGCAGTCTGCCAGCGGGGGCAACGGGCCGGTTAAGGGCAATGGTTGCTGGAACAGCCGTTCTGCCGGTGGGACTGGTTCGGCGGCCTGATCTTCGGCGATTGCCTCGGCGGTATCATCCGCGTCTGTGACCGCTTCCGGCTCGGCATCGTCTTGCGGTTCGGTGGCTTCGTCTGGGGCGATTGCCTCGGCGGTATCATCCGCGTCCGTGACCGCTTCTGGCTCGGCATCGTCTTGCGGTTCGGTGGCTTGGTCTGTGGCGACAGCCTCGGCGGTATCATCCGCGTCTGTGACCGCTTCCGGCTCGTTGTCGTCTTGCGGTTCGGCGGCTTGGTCTGTGGCGATGGCTTCGGCAGTATCATCCGCGTCTGTGACCGCTTCCGGCTCGGCATTGTCTTGCGGTTCGGCGGTTTCGTCTGTGGCGATGGCTTCGGCAGTATCATCCGCGTCTGTGACCGCCTCCGGCTCGGCATCGTCTTGCGGTTCGGTGTCTTTGTCTGGGGCGATGGCCTCGGCAGCATCATCTGCGTCCGTAACCGTTTCTGGTTCATCATCCAGCGGTTCGGTGGCTTCGTCTTTGACGATAGCTTCGGCAGCAGGAGAGTCCACCACCGCAGGGGGGAACAAGGTCAGGGCCAGCGCCCGTTCCTGCGACGCATAAAAATCCTGCAAGGCCAGATGGCTTTGCAGGGTGTAGGCCGAATGGGCGGCAAGGGTGGTGTTGATGTGCTGACGCCACAGGTCCAGCCGATCGGCAGACCCGGAGATATCAGACGGCGAGGACGGCAGAGGGGCAGAGTCATCAGGGGAGCACAAAGCCATCACCATAATTTACTTCTACAGCACCGTCGGCGCCGCTCAGGGTCTCGCGGACGAATAACCCGGCGCCTTCTTGTTGAGGTAGGGCGTGCGAGGTGCTTTGTGCAAGCGGGTCACGCTCGTCCGATGCTTTTTCCCAGTCTCCCCAGTTGATTGAAACCACCCGGCAGCCGTCCCCACGGCGACGTTGTTCGGCCCATGCCAGTTTGTTGAGGACTTCGCAGCCCATGCCGTAGTCCAGTTCTCCGGCCTGTCCGCTGCGGGCAACGACCGAGCTGAAGGTGGCAATCAGGCGCAGCGGATCTTCGCTGGTCAGCGACAACAGGGTGTGCAGCGCAAGGGCCTTGGTCCCGAAAACAGCCTCGAACTGGGTGATGGACTTGTCTGGCAACGGGCGGGACGGGCGCAGACCCGCCCCGTGAATGATGGCCTGCACGGGGCCAAAATCAGCACGGGCCTGATCCAGTACAATTGCCAGTGCCTCACGGTCCCGCACATCAACGTTGGCATAGCGGGCGGTGATACCGTGATCATGCAGCACGGCCAGGGTTTCCCGAATGGCGCGGGCGGTCATGATGGCATGGACCTGACGGTCGATGCTGCTGGGCGTTGGCAGTTTGCCGTTGCCCTGCGCACGCCGCAGCAACAGGGCGCGCAGCGAGGCGGCATCCGGGCAGCCGGTGGTCAGCGGGCTTTCGTCCTGCAGCAGCGAGCGGCCCAGCAACAGATAGGGGCCGGGGCAATATTGCGCCAGCGCCAGAACACACTGGGCGGTAATGCCGTGTCCGCCGCCACTGACCACCACCAGACCGGACACATCGAGGGATGGGGTTTGCGGTGGCGGGGTCCGGTTCAGGCGCGGAACGAAACGCTCCCCGGTCAGCGGCAGGGCGATTTCGACCTGATGCCCACCGGTCAGAATTTCGCTGGCCAACCGTTGGGCAATCTCCGCTGCCGACAGGCCGGTGGTGGCGATGTCAATGGATTTGACTGTCGCCAGCGGCCATTCATGGCGAACGCCCTTGGCCAGCGCCCCCAGTGCCGCACGCCACGGGGCGAGGGGGAACGGCTCGGCGGACAGGCCATGGCCACCCCCATTGTCAAAAACGGCGATATAGGCTGCCCCGTCAACCGCAGACAGCCGATCGTGGCAGGCCTGCGCCCGCTGAAAGGCCGCGCTGGCCAGATCGGCGGCAGAGCGGACGGTTGCCAGAGGACGCAAGCCGCTGAGGTCTACGATGGCCCCCAAAATCTCGCTCTGGGGCTGGTCGTTGCTCACGTCGACGCGATGGCCCGCCTCGCGCAGCAGCCCGGCAAGGATCGGGGCGACACCGGTCTGGTCATCAATCAGGGCCACGGTCAGCCCCTGGTCTTGCGGCGGCAGACAGGGATCACCGCTGGCTGGTTCATCGACCAGTGTCAGGGTCTGGCGCGGAATGCTGGAGGCAACGTTAATCGCCGGGCGCGGCTGGACGGGGGCCGACAAGGGGGCGTCTTCGAAGGCCTCGGGGGAGATTTCGAGAGTGGAGGCTTCATCCGCCTCAGGCTCGGCCTCCTGTTGGACGGTGGTTTCCGGCAGCGGTTCTGCCTCGTCGTCGAGGAACGGCGCGGTTGGCTCTGCGGGCTGCTGGTCCGCTGGCGGTTCGGATGGGGGCGCGCTGGCCGCAATGGCAAGCCCGCGGTCGAGCGATGCCAGCATGGCCAGATGGGCCTGCGCCATCTGTTCCTGCCAGTTACGATGGGCATCAAGGACCGCTTGCTGGTACAGGCCATAGGCATGGGCGGCGGCCGGGCTCAGGCCGCTGAAGGTATCGGCAGGCAGGGGCGTATGGGCCGGGGGGGGCGGAGTCTGTGGTTCGGTCTCTTCCTCTTCCTCTTCCTCTTCCTCTTCCTCTTCCTCTTCCTCTTCCTCTTGGCTTTCGGCAACCGGAATGATGTCTGTTTCCGGTTCAACCTTGGCCTCGGTGTCCGGTTCCGGTTCAGCGTCCGGCTCTGCCTCGGCTTCCGGCTCCGGCTCGACCAGCGCAAAGGCGCAAGGCTCCCTGCCTTCATCCGGGGGGAGCAACTCTTCATCCAGCCCGCTCAGGGAAACCGTGGCCCCGGCAATGATCAGATGGGCAATACCGTTCAGGAAGGCATGCCAGCCGCCGTCGCCGACGGCCTGCGGTTGATCCAGCGCGATGGCGTGATGCGGCAAACCATCAAGGGTTTCGCTGACCAGACGGGCCAATCCGTTGCCGGGGCCGATATCAACAAACACCCGGACGCCGGCGTTATAATGGGCCCGGATCAGGGCGGCCAGATCTCCGGGGGCGGCAACGTGCTGGCCAAGACTGTCGGCCAGATCCATGCTGTCGTCATAGCAGGTGGTCCGGGCGGCGGACCACACCAGACAGGGGCTGTCAGAGGGCAGATGCAGCACCAGCGGCTGCAAGGCATCGCGGAAGGCTTCCCCGGCCTGATGCAGAGCGTGGTGGGCATTGAGGGGTTCCCAGGCACACTCCAGCCCCAGCGCGCGGAACTGCTCGGCAATGGTCTCCAGCAGATCGGCGTCGGCGGTCAGCAGGATGGCCGGGGGGCTGTCCTGCTCGGTCAACTCCGGGGCCGCGGCTCCGGCGGGCAGGTCGCACAATTCCAGCGCATCGCGGACGGTTTCGGCGTCTCCATCAACGACCAGCACTGGCTGCGGCGTCTGGCTCAGGGCCTGGGCGATCAACTGGCCACGGGTGCGGGCGATCGGCTCCAAAGCCTCGCGCGGTACGGCTCCGGCGGCGGCCAGTGCGGTCAGCTCGCCGCAATCCTGCCCGGCCATGTGACCGGCGTACAGGCCCAGACTTTCCAGTGCTGCCAGTGTGGCCAGACTGGCGACCCCCAGCGCGGGCTGGGCCCAGTCGGGGGCATCAAGGCGGTCCTGCCAGCGGGCCGCGCCGTCATCAGACGGGCGACAGGGGGGGAACACCACGTCGCGCAGGGTCAGTTGACCATCGCCGGACTCCTCGCAAACCTGCGGCGAGGCATCATCCCACACTGCCAGCGCCGCTGGATGATGCAGGGCGATACCGGCCCCCATCTCCGGGTACTGGCTGTTCTGGCCGGGGAACAGGAAGGCCAGACTGTCACTGTCGAGCGGCAGGGCCTGCGGCGAATACAGCAGGCTGCCATCGTTCTTCAGCGCCTGCGCCGGGTGATCGGCCAGATGGCTGTGCAGCGTTTCCAGTTGGCTGGCCAATGGCCCGCCGGAAGCCACCAGCAACACCGCCTTGCAGGACAGGGAGGCGTCAAACGCCGCATGGCTGTGGCGGCACAGGCTGCGCCAGCCGTGCGGCGTGCTGGCGAGCTGCTGCCGGAGTGCTTCCACCTGCTCACGCAGGGCGTTGGACGAGGCTGCCGACAGGGCCAGCACATCCAGCGGGCGGCCGTCTGGCCGGGCGACGGGGGCGCGGTCTACCGAGGCAGGCAGGCTTTCCTGCAGGACGGCATCCAGCAGATCGGGCGAGCCGTCGGGGCTGTATTCTTCCAGCGTCAGGTGATGGCAGAGCGCTGCGGTGCTCCAGGCGGCGACGGCTGCCCGGCGCGGGCCATCGGGAGGCAGAACCCACGGGCGGGGTACGGCGGGTGACTGAAAGGCAAGGGCCGGTTCCGCGCGGGCTTCGGCCAGAGCCGGAGGCAGGGCCTTGGTGGCCAGCGACAGGACAGTCTTCAGGACTTGCAGGGCGCTGCCCAGCGGGTGGCGGGCGGCATGGCCCATGCTTCCCAGTGTCACCCAGCCTTGTTGCGGGCCGCTGCGCCGGGGGGCAACGGCAGCAAAGGCGGCGCTGAGGGCCGGGGCCTGCTGTGCATCGGCGGCACTGTCGAGTAGCTCGACCATGTCCGGGCCATAGCCCGCCGCCTGATAGGCCCGTTGCAGGACATCGGCGGTCTGGCGACCGCTGGCCTGCCCCTTGATCACCGCCAGCAGCGGATCATGGTCGCGTTCGGCGTCAGACAGGCGTTTCAGGGCAAACAGAATGGCGCCATCGCGGGGCGTGCTGCTGCCACACAGCATCAGGTCCGCCTCGTGGCTGCGCAGCTGGTGTGCTGCCATGCTCAGGGCGGCAAGGGCCGCGGTATGGTCGCCGCCCAGATCGCAGCTAAAGCCATCGCAGGCGAGCGTATCGGCCAGCCGCAGGGCCGGGGAGATGTCCTGGACCGGTCCGCCGAGGATGATGCCGCTGAGGGAGGGGCGCTGAACCCCCCGCAGGCAGTCACGCGCCGCCCGCAGCAGGGCTTGCGACAGGCCTCTGGCCGGATCAATGAGGGCTTCGATGTCGCTATCGGCCTGGTCTGTGTCGCTGAAGACACCCTTTAACAGGGCTGTCCACAGGTCGGCGGCAGTCTGGTAGTGTGGGAGGCAGGCCCCGATGCCAACCACGGCGACCGGCTGGGTGAAAAGGCTTTCCGACGGGATGCTTCCAGATGTGGCGCTCTCTGGGGCGTCTGCCGAATCACGGAGGGACAGCGGGGCAGAGGGCGCAGGGCCGGTCATCAGGAAACCTCTTCAACGACAAAAAGACGTGTCAGGATAGCAGAGCATGGCCCCGCCAGAAGCCCTTTTCTTAACACAGACTTAAACTGCCGTCCTGTGACGGTTGACGGACCGTCAGCGCAGGAAAGATTTTCTCTTTGTTAGAAAAGCGCGTAAGGGGTGACGAAGTGGTTCCGGCAGGGTAAAAGGCTGGCTAACGGCCTCCGGCCGTGGTTTGAACCTGCCCGTGACTGTAAACTCCGTGATTGTGGAGGCACGATGACCGCAGAACCCCATCATTTCCTTATCCGGCTGGCAACCGTCGAGGATGCGGATGCCATCGGTCTGATCCATCGAACCGGGCAGAAACAGGCCGCCGCAGAGTCCCTGCCAGCCGCCGCGCTGGCGGTTTCGGCATCGCAGTATGCCGAAGAATGGCGGCACTGGCTGCGCTTGCAGGCGATGGGGCAGGCAACCGGTTTTGTGCTGGTGGTTGATACGCGGCAAGGGGTTGGTGGTTTTCTGTGTGCGGTCCCGCCGCGTCCGGCACAGCGGAATTCCTGGACCATCCAGCATCTTTATGTGTTGCCAGCCTTTCAGGGGCAGGGTATCGGCCAGCGTCTGCAGCAGGCGGCCTTTGCCCGCATGCGTTCTGCCGGGGCCGAGCGGGTGGAGCTGTTGAGCTTTGCCAACAATCCCTCCCGCCATTTTTACGACCGGTGCGGTTGGCGGGAAATTGCGGCGGAAACCCTCAGCCTGTACCGGACGGTGCTGCCGATGGTGCGCTATCAGCACGATCTGACCGACTGGGATATCACCCCGGACAAGGAACCGTCTGGCCCGATGGCCGATGATGAGGGTCTGGAGGAGGATCATGCCCCCTATCCCGATGGGGGAGTGTCGGCGCAGGATGAGGACGAGCGTCGGCACGGGGTATGAATGGGCATCCTGTCCCGTTCCGCGCTTGCGAGTCCCCCGGACTGTCCTTATAGACTCTGTCAGGTTTCACAAGGGTAACGGCACGCTGGATCATCGGCCCGGTCTCGGGAAGCGTGAGGTCCAAGGTTTCTGTTCACCCGCCAAGGCAATGACGGAGAGGCCCGTGTCCGGTTCGTTTCAGCGCACGACGCGCTATGACTATGATCTGATCACCATCGGAGCAGGGTCGGGGGGCGTGCGTGCCTCGCGCCTGGCCGGGAGCTATGGTGCCAAGGTGGCGGTGGTCGAGGAAAAGGCCCCCGGTGGCACCTGTGTGTTGCGCGGATGCGTGCCGAAAAAGCTGTTGGTCTACGGAGCCCACTTCGCCGAAGAGATGGAAGATGCCCGTGGCTATGGCTGGACGATTGGCGAGGCATCCTTTGACTGGGGCGCGCTGATTGCGGCCAAAAACACCGAGCTGAAACGGCTCGAAGGCGTCTATGAGCGCATCTTGCGCGGCAGTGGCGTGGACATCCTGCAAGGGCGAGGCGTGGTGGTCGATCCGCACACCGTGCAGGTGGGCGACAAGACCTATACCGCTGAACGCATCCTGATTGCCGTGGGGGGCTGGCCGAGCCTGCCGGCGGTGCCGGGGCACGAGCATGTGATCACCTCGAATGAGGCGCTCGACCTGCCAGAGCTGCCCGCCTCGATTGCCATCGTTGGCGGCGGCTTTATTGCGCTGGAATTTGCCGGTATTTTCAATGCGCTGGGCAGTGACGTGACGGTGATCATCCGTGGCGATGAAGTGTTGCGCGGCTTTGATCAGGATGTGCGCTCGCATCTGGCCCATGAAATGGAGCGCAAGGGGATCCGCATCCGGCGCGAAACCCGCGTCCAGTCGATCGAACCGACCGCTGATGGCCAGTATTCCGTTCTGCTGTCCACTGATGAGGAACTGGTGGTGGCCAAGGTGATGTATGCCACGGGCCGGGCACCAAATACGCGCGGGCTGGGGCTGGAGGCTGCCGGGGTCGAGCTGGACCCGAAAAGCGGGGCGATCAAGGTCGATGAATGGTCCCGCACGTCGGTACCCAGCATCTGGGCGGTGGGCGATGTGACCGACCGGGTGAACCTGACGCCGGTGGCCTTGAATGAAGGTCGCTGCTTTGCCGAAACTGAATTCAACAACAACCCGCTGACCATGACCCATGCCAATGTTCCGGCAGCGGTGTTTACCCAGCCGCCGGTCGGGACCGTGGGTCTGACCGAGGAACAGGCACGGGCGCGGGGTCCGGTTGACATTTATCTCAGCCGCTTCCGACCGATGAAGTACACCCTGTCGGGCCGGGAAGAAAAAACGTTGATGAAGCTGATCGTTGACCGGGAAACACAGGTGGTGCTGGGGGCGCACATGGTCGGCGTCGATGCTCCCGAAATCCTGCAAGGCTTTGGGGTGGCGGTGCGGGCCGGGCTGACCAAGCAGCAGTTTGATGCCTGCGTCGGCATCCATCCGACCGCCGCCGAAGAGTTCGTGACCATGCGCGACAAGCTGCCGGACCCGTCGCCGGAGTGCAGCGAGTAATCCGCACTGAGGCCCCAGACGCCATTTTTAAAATGGGGTCAGGGGCCTCAAGACCCCGGACCCCGGGTGTTCGATACGGCTTTTGGGGACGCAGACGCCTCAATGATCCGCGACAACGGAAAATCCAGACTGGCGGTGGTGCCCTGACCGGGAACCGAGGTCAGGTGGAACTGTCCCTGATGCATTTCGACCATTGCCGCCACCAGCGGCAAGCCCAGTCCGGTACCGTCAAACCGCCGTCCCAGTCCGCTATCGACCTGCACAAACGGTTGCAGGACGGCTTTGCACTGGTCGCGGGTCATGCCGATGCCGGTGTCCCGCACCTGAATGCGCAGGCTGTAGTCGGTTATTTCCGCCGAAATGGTGATGGTGCCGCCGTCGGGGGTGAATTTCGAGGCATTGGACAGCAGGTTGAGGGTCATCTGCTTGACCCGGCGGCTGTCGGCCCAGATCAGTGGCAAGGGCTGCTGGATGTCACAGATCAGCCGCTGCTGCGCCTGATAGGCGCGCGGCTGGATCAGTTTCAGGCTGCTGGCGATGGCGGCGGCAATGTCGGTTTCTTCTTCGTGCAGGGTCATCTGGCGCGCCTCGACACGGGCAATGTCGAGAATATCGTTGATGACATCCAGCAGATGCCGCCCGGAATGCATGATGTCACCGACATATTCCAGATAACGGTCATTCCCCAGCGGGCCCAGCAGCTCGCTTTTCATGATTTCGGAAAAGCCGAGAATTGCATTCAGCGGCGTGCGCAGTTCGTGGCTCATGTTGGCCAGAAATTCGCTTTTTGACCGGTTGGCGAGTTCGGCCTCTTCCTTGGCTGCCAGAAGAGAGGCTTCGGTTTGCTTTTGCTCGGTGATGTCGCGCAGGACGCCGGTATAGATGGTGCGCTCGCCCAGCGGGGCGGCGCTGACCGCCAGCGACAGCGGGAACACGCAGCCATCCCGCCGTAATCCCAGCCCTTCCCGCCGCTGGGCGCTGGTCCCGGCGGGCAGGGTCCGCAGCGGATTGTCGGGCTGGCTGCGTTCGGAGGGAGGAATGAGCACGGCGGCGTTCTTGCCCTGCACTTCCTGTTGCCGATAACCGAAAATCTGCTCGGCCGCCGGGTTGAAGTTTTCAATCAGGCCGTGCTCGTCAAGGGTGACGATGCCATCGGCAACCGTATCGAGCATGGTGCGCAGATAGGTTTCGCTGCGGCGAATGGTCTCCTCTGCCCGTTTGCGGTCGTCCAGCTCGCGCGAGAGCTGCTGGTTGAGCAGCGCCAGTTCACGGGTTGATGCCTGCACGGCCTGCGCCAGTTCGTCGCGGTGGGCGGCCAGCGCCCGTTCGGCCTGTTTGCGCTCGCTGATGTCGGCGGCCCAGACATAGGTCACCGGCTCGTGGCCGAAAGAGCCATGTTCAAAGTTCAGCAGGCACCACAGGCTGCTGCCATCTGTCCGACAGATTTCCGCTTCGACCCCGCGCAGGGTTTCCCCCTGGTGCAGGGTGCGCAGCAGCCAGCGGCCCTGGGTCCGGTTGCGCAACAGCCGGTGCAGGCGGGGAACCTGCTGATGGGGATCAACGCCGATCATCGCCAGCAGGGCCGGGTTGGCATAGCGGACATCGCCTTCGCCGGTGATGGCGGCCATGCCCAGCGGGCTGGCTTCGAGGATGGCATGCAGGCGTTGCTGGCTGGTGCGCAGGCCACGTTCGGCGGCCTTGCGGGCAGTGATGTCAAACAGCCAGGTCAGACGGGCCGGGGCGCCATCAAAATCGACCGGCATGATCGAAATCAGGCAGGTCCGCAGAACCCCCAGCGCGCTGCGCAGGTCCACTTCGTCATTGACCACCGTGCCGCCGGAATGAATGACCCGGGCCAGCCGGTGCAGCTCTGCCGGATCGGCGTAAAACGACCGCCCGTCGCTGCCGATCAACAGGGCACGCGGCAGGCTGACCAGCGCGGCGGCTTTGGGGTTGGCGTAAACGATGCTCCCGCCGGGCCGGCTGATCACCACCGCTGCCGGGCTGTCGTCCAGAATGCTGCGCAGGCGGCGTTCGCTGGTCTTGAGCTGGGTCTCGTCGGCCTTGCGGCTGCTGACGTCATAGCTCCAGGCCATCAGGGCCTGCTGGCCGCCAAGATCGACCGTGCGCCACCATTCCTGCACCCAGCGGTCACCGCCATCCAGACGGTACAGCCGGTGTTCATAACCCTCGATGCGTCCCAATCGCAAGGTGCGGTCGAGCATGTCGCGGTAGGACACCGGGTCTTCGAACAGGCTTTCGACCCGGATGTTGCTGGCCTTGGGGCTGCCGATCAGCAGCAGATAGGCTTCGTTGGCGGCGATGATGTCGCCGCTGGCATAAAACAGGGCGGCGGGAACCGGGGCGGAATCGAGCAGGTCCTGAACCTGACTGCGCAACAGCCGCAAGGGCGGGTAGGGGGCAGGAAGCTCGTTGGCCAGCGGCCCGAAGGCTCCGAGGCGCTGATTGCAAATGGCCAGCATCAGCGGCGTGAGGATGCTGAGGGTGGCAATGGTCTGGCCGCAGGTGGCAAGGAAGCTCATGCCCTGCGCCGGGCCGAGAAAAATCCACTGTGCGGTGGTCAGGACAAACGCCAGCCCGACCAGCCCGAGCGCAACCCGTTGCAGCAGCAGGGCTGCGGGAATGCGGTAAAACAGCCACAGCGACAGGATCCGCCCGGCACTGAGCGCCAGGGCCATCATGGTCAGGGTCAGCAGGAGTGCCGACGGCAAGGACAAAGGCAGAACCACGCCGTTGAGCAGAATGATCCCTGCCAGGGCCCCCACGGCACCATAGCCGTGCCAGCAGACGACGGCCGCCAGCGCACAGGACAGGCTTGCCGCCAGATACAGGGACGGCGTAAAACCTTCGTGCGCCTGCAGTAAGGCAACGACCGACGGCAGCGCCACGCAGCAGGCGCTGAGCAGGGCTGTACAGACGGCTTTGAATGACGGTGGCCACAACAGGAATGGAACGCTGGAGGGGCCTTGCCATGGAGACGGTGGCGAGGGCGAAGGGGGAGCTGGTCTGGGCACGGATGGCACTCTATCTGTAAACAGGCGGACTGAACTCTGCACGGGGCGGTGCAGCGCAAGCGGACTGGCTCATCCCGAGAGGGGGCGGCAGGCAGAACAGTCGCTAAATTGTATTTACGCGAATAAAGACCATGGTAGCTGCCTGTTGAGGAGTATAGACAGACTTTCGCCAGAAGGGAAACAGAGGCAAAAGGCTTATATCTCTTGCCAGCACGCTGGGGGGAAACGTGTTGATGTTTTTCTTATAAACGCAGAAATGGTCGAAACAGCAGAATTTTCGCCAGCGACAACCCTGCTGGCTTGAGGACAAGAACGTCGAAGTCTTGACGCTGCCTGGCTCATGACAGGCCAGACGGTGGCAAGTCGATCGGGACGAACGCGCAAAGGATTGACGATGGTCAGTGGAAAGGCGAACGGAGCGGTTGCCGCCGGGCATACCCTTACGGCTGAGGCCGCTCGCGGCATTCTGGAAGATGGCGGTAACGCCTTTGATGCCGTGCTGGGGGCGGCTCTGGCGGCGTGTCTGTGCGAGCCGGTCTTTGCCTCTTTGGGCGGTGGAGGGTATTTGTTGGCGCGCCCGGCCCATGCCAAGCCGTGGTTCTATGATTTTTTTGCTCACACCCCCCGTCAGCGCCTGCCCGATGACAAACAGGACTGGCACCAGTTGCAGGCCGCCGGAATGCCGCCGATGTGGGGTGGTCTGGGGACTATCGCCACGCCGGGGATGGTGGCAGGGGTGTTTGCCATTCATCAGGATCTGGGGCGGATGCCGGTGCGTGATGTGGCGGCGCGGGCGCTGGCATGGGCGGCTGAAGGCGTCGAGGTGGATGCCTTTCAGGCGCGGATGCTGGCGATGGTGGCGCCGTCGCTGGCCCTGTCAGAGGACAGTGCCGCGATGTTTACCGTGCAGGAGCCTGCGACCACCGCCGCCGACGGTGCCCCGGTGGTCGGAGAGCGTCGCCCGTTGGGGGAGGGGGAGCGGATCAGGAGCTGGCATTTCGCCGACGCCCTTGAGGCCTTGGTGCTGGAAGGCCCGGACCTGTTTTACAAGGGCGAAATCGGTGGTCGGTTGATTGCGGATTGCCAGCGCGATGGCGGCCATCTGCGGCGGGAAGACCTGTTGCGCTATCAGGTCGAAAGCCGGGCACCGCTGGAGTGCAGCTATGCCGGGCAGCAGGTCTGGATTAGTCCGCCGCCGTCGCTGGGAGGCTTGCAACTGGCGTTTTCGCTCGCCCTGCTCGATGGCAGCCAGAGGCGCTCGCCCGGTTGGGGCAGCCCGCATCACTGGGGGACACTGGCCGAGGCCTTTGCCCTGACCTCGGAGGCGGCACTGGAGGAGCCGTCTCCCTTTGCCGATCAGTATGACCGGTCCTTGCTGGCCGAACCGACGGTGGCCCTGTACCGCGAGCGCCTGCAAAACCGTCCGACCGCCCGCCGTGGCACCACCCATATTTCGGTTATCGACGGGGCAGGCAACGTGGCAGCCATGACGTTGTCCAACGGCGAAGGCTCGGGCTATGTCATTCCCCGCACCGGCATCATGATGAACAACATGCTGGGGGTGATGGACCTGATGCCTGATGGCGTCGGGCAATGGCAGCGCAACAGCCGGATGGCAACCCTGTTTGCGCCAACCCTGATCCGGCATCGGGACGGGCGCGAGATGGCGCTGGGGGCAGGGGGATCGTCACGGATCAGAACGGCGCTGGCGCAGGTTCTGTGCAATCTGCTCGACTATGACCTGCCGCTGGAAGAGGCGATCACCCGGCCTCGCCTGCATGTCGAAGGCAGTGGAGACGATGCCCGCTTTGGCTGCGAGCGGGATATGCCCGATGACCTGCGCGACCGCTGGCGCACGCCCTGTGTGTGGGATGATCTGCACATGTATTTCGGCGGCGTTCATGCCGTCGAGCGCAACGGGCGTGGGGTGTTTACCGCCGTGGGCGATCCGCGCCGGAATGGAGCCGAAGCCTTGGTGTAAAGCGGGGGAGGGACCACGCATGGCCCCTCTAGAGCAAATCCCGAGCAGATGGACACATCTGCGACGATGTATTTGCTTATATAACAAGCCATTAGAGCATTTATCGTGATCCTTGGAGACCGAGAAATGCTCTAACGGCAGGATTAGATAGTAGCCGCAGGGTCTTCGATCGGACAGATTTCCTCGCCGACGTAGATGCCCAGCCCGCGGGCGGTGCCGACCATCGTGCCACAGGGGTCCAGCGAGCGGGGGCCGATACACACCTTGTCCAGCGGCACCGCCACCACGCTGCGGCCTTGCCAGCCGACCATGGTGCCGAATTGCTTTTGTGCCACCAGATCAACCGCTTTCACCCCAAAGGCCGAAGCCAGCAGGCGGTCGCGGGTTGATGGAATGCCGCCACGCTGGACGTGCCCCAGAATGGTGACGCGGGTTTCCGCACCGGTCATCTGGGCGATCTTTTCGGTCAGGTAGTTGCCGATGCCGCCATAGCGTTGCTGGCCACCGCTGTAGCTGATCATGAACGGCTCGCCGCTTTCGGTCTTGACGCCTTCGGCCACTACCACCAGCGCATGGCTGCGGCCCTGCGCCAGCACGGTGCGGATTTTGCGGGCCACGCCGTCCAGCGAATAGGGTACTTCGGGGACCAGAATCACGTCGGCGCCACCGGCGATACCCGAATTGATCGCAATGTGTCCGGCATCGCGGCCCATCACTTCCAGGATCATCACCCGGTGATGGCTGGCGGCAGTCGGTTGCAGGCGGTCGAGGGCTTCGGTGACCACATTGATCGATGTGGCAAAGCCGACGGCATAGTCGGTGCCGTGAACGTCGTTGTCGATGGTCTTGGGGACCCCGACCATGCCGATACCAGCGCGTTCGCACAGGCGGGACAAAATCCGCATCGAGCCGTCGCCGCCGATCACCACCAGTGCGTCAAGGCCCAGCATCCGGCAGCCTTCGGCGAATTCTTCCGAACGGTCCTTGATGGTGCCATCGGGCATCGGGAAATTGAACGGGTCGCCCTTGTTGGTGGTGCCAAGGAAGGTGCCGCCTTCGCGCAGATAATTGCCGCCAAAGGTTCCCATGGTCAGTTCACGGAACTGCAATGGCCGCTGGATCAGGCCCATCGAGCCATCCATGATCCCATAGACTTTCCAGCCGTAGGTCTGAATGGCGCTGTAGGTGACGGCCCGGATGACCGCATTCAGGCCAGCGCAATCGCCGCCGCTGGTCAGGACGCCGATGGTGCGGATACCGCTGTTCATGTCTTTGCTACCCCTGCTGTTTTTGCCGTGTCACGATTTTCACACGGAGCCCGTCATCCAGCCATACCGTTTTCGCTCCGCATCTGCTAGTGTCAAATCAATGACTCTGTCCTGCCCTTTTCCATGTGGTGCCTGCCCCATGATTGATGATGAAACCGTGCAGCAATTGCAAATGCGTCTGGCTGAATTGAAATCCGAACACCGTGATCTGGATGACGTGATCAGCAAGGTGGTGGACTCCGGCCCCCATGATCAACTGCAAATGGTCCGCCTGAAAAAGCGCAAGCTGATGCTTAAAGATGAAATCCTGCGGCTGGAAAGCAAGCTGCTGCCCGACATTATCGCCTGATCAGGGGATTTGGCGGGCATTTCCGCTGTGATGTCCGCCGTTTACAGCAGGTTTTCAGCGGCAAGGGACGTGCGCAGCAGCTCGTCAACGGCGGCCAGCGCCTGTTCACCCTCATCCCCGGCCTGCAAGGGCATCACCGCGGCCCGCACGGTCAGCGAGACCAGTCCGTCGCGCAGGGTCAGAACCCGCATGCTGAGGGTTTCCAGTAACTGGGCGATCCGTGTCTGGGCACCATCAAGGGATGCGCCCGGCATCAAAACCAGCAGGCCCGCCCCGCCGACTGATCCGACCCGATCCGATGCCCGGACGGCCCCTGCGACCTGACGGGCCAGATGAATCAGGGCGTCTTCCGCTTCGATCAAGCCATTGTGACGGTGCAGTTTTTCAAAATTCACCAGATAAAACAGGGCGACTGCTCCGATGGCGGCAGTGCTGTCTGCGTAGGGCGTTTGGGGCTGGTGAGTAAAGGCGCTGACCTCGCGCAGGATGGCACGGCGGTTCAGGACCGGCATGTAGGCGTGCTGGTCGGAAAGCTGCTCCAGAAAGCTGATCCGGCCTTCATTCTGCAAGATGGTTTGGCGCAAGCCCTCTTGCTCGACCACCAGCCCCTGAACGATCTTGTGGACCGCGGGCGGCAGGTTCAGAAAGCCTTCGCTCAGGGCGCTGAGATCATCGGTTGGCATCATCGCAGGACTGCCGTCGTTTTCGCTGGCTGCCTGCTGATACTGTTCATAGGGCGAGCGGCGGCCCCCACTATTGCCATGGTGTGGCCAGGTTACGGCGTCGGTTGCCTGCGGGCGGGGGATTTCTGACATCGGACCTCCGGGGCATGTGCAGGATGCCAAGTATTGGGTGCAACGCATTATCATAAGGCGTTTCCGGGGTATTTTCTGCTTTTTGTGTCATTGTCGGGAAACTGTCACCCGGCAACAGTTGCAAACCGGCGTATGCTTTCTATAATGCCGTTTTTTCCGGCATGGGCCACGCTGGCTCTGCCAGGCGCAACAGAAAACAGCAGGTTTCGATGAGCACCCTTCCGGTTCAGGACCAATCCTCCGCTCCCCAGGTTGGCATCATTATGGGCAGTCAGTCCGATTGGGAAACCATGCGTCATGCGGTTGAAACCCTGACGGCGCTGGGCGTTTCCTGCGAAGCCCGCATTGTCAGTGCCCACCGCACGCCTCAGCGTCTGTATTCCTATGCCGAAACCGCCCGTGGCCGTGGCCTGAAGGTGATCATTGCCGGAGCCGGTGGCGCAGCGCACTTGCCGGGGATGTGCGCGTCGATGACCCCGCTGCCGGTGTTCGGCGTGCCGGTGCAGTCCAAGGCGCTGAAGGGGCTGGATAGCCTGTTGTCGATCGTTCAGATGCCGGCTGGCGTGCCGGTGGGGACGCTGGCCATTGGCCGTGCCGGGGCGATCAATGCCGCGCTGATGGCGGCCTCGATCATCGCCTTGCAGGACCCGGCGGTGGCGGCGGCGCTGGATGATTTCCGCGCCCGCCAGACCGAAGCGGTGGCCGAAATACCGGTTGACGAAGTGTAATGTTGCGACAGGTGTAATGTTGCGCTGACTGGCGTAATATTCCCCTTGGCGTGTTCAGGTTTTTGTGTGTTCAGGTCAGGATTGGCGTTTGTGATGACTGGTTCGTCTGTGTCGGTGATGGTTCCTCCGGGGGGGGCGATCGGTATTCTGGGTGGTGGGCAACTGGGTCGGATGACCGCCCTTGCTGCAGCGCGTCTGGGATATCGCTGCGTCATCCTGACCCCGGAAGAAAACAGCCCGGCGTCTCTGGTCAGCGACCGCACCATTGTTGCGGCCTATGATGACCCGACGGCACTGGCCGAACTGGCGGCTGCGGTGGATGTGGTGACGCTGGAGTTTGAAAACATTCCGGTGTCGGCGCTGCGTCTGCTGGAAAGCCGGATTCCCCTGCGTCCCGGCCCGCGTGCGCTGGAAGTCGGGCAGGACCGGGTCAACGAAAAGACCTTTTTCGGTGACTTTGCCGAAACGGCGCCGTGGCGTCCGGTGCGCGATCTCGCCAGCCTGCAAGCAGCGATTGCCGCCATTGGCGTTCCGGCCATTCTGAAAACGGCCCGGCTGGGCTATGACGGCAAGGGGCAGGTCAAGATCACCTCTGCCGAACAGGCTGCCGAGGCGTGGGCGACCTTGCGGTGCCCGGATACGGCGGCGGACCAGCCTGCTCCGGCGATCCTCGAAGGTTTTGTGGCCTTCCAGCGTGAAATTTCGGTGATCGTGGCCCGTCGGGAAGACGGCCAGACGGCAGTGTGGCCGGTGGCCGAGAATGTTCACAGCAACCACATTCTCGATACCACCACCGTTCCGGCAGCTATTCCTGCCGGGGTGGCAGCGGAAGCCCAGCGGATTGCCATCACCGCCGCCGAGCGTTTGGGGCTGATTGGTCTTTTGGCAGTTGAAATGTTCGTTGCCGATCACCACGTCATCGTCAATGAGATGGCTCCCCGTCCGCACAATTCCGGCCACTGGACGATGGATGCCGCAGTGACTGACCAGTTCGAGCAACTGGTGCGGGCCGTCTGTGGTCTGCCGCTGGGCAGCCCGGATTTGCGGTGTCCGGTGGTGATGAAGAACCTTTTGGGGGACGATGTGGCAGAGTGGCAGGCTTTGCTGCAAGACCCCACCGCAAAGCTGCACCTGTATGGGAAAGCCGAAGCGCGTGAAGGCCGAAAAATGGGCCACGTCAATTACTTAAAACCATAAGGGCTGCCGTTTAGCAGCAGCCCGACGCGGGAGAACAGCGGTGGGCAAAGGACAGGGTAAACGCCAGTTGGCGCAGACGGAGGCGGGCCGGTGATCGAAGAGTGGCTCAGTACCTATGGCTATCTGGCGATTTTGATCATTACTTTCCTTGAGGGGGAAAGCATTGTTATTCTTGCGGGGATTGCCGCTTATCAAGGCATCCTGAACCTCGAAGCCGTCATCGCCTGTGCCGTCTTTGGCAGTTTTTGCGGTGATCAGTTTTACTACACCATCGGTCGCCGCTATGGTACGCCCCTGCTGAAACGATGGCCAGGGCTGGCCGGTAAAATCGACTGGGCGTTCCGCTTGGTGCGTAATTACGAAATCCTGTTCATCCTGTCTTTCCGCTTCATTTACGGGGTGCGCAACGTCAGCCCGTTCGTGATTGCCATGTCCGGGGTGCCTCGTCTGAAGTTCATGGGGCTGAACCTGATTGCTGCGACGCTGTGGGCTCTGGCCTTTACCTTTGGTGGCTACTTCTTTGGCAAGGCGCTGGAGAAGGTGATGGGCGAGCATCAGATGAAGGCGCTGGCGGTGCTGGCAATCTTTGCTGCAGCGGTTGCGATCTTTACCCTGTGGCGCAAGCGGCGCGGCAGCAAGACGACAGCTGTTGTTGATCCGAATGCGGAAAAGAACGGCAATCCGGCGGAATGATCCTGTCGGCTTGTTGATCCTGCGGTGACAGTCGAGCGTGCTGCTGTCCCTCGAACAATACCCTCCACAGTCTGGTGTGGAGGGTTTTTGTGTTTTATGCTTTTCATGCTGTATGTTTGATGAACGGGATTTTGGGCAGGGAGAAAACGCGTGCAGGCTCGTTGGATTGCGATGCAGGAACAGCATCTGTCAGCCGTTATTGCCATCGCAGAGGTGGTTCATCCGAATTACCCCGAACGGCCCGAAGTGCTGGCCGACCGGCTGACCGTGTTTCCGCGGGGCTGTTTCATGGCGCAGGGAGCCGATGGAGCCTTTTTGGGCTATACGCTGAGCCATCCGGGCGTTCTGCTGCGTCCGCCGCCATTGGACAGCCTGCTGGAGTGCGTTCCGGCAGGGGCTGATTGTCTGTATCTGCACGATATCGCCCTGCTGCCTGCCGCGCAGGGGCTGGGATTGGGGGCTGCGCTGGTGGCCGAGCTGGATCGATTGGGGCGGGAGCTGGCCATCGGGCCGCTGGCGTTGACGGCGGTGAACGGATCGGTGCCGTTCTGGCTGCGGCAAGGCTTTACCGTACTGGAGCCGGATTCGCTGCTGGCAGAGAAACTGGCAAGCTATGATGCCGATGCGGCGTACATGGTGCGCCCTGTGTCTGTTGCATAGGGCACCGTGCATGCCGGATTCTCCTATTCTACCTTAAGGTAGCACCCTATTTCACTGTTTTATAATAAAAAACTTGCCTTGCGCCTGTGGGTGGGGTATCCAGCAGAAAATGTTGTTTAGCGGCGGAAAAAGGATTGTATCCCTTATTCCCGATCCGTTACCTTAGTGGCCGTTCTTTCACCGCACTGGTTTACTCTTCCCATGACGCCTTCCTTCGCAATCCAGAACGCCGGTCAGGCTGCCCAAGACGAACCGCTGTTCGTTTTCGGCAGCCTGATGGACATGGATCTGTTGGCGGTGGTGTTGGGCGATTGCCAGCACCTGCGGCATGCTGCCGCCGTACTGCCCGGCTATCGGCGCTGTTGCGTCGAGGACGAAGTGTTCCCAATTGTGGTCCAGGATGACATCAGCACCGTTGACGGGCTGCTGGTTCATGGCCTGACCGTACAGGACCTTGACCGGATTCTTTTCTTCGAAGGCCCCGCCTACGCCTTGCTACCCCGCGAGGTGGATCATCTGGACAGTGACCGACGACGACGAACCCCCGCGCGGGCATTTTTTGCCACTGCGCTGCTGTCGCCGCGTCCGCAGTCCTGGGACTATGCGTACTGGCAAGCGCAGGAAAAGCCCCTGGCTCTGCACATCGCCGCCGAGACGATGGCCCTGTACGGGTCCGTGGCGGCCGATGAACTGAGCGGGGCGCTGTGGGATGGCATCAAAGCCCGCGCTGTCGCCCGCCTCTCCATCGGGGAGGGGATACGCTGCGCCGCCTGAATGATGATGTTCGGGCGGTTGGAACCAGATCGCTCGGATATCCTGTACCATGCATGTTGTGAACGAAGCCCCGCACCACGCGGACCTGATTGAGGATTTGCTGGAAGTCGCCTTTGGCCCTGATCGCCATCAAAAGACCGTTTACCGGTTGCGTGAAGGGGTTGCCGCTATCCCGGGCCTGTCGCTGGTGGCAGAAACCGAAGACGGCGAGTTTCGCGGGACGCTCCGCTTCTGGCCGGTGCACATTCGCACCGCCACCGGAAAGATGGAGAAGATTTTATTGTTGGGACCGATTGCAGTTGAGAGCGGATTGCGTAACACTGGGGTCGGTACCTTGCTGATGACCGAGGGCTTGGCTCGCGCCAAAGCCATGGGCTGGGATGCGGTGCTGTTGGTGGGGGACGAGCCCTATTACAGCCGCTTCGGGTTCAAAAGATCATTGGCCGAAGGATTACAGTTGCCTGGACCGGTTGATGTAAACCGTTTCTTAGGACTTGAGTTGAAAGATGGGGTGCTGAATAGCGTCTCCGGGATGGTTGAACCGGCTGTGCCTGCGTATGGGGCGTCGGTGTAAACGAAAACGGGCCTGATCCCAGGCCAGAAAACAGGTGGGAGTAGCATGCCAAAGACGATCTCGCGCTGGATTCTGACAGTTTGCCTTCTTGTCGGTGCAACGGTGGCGTCTGCGCCGTCTGCCGAGGCGGCTGCATGGAGCTGTGTTCCCTACGCTCGGTCTGTTTCTGACATCGAAGTCTCAGGCGATGCCTGGCAGTGGTGGCAGAACGCAAGTGGCATCTACAACAAAGGCCAGCGCCCGGCTCCCGGCTCGGTGCTGGTGTTCAAGAAGACCCGCTCGATGAGCCGTGGTCACGTCGCCGTGGTCCGGCAGGTGGTTTCCAACCGCAAGATCATCGTCGATCACGCCAACTGGGGCATGGGCCGCCGTGGCAAGGTCGATACCGGGGTTGGCATCATTGACGTTTCGCCCAACAACGACTGGACTGAAACCCGCGTGTGGTACTCCCCGATTGGGGATTACGGCAACACCACCTACCCGACCAACGGCTTTATCTATCCCAAGCGTTCTCCGTCGGCTGCGACCGCCCGCATCGTTCGTCCGGGTGGCTGACAGCCTGCACTGAACACGACCGTCTTTGGCGAGCGTATCCGTTGAAAAAACGGGTACGCTCGTTGTGTTTCCAGGGGTCACTATAGGACGTGGTGATGTGCAATGCTGAATTCAACAGTCATTGAAGGAATTTTGACTGATGTGGCGGAAGCGGTCACCGCTGGCAAGTTGCAACGCGGCTGGCTGTTGCTGTCGCCGTTGCTGCAGGCCGCTCTGGCGCAGACCAATGAGTTGACCCGCGAGCAGCAGTATCACGTCACCGCGCAGGCCGCCGAACTGGCAATCGCACTGAAAAAGCCCGGTGTTGCACTCGACTGTGCCCGGCATGCGGAAAGCCTGACCATGCAGAAAGGCTGGCCGACTCATTTGCAGGCCTTGGCACTGCGGGATTTGGGGAGTCTGGACGAGGCCGTTACCCTGTGGGAACGGGTTCTGGCGGGGGAAAGCTATGTTCAGGCGGCGTATCAGGGGTTAGGCAGTCTGCTGTCGCGGCAGGAACGCTATCTGCGTGCCCGGCAGGTGCTGGACGATGGCGTCCGGCTGTGGCCCCGGTCTGCCTACCTGTGGCTCAGTTACGGGCTGGTGCAGGCGCGTCTTGATGATCTTGAGGGGGCTGAGGCTGCTCTGCGGACTGCCATGCGGTTGGGGCCAGCGGGATGGGAAGCGCCGCTGCTGAATCTCGCATGGGTTTTGCGGCGACGGGGGGGCTTTGCCGAGGCGTTGCAGCTTCATCGGCAAGCGGTCGAGGTGGCTCCGGAGTCTGCCGAAGCGCATTGGAATCTTGCCACCAGCCTGTTGTCGCACGGGCAGTATCGCGAGGGATTCGCGGCTTTTGAATGGCGGTTCCGGCGGGGGCGTGCCTTGCTGCAACAGCGGGACATCCCGCCGTGGGATGGGCAGGCCGAGCTGTCTGGCAAGCGTATTCTGGTCGCACGGGAACAGGGGGTGGGCGATGCCCTGCAAATGCTGCGCTTTGCCGCTGTTCTGGCCGCACGGGGCGCCGAGGTGATCTGGGAGGCCCACGCCGGACTGGAAAGCCTGTGCGCCAGCGTGACAGGTGTTCATGCGGTTGTTGGGCCGGATATGGCTCTGCCCGAGGTGGAGTATCAGGTTCCAGCCATGAGCCTGCCCTATTGTTTGCGGGTGACGGACGCTGCGGACATTCCGCCTGCGCCCTATCTGGCTGCCCCGGCCGGAGACCCTGTGCCGCTGACCGCGAGCGCAGGGCGGAAGAAAGTCGGGCTGGTGTGGCGGGGAAACCCGTCCCATGAAGGGGATGCCGCCCGTTCGATCGCCTTGCCCCGGCTGGGAGAGATGCTGCACCAGTCGAGCGGGATGGTCGATTGGGTGTGTCTCCAGCGCCCCGACAACCGCGAGTCTTTCCCCCCTGATCTGGCGTCGTGTTTCAGCGACGATCTGGGGCCGTGGCTGAGCGACTTCGGCCGCACCGCACGGGCGTTGATGGCGCTGGATCTGGTGATCAGTGTTGATACCGCCGTGTTGCATCTGGCAGGGGCTTTGGGGCGGCCTGTGTGGGGGCTGCTGCCGTTGGCCAGTGACTGGCGCTGGCTGATCGGGCGCGATGATAGCCCGTGGTATTCGACGTTACGGCTGTTTCGTCAAATGGAACCGGCCCCGGCAGGGGATCCCTGGGGACCGGTTTTGCAGCAGGTGATGGCTGCGCTGGAGTGGTACACGGTCGCAAGATAGCAGACGCCACAGTACACGACAGTTGGTAAGTAAAGTGCAGGCTGCCGCCTGAACTGCTCGGGGCCTGAGGCCCCGAACCCCCATTTTTTCTTTTATGATCAAAGGAATGGGGTCTGGGGCCGACTGGCCCCGGCGAGGTGTGGAGCAGCGCTCCACGTCCTTGTTTCCTTACTGCCGTGTCCTGTGATGTGATACAGGCTCACTGCTTCGGGTTATTGCGGGTTGATGCCCGCTTCCAGTTCTTCCATGCGGCTGATGGTCAGGTCGGCCAGACAGCTCATCAGGATCAGGTCCGATGAGCGACCGGTTTCGATATCATAGGCATTCCAGCGGCAATCGGCATCACGATAGGCGACCCACGCCTTGTGTGCTGCCTCGAAGGTGGTTTTGCCTTCGGGCGGCAGGCTGGCCATCGTTTCCTTGACCAGAACGTCAAGACGCTTTTGACCGGCTTCCAGATCCTTGCGGGCACAGGCCAGCAGTTCATTGTCCTGATCGGTGGCATCGCAATCGATGGTGCCGCCACCGGGCTTCTGGAGGGTGTGGGCGGGTGGGGTCGGTTCGGCCGCGACGGCAGGTGCCGCAATGGTCGGGATGCTCATCGCTCCGGCAATCAGGGCAGCCGTAACCCAGCGGCGGGCAGGGTGGAGAAGGGTAGCGTTCAGCATGATAACGGGTACGTCCTCAGAGCGTCGGGCGGAACCGGTGTTGCCGGTTTTCCGCATCACCGATGCGACACTACAACGACCCGGGGCATGATGCACAGTGCCTGGCACCGGATCACGCCCCGGAAGCATAAGGAGATCAAGCTGCGCTGGCGGCAGCGGCTTTGGCCTTTTTCTGCAGCAGACGCTTCTCAATAAAACGCATCACGGTTGCCGACAGGAACGGAATGGCCTGCACCGCAACGGTGGCAGCAAAGACGTTCTGTTCGGTGATGTGGAACTGGTTGCTGAAATACAGCAGACCCGCCGCACACAGCAGGGCAATCCCGAGGGTGGTTTCCCAGAACACCGGGCTGTCGGTCAGCTTGGCCTTCGGGGTCTTGCCCTTGCCAGCCGCACCACCTTTTTCGGTACGGGCAAAGGCGAGGTTGTCTTTGACCACCCCGGTCAGCACGGCATCGGACACGGCGAGCTGCAGGCTCATCGCTGCAATGGCGGCCCCGGCAATTTCGGGGACGGCGGCCTTGACACGCTTGCGGTACAGCAGCACGACGTGCAACACGTTCACCACAAAGCTGGTCAGGATCGGCACGGTCAGGGCCATCATCGGCAGAACCATGCCGACAAACACGATCACCGGCACCCAGATCAGGTTCAGGATTGCCACCGCCACCCCAAGGGCATCGGACAGCCAGTAGACCCAACCGGAAACGAACTGGGCTTTCTGTTTGCTGTTGAGGGTGTCGGATTTCGGCAGCATGTGCCGCCAGTGCTTTTTAATGATCTGCACGGCCCCATAGGCCCAGCGGTGGCGCTGGACTTTAAAGGCCTTGAAGGTATCGGGCAGCAGGCCCCAGCCATAGCGCTTGTTGGTATAGGTGGCATCCCAACCGGCTTCGAACAGGCGCAGGCCGAGTTCGGTGTCTTCGACGATGGTGTCGGTGGACCAGCCGCCGACCTGATCAAAGGCTGTCCGGCGCAGCATCAGCATGGTGCCGTGGGCGACGATGGCGTTGTCTTCGTTGCGCTGGACCATGCCGATGTCAAAGAATCCGGCGTATTCCCAGTTCATCATGGTCTTCAGCAGGTTTTCGTCACCGTCACGGTGATCCTGCGGTGCCTGAACCAGGGCAATTTTCGGATCATCAAAGGCCGGGACCAGTTCGTGCAGCCAATCGCTGTCAACGGCGTAATCGGCATCGATCACGGCGATGATTTCGGCCCGTTCATCGGTCATCGGATAGGCGAGGGTCATCGCCCCGGCCTTGAACCCCTTGACCTTGGGCAGATAGCAGAACTTGAATGCCTCACGGCCGATCTTTTCGTTCAGCACGGCGCAATGATCGGCCACCGGACGCCAGTAAAAGGCATCGGTGGTGTTGTTCATGATCACCAGAACTTCAAAGTTCGGGTAATTCAGCGCGGCGCAGGTATCAAGGGTATGCTTCAGCATTTCCGGCTGTTCTTTGTAAGCCGGAACGTGAATGGACACCATCGGCCACGGCAGGGTCGGATCGCGGACGGCATCGGTCTTGATCAGGCGCAGCGGGTCGCGGCCCAGCAGCACTTCACTGATTTCGTTGACCTTGGCCAGAGTCATGATCGCCAGCGGGATCACCAGCAGGGTGCCGGTAAACCACATGATGACGGTGCCAAAGTTCATGTAGTTGGTGAACGGGTAATAGGCCGCCAGCGCAATACCGGCGGCAAAGCCATTGGCCGCCAGCGAATAGAGGATGGCATGGGGCAGGGTGGGGTTGCGGCGGCGCAGGCCGATCCAGCTGAGCAGGACGCCGATGACCCCCGCCATCACCGCCACGATGCGGTAATCGACCTTCACCGGGCCTTCCAGCGAGAATTTTAGCACGCCGTTGGCATCGAACATGCCCCAATAGGCACCAACCGAGCCTTCGTTGACCTTCCACGGCTGATCAAAGGCTTCGATGATGTTGTAATCGGCATTCCGCTGACGGGCTTCGCGCAAAAAGGCGCGGATCACCTCGGCCTGAACGGCCGGGCCAGTGTCGGCGGCCTTGAAGTTATAACCCTGACTGGGCCAGCCGAATTCCCCGATGGTAACCTTTTTTCCCGGGAACATCTTGCGCAACTGGTCATAGCGGTCAAAGGCGACCTTGACCGCCTGATTGGCGGGCACGCCTTCCCAGTACGGCAGGAAGTGGGAGGAGATGAAATCGACTTCGCGTACCAGCTGAGGGTATTTGGCCCAGACGTGCCAGACTTCCCCGGTGGTGACCGGAACGCTGACCCGGCTCTTGACTTCGCGGATATAGGCGACCAGTTCGTCGGGGGTGACTTCTTCGCGCAGCAGGGCTTCGTTGCCGACGTAAATCGCCCGGACGTTCCAGTTGGTATTGGCCAGCTTGATTGCCCGCTCGATTTCCGCCCGGTCTTCTTCCTTGTCACCGGACAGCCAGGCGGCGACGGCGACGTTCAGGTTGAACTTGCGGGCTTCCTGCGGCACCAGTTCCAGCCCGCCGCGGCTGGCGTACAGGCGGATGTTGTGGGTGACGTGGGACAGGACCTCGAGCGAGTGATCCAGACGGTCGAGGGAAACCTTGTCGCCGTCCTCGGGGTTTTCACCGGGGCGGAACGGGCTGAAGGAAAGAGAGGCGATCGCGCCACCGACATCCGGTGGCGTGACGGTAATGGTGGCCACTTTCCAGACCGCAATCTGGCAGAGTGCGGCCAACAGGACAGCAACGACAACACGCTTCATGGTATGGGTTCCCCACGTCTCCCCACGTTTCAGGGGGAGTCCTTTAGCAAAGCCTGGCAGGCAGTCCGCCCCCGCCATTGGCACCGGCGGTATGGGACCGTAGAAACATGGCAATTCAGCGGCGCACAGACCCGGCTTTCCAGTTGTGCGGGCCCGCTGTTGTTCTGGTACCGAAACAGGGCTGGCACGGAAACGGGGGAGCCTCGTTTCAGAGCCTTCCCCCGCAATCCTGTGTCATGTCCGTTCCGCTCGCTGCTCTGGTCAGGACGCCGCGAGCAGAGGGCGGCGAAGGGCGATTATTCGCCGCTTTCCCAGCAATGGTCAACGCGATCGGCAAAGGCCACTTCCTGACCCGCCGGAGCCGGCTGGGCATCTGCGGCAATCACGCAGCGGAAGGTCGGGGCGATGTGGGCTTCCTTGCAGTTGAACAGGCGGTAGAATTCCATGAACCGCTTGGCCTGATCAACATCGTCGCGCGCCAGCAGGCTGACGACCCGCTTGCCGGTCCAGGCGCATTCACCGGACAGCTCGGGCGGCAGGGCCTTGGGGGCCGGTGCTGCCGGGGCAGCCTTCGGCTCTTCCTTGGCGGTGGCCGCTGCGGCAGCAGTGGCCTTGGCATCGGTGGCTTTGCCGTCGCCCTTGGCTTCGGTTTTGGTTTCGGTTTTGGCTTCAGGCTTGGTTTCGGCCTTGGCCGGAGCCTTTTCCGCGTCCTTCTTTTGCGGAGCGGTGGCCGGGGCCTGCGGGGCCGCCGGGTCGGCGGCATGCGCGACCGGGGCAAAGCTCAGGCCGCCAACAACCAGCGCTGCCGGCAGGGTGCGGCGGAGAACGGCGATCGAAGACGTGGCGGAATTCAGGAGGGAGGAGGCCCGAAGGGCAAAGGTCATGGTCGTGATTCCCGATGCGGGGTGACAATGTGAAAGGGATTAACGCAATAGGCAGTACAGAACACGGCTGCCCATTATGACACTTCACTCCCATCTTTCAATGATTGTTGCATTGTATCAATGCATGGAAGCTGTCTGTGCCGGAATTCATGTGTTTCAGGATGGTGTCCGTGTAGACTGTGCGCCGCGCGTCAGGCAAATGTCCTGCGGACGTGTGGTCCGGTGCACGAGGCGCATGATCGAATCGGATCGTATTGATGACATAGGACAAAGAGAGGAAAAAGGGAATGCAAAAGAAACCGGATTCAGGGTTGCTCGCGATGGGGATACTGCTGGTGCTGGCTCTGGTGGTGCTGGGGGCTGCTCTGGTCGTCGGCGAAATGGATCGTTTTGGCTGAGTTCTGTCCGTGTGTGGAATTTTCTTGATTGATGTTTTTCTTGTGCCAACTCTTCCCGCGGCTGTCCGGATAAGTGTACGATGATCATCTATGAATGATGATGGTTGTATGGCATCCTTGGCCGGTTTAGGGGTTTATTATCCTGGGGAGGGGGTAATGTCACGAGGACGAGCCAGGGCGCGATCGCCCGAAGATCAGGAACTGGTCCGCCAGAAATTTCTCGCCTGCGCGCGCACCGTGTTCTCGACCACCGGGGCGCACGGGCTGACCATGCGGCGGCTGGCGGCCGAGGCAGGCTATAGCCCCGGAACGATTTACCTGTACTTTTCCAGCCGTCAGGATTTGCTGTGGGAAATCTGGCGGGAAGATATGGTCGGGCTGTACAACAGCGTCCGCGAAGCCTTTGAGACACCCGATGCCGCACCGCTGAGGGTGCTGCGCAACGTTCTGGCTGCCTATGCCATCTTCTGGTTGGGCAAGCCGGATCATTTCCGTGGCATGTTCATGGAAAATGACCGCGAGTATCTGGATGAGCGGGCATCGTTCGTCGGTGACGACAGTGTGCAAAAGGTTCATGATCTTTTGCTGGCTGCAACGGCGGCGGCGCTGCCCGATACTGCGCCCGAGCCCGAGCAGATTCGCCTGATGACTCATAGCGTTCTGGCCGCAGTTCATGGCGTGGTGGCCCTGCATATCGGGGCGGGAGCATTCCCGTGGGCGCCTGCACCTGCGATGCTGGATGTGGTGCTTGACAGCCTGCTGTCGGGGCTGAACCCGACAAGGGTGGGCGCTGGCGCTGCATAGAGCCGTGAGCCCAAAAACGGGAACCGGCTTTCGCAACAACAATGCGGCACTACAAAAAGTTAGACCAGCGTGCCTGCGTCAGATCACAGGACAGGACAGTTTGCCGGATCAGTGTGGGCTACCGCCCAAACCCGTTTGGTGGCGATGCCCCCAAGCTCCCATTTCAAGTCAATGGGGTCCGGGGCCTCAAGGCCCCGGCGAGGTTTGGAGCAGCGCTCCGTGATCCTGTTTGTCGTGTACTCTGGCGCCAGATTTAGAGCGTTTTCCGAGCCGTTGACCGTCGACTTGAAAATGCTCTAACGCACGCTGGTCTAGCGTATTTCGCGTCTGGCGAGCCATGCTCTCCTGCCCGTAGTGGTGTCAAAAAGTCGTTTGTGGTGTCCTGTTTCGGGGTGGTGCAGACAATTTTTATCGCGTGGAAGAGGACTGCATGACGTCAAACAGTGCCGATGCACAGGATATTGCCGGTGTCATCCTGACCGGGGGAGCCGGGCGGCGGATGGGGACGGTCCCCAAGCCGTTGCTGCCGTTGGGACCGGATACGATCTTTGATCATGTCGTGCGGCGGGCCCAGCCTCAGGTGCAGACGTTGGCTTTGTCTGTACACCATTTGTCGTCGGCGACGAGGGACGCTTTTGCCCGTTTTCCCGGCCCGTTGCTGGTTGATCCGCCGCAATTGCTCCGCCCGGATGATCGTGGCGGACGGGTTGGCCCGCTGGCTGGCATTCTGGCGGCTCTGGGCTGGGCGGAGAGTCTGGGGCTGGAATGGCTAGCCGTTTTCCCCGGTGATACACCCTTCATTCCGCTGGACTATGTGGCCCGTCTTTACCACCATGTGGCGGACGGCGGGGCCTGTGCCGCCCATGCCGTTTCGGGAGGGCGTTCCCATCCCGTTGCCTCGGTGTGGTCTGTTCGGTTGCGGCCGGTTCTGTGGCGTGCGGTGGCCGCCGGAGAGCGGCGGGTTGGTCGCTGGCTGAGTGAGCAAGGCGCAATCGGGGTCGAGTGGACGATTGATGATGCAAACGGTGGAGACCCGTTTTTTAATATCAATGAGCCTGATGATCTAAAACGGGCCGGTACGTTTCTATCCGTTGCCGGTATGCCGCTTTCTTCCGAACGATAAACGACCACAGAACATTGCCGCGTTTGTCCGGTATTGCGCAGAGGGTTTCCGATGACGTCATCCACTTCTCAATCTCATCACGTCCTGCTGGTGGAGGATGTTCTGGTCAACCGGCGTGTTGCCGCAGCATTCCTGACCAGACAAGGGTATCGGGTCAGCGAGGCGGTGACCGGGGGCGAAGCTCTGGACATGAGCGGGGCGGAGCGCTTTGACCTGATCCTGCTCGATATCCGCTTGCCGGACATGGATGGGGTGGATGTCGCCAGCCGAATTCGTGCGTTTCCCGATCCGCTGCGGGCGCAGGTGCCCATTCTGGCCCTGACGGCCAATGTTTTTCCCGATGACATCAAACGCTATCGTGCGGCCGGCATGAATGGTGTGGTTGCCAAGCCGATCCAGCTGGAACAATTCCGGATGGCGGTTGCCTCGGTGTTGCAAAGTACGCCGGTGGTGGTCAGCGTCGATAGCGGTGGGGCGTCAGCCCTGCGGGGAGACGAGGCTGCTCTGGATGAGGACTTTATTGCAGAGCGTCTGAGGACGCTGGGGCGCTCAACCTTTGACACCATCCTGCAACTTGGCAAGCGCAGCATTGCCGGGGCGGTCGCCGATGTTGCAGCCACCTGTGATCAGGGGGAACAGGCTCCGTTGGCTCTGGCCAAGGCCGCGCACCGGCTGGCGGGGGCTGCATCGAACTTTGGCTTCCGGGGTCTGTTTCTGCTGGGGCAGAAAATCGAGACGCTGGCCGATCCTCGTGACGGTGCTAAACCGCAAGGACAGGCGGCGGTGACAGCCGCGGCAACGGTTCCGATGGTTTATGAACAGACGCTGCAGGAACTTGACAGCTGGTTGGCGCGCCTGCCTCCGGTGTGAGGTCTGGTGTTCAGAAAACGGAGGATCATGGGGCGTTGCTCCGCGATCCTCCGTGCCTTTGTCCAGTGGGTTAGAGCGTTGTGCGCAAAACCGGAACCACTTTTGCGCTCACGGCTCTAGCTGCCTGATACGGACTTCGTCCGGGCTGTTGCGACCTTCAGGACCACAAAGCCGATCACTGCCGACAGCAGGGAGCCGCCCAGCACGCCAAGGCGGACGGGAGCTTCGTAGCCATGGGTGGTAAAGGCAAGGGTGCCGATGAACAGGCTCATGGTAAAGCCGATACCGGTCAGAACGGCAACGCCATAGAACTGCATCAGGCTGGCGCCATCGGGCAGGCGTGCGAGCTTCAGGCGGCAGGCGGCAAGGCTGAACAGCATGACGCCCGCCTGTTTACCGACGAACAGGCCAAAGGCAATCCCCAGCGTCACCGGATTGGCAAGGGCGCTCCAGTCGATGCCGTCCAGATTGACACCGGCATTGACGAAGGCAAAGAACGGCAGGATGGCATAGGTGCTCCACGGGTGCAGGGTGTGTTCGACGTGATCGGCGGGACTGTGCGCCCCATTCGCCGAACGCATCGGCAGGGCAAAGGCCAGAATGACCCCGGCCAGCGTTGCGTGAACGCCTGATTTCAGCACGCAAACCCACAGGAAGGCCCCGATCAGCAGGTACGGGGTCAGGCGGGTGACGCCGAGCCGGTTCAGGGTAAACAGGGCGACGATGGCCACGCCAGCCAAAGCCAGCGAAATCACCGACAATTCAGCGGTATAGAACAGGGCGATGATGATGATGGCGCCCAGATCGTCGATCACCGCCAGAGCCAGCAGGAATGTTTTCAGCGACAGCGGGATGCTGCGCCCGGCCAGGGCCAGCACGCCGAGGGCAAAGGCAATGTCTGTTGCCGCAGGAATGGCCCAGCCGCTGAGCGTGGCGGGATTACCCAGCGAAAACAGGCAATAGACCAGCGCTGGAAAGGCCATCCCCCCCAGAGCCGCGATGGCCGGCAGCGAGGCTTTGCTGAGCGAGGACAGCGACCCATGCAAGGCTTCACGCTTGATTTCCAGCCCGACGACCAGAAAAAACAGCGCCATCAGGCCGTCGTTGACCCACAGCAACAGGGGTTTGGCCAGACCGGCTGTGCCGAAACTGACCGCGACGGGGACGTCAAGAATGGCGACATAGCTGTCGGCATAGGGGCTGTTGGCCCAGAACAGCGCAACGATGGCTGCCAGAACCAGCAAGATGCCTCCGGCAGCTTCCAGTTTTAAAAAGCGATCAAACAAAGACAGCACGCTATGATTTCCTCCTGTCTGAATGGGCGTGAGCAAGCGGTCCTGCCGATATAGGGGGTGATGGCAGCCCTGTCAGGATAAAAATTACAAAATGTTTAGAATTTTGGGGCTGGCGGCGGGAATGGGGGTTACGGGGGGGCATCCCTGTTTTTCCTCAGGTAATCCTCCAATGCCTGCCGGGAGATTTTACCGTTGCTGGTGCGCGGCAGCTTTCCCCAGATTTCGATCGCCTGAGGCAAGGTCGATGACGGCAGGATGTCGCGCAGGAATGCCTGCAAGTCGATCGTGTCGGGGATTTCGTCCGGGCGGTGGCTGTCATGCAGGGCGACAAAGCAGAACGGCCGGGGGTCTTCATTGTCCGGGCTGGCACGCAGGCAGGCGGCCTCGATCACCATCGGATGCTTCAGCAGGGCGGCTTCGATCTGTTGCGGATAGAAAATGGTGTCGAAAACGTGGAACGAATCACTGCTGCGGCCGACAAAATGCAGATAGCCTTCCTCGTCCTGCCAGGCGCTGTCACCGGTCTGTAGCCAGCCGTCCCGCAGGACGGTGCGGGTTTCTTCCGGGCGATGCCAATAGCCGGACATCAGTTGCGGCCCCCTGACCCACAGCTCGCCAATCGATCCTGAGCGCAGGCTTTGTGATGACGGGCCGGGGGCCCTGATTTGTGCCTCGGTGCCGGGCAGGGGCAGGCCGATGGCGCCGTGGCGTTGCGGGCCGACCAGCGGCATGCAGTGGGTTACCGGACCGGCTTCGGTCAGGCCATAGCCTTCGATCATCCGGCAGCCGCTGATGCTCTCAAAGGTCTCCTGAACGGACAGTGGCAGGATACCGCCGCCACAAACGGCATAGCGCAACGACGACAGGTCGTAGGCCTCCAGCTCGTTGCAGGTGGTGATGGCACCATACATGCCCGGAATGCCAACCATCACCGTTGGCCGGGTTTTGGAGATGGTCCGCAGGCAGTGATCCAGATCAAAGCGCGGCAACAGCACCAGTTCGGCTCCCAGCACGGTGGCGAGGTTCTGGACCGCGGTCATGCCCAGGCTGTGGAAGAACGGCAGGATGGCCAGAAAGCGTTCTTCCCCCGGAACACAAGGGTGGAACCAGCGGCGGAGCTGTTCGGTGTTGACCGACAGGGCGCTGTGCGACAGCATCACAGCCTTGGGCAGGCCGCTGCCTCCGGTGGTATGCAGGATGACCGCCACGTCCTGATCCGGAGAGATCCCGGGGATGTCAAGGGATGTGGCGCTGTCCAGCGAGGCCAGCATTTCATCCCACGACAGGTGGCGTGGGTCGTCCGGCAACGGGCTGTGGTGCGACCGTTGAAAAGTGGTGAAGAACAGTTTGCGCAACGGCGGCAAAATCCCCGCCATCGGGCAACTGATGATGGTCTTGACGCAATCCGGGGCTACCCGATCCATGCGGGGCAACATTTGCTGCAGGTTCAGGGTGATCAGAACCCGGCATTCGGTGTCCCCCAACTGCTGGAACAGCTCGTGGTCGCTTTGTTGCGGATTGAGCGGAACAACGGTGCCTCCGGCTTTCAGGACGGCGAAGTAGGCCCATGGGGCATAGGGGGTGTTGGGCAGGCACAGGCCGACCCGCACACCCTGTCGGACGCCGATCTGTTGCAGCCCGATGGCAGCCCGTTCGATGATCAGGGCGCTGTCGCCATAGGTCCACTGCCGTCCCATGAAGGCAAGGTAGGGGCGTTCGGGGAACGACACCGCACTATGGTCAAAAATATCCGTCAGGGGGCGGTGCAGCAACGGGCTGTCCCAGTCAACACCGGGAGCCAGAGCCCGCCACGGATGGCCTGCGGACAGGCGGATCGGCATGGTCGCGGACGGCAGGGTCTGAGAAGGGGGCGGGACAATACTCATTCCAGATCACCTCCAGAGCACCGTGCGCAAAAGACCATCCGGCTTTGCGCGCGATGCGACAGATCAACGGGTCGGAATGCCGCCTTTGACTTGCTTTGGTGTGCGACACTCTCAACTCGGCAGCAGGGCGACACGGACGGGCGGGGTTAGACCAGCGTGCGGCAAACCTGACGCAGGCACATTGGTCTAACCTTTTGTTTTGTCGCAGTAACTTTCCGCAAAACCGGAACCGCTTTTGCGCTCACTGCTCTCGCCGCTGTCTGCCGTGTCGGTCACCAGAACCGTGTTCGCCAACTGTGTTTGTCGTCAGGCACTTCAGGCTTTTTCTATAGCACATCAGGGGTGGGGGCGTCCTGTGCTTTCTCCGCGCCATGGGATGGGGCTGAACTGTGCTTGATGGAATGCTTTGCTTTGGCAGGTGAAAGGCTTCAGTGATAGGATCAGAGCGTTGTGCGAAACGTGGGAACCGGTTTTCGCAAAAACAATGCGACAAAACAAAAGCAGGGCAAATCGCGAGCGGATGCCCGAGTGGATGCCCGGGCGGATGGCAGTATCCGCGACGATGAATTTGCTTTACAAGCAATGCGTTAATTGTCATCTCCTGATGACGGTTCGCCTGCTATCAATAGGACGGCCAATGATTGATCCGGCTTTGCTCGATCTGTATTCCTCGCGGCTGAAAGAGCTGGGAGCGCAGGTCAAAGAAGATCACCCGCTTGCCGACGCCGATGCCTCGGTGAAAAAGCGCAGCCCGTTGTGCGGCAGCCAGATTACTTTTGATGTGCTGCTTGATCAGGACCAGCGGCTGAGCCGGATTGGCTTTACGGTGCGGGCCTGCTCGCTGGCCGAGGCGGCGGCGGCGATCGTGATTGGCTGTGCTCCGGGATCGACGGTGGACGAGTTGAAAGCCGTGCGCGATTCGGTCAAGGCCATGCTGCGCGAAGCCCGTGATGAATTGCCGGGGGGGAAGTGGGACGATCTGGAAGTCCTGAAGCCCGCCCAGATGGTGCCGGCTCGACACGGCTCGGCGTTGTTACCCTTTGATACCATTGTCAAAGCCATGGAAGCTGCCCTGGCAAAACAGCAATAATGATTGTGAAGGCGGTAGTTTAGGGTTTCTTTCGATCTTGTGGAAAATAAACGAAAAAACACGATCGTACACCAGATTTTAAGTTTCCTTGTGGACGCAATTGTGCGCGGTCGCTCTTGTCTCCGAGTCTGGTATGGCGTACACAGGTTTGCCATGATCCACTCTTGCCATATGGGAATGTCTCTTTATGAGCCGCCTCGTCCTCATCCTGCGCCATCCGCAACTTAAGGATCTGTACCAGTTCTGGCTGAGCCTGTGCGACGGAAGTCGTTTGCCGGTGGCCGCTGATCTTGATCCGGCTGACCTTCGGCCGTGGATCGACAATTTGGTGTTGCTGGATGTCTCGCGGGATGGGGGTGACTTCACCTATGCCTATTATGGACGGTCGTTCAGCAATGCGTTCCATGCCGATACGGTCGGCAAGTCGATCGAAAGCCTGCCACCGGAACAGTCCAGCATCCTGAAAGCAGAATATGACCGCGTGACCAAGGAACGCATCCCCGCTGCCCGCGTCTATACGGCGGATTTTGGTGGTGATGTGCAGACGTGGGAACGGCTGGTCCTGCCGCTGTTCGATGGCAAGGGCGATGTCGAAAAACTGCTGGTCTGCGCGTACCGCCTGAACGGATCATAAGCCCGGCTGTGCGGGGGCGATGCTGTTCTGATTTGCGTACCCGGTCTGTTTATGGTTCTTTTGTCCTATCGGGAGCTTGTCCGGGGCTCCTTCCTTTTTCGTCTCTGGCATAGGAAGTCTGTCGCGCGATGTCCGTTGAAAAGCTGCGAGGCCGTACCCCCCCGCCCGAAGTCAAGGACGCCATGACCGCCAGCGAGTTCAATCTGTGGTGTGCCATGAATGGCAAACCGTACCGGATGGCTCGGCATGTCTGGCCCGACGGCGCATGGGAATGGGACGTTGAATACCGTCCGGGACGCCCGGAAGGCACCATTGCCTACGGGACAGGGCAGGAAGACGAAACACTGGCGACGCTGGCGGCGTTTGCCTTTGTCGCCGGGGTCGAATGGCAGGAAAGCCTGATGCGTCCGCAGGATGTCGACGACGAGGACGACGAGGACCTGCCAGCCGCAGACGAGCAGGCCCCACGCCCGGCGCACCATGCCATTCAGGTGGCCGATGCCGACTATGCTGCCCGTGCCGGGGAATTTGAAGTCGTTGACGAGGCGCTGGTTGTGGCCGGGCAAGGGGTTGCAACGGATGATGCCCCCGCTGGCGACGAGGATGATGCCAGCCTCGACGACGAAGACGATCTTGAGGAAGACGGCGACGAGGCCGACCTCGAGGAGGAGGATGACGAAGAAGACCTCGATGATGAGGACTTTGACGAGGATGACCTCGACGAGGACGACCCGGACGGCGAGGCAGACGGCGCTGCTGAAGAAGAAGAGCTGGACGAGGGCGATCTGGAATTCGTTGATCCCGACGAAGACAGCGCCCCGGTTGCTGCCGAACCCGTCGCTGCGCCCCCTGCTGCTGGTTTCGATGCCGCAGAAGAGTCTGCTGCTCCGTCCTATCTGCCGCCATCGGTGACGCTGCTGCAGGAGCCGCCGCAGTCGGAAGAAGAAGAGGCCGATGAACTGGCGCTGGCCAGCAATGCCCGGACTCTGGAAACGGTTCTGCGCAACTTCAAGGTTCGCGGCGAGATCATGCAGGTCAAGGCCGGGCCGGTGGTGACTCTCTATGAATTCGAGCCGGTGCCGGGAACCAAGTCTTCCACCGTGATCAACCTGTCCGATGATATCGCCCGGTCGATGTCGGCGGTCACCGCCCGTATTGCGGTGGTGCCGGGGCGGTCGGTGATCGGGATCGAACTGCCGAACCCCGAACGCGAAACCGTCTATCTGCGCGACATGATGGAAAGCCCGGCCTATGCCGAAACGGCGGCCCGTCTGCCGCTGGTGCTGGGCAAGGACATCGGCGGTGAACCGGTGGTCGCCGATCTGGCCAAAATGCCGCACCTGCTGATTGCCGGGACCACCGGATCGGGCAAGTCGGTCGGCATCAACACCATGATCCTGTCGTTGCTGTACCGCCTGCCGCCGGAACGCTGTCGCCTGATCATGGTTGACCCCAAGATGCTGGAACTGAGCGTCTATGACGGCATTCCGCACCTGCTGACCCCGGTGGTGACCGACCCGAAGAAGGCCGTTGTTGCCATGAAGTGGGCGGTGAAGGAGATGGAAAGCCGTTACCGCTCGATGGCCGCGCTGGGCGTGCGCAACATTGAAGGCTACAACGAGCGTGTCGGCGAACTGCTGGCCCGTGGCGAGCAGGTCACCCGTTCGGTGCAGGTGGGCTTCGACCGGGAAACCGGCGAGCCGATCATGGAAGAACAGTATGTCGACCTGGCCAAGCTGCCGTACATCGTGGTGGTGGTCGATGAAATGGCCGACCTGATGCTGGTGGCGGGCAAGGAAATCGAAGCCGCCATCCAGCGTCTGGCCCAGATGGCGCGGGCGGCGGGGATCCACCTGATCATGGCCACCCAGCGCCCCAGCGTCGATGTGATCACCGGCACCATCAAGGCCAACTTCCCGACCCGCATTTCCTTCCAGGTCACCAGCAAGATCGACAGCCGCACCATTCTGGGTGAACAGGGTGCCGAGCAGTTGCTGGGGCAGGGCGACATGCTGTACATGGCCTCTGGCGGCCGGATTACCCGCGTCCATGGGCCGTTCGTCTCTGATGGCGAAGTCGAGCAGGTGGTCAGCCACCTGAAGCGTCTGGGCTCGCCGGAATATCTGCACACCATCACCGAAGAAGAGGGTGATGATGATGGCGGCGACGATTACGGCTCGGGTGGTGGTGCGGTGTTCGATGGCACCTCGGTCGGTGAGGAAGGCAGCAGCGACCCCTATGATCAGGCGCTGGCACTGGTCCTGCGCGAAGGCAAGGTGTCGGTGAGCTTTATCCAGCGTCACCTGCAGATCGGCTATAACCGCGCCGCCCGCATCGTCGAACGCATGGAGCAGGAAGGCATCATCAGTGCCGCCAACCACGTCGGCAAGCGCGATATTCTGGTCAGTGCGTCGCGCTATCTGGTGCGAGAGTAAAAAAGGTCTAGAGCAGTGAGCGCAAAAGTGGTTCCGGTTTTGCGCGCGATCACTGCGGTAAATCAAAAGGTTAGAGCAGCGTGCGTTAAACCGGACGCCACAATACACGACAGTAGAAAAGCAGGATCATGGAGCGCTGCTCCAAACCTCGCCGGGGCCGGGAGGCCCCGGACCCCATTAATTTGATATTGAAAGAAAAAATGGGGGTTTGGGGGCATCGCACCCAAACGGGTATGGGCGGTAGCCCATTCTTCTGCACAGACCGTCGTGTCCAGCGTGCAGCCCTGCCGCAGACACAAAAAAGCCCGGGGATGGTCGCCCGGGCTTTTTTGCGGTGAAGGCCGTCGTTACGACTGGCTGGTCCGCGCAATCATGCGGCTCATCCAGACGGCCAGCAGGACGAACGCCGCCAGAGTGATGGTGCCGAGCGACAGCACCTGAAACAGCATGTCCGGAGCAAAGCGGGTCAGCGAACCGGGACGCAGGACAACGAACTGGATAAAGGCCCAGATCAGGATCGGGGCGGCCATGAACGCAACCAGGACATAGGGAAGAAAACGCATCGCAACGGGTGCTCCGGTCGGGGGCCGCTGGGGGGAAGCCGAGGCGGCCTTGCGGGGGACAATGTTTGGTGTCTCTGGCGACCAAACGGAGCGGATCATAGAATTTATATTTGCAATAACAACCATGAAACATTTGTGGTCAAATAAAAACCTTATATTTTTTAATGATATGGGCGCGCATAATGGAGTTCAGGAAAGGCTATTGATAGTATTCCATGTTATTATTGTGGGCATTGTCTGTGCTTGTCCTTAGATCAGCGTGCGTTAAATCTGACGCCACAGGGCAGGACAAAAAACAAAAAGATCATGGAGCGCTGCTCCAAACCTCGCCGGGGCCTTGAGTCCCCAGACCCCATTGACTTGATATTGAAAGAAAAAATGGAGGTTCGGGGGTATCGCCTCCGAACGGGTATGGGCGGTAGCCCATTCTCCTGCACGGACTGTCGTGTACTGCGGCGTCAGGTTTAACGCATGCTGGTCTAGTAATGGGGGGGCTTGTGGGCTTCGATGGTCGGCTCCATTGCGCCAATCCGCTTGTACAGCATTTCAACCGTCCGGTTCAGGCGGTCGATCAGATCCCATTGTTGCGCGACCATCTCGCTCAGGTCGGCGTTACTGCTTTCCAGATGACTGATCCCGCGTTCCAGATCAGTGATCCGCTGTTCCAGTTCAGTGATGGTCGGGGTGGGGGTGTCCATGGGATGCCTCGGCGGGGTGAATGGAAAAAGCCCCTCCCGTGGTCATCCCACCGGAGGGGCTGAACGCGAACGCAAGGGCGATGGACAGCGGTTTACCAGATGGCGGCCAGAGCGGCAATCGCAAGGATGGTAAACAGGAACCCGAAGCCATAGCAGCCAAGCATCACCATTTGCCGTCCGCCGTGGCTGCTGACGCCCAGGTCTTGCAGGGTGCAGCGGAACCGGTGGGCACCGTGCCACAGGCTGGGCAGCAACACCCCCAACAGGACCAGCTTGCCCAGCGGGTGAGCGACCACCGCATGAACCCGCTCATAGGACAGCGCGCCGTCCGGCAACAGTCCCAGCGGGCTGAGAATGCCGGTGATCAGCATCAGCACCGGCAGGACCATCGCCGAGGTGACGCCGCCAGCGGCGAAGGGCAACCAGACCAGAGGCTTGGAAGACTTGTGATAGTGGGTCATCAGGGCCTCCGTTGATTACAGCCAGACCGTTACGGCGATCATCCCCAGCGACAGCACCACCCATGCCACATACTGGGCGATGACGATCGGGGCCGCTGGCAGGAAGTCATCGCCCACCAGCACCGGCATGGTGCGGGGGGTGACGGCGAACCAGGTGACGGTGTGATAGAGGGTGAACAGCAGCGCCAGCAGGTGATAGAGCACCGCGAACGGCGACTGCAGGGCATGGAGAAAACCATCCCATGCCTGCGGCCCATCATTCAGCCGCCACAGGCCGATGATCAGCAGGGCGGAATAGGTCGCCACAAAGAAGCTGGAGGCCTCGCGGATCATGTAGCGGGTATAGAACGCGCTTTGCAGCCACCAGGTTTTCGGGAAGACAGGTTTGTAGGACTGACTCATGGCGCTTTCCTCCCGGGGACCAGACGGTCAAGGAACCAGTCGAGCGAATTCTGCACCTTTTGCTCCTGAATGGCTCCGGCAGGCTCGACGCCTTTCGGACAGACTTCCGAGCAGGCCGAGACAAAGGTGCATTCCCACACCCCTTCGGCGCTGCCAGTGACCTTTTGCCGTTCCCGGCGGCCTTCGTCGCGGCTGTCGAGGTTGTAACGGTGGGCAAGGGCCAGCGCGGCGGGGCCGAGGAAGTCGGGGTTCAGGCCCATCTGCGGGCAGGCCGAATAGCACAGCAGGCAGTTGATGCACAGGGTATGGTGCTTGAACCGCTTCAACTGCTTGGGCAGCTGGACGTAGGCGCCCTCGTCGATCGGCTTGTCGTCCTTGCGGATGATGTACGGCTTGATCGCTTCGAGGCGGTCAATGAAGCCATCCAGCCCGACCACCAGATCGCGCTCGATAGGGAAGTTGCGCAGCGGCTCGACCTTGACCGTCGCCGGCACATAGTCGCGCAGGAAGGCCTTGCAGGTCAGAACCGGCGTGCCGTTGACCTGCATCCCGCACGACCCGCAGACCGCCATGTGGCAGGACCAGCGAAAGGTCAGGCTGCTGTCGAGGTTGTCTTTCACCCAGGTCAGGGCGTCGAGCACCACCCAGTCCTCGTCGTAGGGCACCTGATAGGTCTGGTAATAGGGCTCGGTGTCGGTGGTGGGGTCGAACCGCAGGACCTCCAGCGTAAAGGTGGTGGGTGTGCTCATTTCGCCTCTCCCCCATAAATGCGCTCGGCGGGCTGGGACCGGGTGATCACCACGTCCTTGTAGTCAATGCGGGGTGCTTCGTCGCCCTGACGCCAGGCCATCGAATGACGCAGGAAATTCTGGTCATCGCGCTGTGTGTGATCCAGACGCTGATGCGCGCCACGGCTTTCGGTGCGCAGGCGGGCGGCGTGGGCCATGCACTCGCCGATTTCCAGCATGTGGCCCAGCTCCAGCGCCTGGGTCAGATCGGTGTTGAACACCCAGCTCTTGTCGTTGACCGCAACGTTTTTCCACCGCTGGCGCAGCTCGCCCAGCTTGGCGCAGGTGGCTTCCAGAGCCTCGGCGGTGCGATAGATGCCGCAGCCGCTTTCCATCGCCTGATACATTTCGTTGCGCAGGGTGGTGGCGGACTCGGTACCCTTCGAGCCATCGACCATTTGTTCGACCCGGGCGCGCGCCGCAGCGGCCTGCGCCAAGGCGTTGCTGTGGCTGATCGCCGGGGCCGAGCGGGCAAAGGCGGCGGCGTTTTCACCGGCGACCCGACCGAACACCAGCAGCTCGGCCAGCGAGTTCGAGCCAAGGCGGTTGGCGCCGTTGATCGACACGCAGGCGGCTTCCCCGGCGGTGTACAGGCCGGGCAGCGAGGTGCTGGCGTGGATGTTGCTGGCGATGCCGCCCATGGTGTAGTGCACCACCGGACGCACCGGGATCGGCTGTTGGGTCACATCGACGCCAACATAGGACTTGGCGAGATCACGGATGAACGGCAGGCGTTCATTGATCTTTTTGGCCCCCAGATGGCGCAGGTCAAGGTGGACCACGTCGCCCCACTTGGAGCTGATGCAGCGGCCCTTTTGCTGTTCCTGCCAAAAGGCTTGCGACAGGCGGTCGCGCGGACCCAGCTCCATCGCTTTCTTGCGCGGCCACGGGTCCGGCGGGCCCATGCCATAGTCTTGCAGGTAACGATAGCCGTCCTTGTTGACCAGAACGCCACCTTCGCCACGGGCGGCCTCGGAAATCAGGATGCCGGTGCCGGGCAGGCCGGTCGGGTGGTACTGGACGAATTCCATGTCTTCCAGCGCGACGCCAGCGCGATAGGCCATCGCCATGCCGTCGCCGGTCTTGATCGCACCGTTGGTGGTGAAGGGGAACACCCGTCCCGCCCCGCCGGTACACAGGACCACCGATTTGGCGACAAAGGCCAGAGCCTTGCCGCTGCGCATCTCGTGGGCCAGAACCCCGGTGCAGCGACCGTCTTCGATCAGCAGGTCGGTGGTATAGACTTCATCATAACGGGTGATCGACGGATATTTCAGTGAAGTCTGAAACAGGGTGTGCAGCAGGTGGAACCCGGTCTTGTCGGCGGCGAACCAGGTGCGTTCGATCTTCATGCCGCCAAACGGGCGCACGGCCACCGATCCGTCGGGGTCGCGTGACCACGGACAGCCCCAGTGTTCGATCTGCACCAGTTCCTTGGGGGCGCGTTCGACGAAAAAGTCGATGCAGTCCTGATCGGCCAGCCAGTCGGAGCCGGTGACGGTATCGTTGAAGTGGTTGTCGAGGCTGTCGTTGCTTTTGGCGACCCCGGCGGCTCCCCCTTCGGCGGCCACCGTGTGGCTGCGCATCGGGTAGACTTTGGAGATCAGGGCGACTTTCAGGTCGGGGGCGCTTTCGGCAACGGCGATTGCGGCCCGCAACCCGGCTCCGCCAGCGCCAACAATGGCAACGTCGGCTTCGATCAGGGTTAAATCGGTCGGGTGGGAGGATGGCATCGGCAAAGGGCCTCCTGCAGAAAAATACCGGGGGTGCCAAAGCGCTGACGCGGTCCTGACGCGGCACCCTCACCCTGTGGATCATACGCCTGTTTGACGGGCCAACCAACTACCCATTGTAGGGTCTTTTGCCGAAAAAGTGTTTTTTATGAATGAATTAATAAGAATGTCATCTGGCGGGTATGTCCGAAGGCATACCCGCTGTCAGGAGGTTTATGTCGGGAGACGGGTGGCGATGACGCGCTGGTAAAGCCCACCAAAACGGGTTTCTTTTCGCCACTCGGCCTGCTGCGGATTGCTGGCGTAATCGCGGATGTCCCGGCGGCACAAAGCCTGCGCAAACGGCTCAAGAAAGCGGAAAACGCCAGCCATGACCGGGCGCAGGGGATGCCATGGGGCCGTCTGGTGATAATCGACGAAAATCACCGAGCCGCCCGGTTTGACTGACGCCAGCAGGGCGTCAACGATGGCGGTTTTCACCGGATCGGGGACTTCGTGCAGCAAAAAGAAACAGACTGCTGCATCAAAGGCTTCGCCGTGGGGCTGGCTGGCATCGTGCAGGCCGACGGTGACGGTGGAAAGGTCGGCAACCTTGCGGGTGGTCAGGGCCACCTGCACCGGGGCAACATCGCATACGGTCAGTTGCCCCTGTGGGCCGAGGGTCGCGGCAACGTCACGGGAAAACGAGCCATAGACCGCCGCCGGTTGCAGGACAGTCTGACCGGGACGCAGGGCCGAGCAGGCCCAGCGGATCAGACGGCGGGCGTTGCCCCACAGGATGGTGTTGACCACCAGTTGATGGTCAAAAAAGCGGGTACCAAAGTCACTGAGATAGGCCCAGGTATAGGTGTCACGCAGATAGTCGGGCAAGGGGGGCGGCGCAACGGGCCGGTTCGGCGTCCCGGCGGACGAAGGGGTTGGGGCCGGGCGGTCGACGAGGGCTTGATTGGAACGGCGCACCACAAATCCTTTTTGGCAGGGACGGCAGACGGGGAGTTACTCGTGGCTGGCGTGATTGGGGGGGCCGTAAAGATCCTGGGCACGATGTTCAAAGGCATCGACCATGCGCACAACGGACTCCCGCGACAGGATCGAGGTAATGGCCTGAAAGGCCCGAACCTTCAGCTCGAAGTCCACCGTCAGGGTAATCCGGCAGCCACCGTCATCAGCAACAGCGAAATGCCATTGTAGCTGCAATGTCTTGAACGGGCTATCGCTGGATGTGACGGTAATCCGGTCCGGGGCCTGCAGGGATGTGGTGCTGGTAAAGGTGTGGCGCATCGGGCCGAAACGAACCACCTGATCGGTGCGATAGCTGGTATCATCAAGCGGGCGGACACGGACCATCTGCCAGTTGGGGACAAAATCGGGATAGCGGGCGACATCGGCGACCAGCGCGAACATCTGTTGCGGTGAGTAATAGACTTCGCGGGTGACGGTGGTTGCTGGCACGGGCTTTATCCGAGTTGATTGGTGGACGATTTATATTGTCTTTCCTCTTGTATACCCTGTTTCCGAGGCTTCCCCAACCTGTCCAAGAGTGGGGGGAAGCAGAGGGAAAGGGGTGGGGGAGTAGTTGTTGCAATTAATTCTCAAAATCTATCTAAGTCGACTGCGGCTCTCTTTGCTCTAAAAGGCGGCAAAACAGCTAATGACACACAGGGCGCGGGGTAATTAGCGTGAAAAGACGCTGTCAATGCCCTTGTTTTCTTGACTTGCCGCCCTAGCACGGATTAGATCACGGCGATTCCAACGGGGGGCGTGAATCGCCTCGGTTTCGGTGTGCCGCCGTGCAACGGTACGCTGGGGCTTGCCATGGTTGGCCGGGCTACCCGTAAGGGTGGGCAGGCAAGGCACCGAGGAGAGTGTATCTGAGGCACGGAGGGCGTGCGCGGTACGTACGGCAACAAACCATCGCCGACCCGCGCCGGAGCTGGGGAAACCTGGTGTCCAGTGGAGAGTGTTGGTGTCGGAAACCCGTTCTGCCATATGGCAGACTATCCTGCTTGGGCAGGGTAGGGGGCCGTAAACCACCGCAGCCGCCCGCCGCCGAACATGGAGGTTGGAGCCTGCTCATGGACTTGCTCCGCGAATACCTACCGATCCTGATGTTCCTCGGGATCGCGGTCGCCATCTCCGGGATTATGATCCTGGCATCCTACGTGGTCGCCCCGCAGCGTCCGGACCCTGAGAAGGATTCGGCCTACGAGTGCGGCTTCGAGGCCTTTGACGACGCCCGGACGCGCTTTGACGTGCGCTATTACCTGGTCGCCATCCTGTTCATCATCTTTGACCTGGAAGTCGCCTTTCTCTTCCCGTGGGCCGTGGCCTTCAAGGACGTGGGGATCTATGGCTTCTGGTCGATGATGCTGTTCCTGGGCGTGCTGACCATCGGCTTCGTTTACGAATGGAAGAAGGGAGCCCTGGAATGGGAGTGACGAGCGGCAATCCGCACAATCCCATGAATCTCATCCCGCCGGGAACTGACCAGGACCTGATCCTGAAAGGGGTTGATGAAACCCTGAAGGAAAAGGGCTTTGTGCTGTCTTCGGTCGATGCGCTGGTGAACTGGGCTCGTACCGGTTCCCTGTGGCCGATGACCTTTGGTCTGGCCTGCTGCGCCGTGGAAATGATTCACGCCTACATGCCACGCTATGACCTGGACCGCATGGGCGTGGTGCCGCGTCCCAGCCCGCGCCAGTCCGACGTGATGATCGTGGCAGGCACGGTGACCAACAAGATGGCCCCGGCGGTGCGCAAGGTCTATGACCAGATGGCCGAACCGCGCTGGGTGATCTCGATGGGGTCGTGCGCCAACGGCGGCGGGTACTATCACTATTCCTATTCGGTGCTGCGCGGCTGTGACCGCATCGTGCCGGTGGATGTGTACGTTCCGGGCTGCCCGCCGACTGCAGAGGCACTGGTTTATGGCATTATGCAGTTGCAAAAGAAGATCCGGCGGACCGGCACTCTGCGCCGCTGATTGCCTCTGCTGATACGGTACGGTCGGGGAACCACCATGAAACTGACGGAAGACCAGGTGCAGGCTCTGCGCGATCTTGGCGACCATGTCGCCGCGATCATGCCGCATGATGTCATCAAGACCGAGCTTGCAAAGCAGGAACTCATCGTAACTGTCCAGCGCGGCAGCATCGTCAAGGTGCTGACAACCCTGCGGGATGATGTGAACTGCAAGTTTAGCCAGCTTGTCGAATTGACGGCGGTGGACTACCCCGAACGCGAACAGCGTTTTGATGTGGTCTACTGTCTGCTGTCGATGAAGCACAACCAGCGGGTCCGCGTAAAGCTGGCCACCGACGAAGCAACCCCGGTTCCGACCGTGACCGGCGTGTTCTCGACGGCTGGCTGGTTCGAGCGTGAAGTGTGGGACATGTACGGCGTGTTCTTTGCCGACCATCCCGACCTGCGGCGCATTCTGACCGATTACGGTTTTGAAGGCCATCCGCTGCGCAAGGACTTCCCGCTGACCGGCTACGTCGAAATGCGCTACGACGAAGATCAGAAGCGTATCGTCTATGAACCGGTAAAGCTGGCCCAGGACTTCCGTTCCTTCGACTTCCTCAGCCCGTGGGAGGCCATGACCTCCCGCTGGCTGCCGGGCGATGAAAAGGCCGCGCAACAGGCCGAGGGGAAGAAGTGATATGAGCGAACAGCAGATTAAAAACCTCAATATCAACTTCGGCCCCCAGCACCCTGCCGCGCACGGCGTGCTGCGTCTGGTGCTGGAGCTGGATGGGGAAATCGTTGATCGTGCTGACCCGCATATCGGCCTGCTGCACCGCGGGACCGAAAAGCTGATCGAGCACAAGACCTATATGCAGGCGACACCTTACTTCGATCGCCTGGACTATTGCTCGCCGCTGAACATGGAGCACTCCTATGTGCTGGCAGTCGAAAAGCTGCTGGGCATCGAAGTGCCCGAGCGCGGCAAGCTGATCCGCACCCTGTTTGCGGAAATCGTGCGTATCGCCAACCACCTGCTGAACGTTCCGTCCTATGCGATGGACGTCGGGGCCATGACCCCGATGCTGTGGGCCTTTGAAGAACGCGAAATCATTTTCGAGTTCTGCGAAGCGGTGTGTGGCGCCCGTATGCACATGAACTACTTCCGTCCCGGCGGGGTGGCGCAGGATCTGCCCGATGGCCTGATCGAGCGCATGCGCGAGTGGGCGAAGAAGTTCCCGAACTATGTGCGGGACATGGAAACCATGATCACCCGCAACCGCATTTTCATGCAGCGTACCGTCGGGATCGGCGTGGTGACGCCGGAACAGGCGCTGGACTGGGCCTTTAGCGGTCCGAACCTGCGCGCGTCGGGCTTTGCCTGGGACCTGCGCAAGTCGCAGCCCTATGACTCCTATGAAGAGATGGACTTCGACGTGCCGATCGGCAAGACCGGCGACTGCTATGACCGCTATCTGGTCCGCGTCGAAGAAATGCACCAGTCGCTGCGCATCATTCATCAGTGCCTCGACCGGCTGGAAAAGGTGAAGGGTCCGGTGAAGACCGATGACCGCAAGGCCACGCCGCCGTCGCGCCACGAAATGAAGCGCTCGATGGAAGCCCTGATCCACCACTTCAAGCTGTTTACCGAAGGCTTCCATGTGCCGGCCGGGGAAACCTATGTCGCCACCGAAGCCCCGAAGGGTGAGTTCGGCGTCTATCTGGTGTCCGACGGCACCAACAAACCCTACAAGTGCAAGATCCGGTCGCCGGGTTATGTCCACTTGCAGGCCATGGACATGATGTCCAAGGGTCACATGTTGGCCGATATTCCGGCCATCATCGGCTCCATTGACGTGGTTTTCGGCGAGATTGACCGATGAGTTCGCACAGCACAGATCCCAAAGTGCCGCAGCCTGAGAGCTTCGAGTTCACTCCGGAATACATGGAAAAGGCCAAGGTCTTTATTGCCAAGTATCCGGCAGGCCGCCAACGCAGCGCGGTGATGCCGCTCCTTGACCTGGCCCAGCGTCAGGAAGGGTGGCTGTCGCGCACGGCGATGGACTATATCGCTGACCTGCTGGACGTCCCGGCGATCCGCGTCTACGAAGTGGCCACCTTCTACACCATGTACCGCCTGCGCCCGGTCGGACGGCACCACATCCAGCTGTGCACCAACATCTCGTGCTGGCTGCGCGGGTCGGATGACGTCAAGCGTGCCGCCGAGGAAGTGTTCGGTCTCCATTTTGGCGAGTCCAACGACGAAGCCACGCTGGAAGAAGTCGAATGCGCCGGTGCCTGCTGCAACGCTCCGGTGGCGCAGATCGGTGACGACTATTACGAAGACCTGACCTACGAAAACGCCAAGGCCCTGTTCCAGGACCTGAAGGACGGCAAGCCGGTGAAGGTCGGTTCGCAGATCGGTCGTTCGGGTTCGTGCCCGGAAGGTGGTCCGACCACGTTGAAGGAGCTTGGCTGATGCTGCAGGATCGTGATCGCATCTTTACCAACCTGTACGGGTTGCAGGACATCGGTCTGACCGGTGCGCGTGCCCGTGGCGATTGGGATGGCACCAAGGCCATCATGGAAAAGGGTCAGGACTGGATCATCAACGAGATGAAAGAGTCCGGCCTGCGTGGTCGTGGCGGCGCTGGCTTCTCGACCGGCATGAAGTGGTCCTTCATGCCCAAGCAGGAAGGCGAGCGTCCGCATTATCTGGTGGTCAACGCCGACGAAGGCGAGCCGGGCACCTGTAAAGACCGCGAAATCATGCGCCATGACCCGCACAAGCTGGTCGAAGGCTGCCTGCTGGCCTCGTTCGCCATTCGCGCCCATACCTGCTACATTTACATCCGTGGCGAGTTCTATCGCGAAGCCGAAGCCCTGCAGAGCGCCATCGACGAAGCCTATGCCGCTGGTCTGATCGGCAAGAACGCCTGCGGGTCGGGTTGGGACTTTGACCTCTATGTCCACCGTGGCATGGGGGCCTATGTCTGCGGCGAAGAAACCGCGCTGATCAACTCGCTGGAAGGCAAGAAGGGCCAGCCGCGCCTGAAGCCGCCGTTCCCGGCCGGTGTCGGTCTGTACGGTTGCCCGACCACCGTCAACAACGTTGAGTCGATTGCCGTTGCCCCGACCATCCTGCGTCGTGGTGCGTCGTGGTTTGCCGGTCTGGGGCGTCCGAAGAACAGCGGGACCAAGCTGTTCTGCATCTCCGGCCACGTCAACACGCCGTGCAACGTCGAAGAAGAAATGGGCATTCCGCTGAAGGAACTGCTCGAAAAGCATTGCGGTGGCGTGCGCGGCGGCTGGGACAACCTGCTGGCGGTGATCCCCGGCGGGTCGTCGGTGCCGATGATGCCGAAATCGGTGTGCGATACCGTGCTGATGGACTTTGACTCGCTGCGCGAAGTCGGGTCGGGTCTGGGGACCGCCGCCGTGATCGTGATGGACAAGTCCACCGACGTGATCCAGGCGATCAACCGGCTGGCCAAGTTCTATACCCACGAAAGCTGCGGTCAGTGCACCCCGTGCCGTGAAGGCACCGGCTGGATGGCCCGCGTGCTGGATCGCATTGCCCACGGCAAGGCGGCGGTCGAGGAAATCGACATGCTGTTCGAAGTGTCAAAGCAGATCGAAGGGCACACCATTTGCGCTCTGGGGGATGCTGCGGCGTGGCCGATTCAGGGCCTCATTCGCCATTTCCGCCCGTTGATCGAGGCGCGTATCCTTGGCCAGTCGGCCCAGGCCGCCGAGTAGGAGGGATTGTAGGTCATGCCAAAGCTGACCATTGACGGACAAGAGATCGAAGTCCCGGCTGGCACTACCGTCCTGCAAGCGGCGGAGATGCTGGGGATCGAAATTCCCCGTTTCTGTTACCATGAACGCCTGTCAATCGCGGGCAACTGTCGTATGTGCCTGGTTGAAGTTCAGCCGGGCCCGCCGAAGCCGGCCGCCTCGTGCGCCCTGCCGGTGGCGGAAGGCATGACGGTGAAGACCGACTCCCCGATGGCCGTCAAGGCCCGCAAGGGGGTGATGGAATTCCTGCTGATCAACCATCCGCTGGATTGCCCGATCTGCGATCAGGGCGGCGAATGCGATCTGCAGGACCAGGCGGTCGCCTACGGTTTTGACCGTTCGCGCTACGACGAAGGCAAGCGCGCCGTCGAAGACAAGTACTTCGGCCCGCTGGTTGCCACCGAAATGACCCGCTGCATCCAGTGCACCCGCTGCGTGCGCTTTGCCACCGAAGTGGCGGGCGTGCCCCAGCTCGGTGCGACGGGCCGTGGCGAACACATGGAAATCACCACCTACGTCGAAAAGGCGATCGAGTCCGAGCTGTCGGGCAATCTGGTCGACCTGTGTCCGGTGGGGGCGCTGACCAACAAGGCCTATTCGTTCCTCGCCCGTCCGTGGGAACTGAAGAAGACCGAAAGCATCGACGTGTTCGATGCCGTTGGCGCCAACATCCGCGTCGACAGCCGTGGCGGTGAAGTCCTGCGCGTCATGCCGCGCCTGAACGAAGAGATCAACGAAGAGTGGCTGGCCGACAAGAGCCGCTATGCCGTTGATGGTCTGAAGCGTCAGCGCCTTGACCGTCCCTATGTCCGCAAGGATGGCAAGCTGCAGCCGGCCTCGTGGGGCGAAGCCTTTGAGGCGATCCGCACCGCCGTTGCCGCCAGCAGCCCGGCCCGCATGGCCGCCATTGCCGGTGACATGGCCGACGCCGAATCGATGGTCCTGCTGAAGGACCTGATGACCGGTCTCGGCTCGCGCTCGCTGGACTGCCGTCAGGACGGGGCTCTGCTCGACCCTGACAACCGCGCCTCCTACCTGTTCAACAGCGGCATCGCTGGGATTGATCAGGCTGACGCCCTGCTGATCGTCGGCAGCAACCCGCGCTGGGAAGCGCCGGTGCTGAACGCCCGCATCCGCAAGCGCTATCTGGCCGGTGGGTTCAAGGTCGGTGTGATCGGTCCGCAGGTCGCCCTGACCTACAAGACCGAGTATCTGGGTGCCGGGGCGGAAACGCTGGCGGCGGTTGCCGATGGCAGCCATCCGTTCGCCGACGTCCTGAAAAATGCCAAAAAGCCGATGCTGATCCTCGGCATGGGTGCGCTGACCCGCAAGGACAGCGCCACCATCCTGTCGCTGGCGGCCAGGGTTGCCGACAACAGCGGCATGGTCAGCGACGAGTGGAACGGCTTCAACGTTCTGCACACCGCTGCCGCCCGTGTCGGTGGTCTGGATGTCGGCTTCGTGCCGGGCCTGAACGGTCGCGACCTGAAGGGGATCCTCGACGGTGCTTCAGCCGGGGAGATCAACTTCGTCTACCTGCTGGGTGCGGACGAAATTCCGATGGACCGTCTGGGCAAGGCGTTCGTGGTCTATCAGGGCAGCCATGGGGATGCCGGTGCGATGCGTGCCGACGTGATCCTGCCGGGTGCCGCCTATACCGAAAAGAACGCCACCTACGTCAACACCGAAGGCACCATGCAGCGCACCCGTCTGGCGGTGTTCCCGCCGGGGGATGCCCGCGAAGACTGGACCATCATCCGGGCGCTGTCGGACGTTCTGGGGTACAAGCTGGCGCAGGACTCTCTGGCGCAGGTGCGTGACCGTCTGGCGACGGTGTCGGCGGTGTTCGACGAGGACACCCCGGTGGCTGCCGCCAAGTGGAAGGCGTGTGGCGCAACTGGCTCCGTCGATCAGGCTCCGTTGAGCAGCCCGATCACCAACTACTACATGACCGATCCGATCAGCCGGGCCTCTCGCGTGATGGCGGAGTGCACCGAGGTGTACGTGAACGGCAAGCAGCAGCGGACTGGGACCAATGGCTGAGCTTTGGGAAGGCTATCTCTGGCCGGGCATCATTATTGTTGCCCAGATCGTGGCGATCGTGCTGCCCCTGTTGGTGGCCGTTGCCTATCTGACGCTGATGGAACGTAAGATCATCGGCGCCATGCAAATGCGGCGCGGGCCGAACGTCGTTGGTCCGTGGGGGCTGTTGCAGCCCCTCGCCGACGGTGTGAAGCTGTTCATGAAGGAAACAGTGATCCCGACCGGTGCCAGCCGGGCGGTGTTCCTGATGGCACCGATGGTGACCTTTTTCCTCGCGCTGATCGCCTGGGCGGTGATCCCGGTCAACGAAGGCTGGGTGCTGTCGGACATCAACGTCGGTGTGATGTACCTGTTCGCCATCTCTTCGCTGGGGGTGTACGGGATCATCATGGCCGGCTGGGCGTCGAACTCGCGTTACGCCTTTCTGGGCGCGATGCGATCGGCCGCGCAGATGGTGTCCTACGAAGTCGCCATGGGCCTGATCATCATCTCGGTGCTGCTGACTGTCGGGTCGCTGAACCTCAGCGATATCGTCCATGCGCAGCAAAAGAGCGTGTGGTTCCTGGTGATCCACTTCCCGATGGCGATCATGTTCTTCATCTCGACGCTGGCGGAAACCAACCGCCACCCGTTCGACTTGCCGGAAGCGGAAGCCGAACTGGTGTCGGGCTACAACGTCGAATATTCGGCCATGACCTTCGCCCTGTTCTTCCTGGGTGAATACGCCAACATGATCCTGATGTCGGGCATCACCACCATCCTGTTCCTGGGTGGCTGGCTGCCGCCGATCGACATTGCGCCGCTGAACTGGATCCCGGGTCCGCTGTGGTTCATCATCAAGGTTGTCGCCCTGCTGTTCGTCTTTGTGTGGGCCCGTGCGGCGTTCCCGCGTTACCGCTATGACCAGTTGATGCGTCTGGGCTGGAAAGTGTTCCTGCCGGCGTCACTGGGCTGGGTGGTTCTGACCGCTGCCGTATTGCAGTTCACCGGCTGGTCGCCGTGGAACTAAGGAGGGAAGCAGATGTCCTTTTTTGACCGTACACTGCGCGCCTTCCTGCTGTCGGAAATCCGGCAAGGGATGATGCTGACCGCGCGGTACTTTTTCCGCCCGAAAGTGACCATCAACTATCCGATGGAAAAGGGCCCGCTGAGCCCGCGCTTCCGTGGTGAGCATGCCCTGCGCCGCTATCCGAATGGCGAAGAGCGTTGCATTGCCTGCAAACTGTGCGAAGCGATTTGCCCGGCTCAGGCGATTACCATCGAAGCCGAACCGCGTGCGGATGGCTCGCGCCGGACCTCGCGGTACGACATCGACATGACCAAGTGCATCTACTGCGGCTTCTGTCAGGAAGCCTGTCCGGTTGATGCCATTGTCGAAGGTCCGAATTTCGAGTTCGCCACCGAAACCCGCGAAGAGCTGCTTTACAACAAGGAAAAGCTGCTCGCCAACGGGGACCGCTGGGAACATGAACTGGCCGTGCGTATCGAACTCGATGCGCCCTACCGCTAAGCCGTCAGGCCGTCAGAAAACGCAAGGCAGAACAATGTTCCAGCTGAAGGAAATCGCCGGGAAAGCCGGGAAGGGGGATCGATGATCATCGCGGGCCTCGCCTTCTATCTGTTCGCTATCATCGCCGTGGCCGCTGCGGTCATGGTGATCACCGCCCGCAACCCGGTCCATTCGGTGTTGTGGCTGATTTTGGTATTCTTTAACGCCGCCGGCCTGTTCCTGCTGTTGCAGGCCGAATTCCTGGCGATGACCCTGGTGGTTGTCTATGTCGGGGCGGTGGCCGTGCTGTTCCTGTTCGTGGTGATGATGCTCGACCTCAATACCCAGGTCCTGCGCGAGGGGCTGGCGGAATACGTTCCGCTGGGCGCCGTCATCGGCCTGATCCTGCTGGTCGAAATTGCGACCGTCGGCGGATCGTGGCTGCTGAGCCCGGAAATGGAACAGGTGCGCGGTGCCGTTGCCCGGACCGACATCACCAACACCCAGGCGCTGGGGAACCTGATCTACACCGATTATGTCTACCTGTTCCAGGCTGCCGGTCTGGTTCTGCTGGTGGCGATGATCGGGTCGATCATGCTGACGCACCGCGTCCGTCCGGGGGTCAAGAAGCAGAAAGTCGCCGAGCAGCTGGCCCGTGGCCGGACTGTCGAGGTGAAGAAGGTTCCGACCAGAGGGGGCATTTGATGCTTGAGATCGGTCTGGGTCACTATCTGACCGTCGCCGCCATCCTGTTTACACTGGGTGTGTTCGGAATCTTCCTCAACCGCAAGAACGTCATCATCATCATGATGTCGATCGAACTGATGCTTCTTGCTGTCAACGTGAACCTGGTGGCTTTCTCCAGCTTCCTGAACGATCTGGTCGGTCAGGTGTTCACGCTGTTCATCCTCACTGTCGCCGCTGCCGAAGCAGCCATCGGTCTGGCTATCCTGGTTGTGTTCTTCCGCAACCGTGGGTCCATTGCCGTTGAAGACATCAACCAGATGAAGGGCTAAGGGGGACCGATGTACGTCGCAGCCATCTTCCTGCCGCTTCTGGCGGCCATGGTCGCCGGCTTCTTCCGTCACTGGCTCGGCGACCGGGGTGCCCAATTGGTCACTACCGGCGCGGTGTTTGCCTCGGCGGCGCTGTCAGCGGTTATTTTTTACCAGGTCGCCATTGGTGGGCAGCCGCAGACCATCGAACTCCTGAAATGGATTTCCTCGGGCGATCTGCAACTGTCCTGGGCGCTGAAGTTCGATACCCTGACTGCGGTCATGCTGATCGTGGTGACCTGGGTGTCGTCCTGTGTGCACCTGTACTCGTGGGGCTATATGCACCATGACAAGTCGGTGCCGCGCTTCATGGCTTACCTGTCGCTGTTCACCTTCATGATGTTGATGCTGGTGACCGCCGACAACCTGATCCAGATGTTCTTTGGCTGGGAAGGCGTCGGTCTGGCTTCTTACCTGCTGATCGGCTTCTGGTACGAAAAGCCGTCGGCCAATGCCGCCGCCATCAAGGCGTTCGTGGTCAACCGCGTCGGTGACTTCGGCTTTGCCCTGGGCATCTGTGCGGTGTTCTTCCTGTTCGGCTCGGTCAATCTGGACGACATCTTTGCCTCGGTGCCGCAGTTTGCGGAAACCTCGGTGGTGTTCTTCGGGATCGAGTGGCATGCCCTGACCATCATCGGCTTCCTGCTGTTCATCGGCGCCATGGGCAAGTCGGCCCAGCTCGGTCTGCACACCTGGCTGCCGGACGCGATGGAAGGCCCGACCCCGGTGTCGGCCCTGATCCACGCCGCCACCATGGTGACCGCCGGTGTGTTCATGGTGTCGCGCATGTCGCCGCTGTATGAATATGCCCCGACCGCCTTGGCGATCATCACCGTTGTCGGTGCCACCACCGCTTTCTTTGCCGCGACCATCGGCTGCGTGCAGAACGACATCAAGCGCGTGATTGCCTACTCGACCTGCTCGCAGCTCGGTTACATGTTCTTTGCCATCGGCGTGTCGGCCTATCAGGCCGCCGTGTTCCACCTGATGACCCACGCCTTCTTCAAGGCCCTGCTGTTCCTTGGCGCCGGTTCGGTGATCCACGCCATGTCCGACGAGCAGGACATCCGCAAGATGGGCGGCATCTGGAAGGCCATTCCGATCACCTACACCGTGATGTGGATCGGCAACCTGGCTCTGGCCGGTATCTTCCCGTTCGCCGGGTACTTCTCCAAGGACACCATTCTGGAAGTGGCCTATGCCGCCAACAGTGGCGTCGGCATGTATGCCTTTGTGCTGGGCGTGATGGGGGCCGGGATGACCGCCTTCTACTCCTGGCGTCTGCTGATCATGACCTTCCACGGCAAGCCGCGCGCTGACGAGTACGTGATGAACCACGTCCACGAAAGCCCGTGGGTGATGCTGACCCCGCTGCTGGTGCTGACCGTTGGCGCCCTGTTCGCCGGTTGGGTTGGCTATGACTGGTTCGTTGGCGAGCTGCGCGAAACCTTCTGGGGTCATGCGATTGCCGTCCTCGAACACAACGACAGCATCCATCATGCCCACGAACACACTCCGGGCTGGGTGAAGCTGTTGCCGCTGGTGGTGTCGGTGAGCGGTATTGCGCTGGCCTACGTGTTCTACATGTTTTTCCCCGGCATTCCGGCCGCTCTGGCCCGCTGGCTGCGCCCGGTTCACCTGTTCCTGCTCAACAAGTGGTACTTCGACGAGCTGTACGACATCGTCTTTGTCCGGACCGCCCGCGCTCTTGGCCGTGGCTTCTGGCAGGGTGGTGACGGTGCGCTGATCGATGGCGTCGGCCCGGATGGGGTGGCGGCTGCGACCCGTGACATCGCGCGCCGCGTTGGCCGCCTGCAGTCGGGTATGCTCTATCACTATGCCTTTGCGATGATTATCGGGGTCGCTGCGTTCGTCACCTGGTACATGGTTCACAAGGCGGGATAAGGTAAGGACAGATGACTGACTTTCCGCTTCTCTCCGTAGTCACCTTCCTCCCGCTGGTCGGCGTGTTCTTCATCCTGTTCATTCGCGGGGCTGAAGAAACCGTATCGCGCAACGCATTCAGCGTTGCGCTGCTGACCTCGGTGGTGACGTTTGCGGTCTCCCTGTTCGTCTGGACAGGCTTCAACCCTGCAAGCGCAGACTTCCAGTTCGTCGAAAAGGCGGCCTGGATGCCGGCGTGGAACATCAACTACCATATGGGCGTTGACGGGATTTCGATGTTTTTCGTCATCCTGTCCACCTTCCTGACCCCGCTGTGCATCCTGTCCGCCAAGGGCGCGATTTCCAAGCGGATGAAGGAATACATGATCGCCTTCCTGGTCCTCGAGACCTTGATGATCGGCATGTTCTGCGCCCTCGACTACATCCTGTTCTACGTCTTCTTTGAAGGCGTGCTGATCCCGATGTTCATCATCATCGGGGTGTGGGGTGGCCCGCGCCGGGTGTACGCAGCCTACAAGCTGTTCCTGTACACCCTGTTCGGCTCGGTGCTGATGCTGGTGGCCCTGATGGCGATGTACTTCACCGCCGGGACCACCGACATTCCGACCCTGATGCAGACCAATTTCCCGCGTGACATGCAGATCTGGCTGTGGCTGGCCCTGTTCGCATCCTTCGCCGTGAAGGTGCCGATGTGGCCGGTGCATACTTGGCTGCCCGATGCCCACGTGGAAGCCCCGACCGCCGGTTCGGTGATCCTGGCTGGCGTGCTGCTGAAGATGGGGGCCTATGGCTTCCTGCGCTTCTCGGTGCCGATGCTGCCACTGGCCACCGACATGTTCTCGCCGCTGATCTTCACCCTGTCGATCGTTGCGGTGATCTATACCTCGCTGGTGGCGCTGGTGCAGAAGGACATGAAGAAGCTGATCGCCTACTCGTCGATCGCTCACATGGGCTTTGTGACCATCGGTATCTTTGCACTGACCCAGCAGGCCATCGAAGGCGCGATCTTCCAGATGCTCGCCCACGGGGTGGTGTCCGGTGCGCTGTTCCTGTGCGTCGGTGTGGTCTATGACCGCCTGCATACCCGTGAGATCGGCCGTTACGGCGGTCTGTCGAACAACATGCCGAAGTACGCGATGGTGTTCCTGTTCTTCACCATGGCCTCTGCCGGTCTGCCGGGGACTGCCGGTTTCGTTGGTGAATTCCTGGTGCTGGCCGGGACCTTCCAGGCGAATACCTGGGTGGCCCTGTTCGCCGCGACCGGCCTGATCCTTGGTGCTGCCTACATGCTGGTGCTGTACCGTGGCATCTGCTTTGGCAAGCTGACCAAGGACGACGTCAAGGCGATGCTGGACATGAGCCCGCGTGAAATCGCCCTGTTCGTGCCGCTGATTGTTGCGACGCTGTGGATGGGGATTTATCCCTCCACCTTCCTGGAGCCGATGCATGCTTCGGTCCTGCATCTGATCGAACACTATCAGACGGCGCTGGCAGCGGTTGATCCGTCTGCCGTGGCGGCCCGCTGAGTCGGGATCTGGGAAAGGGAACAAGAGAATGACCTCACTTGCCAACCTGAGCCTTGCCGCTCCCGAGCTGCTGATGGCCGCCGCCGGTCTGGTGTTGTTGATGATCGGCGTCTATCAAAAGGGCGATGCCACCCGTCTGGTCGGCTGGCTGGCCGTTCTGGTGATGGTGGTTGCCGGTGTTCTGGTCCTGAAGGGTGCTGGCGCAGAGGCCAGCACCACCTTCAAGGGCATGTTTGTGACTGACACCTTTGCGGTTTACGCCAAGGTGATGGTGCTGGGGGCCTCGGCCCTGTCGCTGATCCTGTCGCTGGGCTGGCTGGCGCAGGAAGAGATCAAGAAGTTCGAATACGCGGTGCTGGTGCTGTTTGCCACCCTCGGCATGCTGATGATGGTGTCGGCCAACGACCTGATGTCGCTGTACATCGGTCTGGAGCTGCAGTCACTGGCCCTGTACGTGCTTGCCTCGTTCAAGCGCGACAGCGTGAAATCGACCGAAGCCGGCCTGAAGTACTTTGTGCTGGGCTCGGTGGCCTCGGGCATGATGCTGTACGGCATGTCGATGGTGTACGGCTTCAGCGGTACCACCAACTTTGAAGTCCTGTCCGAAGTCCTGTCGGAACATCAGGCAACCGGCGTGGTTGTCGGTCTGGTATTCGTGATGGCCGGTCTGGCGTTCAAGGTGTCGGCGGCGCCGTTCCACATGTGGACCCCGGACGTCTATGAAGGGGCACCGACCCCGGTGACTGCCTTCTTTGCGCTGGCCCCGAAGATTGCCGCCATTGCCCTGTTCGTCCGTGTCATGACCGGCCCGTTTGCCGATCTGATCGGTGCGTGGCAGCAGGTGATGTGGATCATTGCCGTCCTGTCGATGATCGTCGGTTCGTTCGGCGCCATCGGTCAGCAGAACATCAAGCGCCTGATGGCCTACTCCTCGATCGGTCACATGGGCTATGCCCTGATCGGTCTGGTGGTTGGCAATGAAGAAGGCGTGCAGGGGATCCTGATCTACCTCGCCATCTACGTGTTCATGAACATCGGTGCCTTTGCGATCATTCTGTCGATGCGGCAGAAGGGTCGTGCCCTGGAAGGCATCAGCGATCTGGCCGGTCTGTCAAAGACCTCGCCGCTGATGGCTGCCGCTCTGGCGATCTTCATGTTCTCGATGGCCGGTATCCCGCCGATGGCTGGCTTCTTTGGCAAGTTCTATGTGTTCATCTCGGCGGTGCATGCCGGCATGTACTGGCTGGCGGTGATCGGTGTGCTGACCAGCGTCGTCGGGGCGTACTATTACCTGCGTATCGTCAAGGTGATGTACTTCGACGAGCCGACGGAAGCCTTTGATACCCCGCGCTTGGCCAACCGGGTTATTCTGCTGGTGGCTGGTGTGTTCACGCTGTTTTACATCGTGTACCCGTCGCCGCTGCTGCTGACCGCTCAGGCTGCTGCCAAGTCGCTGTTTGCCTACTAAATGAGTGATGTGACGGGAATGGTTCAACAGACCAGTTCTCTGATATCGGGCGAGGCGCTACCCCATGGGTGGCGCCTCGTTGTTCTATCAGAGGTAGACAGCACCAACGACGAATTGCGCCGCCGTGCCAGCGAAGAGCCGTTTGATGGCTTGGCGGTGGTGGCCGAACGGCAAACCGCTGGTCGTGGACGGCGGGGGCGGGTATGGGCCAGTCCACGGGGGAACCTGTATCTGTCCTTGCGCTTGCGGCAGGCCGACAGTCTGGCGGAAACGGCCTTGCTGTCGTTCGTCTCTGCGGTGGCTTTGGCTGATGCCATCGCCGAGCTGGCCCCGCAGGTACCGCTGGCGCTGAAGTGGCCGAACGACGTTCTGGTGGCGGGCTGCAAGGTCTCGGGCATCCTGCTGGAAAGCGATGGACCGGCGATCATTGTGGGGATCGGGGTCAATCTGACCGAAGCGCCGGAGGCTACTCAGGCGCTCTATCCGCCGACATCGTTGCGACAGCAGGGCCTGACGGTCACCGTTGCCGAGTTTGCGCCGGTGTTTCTGCGTCACTTGTCCGAAATGGTGGCCCTGTGGCGTCGTGGCGGGATGGCCGCTATCCGCCCCCTGTGGCTGGCGCGGGCGCATGGAATTGGCGGCCGCCTGATTGCCCGCCTGCAGGATGGGCAGGAACTGGTCGGGGTCTTTGAAGACCTGTCACCGGATGGAGCCTTGCTGCTGCGGTTGCCCACTGGCGAACTGCGCTCGATCCTTGCCGCCGACGTGTTCTTTGAGCATCAACCGTAAGGTGCTTTTGCCGTTTGATTGCTTTAAAGTTCACTTCACATTTTTCCATCGCCGGGAGCTTATTGGTTATCATTCTTCTTGCGTCCGTGCTAATGGATGAAGCACCAATACTCTGTTCGCTCCGCGTGTGCGACACCACGATTTGCTCCCCTGTCCAGGCCGCCTGTGGCTGGTCATGATCTGTTTCGGTGCCGGGTCTACTTTGGTGCCTCGCATGCCTCCAGAGCCTTTTTCGTTCCCCCAGGGTAACGACAAATACTCTGGCCTCCTGTTTGTTCTGCAAATACGCCGCCGCAGATGATCTCATCTGCTCGGGATTTGCTCTAGTTGGAGTCTTCGGCCATGTTGCTGGTCATTGATTCGGGTAACACCAATATCGTTTTCGCGATCTACGATGGCGAGGAAGTCAAGGGCGAGTGGCGGTCTTCGACCCGTGCCGACCGGACTGCGGACGAATATGGTGTTTGGTTGTCGCAATTGATGACCTATCAGGGAATTGATCCGCTGGCGGTCAATGCCGCGATCATTGCCTCGGTGGTGCCGGCCAATGTGTTCACCCTGAAAACGCTGTGCCGCCGGTATTTCCGCGTCGAGCCGCTGGTGGTGGGGGAACCGTCGGTCGATCTTGGTCTGAATATCTGCATGGACCGACCGGAAGAGGTCGGTGCCGACCGACTGGTGAATGCGGTTGCCGCGCACAACAAATACCCCGGCCCGTTGATCATCATTGATTTCGGGACGGCAACGACGTTTGATGTGGTGGACGGGGAGGGGAACTATCATGGCGGGTGCATTTGCCCCGGCATCAACCTGTCCCTCGAAGCCCTGCACATGGCGGCAGCCCAGTTGCCGCGTGTCGCGGTCGGTCGTCCGAGTCAGGTGATCGGAAAAGCCACCGTTCCGGCGATGAAATCTGGTATCTATTGGGGCTACATCGGCTTGATTGAAGGGCTGGCAAAGCGCATATCAGAGGAGTTTGGCCAGCCAATGACCATCGTTGCCACTGGGGGACTGGCTCCGTTGTTCGTCGAAGCAACCGATGTCATCAAATATCTCGATCAGGACCTGACACTTCGGGGCCTCCTGGAAATCTATCGTAGAAACGTGACCTTATGAAATCATCAGACCTGCCACAGCTTCGTTCTGCTCCCCACGATCGTCTGGTCTTCCTGCCGCTTGGCGGGACGGGCGAGATCGGTATGAACCTTAACGTTTACGGCTATCAGGGAAAATTCCTGATCGTGGACATGGGCGTGACCTTCGGGGATGAAACAATCCCCGGCGTCGACGTGGTGATGCCCGACCACCTGTTCCTCGAGGAGCAGGCCGACAATCTGCTGGGTATCGTGATCACCCACGCGCACGAGGATCATATCGGGGCGCTGGCCTACCTGTGGCCGGATTTGCGTTGTCCCGTGTATTGCTCGCCTTTCGCTGCGGCGTTCCTTGAAACCAAGCTGAAAGAAGAGCGGCTGGATGGCGATGTGCCGGTCCATGTCGTCCAGCAAGGGGGCCGGGTCACGCTGGGCCCGTTCGAGGTCGAATTCGTCCCGGTGACGCATTCAATCCCGGAAGCCAACATGCTGGCGATCCGCACCGATCTGGGCACCATCGTTCATACCGGCGACTGGAAGATCGACCCCGAGCCGGTGGTGGGGCGCTTCATGGATCTGGACCGCCTGCGCGCCATCGGCAACGAAGGTGTGCTGGCGTGCATCAGCGATTCCACCAACGTGCTCAATCCCGGCCATTCGGGGTCGGAAGGCGCGGTGCGGGAAAGCCTGATCAATGTGATTGGTCAGTACAAGGGCCGGATCGCGGTCAGCTGCTTTGCCTCCAACGTTGCGCGTCTGGACAGCCTGATCCATGCCGCCCGCAAGAACGGCCGTGAAGTCTGTCTGGTCGGGCGGTCACTGTGGCGCATTGTCGATGTCTGCCATCAGGTGGGCCTGCTGGAAAACTGTGGCCGCCTGCTTGAAGCCGAACAGGCCGCCGATCTGCCGGATTCCAAGGTGATGTACATCTGCACCGGCAGTCAGGGCGAAGCCCGTGCGGCGCTGGCGCGTATTGCCTGGGGCAGCCACCCCTACGTCAAGCTGGGCAAAGGCGATGTCTGCCTGTTTTCCTCGCGCGTCATTCCGGGCAACGAAAAGTCGATCTTCAAGCTGCAGAACCAGCTGGTGCTGAACGGCGTCGAAGTGGTGACCGACCGCGAGAAATTCATCCATGTGTCCGGGCATCCGGCCAAGGAAGAAGTGGCCGAGCTGTACGGCCTGCTGCGTCCGAAGATGGTCGTTCCGGTGCACGGCGAAGCCCGCCACCTGCAGGAACACGCCGATTTCGCCCTGACTCTGGGGGCGGAAGATGCGCTGGTGATTGCTGACGGCGAAGTGGTCGAACTGGCTCCGCACGGGCCCAGGGTGATTGCGACCGCCAATATTGGCCGTCTGACCATTGAGGGTGAGCGCATCGTTCCGCTCGACAGCCCGGTGCTGCGTGATCGCAAAAAGATGACCATCAATGGTTCAGCGGTGGTGACGCTGGTGCTGGATCATGGCGGGCGGGTTCTGGGTGAGCCGCTGGTGACCACCCATGGCCTGTTGGTGCCGGAAACCGAGGATGGCGAAGAGGTCGATCTCGGCGGTCTGGTGCAGGATGCGGTCGAACGGATGGATCGTCGTGCCCGCGGGAGCGATGATGATGTGCGGGAAGTGGTGCGCCGGGTGATCCGCCGGGTGTTCCACAACGATCAGGGGCGCAAGCCGGTAACGGATGTGCATCTGGTCCGCCTGTAAAAAAGACAGGCCGAAAAAAGGCCGAGGGGTATAACCACAAAGTTCCCGACCATGGGGGCTGGAACAACAAGAGAGCGAGCTATGATTGGACGTTTGAATCATCTGGCGATTGCCGTTCCCGATCTCGAAGCGGCGGCGGCGACCTATCGTGGCGTGTTGGGGGCAAAGGTATCCGAAGCGGTGCCGCAACCCGATCACGGCGTGACGGTGATTTTTGTCGAACTGCCGAACACCAAGATCGAACTGCTGCATCCGCTGGGAGACAACAGCCCGATTGCCGCTTTCCTGCAAAAGAATGCTGCGGGTGGTATTCACCACATCTGCTACGAAGTGGATGACATTCTGGCCGCCCGCGATACCCTGAAGGCCGAAGGCAAGCGCGTTCTGGGCGACGGCGAGCCGAAAATCGGTGCCCATGGCAAGCCGGTTCTGTTCCTGCACCCCAAGGACTTTAACGGGGCACTGGTGGAACTGGAGCAGGCCTGATGCCTGTGTGCATGCTCTAAAGACAGCAAAAAGGCGCCGGGGAGTTTCCCTCGGCGCCTTTTATTATTGGAGCAGGTCACAGTACTGGGCAAAAAACACCAAGATCATGGAGCGCTGCTCCATACCTCGCCGGTGCCTTCTGGTATCCGCATACCTTACAGCGAGCGAATATCCTGCAGGAACAGATCGACCTTGGCGCGCAGCTTTTCAGACTGTGCGGACAGTTCGCGCGATGCTGCCAGAACTTCGTTGGCGGCATGACCGGTTTCAGAACTGGCCTCGGTTACGTTGCAGATGTTGCTGGTGACGTCGCTGGTTCCGCTGGAGGCTTCCTGCACGTTGCGGGCGATTTCTCGGGTCGCAGCACCTTGCTCTTCGACCGCTGCGGCAATGGCCGAGGCGATTTCGTTGATCTGGGTAATGGTAAACCCGATGCTCTGAATGGCATGAACGGCCCCCTTGGTGGCGCTCTGTACATTCATGATCTGGGTTGAAATTTCCTCGGTCGCACGGGATGTCTGGCTGGCCAGTGTCTTGACCTCGTTGGCGACGACGGCAAAACCCTTGCCAGCATCACCGGCACGGGCGGCTTCGATGGTGGCGTTCAGGGCCAAAAGGTTGGTCTTGCTGGCAATGTCATTGATCAGCTTGACCACTTCGCCGATTTTGTCGGCAGCCTGGGCCAGACCGTTGACCAGCTCGTTGGTTCGGGCGGCCTCATCCACGGCGCCTTGCGAGATGCGGGTCGATTCCGCCACCTGTCGGCTGATCTCGCTGATCGAGGCATGTAGCTGCTCGGCAGCAGCGGCCACCGTCTGCACGTTTCCGGCGGCGGATTCTGCCGCGTTGGCGACGACGGTTGCCTGCTGGCTGGTAGCTTCGGCCGTTGCGGCCATGCTTTGCGATGTTGATTGCAGTTCGGTCGCCGCAGCGGCAACAATTTCGACCATCGAATGAACTTCATGCTCAAAGACGTTGGCATGCTGGTTCAGGGTGTTGGCGGCGGTGCTGCGGGCGGCGTCGATATAGACCGAGATGGCGAGGTCCATGTCAAGGAAGACGGCCTTGTTGATCGCGGTGATCATCAGGGCGGCCTTCTCCGGCTTTTTGCGATAGACCTGATGGACGATGGTGATCAGATGGTTGAGCGTAAAGACGTAACCACCCATGTACCAGCGGGGTTCCAGACCGACCTTTTCATGGACCCGACCAATGGTGGTGATCTGGGCCATGTACTGGTCGTTGAATTCGCCGGTAAAGACGTTGTTCAGCCAGTGGTGACGCTGCATGCGGCGGGCGTGATCCAGACTCTGCTGGCCACCGAAAATGCGAACCAGATTGGCATGTCGTCCGACGTATTGGTAAAAGACTTCCAGAATGCTGTCGATCTTCGGCTCAAGGATGACGCGGAACTCGCGGAGTTGCTGGCGAGTGGCCTCATCAATCTGCAGGAATGCCAAGCGGCCTGCGCGGTCCAAATCGTCGGTCACGGGAGCTCCCCCCTTGTTTTGAAAACCAGAAGTCATGCCAATCTGGGACGACGTACGTCATAAGAGTTGCGTCCGGCCCCTGAGTATACCGGCAATGCCACTCTTCCTGCATGCTTACGCATTACCTAGCAGAGAGGCTATGCTTTGCACAGAGGGAAACCGCCCATAACTTAAGGGATACTACTTTACCCAAGCTGTGATCCTCACACGCCTTTTTATAAAAATGGAAGTGTTCTAATGGTAGTGCCCTGTGCGTTTCGTGCATGGCCAGATACCGTTGCCTGATACCTTGGAATGTACCATAGGTGATTGGTATTGCGATGATCAGGGGCAAAATGTGGCGGATCAGTCGCCAAAAAAGCAAAAAAGTGGGGGAAAACGGCTCCGGGTGACATTCTTCTGTTGCGAAGGTGGGGCTCTATTGTCTATGTGATAGGCCTTCAGGATGCTGGTTGCGGCGTGGTCTGCGCCCGGCGTCCCGGCCCTCCATCATTGTGGCGGTCTGGCGCGGTGTAACGCTGCTGGATGCGGTCGCAGGGTGAAATACAGCGCGCGGGCGTGGTGAAACTGGTAGACACGCCAGATTTAGGTTCTGGTGTCGCAAGACGTGGGGGTTCGAGTCCCTTCGCCCGCACCATTGTATTCGGGTCTGACGAGTTTCCCTGACGCACGCTTGATGATCGCAGGGCTTGTTCTATTCACCGGCGGCCAGCCTGGACGGGTTGGTTGCTTGACGCAGATGACTAACACACTTTCGGGATGATCCATGCAGGTCACTGAAACCGCCGCCGAAGGCCTGAAGCGCGAATTTAAGATCGTTGTTCCGGCTGCCGATATCCAGGCCAAAGCTGAAAGCCGCCTGCAGGCGCTGTCGCAGCAGGTTCGCATCCCCGGCTTCCGTCCGGGCAAGGTGCCGATGCCGCTGATGAAGCAGCGTTATGGCGCATCCGTGCTGGGTGAAGTGCTGGAACTCGCCGTGCAGGAATCCGCCGACGCCGCCCTGGCCGAGCGTTCGCTGAAGCCGGCTCTGCAGCCGAAGATCGAAGTGACCTCGTTCGACGAGGGCAAGGATCTGGAATATACCCTGTCGGTCGAAATCCTGCCGGAAATCGCCGAGCTGGACCTGAAGACCGTGAAGCTGAACAAGCCGAAGGTCGTCGTGGCTGACAGCGAAGTCGAAGAAGCCCTCGGTCGCGTTGCGGAAAGCCGCAAGGTGAACGTGGTGGTCGAAGACGTGCGCGAAGCCGTGAAGGGTGACGTGCTGGAAATCGATTTCGTCGGCAGCGTCGACGGTGTTGAATTCCCGGGCGGCAAGGGCGAAGGCTATGATCTCGAGCTGGGCTCGGGCACCTTCATTCCGGGCTTTGAAGACCAGCTGATCGGCGCCAAGGCTGGCGATGTCGCCAACGTCTCGGTGACCTTCCCGGAAGAATACCACTCCAAGGATCTGGCCGGTAAGGCCGCCGTGTTCGTGGTGACCGTCAAGGCGCTGAAGGCTGCTTCGCTGCCGGCTCTGGACGATGAATTTGCCAAGGGTCTGGGTCTGGAAGACCTGAACGGCCTGCGCAATGCCATCAAGGGCCAGATCGAAAACGAATACAGCTCGATGGTTCGCAATCGCGTGAAGCGCGACCTGCTGGACGCGCTGGCTGAAAAGGCTGACTTCCCGGTTCCGGCCGGCATGGTGGGCCTCGAATTCGACGCGATCTGGAAGCAGATCGAAGACGCCAAGAAGAACGACAACCTGGACGAAGAAGACAAGGGCAAGTCGGACGACGAGCTGAAGACCGAATACACCACCCTGGCCGAACGCCGCGTGCGTCTGGGCCTGCTGCTGGCCGATCTGGGCCAGAAGAACTCGGTGCAGGTCACGCAGGAAGACATCAACCGCGCCGTGATGCAGGAGGCCATGCGCTTCCCGGGTCAGGAGCAGGCCGTGTTCCAGTATTTCCAGAACAACCGTCAGGCTCTGGATTCGCTGCGCGCTCCGCTGTACGAAGACAAGGTCATCGACTTCATCCTCGGCGCTGCCGATGTGACCGAAGTCGAAATGACTGCCGAAGAGCTGGCCAAGCAGGACGACGCTGCCTGAGCCAGACAACAAAACAGGATGAAAGGTGCGATGCCCAGATGCTGTTTTTGATAAAAACAGTGCGACTGCAAAAAATTGCATCTTTTAGCCATTGAAAGAAGGGGGATACCTCGCCAAGATTGGGGTATCCCCCTTTGTTGTGTCCGGGTGTCGGATAATTGTCCCCCCTCCCTTTCCGGCACTGCCTGATGGTCCTATATCCAGAGACTGTCGCGGGTTGCCCCGGACACCCCCACCCCGATTGCCCCGGCATGCTGTTTATATGCATGGGGTCTGATATCTGTCATGGTGCCATCCTTGCGTGGCGCGTCACCCAGATTGAAAGGCGCTAGAATGAGAGAGCGGGATCCTTACGACGTTTACATGAACACTCTGGTGCCGATGGTTATCGAACAGACCAACCGTGGTGAGCGGTCGTTCGACATCTATTCGCGCCTGCTGAAGGAACGCATCATTTTCCTGACCGGTCAGGTCAATGACTATGTGTCGAGCCTGATTTGCGCCCAGTTCCTGTTCCTGGAGTCTGAAAACCCGAGCAAGGACATTGCCTTCTACATCAACTCCCCCGGTGGGGTGGTGACGTCGGGGCTGGCGATGTATGACACCATGCAGTACATCCGTTGCGACGTTTCGACCCTGTGTATCGGTCAGGCGGCGTCGATGGGGTCGCTGTTGCTGGCTGCCGGTGCGCCGGGCAAGCGCTATTCCCTGCCGAACTCGCGCATCATGATTCACCAGCCGTCCGGCGGGTTCCAGGGGCAGGCGACCGACATTGAAATCCACGCCCGCGAAATCCTCAGCCTGCGTGCCCGCCTGAATGGCATTTATGCCCAGCATTGCGGTCGCGACGTCGAAGATATCGAGCGCGCGATGGAGCGTGACAACTTCATGCCGGCAGAAGACGCCAAGGCTTTTGGTCTGATTGACGAAGTGGTTGCCGCCCGTCCGAAGGGCAGCGACGACGCTTCGGCATCCTGAGCCGGTTCGGTTGGGGCGGGCCGGTGACGGTTCGCCCCGCCGTCGCGGGGGACAGGGGGCAGTTCTCCGCTGTATGACGGCTTTTTGTCATTGTGTGTTGGTCAACGCTCCGGCTAACATTATGAAGAGAAGAAAGGGCCTCTCGGCCCGGTGTTTCTGGATGGTATGCCGGTCAGATCTTCGGGACGGTCCCGGATCAGCGAAACTCTTTCGCAGACTGCATATCGACAGGCCACCGCAAGGAGTGGAGATACAATGAGCAAGTCCTCTGGCGGCGACTCAAAAAACACCCTCTATTGCTCGTTCTGCGGAAAGAGCCAACATGAGGTGCGCAAACTGATCGCGGGGCCGACCGTGTTCATCTGTGATGAATGCGTCGAGCTGTGTATGGATATCATTCGCGAAGAACACAAGACGACCCTTGTGAAGTCGCGGGATGGTGTGCCGTCGCCGCGCGATATCATGGCCGTCCTTGATGACTATGTGATCGGGCAATCCCACGCAAAGCGGGTGCTGTCGGTTGCGGTGCATAACCATTACAAACGTCTGTCGGCAGGCGGGAAGGGCAGCGAAGTCGAAATCGCCAAGTCCAACATCCTGCTGGTCGGTCCGACCGGTTGCGGCAAGACCCTGCTGGCCCAGACCCTGGCCCGCATTCTGGACGTGCCGTTCACCATGGCCGATGCCACCACCCTGACCGAAGCCGGTTATGTGGGGGAAGACGTCGAAAACATCATCCTCAAGCTGTTGCAGGCGGCGGATTACAACGTCGAACGCGCCCAGCGCGGGATCGTCTATATCGACGAAATCGACAAGATTTCCCGCAAGTCGGACAACCCGTCGATCACCCGCGACGTGTCGGGCGAAGGCGTGCAGCAGGCCCTGCTGAAGATCATGGAAGGCACCGTTGCCTCGGTTCCGCCGCAGGGGGGCCGCAAGCATCCGCAGCAGGAATTCCTGCAGGTCGATACCACCAACATCCTGTTCATCTGCGGCGGCGCGTTCGCCGGTCTGGACCGGATCATCGGTATGCGCGGCAAGGGCACCTCGATCGGCTTTGGTGCCGATGTGCGTGATCCCGAACAGCGCAAGACCGGCGAGCTGTTGCGTGAAGTCGAACCGGAAGATCTGCTGAAATACGGCCTGATCCCGGAATTCGTCGGTCGTCTGCCGGTGCTGGCAACGCTGGAAGACCTGGACGAAGCCGCGTTGATCCAGATCCTGACCGAGCCGAAGAATGCTCTGGTCAAGCAGTATCAGCGTCTGTTCGACATGGAAAACACCCGCCTCAGCTTCAGCGACGACGCCCTGAAGTCGATCGCCACCAAGGCTATTGCCCGCAAGACCGGTGCCCGTGGCCTGCGGTCGATCATGGAAGCGATCCTGCTCGATACCATGTTTGACCTGCCGGGTCAGGAAGGTATCGAGGAAGTGGTGGTCAACAAGGAAGCTGCCGAACAGCGCGCCAAGCCGTTGGTGATCTATGCTGATCGGGCTGCGGACGGGGTTGGGTCGACCAGCGCCTGATGCAGAACCCCGCAAGGGGCACGCTGTTGTCAAGGACGGGGCCGTTTGGCCCCGTCAGTCCCCCGAACTGGCAGCAAACGTGTGATAAAATGAGTGCTTTACAGGAATGCGTTAAGGGTTTTCTGTTTTGATCACCCTACAGACGGCAGATTAGCCCACAAGGGGGCTGCCAACTGTGAAAAATGGGGGCATACGTCGTCGCTGGGGCTTTCCTGGGACGGCATTTACAGCCGTCAAGTCTGTTGTAGCCGTAAATGCTCCCTATATCATGATCCAGTCCCCCGCACGCCGCAGGGGATGGATAGTGTAAGACAGCGCGGGCCGTTACCGTCAGGTTAAGGTCTTGCCTTAGTGACGAGGTACATTGTGACCGGCCGAACTCAAACATTCCCGGTCCTGCCGTTGCGGGACATTGTCGTTTTCCCTCATATGATCGTGCCGCTGTTCGTGGGGCGCGACAAGAGCGTGCGTGCTCTGGAAGACGTCATGGCCGATGACAAGCAGATCCTGCTGGTCGCCCAGAAGAATGCTGCGCAGGATGATCCTGGCCCCGACGACATCTATGCGGTCGGGACCGTTTCGACGGTTCTGCAGCTGCTGAAGCTGCCGGACGGGACCGTCAAGGTGCTGGTCGAAGGGGGCGAACGCGCCAAAATCGCGCGCTATACCGACCGCGAAGAATTTTTCGAAGCCGAAGCCGAACTGCTCGACGATCAGAGCGATGACAGCCAGGAGCTGGAAGCTCTCGCCCGCTCGGTGATCTCGCAGTTCGAACAGTATCTGAAGCTGAACAAAAAGATTCCGCCGGAAGTGCTGGTGTCGATCAACCAGATCGAAGACCCCGCCAAGCTGGCCGATACCATTGCCTCGCACCTGTCGCTGAAGATTGCCGAAAAGCAGGAACTGCTGGAAAGCGCGACGATCTCCGAGCGCCTGGAACGGGTCTATGGTCACATGGAATCCGAAATTGGCGTGCTGCAGGTCGAAAAGAAGATCCGCAACCGCGTCAAGCGCCAGATGGAAAAGACCCAGCGCGAGTACTATCTGAATGAGCAGATGAAGGCCATTCAGAAGGAACTGGGTGAAGGCGAAGACGGCAAGGACGAAACGGCCGAAATCGAAGAGCGGATTCAAAAGACCCGCCTGTCGAAGGAAGCCCGTGAAAAGGCCGATGGCGAGCTGAAGAAGCTGCGCTCGATGAGCCCGATGTCCGCCGAAGCAACCGTGGTGCGCAACTATCTCGACTGGATCCTGTCCATTCCGTGGAAGAAGCGCTCCAAGGTTGATACCGACCTGAAAAAGGCCAAAAAGATCCTCGATGTGGATCACTATGGTCTGGAAAAGGTCAAGGAACGCATTCTTGAATATTTAGCGGTGCAGGCGCGGACCAGAAAGGTCAAGGGCCCGATCCTGTGTCTGGTCGGCCCGCCGGGCGTGGGGAAAACCTCGCTGGGCAAGTCGATCGGCAAGGCGACCAATCGTACCTTCGTCCGCATGAGCCTTGGTGGCGTTCGCGATGAGTCCGAAATTCGCGGCCATCGCCGGACCTACATCGGCTCGATGCCGGGCAAGGTCATTCAGGGCATGAAAAAGGCCAAGACCTCCAACCCGCTGTTCCTGCTGGACGAAGTGGACAAGCTGGGGGCCGATTGGCGCGGCGATCCGTCGTCTGCCCTGCTCGAAGTGCTGGACCCGGAACAGAACGCCACCTTCCAGGATCACTATCTGGAAGTGGACTATGACCTGTCTGACGTGATGTTCGTCTGTACGGCCAACTCGCTGCGTATGCCGCAGCCGCTGCTGGACCGTATGGAAATCATCCGTCTGTCCGGCTATACCGAAGACGAGAAGGTGGAAATTTCCCGCCGTCACCTGATCCCCAAGCAGATGGAAGCCCACGGGCTGAAGGCTGAAGAGTGGTCGGTGTCGGAACAGGCCGTGCGTGATCTGGTCCGCTATTACACCCGCGAAGCCGGGGTGCGTAATCTGGAACGTGAAATCGCTGGTCTGGCCCGCAAGGCGATCAAGGATATCATGATGAAGGGTGTCACCAAGGTGACGGTGACGCCGCGCAATCTGGAAAAATTCGCTGGTGTGCGGAAGTTCCGCTATGGCGAAGCCGAAATGGAAGATCTGGTGGGTGTTGTCACCGGTCTGGCGTGGACCGAGGTCGGCGGCGATTTGCTGTCGATCGAGGCGATCACTGTGCCGGGCAAGGGCAAATTCACTCTGACCGGCCAGTTGGGCGACGTGATGAAAGAGTCGATCGAGGCGGCGCGGTCCTATACCCGTTCCCGTGCGGTCAGCTTTGGAATCAAGCCGACCATCTTCGACAAAAAGGACATCCATGTGCACGTCCCCGAAGGGGCAACGCCAAAGGATGGCCCGTCGGCAGGGATTGCGATGTGTACTGCCATCGTTTCCACTCTGACCGGTATTCCGATCCGGGCTGATGTGGCGATGACCGGGGAAATCACCCTGCGGGGTCGTGTGCTACCGATCGGTGGTCTGAAGGAAAAACTGCTGGCGGCCCTGCGCGGTGGCATCAAGACCGTGCTGATCCCCAAGGATAACGAAAAAGACCTGACCGAAATCCCGGACAATGTGAAAAAGGGTCTGAAGATCATTCCGGTGTCGGTGGTTGACGAAGTGTTGGCCCACGCCCTCAGCAGGCCGGTCGTTCCGATCGAGTGGCATGAAGAGGAAGAGGTCGCCGCGGTCAAGACCGAGGTCGAAAGCGAAGAGGCTGCGGCTCGTCCACATTAGAGTGGTGAGCGCGGTTCCTGTCACAGTACACGACGGTTGGTGGAAAAGAGTGGGCTAGCGCCCAAACCGTTCTGGGGATAAGTCCCCCGAACCGCCATTTTTTCTTTGACTATCAAATCAATGGGGTCCGGGGCCTCAAGGCCCCGGCGAGGTGTGGAGCGGCGCTCCGCGTTCTTGTTTCCCTACGGTCGTGTTTGCGGACAAAAAGCCCCGGTGAGGAATGCTCACCGGGGCTTTTTTTGGGTGTGCTGTGCGTGCAGGGCATGGCGGGATGATTTGGTTGCACTTTTCGGCGGCAGAAGAGTCTTTTATGCTGACAGTTCTGTCATTAAGGTACAGGTTTCGTCTGAAACGATGTGCCGCACACATCCATGCCAAGGCTGTTCGGCACAGATCAGCCTGATATCAGGAAATTACCATGGCCCGCGCCCCTCTGAAATCACCTGTCCCTTTGGTGGACGGGCAGCAAGACCCCTTGGCATTGGATCATTTTGTGCCGTACCGGGTATCGGTGCTGTCGAACATCATCAGCCGTTCGGTGGCGCAGTTGTATGCGTCCCAGTTTGAACTGACCATTCCGGAATGGCGGGTGATGGTGGTGCTGGGGCAGGAAGAGGCCATTGGCGAGACGATGTGCGCCAATTCCGTCGCCATGCGGACGGCGATGGACAAGGTGCAGGTCAGCCGGGCGGTGTCGCGGATGTTGCAGGCCGGGTTGATTGACCGGGCGATTGATCGTGATGACCGGCGGCGCTCTGTTCTGCGCCTGACCGAAAAGGGCCATCAGGTTTATGCCGAAATCGTTCCGGCAGCGCTGAAATATGAAGCCGAGTTGCTGGCAACGCTGAGTGACGAGCAGCGCGACAGTCTGAACAACCTGATTTCGGTCCTGACGACTGCCGCTCGTGATCTGGAAAGTGCGGTTCTGGGCCGCCGCGCTCGCGCTGTAGTGCGCGACGAGGAATAATGCTGTAAGGCAACAAGGATGTGGAGCGCTGCTCCACACCTCGCTGGGGCCTTTAGGCCCCAGACCCCATGGACTTGATATTGAAAGCGAAAACGGGGGCCTTAGGCCTCGAACGGGTCTTGGCAGCAGGCTGGCTGCCTCAGAGCACCGGCCCCATGAAATCAAAGCCAGCGGCATCGACAGCGCGGCGGACGGCATCGTCGCTGGCCGGTTCGACGCTGACGGTTTTCTTGTCGAGATCGACAACCACGTTCGCTGCCGGAATTTCCTTCAGGATGGCTTGCCGGACGCCATTGGCGCAGCCTTGGCAGGTCATGCCGCCGACGCTGTACAGCTTTTGCATTTGTCTCTCTCCTGTTCAGGGGTGTGGGTTTTTATCTCTCGGATAAAGGTCGGTTTGCAGTATAAAGCAAGCGCGAAATACCTGCCATGCCTCTATCAATAAAGGTTCCGGCGCTGATGATGTCAGATACCCCCATTTCCGATGATGCCCTGACCGGCGAAGGCCTGGGTCTGCCCGGAATTGAATGGGGGGAAGACGGGGTGCCGCGGTCGCAACGATTCGACGACGTTTATTTTTCCCTGCACGATGGATGGGCCGAAAGCCGCCATGTCTTTCTGGATGGCTGTGCCTTGCCCGCCCGCTGGCGGGGATGCGAGCGGTTTGTGGTGGCGGAAGCGGGCTTTGGCACCGGGCGCAATTTCCTGCTGACCTGGTTGAGCTGGCGATCTGATCCGCAGCGATCAGCCACCCTGGACTTTATTTCGGTCGAAGGCTTTCCGCTGACGCAACAGGATTTGCAGCGGGCTTTGGCAGATTTGCCGGACCCGGCGATGGCTCCGTTGGCGGCTGAACTGGTTGCGGCGTGGCCGGTGCGGCAGCCGGGCTTCCATCTGCGTCTGTTTGATGGCGGGCGGGTGCGGTTGTTGCTGCTGTTCGGAACGGTGGCCGAGGTGTTGCCGCAACTGGCTGTGCCACCGGGAGGGCTGGTGGATAGCTGGTATCTGGACGGCTTTGCCCCGGCAAAGAACCCGGACATGTGGAGCGACGACGTGTTTGCGCAAGTGGCGCGGCTGTCGCGCCCCGGTGCCCGCTTTGCCACCTATGCCGCCGCAGGATTTGTGCGGCGGGGGCTGGAGCAGGTGGGCTTTGCCGTCGAGCGGCGGGCCGGGTTTGCCCATAAGCGGGAATGTCTGGCGGGCCGCTTTGTCGCAAAGCTGACGGAACAGCACACTGCGCCATGGTTTGCGCCTCCGGTCCCGCTGGCTGCCGGGGCGCGGGTGGCGATTGTTGGCGCCGGGGTGGCGGGATGCGCGCTGGCGGCGGCTTTGTCGCGGCGGGGGCTGGTCCCGCTGCTGTTTGACCGGCACGGACAGGCAGGAACCGAAGGGTCAGGTAATCCCTGTGGCTTGCTGAAGCCTCGGTTGACCGCCGATGGCGGTGTGCATGGGCGCTTTTACAGTCAGGCGACCCTCTATGCGATGGCCTTGCTGCCGGAAACGCTGTGGGTGGGCAAGGGGATTTTCCATCTGGCGCGCGATGCCGAAGAGGCCGGGCTGGTGCAGCGGTTGGCCCGCACCCTGCCGCCGGGGCACGCGGTGCCGATGGATGCCGGGCAGGCGCAGCAGGTCTGTGGGGTGGAGGCTCCGTTTGGTGGGCTGTGGTTCCCCCATGCTGGGGCCATTCGTCCACCAGAGGTCTGCCGCTGGCTGCTGGAGCAGGCGGAGCAGCCCATTCCGGTGCGCACCGCAACCGCCGAGCCTCCTCAGCCACTCCCCGATGGCGGCTGGCTGGTGGCCGGCGAACGGGTCGGGGCGGTGGTGCTGACTGCCGGGCCATTCAGTCGCTTGCTGTGGCCGGATGCCGAGCTGCCGATCCATGCCAACCGGGGGCAGATCAGCCTGTGGTCGGAACCGGACAACGGAACCGGCTCGTCACCATCGGCGGCGCTGTCGTTTGGCGGCTATCTGTCGCCACGCTTTACCGATCCGCAAAACCGGGCGGTGCGGGTGCTGGGGGCAACCTATCGCCGCTGGCCCGATCTGGCCGATGATCAGTGGTCCGTGCTGGACGACACCGACCATCAGGCGGTTAACGATCTGTTGCAAAGCCACCTGCCTGCGCAGGCGGCGGCACTGGCGACCGGAGACGGGCGCATCGGCGGACGGGCGGCCTTGCGGGCGACCATCGCCGACCATATGCCGCTGGCCGGGCCGCTGTTTTCCGCTCCCGATTTCCGCGCCGACTTTGCCGATTTGCACCACGGGCGGCGCTGGTCGGCCTATCCGCAGCCCCGCTGGACGGCGGGGCTGTACATTCTGGGCGGTCTGGGCTCACGCGGTTTTCAGACCGCGCCCCTGCTGGCCGAGCATCTGGCGGCGATGATGGTGGGTGCACCCTCACCGCTGCCACAGGATTTGTCCGAAGCCGTGCATCCGGCTCGTTTTCTGGTGCGCAGCCTGCGCAAGCCGCCCGCCCGCAAGAAACGGGCTGAGTAAGTTATTCCCTGCCGTGCTTGCAGGGATTGCCTTTGGCGAGATTCGGACAGGTTTCGACATCACCGACGTGCTCGGGTTCTCCCAGACCAATCCAGGCATCAATGGCCTCGGGGTCAAAGCCACAGCGCCGTTCCCCGGCCACCTCGATCAACGGGCGACGGATCAACAGCGGTTCGGCCAGCATCATCGCCAGCGCACTGTCGGCGGTGGCGGCGGTCGGATCGACCTCGCCGGATTTGACCCGGGGGGCGGCCTTGTTGAACCAGTCGGCGACCGGCTTGTCAGCGAAAAAGGGCCGCAAGCTTTCTGCCGTCCATGGATGGGTCAGCAGGGAATGGGCTTCGACCGTATGGCCCGCGGCCTCCAGCAGGGCTTTCTGGCGGGTGTTGTTGCGGCAACCGGGTTTTTCGTAAAAAACGACGTGAACCATGGCGGGATTCTCCGGGGTCAAAATTACAGGGAAACACCGGCCAGCTTGAGCAGGGCGGTGGTCTGCTGGTGAATTTCACTGGCAACAGCCGGGTCCAGCTTGGACAGCCAGCTACGGGGAATGGCATCAACACCATAGGTGGCCCCGGCCAGCATGCCGGCGATGGCGCCGGTGGTATCGGCGTCTCCGCCTTGATTGACCGTTTCGACCAGACAGTTTTTGAAGCTGTCGGTCATGAAGTAGCAATGCTGGACGGTTTGCATCGTATCAATGATGTAGGCCGATGCCTGACCGCGATAGGGCTCGAAGCGAAAGCTTTTGTGGCGGGCGAGCAGGGCATTGGACTCTTCGCGCACCGCCTTGACACCACCGCCCGCCAGCAGGCGGTGAATCATCCGCCCCAAGGTCAGCGTCGCACTGTCGGACAGTGGGTGGTTGTGGGTGGTGTGGGCCTGCGCCAGCGTCCACTCTTCCAGAGCCTGCGGATTGTTGACCGTCGCCAGCGCCACCGGCAGGGTGCGCATCGCCGCACCATTTCCAGCATCGCCTTCGTGATATTCGGTACGGGTGGTTCCGTGCAGGATATACCGCTGGATGCCCCGGCGAACGGTGTTGCCGACATCGACCGGCTTGCTGCGCAGCCAGTCGGCAAAATGCTCGCAGACAACCGCTGTGTCCATGCCCTGACGGCTGATCAGGGCGCGCCCCAGACTGAGGCTCATCTGGGTGTCGTCGGTCACTTGCCCCGGCTTCAGGCGCAGCCAGCCGCCGCCGATGATTTTCTGGTGAACGCCATAGTGCTGCTGGATTTCGCCCCGGGTCATGAACTCGACGGTCGCGCCCAAAGCGTCGCCGACGGCCAGCCCCATATAGGCACCGACGGCACGTTGATACAGGCTGATGGATGTGTCGGACATCGTGGTCGGGCTCCTGTGGCGGAATCAGAGGTAACTGGTCTGAACGCGGTAATCGCCGCCGATCACCAGATATTCGCCTTCCCCTTTCAGCGGGTGAGACGACAGCAGGGTGTTGAAGAACACCACTTTGCATTTGGGGACGTGGGCGGTGAGGATGGTGTCGCCGAAACATTCGGCGATGTGTCGTTCCGAGGAAAACGACACCAGACTGTTGATGCGGATGATGACCGTGCGGCGGTCTTCGCGTTCGACCAGCTGGTGTTCGGTATAGTCGTTGACGCCCCGGTACAGGGTCAGGTGTGGCTGCCCCGGCTCAATGAAGCGGTCGAGGCAGTACTGGCAGAACTCGTACATGATATCGAGCTGGGTATGGATGGCGTTGTTGTGGAACCGGCTGGCCATCTTTTCTTCGACATACCCGGCCCACGCCGGTGAGGCAAATTTCAGGATCGGGCTTTTGTGAAAGGTGGGAAACAGGCCAAAGCGGCTTTCCACCCAGCCTTTCATCACCGCGCCTTCGCGCGAGTTGTTGTCGTATCCCCAGCCTTTCAGCAGACGCAGATAGCTGGAGCGGAACCGGCGGGCACCGGTGTTGCCGCCGCGGGTTTCGCGCTGTTCCGGGTCCAGCCCGAACATCGCCTCCATATAAAGACGAAAGGCCTCGCCAGCGTCTGCGAGGGTTTCGGCCTCGCCCAGCATTTCCCCGAACAGGCTGCGGTTCATTTCGCGCACCCCGTTGATATGCAGGGCCTGGGGATGGTCGTTGAACAGGTGTGATCCCAGCAGGGCTGTCGGCAAGCCGACAAGGTTGGTCGAATGCCCAATATAAGGAAGGCTGCTTTCCACGCCGCGGGGCGGGGGATTGATGGCGGGGGTGTCGACCATGCACGATCCTTATCCATGGAAAAAAGGCGATGTGGCGACCCCGGACAGCCGCCGGGGCAACCCTTTCACGATGCAAAAAACATGCCCTTATGAAAATTAAGTGTTTACCCGCCTCCGCTGTCGTCCTGTGGCGGCAGACGTGTGACGGGTGCGACACTGTGTCGGTGTTTTGTCGGGTTCACAACACGGTGTTTTCTGAATGTCATATTTTTTGTAAGGCTATTAATACAATGAAATTAAACAATTATTTTTTTATTTCGGCAGTTTTCAGGAATTGGCACGCCACCTGCATCAGCTGTTCTGCGTGGCGGGGGCCGGTGCCCCCCTGATGATCGACTAGATGAAAGATAAGGAGATCCCCATGAGCGACCTTCGTCAGATCGCGTTCTACGGCAAGGGCGGTATCGGCAAGTCCACCACCTCCCAGAATACCCTCGCTGCTCTGGTCGAACTGGACCAGAAGATCCTGATCGTCGGCTGCGACCCGAAGGCTGACTCCACCCGCCTGATCCTGAACACCAAGCTGCAGGACACCGTGCTGCACCTGGCCGCCGAAGCCGGTTCGGTCGAAGACCTGGAACTGGAAGACGTGCTGAAGATCGGCTACCGCGACATCAAGTGCGTGGAATCCGGTGGTCCGGAGCCGGGGGTTGGGTGCGCCGGTCGTGGCGTTATCACCGCCATCAACTTCCTGGAAGAAAACGGCGCCTATGACGATGTGGACTATGTGTCCTACGACGTGCTGGGTGACGTGGTGTGCGGCGGTTTCGCCATGCCGATCCGTGAAAACAAGGCCCAGGAAATCTACATCGTCATGTCCGGCGAGATGATGGCCCTGTATGCTGCCAACAACATCTCCAAGGGCATTCTGAAGTATGCCAACACCGGTGGTGTCCGTCTGGGCGGCCTGATCTGCAACGAACGCCAGACCGACAAGGAAGTGGAACTGGCCGAAGCCCTGGCGGCTCGCCTCGGTTCCAAGCTGATCCACTTCGTGCCGCGTGACAACATCGTGCAGCACGCCGAACTGCGCCGCATGACCGTCATCCAGTATGACAGCGATTGCCAGCAGGCTCAGGAATACCGTCAGCTCGCCAACAAGGTCCATAACAACTGCGGCAAGGGCACCATCCCGACCCCGATCAGCATGGAAGAGCTGGAAGACATGCTGATGGAATTCGGCATCATCAAATCCGACGAGCAGGCGCTTGCTGAACTGCAGGCCAAAGAAGCCGCCGCCGCTGCTGCTGCCGCGAAGTAAGCACCCGTCACGCGCCGGGGTGGCCCCAGTGCCGCCCCGCGATGTGAAGCGGGTTACGAGAGGTCGCCGACGTGGGTGCTCTGCGTGACGGGCGGTCCTGAGTCAAGGGGTTAGGAGGGGTAGGCCATGAGCCTCGACTACACGAACAAAAAGGAATTCCACGAGAAGCTCATCGAAGAGGTTCTCGCCGAATATCCGCAGAAGTCCGCCAAGCGCCGCAGCAAGCACCTGGGTGTTTCCGACGCTTCCGCCTCGGATTGCGGTGTGAAGTCCAACGTCAAGTCCGTGCCCGGCGTGATGACCATTCGTGGTTGCGCCTACGCCGGTTCCAAGGGCGTGGTGTGGGGTCCGATCAAGGACATGGTCCACATTTCGCACGGTCCGGTTGGTTGCGGTCAGTATTCGTGGTCCCAGCGCCGCAACTACTACATCGGCAAGACCGGTGTGGACAGCTTTGTCACCATGCAGTTCACCTCCGATTTCCAGGAAAAGGACATCGTGTTCGGTGGCGACAAGAAGCTGGAAAAGCTGATCGACGAAATTCAGGACCTGTTCCCGCTCAACAATGGTATCTCGATCCAGTCGGAATGCCCGATTGGCCTGATCGGTGACGACATCGAAGCCGTTGCCCGCAAGAAGAGCAAGGAATACGACGACAAGATCATCGTTCCGGTCCGTTGCGAAGGTTTCCGTGGCGTGTCCCAGTCGCTGGGTCACCATATCGCCAACGATGCCGTCCGCGACTGGCTGTTCGACAAGACCGATCCCGTGTGGGAAACCGGCCCGTATGACGTCAACATCATCGGCGACTACAACATCGGTGGTGATGCCTGGGCCTCGCGTATCCTGCTGGAAGAGATCGGCCTGAACGTGATCTCCCAGTGGTCGGGCGATGCCACCATCTCGGAAATGGAACGCGGGCCAAAGGCCAAGCTGAACCTGATCCACTGCTACCGCTCGATGAACTACATCTGCCGACACATGGAAGAAAAGTACAATATTCCTTGGATGGAATATAACTTCTTCGGCCCGTCGCAGATCGAACAGTCCCTGCGCGCCATTGCCGCCCAGTTCGACGAAACCATCCAGCAAAAGGCCGAGGCGGTGATCGCCAAGTACCGTCCGCTGGTTGATGCCGTGCTGGCCAAGTTCAAGCCGCGCCTGGAAGGCAAGACCGTCATGCTGTACGTCGGCGGCCTGCGCCCGCGTCACGTCGTGACTGCCTATGACGACCTGGGCATGGAAATCGTCGGTACCGGCTATGAATTCGCCCACAACGACGATTATCAGCGCACCTCGCATTACGTCAAGGACGGCACCCTGATCTATGACGACGTTTCCGGTTACGAACTGGAAAAGTTCATCGAAAAGATCCGGCCGGACCTGGTTGGCTCGGGCATCAAGGAAAAGTACCCGGTCCAGAAGATGGGCATTCCGTTCCGTCAGATGCACTCGTGGGATTACTCGGGTCCGTACCATGGGTACGACGGGTTCGCCATCTTCGCCCGCGACATGGATCTGGCCGTGAACAACCCGGTCTGGTCGCTGTATCAGGCCCCCTGGAAAGCCGCCTGAGGCTTGACGGTACGCAAGGAGAACGGGAATGCCCCAGAGCGCAGATAAGATCCTTGACCACCTCCCGCTGTTCCGCGAGCCGGAATATCAGGAACTGTTCAAGAACAAGAAAGAAAAGTACGAGTGCGGCCACTCGGACGAGAAAGTCGCCGAAGTCGCCGAGTGGACCAAGTCGTGGGAATACCGCGAAAAGAACCTGGCCCGTGAAGCGCTGAGCGTCAACCCGGCCAAGGCTTGCCAGCCGCTGGGTTCGACCTTCGCCGCCGCCGGTTTCGACCGTACGCTGGCCTTCGTTCACGGGTCGCAGGGTTGCGTTGCCTACTTCCGCTCGCACCTGTCGCGTCACTTCAAGGAACCGTCGACGATGGTTTCCTCGTCGATGACCGAAGACGCCGCGGTGTTCGGTGGCATGGCGAACATGGTCGATGGTCTGGCCAACGCCTATAGCCTGTACAAGCCGGAAATGATCGCCGTTTCCACCACCTGTATGGCCGAAGTCATCGGTGACGACCTGCACGCCTTCATCGAGCAGGGCCGTCAGAAGGGCTCGATCCCCGAAGACTACGACGTGCCGTTCGCTCACACCCCGTCGTTCGTCGGCAGCCACATCACTGGCTACGACAACATGATGAAGGGCATCCTGGAGCATTTCTGGGAAAAGCAGGAACGCACCGCCGGTACCGCCCTGAACGTCATCCCGGGCTTCGACGGTTTCGCCGTCGCCAACAACCGCGAAATGAAGCGGATGCTGGACCTGATGGGCGTCGAATACACCATCCTCTCGGATGTGTCGGAAGTTTACGACACCCCGTCTGACGGTGAATTCCGCATGTATGCCGGTGGCACCACCAAGGATCAGACCAAGGCAGCCCTGAACGCTGCGGCGACCTTGTCGATGCAGGAATACTGCACCCCGAAGACCCTCGAGTACATCGCCAGCAAGGGCCAGACCGTTGCGTCGCTGAACTACCCGATCGGTGTTGCCGGGACTGACGCCTTCCTGATGAAGGTCGCCGAACTGACCGGCAAGGCCATCCCGGCCGAGCTGACCAAGGAACGCGGCCGTCTGGTTGACGCCATGGCTGACTCGATGTCCTGGCTGCACGGCAAGACCTACGCCGTTTATGGTGACCCGGACTTCTGTCTGGCGATGACCCGGTTCATCCTGGAAACCGGCGGCGAACCGAAGCACGTCCTGTGCACCAACGGTTCGAAGTCGTGGGCCAAGAAGGTTCAGGCCGTGTTCGACAGCTCGCCCTATGGCAAGGGCTGTCAGGTGTGGGCTGGCAAGGACCTGTGGCACCTGCGCTCGCTGCTGGCCACCGAGCCCGCCGATTTCATCATCGGCAGCTCGTATGCCAAGTATCTGGAACGTGACCTGCAGATCCCGTTGATCCGCCTGACCTTCCCGATCTTCGACCGCCATCACCACCACCGTTTCCCGACCTTTGGGTATCAGGGTGGCCTGCGGGTTCTGGTGACGATCCTCGACAAGATCTTCGACACCATGGATCTGAACACCAACGTTGCTGGTGAAACTGACTACAGCTTCGACCTGACCCGCTAAACCGTGTCAGGCAGCTTACCCGGATACGGCCAGAGGGAAACCTCTGGCCGTGTTCGTTTGTGCGGCCTGACGATTCTGGATGATGAACGGAACCACGATCACGCCTCTCACTTTTGGCGCAGGTCACTGATCCCGAGTGCATCCCACATTTGGCTAAAATCGTATTCAGGCACGCCTGGGGCGAGTATGCGGCCTTGTTCAAGCCTGTTCAGCCATTTTGCAACATCTTGCCGTCCCTGGGCTGTTTCGATGGCCTGATAGGGTGTTTTATCTCCCAGAAACGGGATACGTTTCGTGAGAAGGCCTTGATAATGATTGATGATGTACTGCTGCAGTATCTCGGCCTGTTCGTCAGGGGTGAGAAGATCCTCTCCCCGGTCATCTTCGTAATCGTCCTCTTCTTCTTCCTCCAGATCCTCCAGCGACTTGATGGTAATGGCTGGAGACCGCAACAAGTAGCCTGTCTCCCGAGCCAGAATCTCCTGAATCGTTGCCGCGCGCTCGGCTGAATTGGTTTCTACCGTCAACGTTTTGCCCTTTAGATGGATTATCCCCCGGACATCTTCCCCGCTGTCGAGGGTGGTGATCAGGCGGAGGGCGTGTTCGTTACTGGCCGTCGGTGATGGTTTCACGTCGGCAGGGGCAACCCAGTTCCAGACATTGTTCTGCGCTGCCCGCAAACAGGGCAGGGCATCCAGCGGGCTGACGAGCTGCTTTTGCAGGACGCCTTTCGCGAGCGGATAGCAAATCCTGTGAAACAGGATCTCTTCCCCGTCGGAGTTCTCGTATGTGCGGGTCGCCTCGGAGGCGATGTCCTGAAGCCTTTCTCCCAGCCAGAAGGACGTAAACAACGGGGCACTGCGGCGCAGTTCGTCATCGGAAAAAACCGGCGGGATGTCGCCCGGCTGTTTCTGATGGAGATCACGCAGGAGGGTCTGCAGTTCTTCTGCCCCTTCGGGGGAATACAGGAGCAGGTAGCTGGACAGTGCGGGTTGACCGCTCAGGGAGATAATGCGGGTTGCAAGAATGCCTGACGGGGTAACGTCATGGAAGAGGTTCTCTTCCATGACCGTGATGGGCTCGCCGGGGCGCAGCAGATCCCGGAGCGTGATTGAGTGTCTGGAGGCGACATCGCAGACTTCATACAGGCTGGGGACGGCGGCCCGCAGGGCCTTGATACAATCCTGGGTGACCAGGCTTTCCTTGCGGCCATAATTGCGCAGGTAGGTATCGATAATGTTTTTGTTCTTGTCGGGGAAGTCCCGGGTCAGCAAATCGTCAAGGGCAGTGTTCCAAAGGCTGCTGATCTGATCGTCTTCCAGGAGGTGCTCGATCTCGCCAAATCCTTCGGTTGCGGGGTCGAACAGGCCAGATGTGTGTTCTTGCAGCACGTTCAGAAAGCGCGTGTGCCATGGCTCGCGGTGGGCAAGAGCAAGCAGGTTGTTGAGCCGGAGTTCCATCCTCATGCCAGAGCGGTCCTTTGAATGTTTGGCGGTCATGTGTGGTGTGGGCACAAAGGTAACATTTTTTCCCAACAGTGTCGTGTGTCGCAGACCTGACAAACGTCCGGTATCAGACAACGAATTTTCTGGGCGTATTTTTTCAACTATATGAAAATAAACAATATTTAGTATTGGCACGACGTTTGCTATGACGGTTGCATGACCTCCTTCCCCCCACTGCCCGGAGGACCAGCAATGCTCAAGCAGAAACTCGCGGATGTGTTCAATGAACCCGGCTGTGAGAAAAATCAGGCCAAAAGCGACAAGGACCGCAAGAAAGGCTGCACCGTCAAGGGGCTGACCCCCGGCGCGGCGGCGGGTGGCTGTGCGTTTGACGGGGCAAAGATTGCCCTGCAGCCGGTCGTTGACGCGGCGCATATCGTGCACGGTCCAATCGCCTGCGAAGGCAATGCCTGGGACAACCGCCATGCGGCCTCGTCGGGGCCAGAGCTGTACCGGATGGGCTTTACCACTGACATGTCCGAACTGGACGTGATTTACGGCGGTGAAAAGAAACTGTGGAAGGCGATCAAGGAAGTTATTGCCAAGTACGATCCGCCGGCGATTTTTGTCTATCAGACCTGTGTGCCGGCGCTGATCGGTGACGACGTGATCAAGGTCTGCGCGACGGCGGCGGAAAAGTTTGGCAAGCCGGTGATCCCGGTCAATGCACCGGGCTTTGCCGGGTCAAAGAATCTGGGCAACAAGCTGGCTGGCGAGACGCTGCTGGACTATGTGATCGGCACCGAAGAGCCTGATGACGCCCGCCCGACCGACATCAACCTGATCGGGGAATACAATCTGGTCGGCGAGCTGTGGCAGATCACCCCGCTGTTTGACGAGCTGGGGATCCGCATCCGCGCCGGGATCACTGGCGATGCCCGCTATCATGATGTGGCGTGCTCGCACCGGGCGGCGGTGAACATGCTGTTGTGCGGGCAGGCGATGATGAACGTTGCCCGCAAGATGGAAGAACGCTGGGGCATTCCGTACTTCGAAGGCTCGTTCTACGGCATCGAAGACACCTCGGCCTCGCTGCGGACCATTGCCCGCCTGTGCGTCCAGCAGGGTGCCGATGCCGACCTGATCGAGCGTACCGAAGCCCTGATTGCCCGCGAGGAAGCCCGCTGCTGGGAGCGCATCCGCAGCTTTACCCCGCGTTTGCAGGGCAAGAAAGTGCTGCTCTATACCGGTGGCCACAAGTCGTGGTCGGTGATTTCGGCCCTGCAGGAAATGGGCATGGAAGTGGTCAAAAGCAGCGTGCGCAAGGCCACCGACAGCGACAAGAGCAAGGCGCTGGAGCTGATGGATGGCGATGCCGAGGCGCTGGTGGGGGCAATCCCCAATCCGGAAATGTACCGGATGCTGCGCGCGGGCGAGGCCGACATCATGCTGTCGGGCGGGCGGACCCAGTTCGTCGCCCTGAAGGCGCGAACGGCCTGGCTGGATATCAATCAGGAACGCAATTACGCCTACGCTGGCTATGACGGCATGGTCGAGCTGGTGCGCCAGATGGACAAGGCGGTGAACAATCCGGTGTGGCAGCGGGTCCGTCGCCCGGCGCCGTGGGATGCAGACTTCACCGGCTTTGATGCGTAAGGGGGACCAGACAATGACCATTTATCCTCCGGCCAACGTGCTGGTGCAAAAGAAATCCTGCTCGGTCAACCCGCTGAAGTCTTCGGCTCCGCTGGGGGCGGCGATGGCCTTCATGGGGATGGATCGCTGCCAGCCGCTGTTCCACGGCTCGCAAGGTTGTACGGCTTTTGGTTTGGTGCTGCTGGTGCGGCATTTCAAGGAAGCCATCCCGTTCCAGACCACCGCCATGAACGAAATCACCACCATTCTCGGCGGCATTGATAACGTTGAACAGGCGCTGGTCAATGTCGCCAAGCGGGCCAAACCGGCGCTGATCGGGATTTGCTCGACCGGCCTGACCGAAACACGCGGCGAAGATGTCGCCCCGGAACTGCGGCTGATCCGCCAGCGGAATCCTGAATTGCAGAATACGGCGGTGGTCTATGCCTCGACCCCCGATTACGTCGGCGGCATGCAGGAAGGCTGGGCCAAGGCGGTGTCGGCCATCATCGAAGCCTTTGTTCCGGCCCGCAACGAGGCCGCGCCGCTGACCCCGATCCGCGGGCAGGTCAATATTCTTGCCGGTGTTCACCTGACGGCAGGCGATCTGGAAGAACTGCGCGAGATCACCGATGCCTTCGGGCTGGAAGCGATCATCCTGCCGGACCTGTCCGGCTCGCTGGACGGGCATGTCCCGGATACCTATTGCGGTACCTCGTATGGCGGAACCTCGCTGGAAGACGTCGCCTGCATGGGGGCGTCAGTGGCGACGCTGGCCTTTGGCGAGCACATGCGCAAACCCGCCGAGGACCTGGAAGCCAAGACCGGCGTGCCGTCCCGGCTGGTGCTGAATGCCACCGGGATCGAGGGTTGCGACCGCCTGATGGTGATGCTGTCGGAAATTTCCGGTCGCCCCATTCCGCCCCGTTTCCGGCGTCAGCGCAGCCAGTTGGTGGATGCGATGCTGGATGCACACTTCCACTTTGGCGGCAAGACGGTGGTGATGGCGGCGGAACCGGATCTGCTGCTGGCCTATTCGACCCTGTTCAACGATCTGGGGGCGGTGATCCCGCTGGCCGTATCGACCGTTTCCACCCCATCGCTGCAACGGGTACCGGCGGCGACGGTGCAAATCGGTGATCTGGAAGACCTGGAGCTGGGGGCCAAGGAGCACCATGCCGACCTGCTGGTGACGCATTCCCATGGCCGTCAGGCTTCGGCCCGCACCGGTATCCCGCTCTATCGCGTTGGCTTCCCGCAGTTTGACCGTTTGGGCTCGGCTCATCGCGCCACGCTGGGGTATCGCGCCAGCCGCGACATCGTGTTCGAGGTCGGCAATCTGTTCATCGAGGCGATGCCCAACCACCTGTTGCGGCACGGCCACGACGAACACGGCGACCACTCTGTTCATCACGAAGGGGCCTGCGGTTGCCCCGGCACTTTGGAGGCCAGCCATGGCTGTTCGCACTCTGCGTCTTGTTGAAGAGGGAGACAGCGTGATGCTCGACCGTCGGCCCGTGAAAGGGGGACACATGCGCGTTGCCTTTACCACCAGCGACATGAAGACCGTCAACGCGCACTTCGCGGGCGCCAAGACCATCGCGGTCTATGAAATCAGTCAGGATGACTCGCGGTTTGTCGAGGCCCTGCAGTTTGAAAACAAGTCCGGCGAGGAAGGCAAGCATGGCGATGATGGCGAAGAGCGCATCAACGCCCGCATCCGCTCGCTGGAAGGCTGTGCCCTGCTGTTCGTCAAGGCGATTGGCGGCCCGGCGGCGGCCAAGGTGGTGCGTGCCAACGTCCACCCGATCAAGCTGCCGCAGGAAGAAGCCATCGCCGACGTGATCGAGCGGGTGCAGGGCATGATGAAGGGCAATCCGCCGCCGTGGTTGCGCAAGATCATGCTGCAAACCGGTGGTCAGGTCGATGAGATGGCCTTCATGGACGACGAAGAATAATTTTGGAAAAAGGATACGCCCGATGAGTCAGGATGTGATGGAACTGTCCGCCGAAGAACAGGACGTGTTCAAGACCTCGGCTTTTTTGCAGGAACTGGTGAAGCAGGTCCGTGCGCAGGACACCTACGGGACGTGGGAAGGCAAAAGCGATGCCGTGGTGCTGGCCGACTTCATTGTCACCAAGGAACAGCGCAAGCAGATGCCGATCATCGGCGACCCCGATCCCGATGTGATCTGGCGCATCGAGCGGTTTTATAACGCCGTCGGTCTGGCGCTGGAACGGCAGACTGGCCTGATTGCCGGGCCGATGATCAAGATCGGTCACGAGGGCTTTGGTCGTCTGCTGATGACCACCGGCCGTCTGGTGGTGATCAGCAAGACCCTGCGCGATGTCCATCGCTTTGGCTTTGAAACCTACGTCAAGCTGGCCGAGGCCGGTGACAAGACGATCGGTGAGGCCATCGGCTGGATTGAAAAGCATCCGGATGTGGCGCGGGCCTAGAGCATTGTACGAAAAGCGGGTACCGGTTTTCGCAATAACAATGCGACATGAAAAAACCAGCATTGTGCGAAAAGCGGGAATCGGTTTTCGCAAAAAAAATGCGACAAAACAAAATGTTAGAGCGGTGTGCCTGTGTCTGATTTAACGCATGCTGCTCTAAGCGGGGACCAGAAGCATGAGCGATATCGACGCCCTGAAGGAAAAGCTCAAAAAGCTGTCGGCGCGGGCGACCAGCCGCAAGATGGATCTGCACGACCTGTCGGAAGAATTGCCGGTGAACTGGCAGAACATCATGACCGTCGCTCAGGCCACCCACGACGCCTTCGCCGAGCTGGAAGCCCTGCGCAAGGAGCTGAAGGCCGCTGAAAAGGCGAGTGCCTGAGGACTGCGGAGCAGCGGATCATTTTTTCCATCAACAGGTTACCCGCCCGAGAACGCGGGAGCCTGACCGGTGGACCAGAGCATTGTGCGAAAAGTGGGAACCGGTTTTCGCATAAACAATGCGACAGAACAAAAGGTTAGACCCGCGTGCCTGTGTCAGGCTTAACGCACGTGGGTCTATTGTCCCCGCACGGGGAGTCTGGAAAACAAAGAGGGGTAAAGTGCAATGGCTGAGTTTCTGACCCGGGGTGGTACGCCCTGGACGCCGGAGTATCTGTTGGCAATCAACGCCGAGACCTGCATTGGCTGCGGGCGGTGCTTCAAGGTTTGCACCCGTGGGGTGATGGAACTGATGGGCATCAATGACGACGGCGAGATGTGCGACCCCTTTGACGACGACGAGGATATCGTTCGTAAAGTTATGACCGTCTCCAACTCCGGTGACTGCATCGGATGTGGATCGTGTGCCAAGGTCTGTGGCGCCAGCTGCCAGACCCACGGCAACGAAGCCCTGTAACACGGAGGCGGTCCCATGACGGAGACGGTGTATCAGAGGCTCATGGCGGGCGTTGGCTTGGGGGAGCACTTCGACCGGCATGTTTTTGCCAGCCTGATCGCCGTCGTCCGTAGCGATCCGGCGACATCCCAGGACATGCTGACGCATGCCTTGGGGGTGTCGCCGGACGCTCTGTCCAGTCTGTTACGGCATTATTTCCCGCAAGCGGTCGAGTTCATGCCGACCGGGGCTGGTACGCAGGTGCCCGAGATTGACGAAGCCCTGGAAGAAGAAGATTTGCGCGCCTTTATCCTCAGCCATCGTGCTGGTGTGCGTGAGGAAGAAGTGTGGCTGGCGGCGATGATCGCCCGCCGTTCGCTGTGCGAAAATCACTTGTGGCAGGATTTGGGCCTGCGCAGCCGGGACGAGTTGAATGCTCTGCTGCGACAGAACTTCCCGTCGCTGGTCGCCTTGAACAGCGAAAACATGAAATGGAAGAAATTCTTTTATCGTCAGCTGTGTCAGACCGATGGCGTGGTGTTGTGCAAGTCGCCCAATTGTCAGACGTGCAGTGACAGTGCGGTTTGTTTCGGCGAGGAAAGCGGCGAGCCGGTTATTTTCCGGATGATGCCGATGGTGCCGCAAGAAAGTGCAGGCTGCCGCCTGGAACCGCCCGGGGCCTGAGGCCCCGGCGAGGTGTGGAGCAGCGCTCCATGATCCTGTTTTCTGTTTATTGTGTATTGTGTATTGTGATGTGACGCAGGCACACTGGTCTAGGCTTTTGTTCTTATGTGTCTCTTGCTGTGCGCAGTTGATATGCGCGGAGGGGGCCTTTAAGGTGAGGCGTCCGTAGTGAGGAAGGGACGAAAGTATGAAAGAGCCAACAGGCAGTGAGCGCCGGATTTTTGACCGCTGGTCGCTGGATGGCGCCGCGCGGGTCATTTTTGAAAATCAGTATGATTTTTCATGCAAGATCAAGGATATGTCGGCAAGTGGTGTCTCGGTTGATACCGATATACGCCCGGAAATCGGTGATCGTGCCGTGGTCTATGTCAAGGGCGTTGGGCGTCTGCATGCCGAGGTCGTACGGGTGCGGGAACAGGACGTCGCCCTGCATTTCGTCGTCGATAACGACCGCCAGCGCGCCATTCTGGAGCGTCTGGAGCGGGAAGTGGTCTCTGGAATCGAACGTCATCTGGTCGAGACGCTGAACTCGCTGAGTGAGTCCGAAGACGAACCGGAGTGATTTTTCCGAAACCTCTCAGGGGCTTGGACGGCTCCGGCGAGGTGTGGAGCAGCGATTCACAGGACACGACAGTTGGTGGGATCAGTGCGGGCTACCGCCCGAACCCGTTTGGTGGCGATGCCCCCAAGCCCCCATTTTTCTTTGATTATCAAAGGAATGGGGTCCGGGGCCTCAAGGCCCCGGCGAGGTTTGGAGCAGCGCTCCATGATCTTTCTGTTTTCTGTCGTGTACTGTGGTCACATTTAACGCACAATGCTTTAGCCGTTGCGCAGCGTCCGGACGAACTCTTCAACCTGACGGTGCAGGTGATTGGACTGTTCCTGCAGGTGTTCGGACAGGCCCCGCAGTTGCACAGCCGAAGCCCCGGTGGACTCTGCGGCCTGCCCAACGCCTGCGATGTTGCCAGTGACTTCGGCAGCACCGGTGGCGGCACGCTGGGTGTTACTGGCAATTTCACTGGTGGCCGCACCCTGTTCTTCGACCGCGCCAGCAATGGACGAGGTTACCTCGCGGATGGTGTTGATGATCTCGACAATCCGACCGATCGAGGTCACGGTTTCGTCGGTTGCGGTCTGGATTTCGGCGATCTTGCTGCCGATTTCGCCGGTTGCCCGTGCGGTCTGGGCGGCAAGCTGTTTGACTTCCGAGGCGACCACGGCAAAGCCCTTGCCAGCCTCACCAGCACGGGCGGCTTCGATGGTGGCATTCAGGGCCAGCAGGTTGGTCTGGGCGGCAATGGTGTTGATCAGGTTGACCACATCCCCGATCCTCATCGCGGCTTCGGTCAGCACGTTGACGCTGTGCTCGGTCTTGGTGGCTTCCTCGACGGCTTCGTGGGCAATGCGGGCCGAAGTGGTGACCTGCATGTTGATTTCCCGGATCGAGGCGGACAGCTCTTCGGCACCGGCGGCAACGGTCTGCACGTTGGTGGAGGCTTCTTCGGCGGCTCCGGCGACAACCTGGCTTTGGCGGGTGGTTTGCTCGGCGCTGGCTGACAGGTCACGGGCGGCGCCGGAAACGTCATTCGAGGAACGCACCAGGGTATCAACCAGACTGCCCATCGCCTGCTGGAAGCTGTCGGCCATACGGTTGCGTTCGGCAATGGCGGCCTTTTGCGCCTGCTCCTCCATGCGGGCCTGTTCTGCCCGCAGGTGTTCTGCTTCCCGCAAGCTGTCGCGGAAAACCATCAGGGCACGGGCCATATTGCCAATTTCGTTGCCGTTCTCAGTGGACGGAATGTTGGCCTGCAGATTGCCCTTGGAAATGGCCATCATGGCGGTGGTCATGTCCGTCAGGGGTTTGGCAACGCCGCTGTGGGCGAAAAAGATGCTGCCAACGCCGATCAGGGTTCCAATGCCCAGTACAATCAGGGTCCAGATTTTGGAGCTGTCATAGGAAAGCTGGCTGGCCTTGTAGCTGCTATCGGCACCGTCGGCATTCAGTTTGATCAGATCGACCAGAATGTTGGAAAACGCATCATACGTGGCTTGCATGTCACCTTTGAACAAGGCGGTTGCTTCAGCGTTCTTGTTTTGGCGGCTGAGATCAAGCATGCGATCATGAATTTTCATGTACTCGGCGTATTTCGTGGAAAATGTTCCATAAATGCGGCGTTCTTCTTCCGACGAAATCAGCTTTTCGTATGTTTTCCGGTTGTTCTCGATGGTTGAAAGGGCGCTGTTGATGTCTTTTTCAACCTCAGCCATTTCTTTTTCATTGATGGTCAGAATATGACTTCCCTCTGCGATGCGCAAATCAGAGGTGTTGGTATTCAGTGTATTGACGATCTCAACACTGGGCAGCCAGTTGGTTGCAATCTCTTTAGTGTTGTCATTCGTGGTACTGATCTGGCGGTTTGAGAACCATCCCTGGAACAAAACAATGCAGAGCAGCAGGGCGATGATCGCCGCCAGGACGGTTTTTAGTTTGATGCTCTTCATGACGGCCTCATTGGCGAGATGGGAAGATGCTGTGCATATTTATGTATATTAGGCATACAGGGATTCTTCTGGAGGGTCCAGAGAAGAATTACGACGCTAGGGTCAGTACCTCTTTTTCCCTCAAGGCAAAGATGTCCATTGCCATCAGCAATAACAAGCCAGGGCATAAAAAGTATCATCTCTTGAAAAATCGGTATTGTTGTGTGGATTTTCTGTCCGGTTCCGTGGAAAGGGGGAATATGTGCAGATCTGACAGGGTATTCTAGATCGGCGTGCGTTAAACCTGACGCAGGCATGCTGCTCTACCCTTTTGTTTTGCCGCAGTGATTTTGCGCAAAACCGGGACCATTTTTGCGCTCGCTGCTCTATCTGACAGAAAAGGCTGTGGGGCCCGTCCTTTCCATGCTGCCCGGCCATTTTGGCCAGAGGCAATCCTCACGGCTGTCGGATGCCGTGGTGTGTTTGTGGTTGCTTCTTGCAGGGGAATGCCGCATACCCGTGCCTTCCTTTTTACCCCTCCACACGCCCAGGAGACGATCATGGCGGCAACGATCCGCGCTTCTCATATTCTGCTGATGCATAAGGACGCTCAGTCGTCTTTGAACGAGCGTACCCGCGACCAGGCTCTGGCTGATATCGAAGCCCTGAAGAGCAAGATTCAGGCTGGCGAAGCCAGCTTTGCGGATGTTGCCTATGCCCATTCCGACTGCCCGTCGGGCGAAGATGGCGGCGATTTGGGGCCGTTCCGTCCGGGGATGATGGTGCCGGAATTCGACAAGGCTGCTTTTGCTCTGGATGTCGGGCAGATGTCGGGCGTGGTGGAAACCCCGTTCGGTTATCACCTGATCCTGCGCACCGAATAAGTCGGAGCATCCGATTATTCAGCCAATAAAAAGGCAGCTCCCCGGTGCGGTGAGCTGCCTTTTTATTGCTCTGTGTCAAAGCCATTCCCATGGTATGGGAATGGCTGATGGCGACAGTATTTACTTGCGTTCGTCGAGCGCGACGAATGTCTTGTCGAATTCGCCGGTGAACAGCTGACGCGGACGGCCGATCTTCTGGTGCGGATCTTCGATCATTTCCGACCACTGGGCGACCCAGCCGGTGGTGCGGGCCAAGGCGAACAGGCAGGTGAACATCGATACCGGAATGCCCATCGCGCGGAAGATGATGCCCGAATAGAAGTCGACGTTCGGGTACAGCTTCTTTTCGATGAAGTATTCGTCTTCGCGGGCGATACGTTCCAGTTCCACCGCGACCTGCAGCAGCGGTTCGTTCTCGACGCCCAGCTCGGCCAGAACTTCGCGGCAGGTTTCGGCCATGATCGTGGCGCGCGGATCATAGTTCTTGTAGACGCGGTGACCAAAGCCCATCAGACGGAACGGATCGTTCTTGTCCTTGGCCTTCTTGACGAATTCGGGGATGCGGTCAACGGTGCCGATTTCGCTCAGCATCTTCAGCACGGCTTCGTTGGCGCCACCATGGGCAGGGCCCCACAGCGAAGCAATACCGGCAGCGATACAGGCGAACGGGTTGGCGCCCGACGAACCGGCCAGACGGACGGTCGAGGTCGAGGCATTCTGTTCGTGGTCGGCGTGCAGGATCAGGATGCGTTCCATGGCGCGGGCCAGGGTCGGGCTGACCTTGTAGTCTTCGCACGGGGTGGCAAACATCATGTACAGGAAGTTCTCGGCATAGCTGAGATCATTCTTCGGGTACATGAACGGCTGGCCGATGCTGTACTTGTAGGCCCAGGCGGCAATGGTCGGCATCTTGGCGATCAGGCGATGCTGGCTGACCATGCGGTTGTACGGGTCCGAGATGTCGGTGCTGTCGTGATAGAACGCCGACAGGGCGCCAACCACACCGCACATGACAGCCATCGGGTGGGCGTCACGACGGAAGCCCTGATAGAACTTGGCGAGCTGTTCATGAACCATCGTGTGACGGGCCATGGTGCCTTCAAAGGCGGTCAGTTCGGCCTTGTTCGGCAGCTCGCCGCGCAGCAGCAGGTACGCGACTTCGAGGAAGTCACAGTTTTTCGCCAGATCATCGATGGCATAGCCACGATGACGCAGCACGCCCGCATCACCATCAATATAGGTGATCTTGGATTCGCACGAGCCGGTGGAGGTGAACCCCGGGTCATAGGTGAACATGCCGGTGTCGCTGTAGAACTTGCGGATGTCCACCACGCTGGGGCCAGTGCTGCCGTCCAGGATAGGGAACTCGTAGGACTTGCCAGTCCGGTTGTCTACCAGCGTGACCGTGTTCTTTTCGTTCGACATTCGCTACCTCTCAAGAGTTGGGCGCTGGCCGGGGAAGCATCTCCCCGGCACGGGCTACTACTGCTCGCTGTTGATTAACTCTGTAACTGTGGGCCTTCCAGCGCATCCTGGATACGGGCCAGGCTGGCTTGCCTGCCCAACAGTTCCATAACTTCAAAAATAGGGGGAGAAACGGTCGAGCCTGACAGCGCAGCCCGCAGGGGCTGGGCGGCCTTGCCCAACTTCAGGTCATGCTCCTCGGCGTAAGTGCGCACGAGGGCTTCCAGGGCCTCACGGTCCCAGGAAACTTGGTCATCCGCCATCAGGGCTGCCAGATCGGCCAGAACACGCAGGCCGGATTCATCCAGCAGCTTCTGCGCCTTTTCGTCGATCGGCAACGGGCGGGGCCGCACATAAAAGGCGGCGAGATCGGCCAGTTCCACCAGCGTCTTGGCGCGCGCCTTCATGCTGTCCATGCCCTTCAGGAGCAGGGCGCGGGCGTCATCATCCAGCGGGGCACCGGTCAGGGTTTCCAGCCGCGGGGCGATCAGGTCCACCAGACGCTGGTCATCGGCCTCACGCATGTAAATGCCGTTGAGGTTGTTCAACTTGGCCATGTCAAAGCGCGACGCCGAGCGACCGATGCCACCCAGTTCGAACCATTCGATGGCCTGCAGGGTGGAAATCACTTCCTCGTCGCCATGACCCCAGCCCAGACGCAGCAGATAGTTGCGAATGGCTTCGGGCAGATACCCCATGTCGCGATAGGCTTCGGCCCCCAGCGCGCCATGGCGCTTGGACAGCTTGGCACCATCCGGGCCGTGGATCAGCGGGATGTGGGCGAATTCGGGAACATCCCAGCCCAGCGCGCGATACAGCTGCACCTGACGGAAGGTGTTGGTCAGGTGGTCGTCGCCACGGATGACGTGGGAAATGTTCATGTCGTGGTCGTCAACCACCACCGACAGCATGTAGGTCGGGGTGCCATCGGCGCGCAGCAGGATCATGTCGTCAAGCTGGCTGTTGGCGATGGTCACTTCGCCCTGCACATGGTCGCGCACGACGGTGCTGCCGTCCTGCGGGGCCTTCAGGCGCACCACCGGCGGGATGCCGGCGGGGGCGTCGGACGGGTCGCGGTCGCGCCAGCGACCGTCATAGCGCATCGGCAGGCCCTTGGCCTTTTGCTCTTCGCGCATGGCGGTCAGTTCGTCGGGGGTGGTGTAGCAGTAATAGGCCTTGCCCTGTTCGATCAGGGTCTGGACAACCTCGGCGTGGTGGGCGGCGCGCGAGAACTGGAACACCGGTTCATCGTCCCAGTCCAGCCCCAGCCACTTCAGGCCGTCAAAAATAGCCTCGACGGCTTCCTGGCTCGAACGGGCACGGTCGGTGTCCTCGATGCGCAGCAGAAAGCGACCGCCGTGATGGCGGGCAAAAAGCCAGTTGAAGAGAGCGGTGCGGGCACCGCCGATGTGGAGGAACCCCGTCGGGGAGGGGGCAAAGCGGGTTACAACTGTCATTTGGCCTGTCTAAAGCCTATCCTTTCGGGTTGCACGCATCCTGCCTTCGTCTTGAGCGATTGGCAAGGCGTGACCTCTGTAGCATATTCCTTGCGCGCTTGCAGCATGGGGTTTTCGCTTTTGCATGAAGGCTTGGTCATAAAGCTGCCTTTTTGGCGGGTTGTTTTTCTAAAGGCCCTGATTCTGCCGCAAATTCTGGCAAAAAACTGGGGTGCAGATCAAGCGCGTTTCGCACTGTGGCTAGCGCCTTGTTGGGGGACGGGCGTGGCGGGATATTTTTTTCTGCCCATCGAGCCACCCGCATGGGTGGGCGGGGTGTTGGCGGGGGGGCTTGCCCTGATCTGTGGGTGGGCCTGGCATGAAAAGACGCGCTGGCTGTGGTTGTGGTTGCCGCTGTTGATGGTGGCGGGGGGCCTTGTGTCGGGGCAGGTCAGAACGGCTCTGGTGGCAGCCCCGGTTCTTGCCAAGCCATTGCCATCATTGGAGATATATGGGGTTGTTGCCGGAATGGAGCAGTACCGGGGCCAGTGGCGGATGACGCTGGAATCCGTTCGCATTCCACGGCTTGCTCCCGAACGGACTCCGATTCGCATACGTTTGACTGTCCGCACGCTGGCTGATGCCCGCGTTGGCAGTCCGGTTCGTATTCTGGCCCGCCTGTCTCCGCCATCGCAGCCGACGGTGCCGGGGGGATTCGATTTTGCCCGGCAGGCATGGTTCGCCCGCCTCGGCGCGGTCGGGTTTGCTTTGGGGGCTCCGGTGGTTCTGCCCGCCGCCGCGCCGCCGGGGTGGGCAGAGCAGGCGGCATGGCAGATCGAACGCTGGCGTCTGGCCATTGACCAGCGGCTGCGCGACGGGGTGGGCGGTGCCGAAGGCGCAATGGCTTCGGCTCTGACCACCGGGTTGCGCAACAGTATTCCGCTCGACCTTGTGCAGGCATACCAGATGTCTGGACTCAGTCATTTGATCTCGATTTCCGGCCTGCACATGAGTCTGGTTGCCGGAGTGATCTTTCTGGTTCTCCGTGCCGCCATTGCGTTGGTGCCATGGGTTGCCTTGCGATGGGACAGCAAGAAAATTGCCGCCATCGGCTCGGTGATGGGGATGGCGTTCTACCTGCTGCTGTCCGGGGGTGAAATTCCGGCATTGCGATCGTTCCTGATGGGCGGCTGTGTGATGCTGGCGATATTGATTGACCGTTCTGCTTTGTCTTTGCGGGTGCTGTCGGTGGCGGCGGTGCTGGTGCTGCTGCTTCAGCCGGATGCCCTGATCGGGCCGAGTTTTCAAATGTCGTTTGCCGCCGTCCTTGGGCTGATTGCCGCCTATGAACTCTTTTCTCCGTGGGCGGGCGAATGGCGGAGGGGAAAGCAGGCGCAGAGCCCGCGATGGTGGTCGCTGTGGGGGCGGACGGTGTGCCTGTATGTCGGCAGCATGGTGTTGTCGTCGGTGGTGGCAACGATCATGACCGCCCCCTATGCGGCCTATCATTTTCACCGCTTTAACGCCTATGGCGTGGTGGCCAACCTGCTGGCCATCCCGCTGGCGTCGTTTCTGGTGATGCCGGGGTTGGTGGCGGGATTGCTGCTGATGCCGCTGGGGCTGGATGGACTGGTCTGGCCGGTGGTGAAGGTCGGTCTAGCGGCGATTGCGCTGGTGGCGGAAACGGTGTCCTCCTGGCCCGGTGCGGCGCTGGAGGTGCCGCGCATGTCGATGGTCGATCTGGGGCTGATCTCGTTTGGCGGGCTGTGGCTGTGCCTGTGGCAGGGGCGCTGGCGCTGGTGGGGCATGCCGCTGATTCTGATCGGTGGCCTGATGCCCTGGACCCGCTCGCCGCCGGTGCTGGTCCTCGGGCCGGACATGATGACTGTTGCCGTGCACGATGATCAGGGGCTGCGCTTCGTCGGGCCGTCGCCAGACCGGTTCTATCGTCGCACCTGGGAAGCGGTGTGGGGAGAGGGCGAACAGCGGTCGAGAGAACAGATACCCCTGTCCGGTGGAGGGATCGCGCGCTGTGATGGCTTTGGTTGTCGTCTGGAGCGCAATGGCCGGGCGGTTGCCGTGCCACTGTCGGCGCGGGCGGTGGCCGAGGACTGCCTCTATCGGCAAAAAATGCTCAATCCGACCGGCTATTATCGCCCGGAGTGTACTGCGCAGGTGCTGTTGAGCCGTGCCCGTCTGCGGGAAAACCGCGTGACGCTGGTGTTCATGGCCGACAATGGTTTTCTGAGCTTTGAAACGCTGCGCGACTGGCAGGGGCAACGGCCATGGTCGCCCAGCCCGCGCGCTTTTTCCCGCACAGCGGAATACGACGATTGACGCCCCGAAAAGCCACGGCATACACTCAGGGCGTAAAAATATAAGCTTTGCAATATGCAAAGAGGGAGGTTTCGTGAACAAGAATGACCTGATCAGCGCCATCGCCGAGCGCAGTGAGCTGTCCCGTGCCGATGCCGCCAAGGTGGTGGAAGGCGTGCTGACGGCGATTACCCAATCCTTGCAAAAGGGCGAAGATGTCCGTCTGGTCGGCTTTGGCACCTTTGCCCTCGCCACCCGTGCGGCCTCGGTCGGGCGTAATCCGCGCACCGGCGAGGAAATCCAGATTCCGCAGTCCAAACAGCCGAAATTCAAGGTCGGTAAAGCTCTGAAAGACGCTTTGCAGGCCTGATGCGGTGCGCTCGGGGTGGCTGTCGGGCTGCCCCGAGTGGTACTCTCCTTCCGTGCCGAAAAGGGCTTGCTGAACAGCCGGAAGACTGCTAAAACCCCGCCGTCCACAGTGACCGGGCGGTTAGCTCAGTTGGTAGAGCATCTCGTTTACACCGAGAGGGTCGGCGGTTCGAGCCCGTCACCGCCCACCATTTGATTTCATTGAAAATTTTACGGTTTTACGGCTGCTGATGCGCAATCATTTGTGCGCACGGTGTAGGCAAAAATGATTTTTTGTCGCTGTCATTGCAGCCTTTTACCCTAACGGTGTGAGCTTTCACTGTGAAGCCGCAGTAGAGCATTGTGCGAAAAGTGGGAACCGGTTTTTGCAAAAACAATGCGGCAAAACAAAAGGTTAGAGCAGCGTGCCTGCGTCCGATTTAACGCACGCTGCTCTAGAAGACCGTTGGGTAACAAGAGCAGGCTGCCGCCTGAACTGCTTGGGGGATAATTCCCCCAAACCCCCATTTTTCTTTTATTATCAAAGTTATGGGGTCTGGGGCCTTTCGGCCCCAGCGAGGTGTGGAGCAGCGCTCCATGATCCTGTTTTATTAGGCCTATTCACTCGCCTCAATCCACCTGCCCATTCCGCTCGCGGACGATGGTTGACAGCGGCACCAGCACCAACCCCTTTTGCCCCAAGGACGGCAGCCAGCTTGCCAGTGCGGCGATGGTCTGGTCGCGGGGGTGGCCGATGGCGATGGCATAGCCCTGCTTGTGGGCGATTTTTTCCAGTTGTGCCAACTGGGTCATCACCGAGCTGACGCTTTCGTCATTGTCGAGGAACACATGGCGCCCGACATGGGGGACACCGGCTTGGGCGGCCATCGCTTCGCCGACGCTTTTGGGCGAGGTGCGTGAGTCGAGCCAAAAGACGCCACGGGCCTTCAGGGCCTGCATGACTTCCCGCATGCCCGGAGCATTCTCGGTGAATTTGCTGCCCATGTGGTTGTTGATCCCGACATAACCATCAAAGTGTGATAGTCCCAGATCAAGGCGGCGCTTGATTTCGGCATCGTCAAGGCCAACCCGCAGGGCATCCGGGCCGGGGTCAACGTTCTTTGCCTGCGGCTCCATCGGGAAATGGACCATCAACTCGTGGCCTTGCTGGCGGGCGTGGCGGGTCTGTTCAGGCAGATTGTGCCCATAGGTCAGGTAAGAGGTAGTCAGTGGGCCGGGCAGGGCCACAATCCGGGCGCTGCGTTTGACGTCAACGCCCATGTCGTCAATGACGATGGCGATCTGGGCTTTATTGCCGGTGGCCGGGGGTGGGGTGGCATTTTTAAGCCATGCGGGCGAGGGCATACCGCCTGCCAATTGCTCGGGGGGCTGTTTTGCGGCGGGCTTGGGCGTCGGGGTAGGCTTTGCTGCCGGTGTTTGCGGCAGTGCCGGAGAAGGGGCAGGCTCTTGAATGCTCAGGGTGTCGGTGATCCGAACGCCGGGAGTGTTGGGCTCTTCGTACAGATGCCCATTGTACCCCATCGCAGACGATGGAGTGCTGGTGTCGTCCTGGGGGGCTGCTGCCGGGGGCAACGGCTGGGCTGGGGCTGCCAATGGCTCTGTAACGGGCGCTGGTGTAACAGGCACGGATGGCGGCGGCGGTGCGGCAGACGCCACTTCGGCCCCGATCACCCGCTGACCATCGTTGGACAGGGCGCTGGACAGGTGGATCGGCGGTGGCAGGCTTGTGGCGGCACTTTTGGGCGAGGGATTGCTCCACAAGGCCCAGCCGCCGAGGGCCATGCTGGTGGTAATGCACAAGGCGAGCACGAAGACCGTCGCCGGGTGCCGCAACAATCGGCGCCACAGGGGATGGGCGGTCAGGCGTGAAGAGGTCGCTCGGGTGTCAGGGGAGCGAGAGTGTTTCCGGCTAGCCACAATGCTTCCTTACAGCCACGGCAACGCAGGGTGCTCGATACGACGGGATGGTCATTTTTCATCATCTATCGTATCAGGCAAAGCGATAGCCGAGCTTTCAGCCCATTTCAACAGAAAAGGCGGAAAACAATTCGACAGCGTTCCGTGCCTGCTCAAAGATGAGGAGAGCGCTGCGGGATGAAAGCGCAAGGGGGCTGCGAAATAACCACATAAATTCTGTTGCTGTGGTCTTTATGTCAAATGTGTAATCAAGACTTCTCTTTTTCCAGACCGGCCGGGGCCGCGCAGGATGGTCGACAATAAAGAGCGGGATAATACCAACACTGGGGTCCGGGGCCTCACGACCCCAGCGAGGTATGGAGCAGTGCTCCACACCCTTGCCCCGGACAATCAGGAAACGTACTGGCGGATCAGGCCGACCAACTGGCCCTGCACGGCGACGCGATCCGGGCCGAACAGGCGGGTTTCATAGGCGCGGTTGGCCGGTTCCAGCGCGACAGTATTGCCCTTGCGGCGAATGCGCTTGAGGGTGGCTTCCTGACCATCGACCAGCGCGACAACAATGGTACCGTTTTCGGCGGTCTGGCATTCGCGGATGACCACCGTATCGCCATCGAGAATACCGGCTTCGATCATGGAATCCCCTTCGATGGTCAGGCAGTAATGCTTGCCCTTGCCGACCATCGCCGCCGGAATGTCAACTGTGGCGGAGCCGTCGCGCAGGGCTTCGATCGGGGTCCCGGCGGCAATGCGCCCGAACAGGGGCAGCGACAGGGTTTCATCGGGGATGGCGCGCGGGGCCGATCCGAACTGTCCGCGCACCACCGTCCGGGCGTCGGGGGCAGGGGGATGGATCGGCAGCGGCTCGGCATTCAGGACCAGCGGCGGTGGAACGCGGACGCTGTTGTCTTCGACGGTGTTTTCCGGCAGGCGCAGGATTTCAATCGCGCGGGCGCGATGGGCGAGGCGGCGGATAAAACCGCGTTCCTCAAGCGCTGTGACCAGACGATGGATGCCGGATTTCGATTTCAGGTCGAGGGCATCCTTCATTTCATCAAACGACGGAGAAATCCCGGTTTCCCGCAAGCGTTGATCGATGAAGACGACAAGCTGGTGCTGTTTTCTGGTCAACATGATCCGCTTCTCCAAGGTTCTGTTCTGTCGCATGACGCACTGGCCTGCTACGCTGGTTTTACACAGCATGGCAGGAACAAAGACCAAACGCCTTGATAATGTTCTAGGTTAGTTCCGGGAAAGCGTCAACCGTCAGGATGCGGCGTAGTTCTTTTTCCGTACCTTCTGCTCTAACCCCGCTGATAGGTGCCGGACTTGCCGCCCGACTTGTGTTCCAGCCGGATGTGCTCGATCACCATCCCCTTGTCGACCGCCTTGCACATGTCATAGACGGTCAGGGCCGCGACCGAAACGGCGGTCAGGGCCTCCATTTCGACCCCGGTGCGGCCCTTCAGCTTGCAGGTGGCGGTGATCTCGACGGCGTTGTCTTCGGGCAGCAAGCGCAGGTCAACGGTCACTTTGGTCAGGGCCAGCGGGTGGCACAGCGGGATCAGGTCGGGGGTCTTTTTGGCTCCCATGATCCCGGCCAGTTGCGCCACCGACAACACATCGCCCTTGCTGGCTTGCCCGCTGGCGATCAGGGCCAGCGTTGCCGGTTCCATCCGCACCAGCCCCTTGGCGACGGCAACGCGCTCGGTGATGTCCTTGTCCGAGACATCGACCATCCGCGCATTGCCGTGGTCGTCAAAATGGGTCAGGTCGCCCATGGTTACGCTGCCGCCGGGGGCTGCAACAGGGCGGCAGTGGCCTGCGCCACGTCATCCTGTTTCATCAGCGATTCCCCGATCAGGAAGCGCAACGCCCCCGCCTTGGCCATGCGGAACAGGTCTGTCGGGGTTCTCAGGCCGCTTTCGGCGACCAAAGTCCGGTTGGGCGGCAGCATCTTTGCCAGTTGTTCGGTGGTGGACAGATCGGTGACCAGCGTTTTCAGGTTGCGGTTGTTGACCCCGATCAGGCGGCTGTTCATCACGCTGAGGGCGCGTTCCATTTCCTCGGCGTCGTGGACTTCGACCAGCACATCCATGTCGAGCGAAAAGGCCAGATCTTCCAGTTCGCTCGCCAGATCGTCATCGAGGGCGGCCATGATCACCAGAATGCAGTCGGCCCCCATGGCGCGGGCTTCATAGACCTGATAAGGGTCGATCATGAAATCCTTGCGCAGCACCGGCAGCGAACAGGCGGCGCGCGCCTGTCGCAGATAGTCGTCATCGCCCTGGAAATACTTGATGTCGGTCAGGATCGACAGGCACGAGGCACCGCCGGCCTGATAGGCTTGCGCCAGCGCTGCCGGATTGAAGTCCGGGCGGATCAGCCCCGCCGATGGCGAGGCTTTCTTGATTTCGCAGATCAGGCCATAGCGCTGCTGGGCCACATGGCGGGACAGGGCGTTCACAAAGCCGCGCGGGCGACCGTCACCGCTGGCCATCGCTTTGGCGGCGCGCTCGACCTCGGCCAGCGGGCGCTGGTCCTTGCAGGCGGCAACGTGCAGGGCGGTGTCGGCGCAGATTTGGGCGAGAATGTCAGCCATGGGTTCAGACCTCCTGAGCGGATCGTTGCGTGACAGCGATCAGGCGTTGCAGGGTGTCCCACGCCCGGCCATCGTCGATGGCAGCGGCAGCCATCGCCACCCCGTCGCGCAGAGTGGCAACCTTGTCGGCCACCATCAGCGAGGCGCTGGTGTTGAACAGGACGATGTCACGATAGGGGCCGTGCGCCCCTTTCAGCAGGGCGGTCAGGGCGGCGGCATTGTGGGCGGCATCGCCCCCCTTCAGGTCGTCGGCGCTGGCCAGCGGCAGTCCGACATCCTCGGGGGTGATGGTGTAGGTGCTCACCGTGCCGTTATGGTATTCGCCGACATGGGTCGGGCCGGTGGTGGTGATTTCGTCCAGCCCGTCCGAACCATGCACCACCATCGCCCGCTTTGAGCCCAGCTTGCCGAGCACGATGGCAATCGGCTCCACCCATTGCCGGGAATAGACGCCCAGCAACTGGCGGGTGGCCCCCGCCGGGTTGGCCAGCGGGCCGAGCAGGTTGAAAATGGTGCGGGTGCCCAGTTCCATGCGCACCGGGCCGACGTGGCGCATGGCCGAGTGATGGCGGGGAGCCATCAGGAAGCCGATACCGACATCGCGGATGGCGTCTTCGACGTGGGCCATTTCGGCTTCGAGGTTGACCCCCAGCGCGGCCAGCACGTCGGCGGAACCGGACTTCGACGACATCGCCTTGTTGCCGTGCTTGGCCACCACCACCCCACAGGCGGCGGTCACCAGCGCGGCAGCGGTGGAGATGTTGTAGGTCCCCGAGGCATCGCCGCCGGTGCCACAGGTATCAATGGCCCCCTCGGGGGCACAGACCTGGGTCGCCTTGGCGCGCATGATGCGGGCGGCGGCGGTGATTTCCTCGATGGTTTCGCCGCGCATGCGCAGGGCCATCAGGAAGGCCCCCATTTGCGCTGCCGAGGCTTCGCCGGACATGATGATGTTGAACGCCAGCTCGGCGTCAGCTTCGGAGAGGGTCTCCCCCAGGGCGAGGCGGGGCAGGAATTGTTTCAGGCCGGACATCTCAGGCAGCATCCTTCGTGCGGGTCAACGGCTGGCCGCCCTGGGCCAGGGTCAGGAAATTCTTCAGCATGGCGTGGCCGTGCTCGCTGGCGATGCTTTCGGGGTGGAACTGCACGCCGTAAATCGGGAACTCTTTATGCTCCATCGCCATGATCAGGCCGTCGTCCGTTTCCGAGGTGATGCTCAGGCAATCGGGCAGGCTGGAGCGTTCGACGATCAGCGAGTGATAGCGGGTGGCCTGGAACGGGGACGGGATACCGGCGAAAATGCCGTGCCCGTTGTGGGTCAGGGTGCTGACCTTGCCATGCAGAGGTTCCGGGGCACGGATGACCTTGCCGCCAAAGGCCTGACCAATCGACTGGTGCCCCAGACAAACGCCAAACAGCGGGATATGCCCGGCGGCGCGGGTGATCAGCGGCAGGCAGATGCCCGCACGGTCCGGGTCACACGGACCGGGAGACAGAATGATCCCCTGCGGTGCCATGTCGATCACCTGTTCGACGGTCAGGGCATCGTTGCGGTACACGGTGACGTCGGCCCCCAGCTCGCCCAGATAATGCCAGAGGTTATAGGTAAAGCTGTCGTAGTTATCGATCAGAAGAAACATTCCGTCACCTAACGCATTGTAATGGCTGACTCATCTATCGTGTCGTTACCGTTTGGACCCGGTAGGTCATCCGATTGAGCCGCCGCTGTCGTTGTGCCGCACGGGCCTGGATGGGCGGCAGATTACCGCGCAGGCGGTGACTTGTCACCACTCGCGATGCCGTTGATCCGTGCAGCCCTTTTGGACTGCACGCGTATTGTCCATCTGTCGCCATGGCGATGGTGGGAGATGTGACCGGGGGGCAGCTATGACCTATGTCGCCGGACAAAGTGTTACCCATGTTTCCGGTTGCACAGGCCTCAAGGCCCTGGCGGGGTATGGAGCAGCGCTCCATGATCCTGTTTTTGTTTGTTGCAGGCTGAAAATACAAAACCCGCCATCGTTGTGGCGGGTTTTGCATGAATGGCGTCGCGTTGGGCGGCGCTCTTTCCTTTGGCGGTGTTTCCCGCGCTAAAGGGCTGTTTGTTTCAGCCCGCCGCGATCCGGTGTCCCCTCGTCGCGTTGCCGCGTTGACCGCGGCATCCTCCCTAAACTCAGGCGTCGTTCCATGTGTGTGTCATTGGACCGGCCCTCTTTTTGAACAACGCAAAGATATGCGTCTAAAGTATCGTTGTCACGCAAAAAAGGCATGGCTAGGGCGATTCCCGCGAAAATCCTGATTTTAGGGGTGTTTGCGGATAAATCATCCTGCATATCGGCATTGTTCCAAGCACGTTCGATGGACGAAAGGCTTTCTTAAGGCTGCTGTCGTATAACGGAATTCACTTTTGACAGGCCTTTGGTTGGGCCAATCCGCACGAAAGGGGATGCACCCATGAAGCGTATCAGTGTTGCCTCGGTGTCGGGGGTGTTGCTGGGGATGCTGCTGGTTAGCACCGCCCACGCGCAGGGGAGCGGTGTGCGGGTGGCGACCGACCGCGAGACCTGTTTGCAGGCGGCGGGTGCATCGGTGCCGTCGGCCACCTATACGCCGGGAGTTGATGCCTATGGCAACGCGGTGGCCCCTGCCGAGGGCGACGGAGGTGGGGTTGATTCCCAGTGGCTGGCGGAATCGGTGACCATCGTGCTGTCGGTGGACATGGCCAAACGCTATGGCATTGGCAACAACGGTGCTTCCTTTGGGGCAGAAGCTCCGCTGGGGCAGGTGACCCTGCGCAACGGGCAGGTGTATGTTAACGGACGTCCGCTGCAAGCCAATGATCAGGCGGCATTCCTTGATGCCTGCAACCGTTTGCCCATGCGTCGCAAATAGTCGCAGATAAAAGACAACGGGGCAAAGGCCGCTACAGCCTTTGCCCCGTTGTCTGTTTGGCCCGGCTTATCCGCGTTCGTACAGGCCGCCGTTGGTGACCAGAAAATCCACCCGGCCATCGGTCAGGGCGCGGATGGCTTCGGCGGGGGCGTTGACGATCGGCTCTTCGTGAACGTTGAAGCTGGTGTTGACCAGCACCGGCAGGCCGCTTTCGGCTTCGAAGGCGGTCAGGATGGCGTGGTACAGCGGGTTGTCCTGATGGCGGATCAACTGCGGCCGGGCCGAGTGGTCAACGTGGACCACGGCGGCAATCTTTTCGCGCCACTGTTCCTTGACCCCGGTGGTGATGGTCATGAAGCGGCAGGCATAGGCGTTGACCGGGGTGACGTCAAAGACCTCGGTGGCCTTTTCTTCCAGCACCACCGGGGCAAACGGCATGAACTCGGTGCGCGACAGGCGGCGGTTCAGTTCGTCGTGGGTGTCGCGGCGGGACGGATTGGCCAGAATGGTGCGAGCCCCCAGCGCGCGCGGGCCGAACTCCATCCGGCCAGTGTAGATGGCTCCGATACCGCCCTGTGCCAGCCGGACGGCAGCGGCCTGTGCCGGAGTGTCGGAGACCTTGACCACACCGGCGGTCTGCGCCAGCACCGCGTCGGCCTGTTCGGAATAGTCGCGGCCCCAATAGACGTTATCCAGTCGATAGCGGTTGTCCAGCCAGAGGGCGAGGCCATCCCGGGCGAGCAGGAAATCAAGACCCGCGCCCAGCGACAGGCCTTCGTCGCCCATCGGCGGCACCACGAACACTTCTTCGACCCCGGCCTGTTCGGCCAGCAGGCGGTTCAGCTTGACGTTGGCGAACACGCCCCCTGCCAGCCCCAGACGCTTGTGCGGATGGCGGACGAGGATTGCGCGCACGGCCCGCAGGATGAAGTCTTCCAGCAGGTCCTGCACCGAGCAGGCAATGTCTTCTTTTGAACCGCCGTCGCAAATGGCGGTGATGCCTGCGCGCATGGCGTCCAGAGACGGCCAGTCGCAGGTGATTTCCCCGCTGTCGTGAACGGTGAAGTGCGCTGCCATGGCGTCCTTGAACACCGGCTTGCCGTGCGCGGCCAGTCCGGTGACCTTGCCTTCATGGCGCATCATGCGGAACCCCAGCAGCTCGGTCACCACGCCATAGGCCAGCCCGAGACTGTCGTTGTAGGGCGGCTTGAACAGCAGGTCGTCGCCGCCGAACAGGTCCTTGATCACTCCGTTGCGAAAGCTGCGGGCGGAATAGAACGCATTGTCGCCACCACCATCGGCGGTATAGATCAGGGCTTCGGTCCAGTCGGTGAAAAACAGCGCGGGCAGGGCGTGGCAGCGGTGATGGTTGGTGTAATGCACCGTGACGTCAGCCCGCAGCCCGGCATCGCGCAAAAAGGCGGCGTTGTCGAACACGGCGCTTTCATCGGCAATACCGGCTTCTTGCAGGGCCTGTTCCATCATGCGGAACGGTCGCCTGGCCTGACGGCCGGGCAGCACCGTGTCCAGCAGGCGGCGAGAGGCGCTCTGGTTTTTGCGATAATACTGCCGCGGCATCGCCGCCCGGCTGAGGGCGACGGCATCGACCTGCCGGCGGGTCAGTCCGGCCATGTCCAGCAATTCGTCTGCGCAGGCCCACGCCCAGCCATCGGGGGAAACCCCATCGCCCTTTTTGCGGCTCAGGCGTTCCAGCTGAACGGCACCAAGGACACGGTACTCATCGAACAGGACGGCGGATGCGTCATGGCGACCGGGGTGGAGGGCTAGGACGATCATGGAGCCTCGGCGAGTATGAAATGGTTGCGATGGGGCGTAACAAAAAAGCGCAGCCCTCGGACAGAGCTGCGCCCTTTGCATAGCGGCTTGTGGCTCTGGCGTCCAGAGCCTGATGCTGGAATGGTGGTTATCCATTAATCTTTTGCGCCAGTTTGAATTTGCTACTATTGGGATATGTTGTTGCCTGCTACTTTTGCACCCATACATGGATAATATGGTACCATGTCCCGCTCTGGGGTATTTTTTGTATTGTGATACAAGTTATGTAAAAGGTGTGCCATGACGTTAGATGATTGCCTAGATCAGTTAAGAAGGGAATATCCTGAGTTTTCTCGCCTGTATCGAGATCTGGAAGATCAGAAAAAAATTGGTAGTGCCTTGCGCATTGCAGTCTGTGGCTTGATGAATGCAGGGAAAAGCTCATTGCTGAATGCGTTGACCAGAAATTTGGAGAACGAGTTTTTTGCTACCAAGGCAGTTCGTGCCACAACTGTTGTGCAGACCCTCACTCACCAGGGTATTACTTATGTGGATACGCCCGGTATTGATGTCTCGTCTGAAGACGATGAGCAAGCCTTTAGAGGCTTGGCCAATGCAGACACCATCTTGTTCGTACATAACCTGAAAATGGGGGTTCTGGAAAAGGCCGAGGTTGATTTTCTTAATGAATTGAAGAGCCGACGGCCGGATATTGAAAAGTGCATGCTGGTGGTTCTCACTTATGCCGAAAGTGCTACAGAGCAACTACGGGAGCGTGTAGATTCCATTGCGGCTATTTTAGCGCCTTTGTTCATGACTCCGCGAGTCATGATCCCGACATCTTTTACGCGTTATAGTAAGGGGATTCGTGAGGGAAAATCTGCCCTGATAAATGCAAGCGGCATCAATGATCTTCATGCTCATCTGGGAAAGTTCGTTGTGCGCGATGCTGTTGCATCCGTTTCTCCCCGTCAATTGCGGGAAATGAGGATGAGGGCGGAGATTACGACAATTCTGGATGCCGCTATCCGGGAAGTTAAATGCAAACTGATGGCTCTGGAGGCTGAAAAACAGAGAGATTCAAAGTCTTTGGTTGATGGGGTTGTGCGTTTGGTCAGTGTTTTGCGTGAACGGATTTCCCGTTGTGAATCTGTCTGAACGATATGAGGGCGATGCAAGATGTTGTGGTTTTTAATTCCTGCTGTCGTCGGTGTGGTGGCAGCGGTCGTTGCAGGTTCGGGCGATGACGAACAGAAGAAGCTGGAGCTGGAAGCGAGGGACGCTCAACGTAAGAAGGATGCCGAAACGAAGGCTTTCCTCATGGAGCAGGCTAGGCAAGCTGAAAAAAACAAGCGACAGCTTCAGCTCGAGCTCGATGCTACTGAACAGTTCAGGGAATTACTCCGCACGCATGCGGCCATCATTGACCGTAGGGGGGCTCCAGTTGAAAGAATAAGCTTTGAGCGTCTGAAGTCATTTGCTGATAAAAGTACTCCTGCGCATTCTGATGCGATGGTTAAATATTTAGAGAATATGCTGCCAGATGTGGTTTTGAGTGATGAGTGGCAGAGCAGGGAGAGTGAAATTGAGGATATAAAAAATAGAATAAAATTCATTAATGAAATTAAATGTAAACTGTTGAGTCGGGAATTATGATGCGTATTCCAGCTAGTCGAGATGAGCTTTTAGACGTGTTTAAAGGTGTTGCAAGTGATTTTGCAAATGATAGGAAAGGTATTGAACGCCGGGAAGCGGAATTAAAGGAGATGCTGGGGCGGCTTGAGGCGGCTAGGCGGAAGTCTCCTTGGAGCAAAAAAGAAGATATGCCTGATCCGGCTTTAGATGATTTTTTCCGTCGATGCAGGCAGGGCCTTGATGATTTACTGAAAGGATGGATTGCCAGCATCGAAAATCATGACCGCAACACGTCTTTGCGGAAGGATTTTGATGATTCCCTTCTTATCTATGTCTACGGCAAGGTGAAGGCGGGGAAATCATCGCTGGGAAATTACCTGGCGTATGGGCATTCCCGGCCCGAGGCCAGTGTTATTGATAACGCGAACCCACGCCCGGAATTCTTTTTGCGTGAAAGTACTGGCGTAACAGAGAAAATAACAGCCGAGGGGATGCGGGAGCAGCGCTGCTTTGGGGTCGATGTTGTCGAGGCGACCAGCTCCATTCAAGGGTTTCGTCTGCCTGGTATGACGTGGATTGATTCTCCCGGTATTCATTCTGTAAATACAGAAAATGGCAAGCTTGCCAGCGACTATGTTGCCAGTGCTGATCTGGTCGTATTTCTCAGCAATTCCAGCAGTCCCGGTCGCAGCAGTGATCAGGATGAACTGCGGGAGTTGTTGGGGAAGCGTAAGCGATTAATGGTTCTGATCACAGGTAGCGATGAAATCGAGGATGATGAGAATGAGCTCGGTGAGATCGTTAGTGTTCGTAGGATGAAATCAGAAAAGGATCGGAGTGATCAAATTGCTTACTTTAGTGAGGAAGTCCAGAAGTTTGGCTTTCCGCAAAGTAGAATACACTCTGTTTCGGTCTGTTACGCCGAAGAAGGGGATGCTGTAGAGCGGGAGCGGCGCTGGCAGGAAAGTGGCCTTAGGGATTTTGCTACTGAAATTAGCCATATCGCTCATTCTGAAGGTCTTGTTCTCAAACGGCAAACGCCTTTGAAGAACCTTCTGATATTTTGTAATAATCTGACGGATGCAATCGGGAAATTTGAAAAAGAAATAGGTGTTGTTAATGCTGATTTGGAGGAGGGGCGAAAAAAATTAAAAATAAAAACAGATGGCCTGATGACAAGCATGAGGCGTGATCTTCCTGGTAAAATTGACTCTCTAGCTGATAAGTACGCTATGGATAATGCAGGGTTTTCTGCTGCATGTCAGAGGCTTTTTGATGACATATTTAATTCTTTGGCTGGGGATTTGTGCAAATCAATTGGTCAGAAATTCGATGAGATTAGTCATCAGCAGCGTGACTTGGGAGTATTGATACAGCCTGACATGGCCTTCTCTAAAGAGACGAGAAAGATGAAGCATGAATCTCGCGTAATGGAGATGGCTGCCGGAGGGGGTGGCGCTGCTTTGGGGACGTGGGGCGGTGCGGAAGCTGGTGCGGCCCTTGGCACTTTCTTGTTTCCTGGTATTGGTACCGCCATTGGCGGTGTCCTAGGAGGAATTCTGGGGGGCTGGTTGGGAGGGGGACTTGCTGGAAAGGCAGGTAAAGCCTTCAATTCCACCGAGGAACTCGACATTGAGGTTGGGGATAATCGTGAAGATGTCGCCCTGAGGACTCGCGAGCAGTTTCTTCAGGCGGCGGATCAGCGCCTGAGCATCCTGTATGAATGCCTTGATAAGCTTTGCTATGTCGAGATTGCAGATTGGTTGCAGAGTTTTACCTGTGGGCTGCGAGACATGAACCGCCTGACACTAAAGCATATTCATGAGATTGAGATGGAGTTGAAGCATGGTGTTGCCTGATTTTACCCGGGTTCTTCGTATTTTTGATGACGTGAGTGCTCCCTTGGGGCGCCATTTGTCCGAGTTGAAGAGAGATGAATTAGGGCGGCGGCTTAGTGAAAAGGCCGACCAGTTGCGGCCAACGATTATGGTCTATGGCATTTATAATGCAGGGAAAAGTACTCTTTTGAATGCCCTGATGGGACAGGCCGAAGCCAAAATGGCTGATCGCCCGGAAACATCGGCGGTTACGGCTTATCCCTGGGGGGCTTACACTCTTCTGGACACGCCGGGCATCGACGCACCTGCCGAGCATGAGGCGGTGGCGCAGCAGCAGCTAGCCAACAGTGAGGTGGTGCTGTTCGTCGTTGCAGCGGGTGGTGCCACCGATGAGGCCAGTACGTGGGATCAGTTGGTTGATATTGTTGCGGGCGGACGGCGGGTGATGCTGATCGTCAACAATAAGGCTGGCATCAAGATTGGCGATCATGATTACATCGGGATCACTGATAATCTCAGAAGGCACCTACAGAATTCAGCGGATAAAAAAGGCATTCAGGAGATACTGGATAAAGTACCCGTGCATTGGGTCAATGCAAAAAGCGCTCTCCGGGGAAGGCTGGAGAATAAAAAGGCGCTTGAGGCTGCCAGTGGTGTGCTGGATCTTGAGGGTGCTTTGAGCAAGTTTCTGGCGGAAAGTAACGTTGCGACTATTTTTTCCGCTTGCTGCAAAGATCTCTCTTCTGCCATCGATAGTGCCAACATTAGGCTGATGGCCATGAGTAGTGATCGACAGTTAGAGGAAATGGAAAATGCAAAGCAGCAGATCAATAACGAACGTGTCCGCTTGAATAGTCTCTTGAAGGACCATCTGGCTCGTGAATGTCAGAAGGTTAAGCGGTTTGTTGCCGGTATCATGGGAGATATGGCCCAGGGGGGGGGTACGGATAGTGGGCAGGTAGGGGCTTGTGTTGAGGCAGAAGTCATGCGAATGCATGAAGGTCTGATGGGGGCTTTTTCAAGGGAACTGGAAGAGGCGCAGCAGAGGCTTGGTGCCATCGGTGAGAGATTGAACGCCAGTCGCCTCGAGCAAGTGCATGCGAATATTTCTGGTGAATTGGGTGCTGATGGCAATGTAAATGATAGTGTATTTGGTGTTGCTGTGATGGAATCTATTCATAATCACCGAATAGGGGAGATTTTCAATCCTGAAACAACCCAAAAAATAGTCTTTAATTCTCTGGAATTCGGGAAAAAGCATCTTCCCGATCTCTTTAAGGGAATTGGCAAAAAGACGATGGAGCGCTGGGCCGGTGTCGCGGGTCGCTGGGCAGGGCCGCTGTTTCAGATTGGCTCAGCCTTGTATGGCGTGTATTCAGCGGTCAGTGCGAATAATGCTGAAAAAGAGAAACTAGAGCGTCGCACGAAAGCAATCGAGGACTGTGCGAATACGTTTATCGGTGAGCTTCATGATGGGTATCAGCAGCAGATTTACCTAATGGTAAAGCAGGTTTTTAAGCCGGCCGATGACTGGATGGCTGAACAAAGCAAAAATCTTAAGCTCGATAATCAGTTGGCAAAGAATGATTTGTGCTTGTTTGAGCAGGCGCTGATTGAATTGCGGGCATTCAATTGATGTCTGGATATGGTGTGGTGGAGGCGCCAGACTTTTCTATAATCTGTTAAAAAGAACGGGGTCGAGGGGCTCGGCCCCGTTCTTCTTTGAAACAGTACTTACTGCCAAGTGTTTCCCCTCGCTCGCTCAGCGCCGCTTCTTCCCCTTTTCCTTTTTGCGCGGAGCCGGAGCCGGTGCGGTGGCAGCGGGTGGCGTGTCGTCCCAATAGTGCAGGGCCGCACCGTACAGCTCGGCCAGATCGGCGCGGCTGACCTCGACCGGGGACAGGGTCAGCAGGCGTTGCTGTTGCCAGCAGCCCTCCACCAGCGCCGGAATGTCGCCGTGGTCATAGCCCAAGGCCGACAGGCCGTTGGGGATGCCGGTGGCGCGCATCATCTCCTCCAGCCTCTGGGCGAGGTATTCCCCGGCATCGTCAAGGGCGTCTTCGTCGAACTCGACATCGGCCCCCAATGCCTGCGCCGCCCGCAAGTGGCGCATCGGGTCGCTGGCGGCGGTGAAGCGGAATACCGCCGGGGCGTTGATCACCACCGACAGGCCGTGCGGGATCATCGCTTTTTCGTCCTGATAGCCGGGGGCATGGTGGTCATGCTTCAGTCCGGCGACCGAATAACTCATCGCGTGCGGCAGGTGGACACCGGCGTTGCCAAAGGCCAGACCGGCCAGAGTGGCGGCGAAACACAGCCAGTCGCGGGCTTCGGTGTCGGCGGGGTCGCGGACGGCGCGTTCGAGATACTGGCCGCCAAGAACGATCGCCCGCAGGGCACCGCCATCGCTCCACGGGTTGGCACCCTGATAGGGCGGGCGCAGGGCCGGGCTGTCAGGTAGCGGGCGGCTGGTGAACGGGCGGGCGGTATAACTTTCCAGCGCATGGGTCAGCACATCAAAGCCGGTGCAGGCCACCACGCCCGCCGGGGCGCTGTAGGTGGCGGTCGGGTCAACGATGGCTTTGGTCGGGCGTAGCAGCTTGGAGGATATGCCGGTTTTGACGCGGGCACCGACCAGATCAAAGATGGCGACGGCAGTCGTTTCACTGCCGGTGCCAGCCGTGGTCGGGCAGGCAAGGTGCAGCTTCAGCGGGCCGGGAATGGCTTTGCCGCCGCCGATGGGGGGATTGACGTAATCCAGAAAATCGCCGGTCGGGTGGGTGGCGTACAGGTTGGCGGCCTTGGCTGTGTCGATGACAGACCCACCTCCGATAGAAACATAGCCATCCGGATTGGCCTCTTTCGCGGCGGCGGCGGCAGTTTTGAAAGAGTCGTCAGTTGGCTCTAACTGGGTGATTTCATGGATCACCACATCACAGCCTGCCGCCTGCAGGGATGCCAGTGCGGTCTGTACCGGCGGCAGGGAGCGCAGGCGGCGGTCAGTGACCAGAAAAATCCGCCGCAATCCAAGGGCGATAGCCTCAAACCCCAGTTCCGACAAGGCTCCGTGACCGTATTTCAGGGCAACGGGGTCGATGGTGAACACGCGATCACAGACGGGGGAATCCGAAGGGGAAGACATGGAGTTCTCCTGAGAGGGGGCCGGGAAGCGGGTGAAAAAGACGGATATAAAATGACTCAGTTTGGCGCTGATAGTGTTTGATCGGGATCGCCCGTGCAGCAAATTTGGTGCACTGCAAGAGGCTGGGGGCGGTTTTACAGAAGGAGCGTCCCACCCGAAGGGATGGGGAAACGGGGGGCGAAGGGCAGCAATGATGCCACAGTCCTTTTGGGGCAACGTCACTTTTTATCCCGTTCAATACTACAATAGTATTGCTGATTGGGTAGGCAGGGTAGGGTAATCTATCGTGTATCTCCCGGTGTCTGGTAATATTATTATGGAAATATCTAGGAAAAATGTAGTCCTACCCTTTGGGGGCACTTCACAAAGGGCAATCGCGCATGCATGGTGACGCCATGTGTTCGGCACCCCTGTCGGGGGTGTCAAAAGACAATAAAGGGGAAGCCCAATGAAAATCGCCATACCAAAGGAGCGGCGAGCTGGTGAACTGCGCGTTGCCGCAGTGCCGGAAACGGTGAAAAAGCTGATCGCTCTTGGCTACGACGTGGTGGTGGAAACCGGGGCCGGTGACGGCTCGTCCATTCCTGATGCGCTGTATCAGGACATGGGGGCCACCATTGCTCCGGATGCGCAGACCGCTCTGGCCGACGCCGATATCGTGCTGAAGATCCAGCGCCCGCTGACCGCCGCCGAAGGCACCGACGAGGTTGCCCTGCTGAAAAGCGGCGCGGTGCTGATTGCCCAGCTCAATGCGCTGAGCCAGGCCGACACCGTTGCCGCCCTGACCGGCGCGCAAAAGGTGACCTCGTTCGCCATGGAGCTGATGCCGCGCATCACCCGCGCCCAGTCGATGGACATCCTCAGCTCGCAGAACAATCTGGCGGGCTATCGGGCGGTGATCGACGGTGCGGCGGAATTTGGCCGGGCTTTCCCGATGATGATGACCGCTGCCGGGACGGTTGCACCCGCCCGCGTGCTGGTCTATGGCGCCGGGGTGGCTGGTCTGCAGGCGGTGGCGACGGCCAAGCGTCTGGGGGCGGTTGTTCATGGAACCGACGTTCGTCCGGCGACCCGCGAGCAGGTGGAATCCCTCGGTGGCAAGTTCATCGTCGTTGACGAGGCGATGGAAAAGGAAGCCGAGACCTCGGGCGGTTACGCCAAGGAAATGCCGCCCGAGTATTTCGTCAAGCAAAAGCAGGTGGTCGGCGAGTTCCTGAAAAAGGCCGACATTGCCATCACCACCGCGCTGATCCCGGGCCGCAAGGCACCGACCCTGATCACCGCCGAGCAGGTGGCCGTGATGAAGCCGGGTTCGGTGATCATCGATCTTGCCGCCGAGCAGGGCGGCAACTGCGAACTGACCGAGCCGGGCAAGGTTGTCCTGAAGCACGGCGTCAAGATTGTTGGTCACCTGAACGTGGCGAGCCGTCTGGCTGCTGATTCCAGTGCCCTGTTCGCGCGCAACCTGTACAATTTTGTTCAGCACCTGACTGACAAAACGGCAAAGAGCCTGAAAATTGACTGGGAAGACGATTTGGTCAAGGGTACTTGCGTTACCCGTGATGGGGTTGTGGTCCACGCCCAGCTCGCAAAGCCCGCAGATGGCGCCGCTCCCGCTGCCGCCGGTTAAGGAGGAGATGATGGAAACTACCGTTGCTTTGGGGGCCAAGACCCTCGCGGAAAAGGCGGCGGACCTGGCGCAAAACGCCCAGCTCCTCGCTCAACAGGCTGCCGAGGCCGCTGCGGCTGCCACCGCCCATGGTGGTGCCGCTGCCGGCCCCAGCGAGTTCTGGTATCTGTTCACCGTGTTCGTGCTGGCCTGCTTCGTCGGCTTTTATGTGGTGTGGTCGGTGACGCCGGCCCTGCATTCGCCGCTGATGGGTGTGACCAACGCCATTTCTTCGGTGATCATCGTTGGTGCCCTGATTGCCGCCGGTCCGGCGGACTTTACCGGCTCCAAGGTTCTGGGGTTCTTCGCCGTCGTGCTGGCGGCGGTGAACATCTTTGGGGGCTTCATCGTCACCCAGAGGATGCTCCAGATGTTCAAGAAGAAGACGAAGTAAAGGGGCCGTCCGATGACCATGACCGATTTGACGATGTTCTCGTACATCGTCGCTGCTGTCTTCTTTGTGCTGGCACTGCGCGGCCTGTCAAACCCTGAAACCGCCCGGACCGGGAATATTCTCGGGATGGTCGGGATGGGGCTGGCGATCCTTACCACCCTGCTTTCTCCGGTGGTGCAGAGCTATGTGTTCATCATTCTCGCCATCGTGATCGGTGGCGCCATCGGCACTGTTGTCGCGCTGAAGGTGCAGATGACCGCCCTGCCGCAGCTGGTGGCCGCGTTCCACTCGCTGGTCGGTATGGCGGCGGTGCTGGTGGCTTCGGCGGCGCTGTTCGCCCCGGAAAGCTATGGCATCGGCACGCCGGGCCACATCCACGTCGGGTCGCTGATCGAAATGAGCCTGGGGACCGCCGTTGGTGCGATCACCTTCTCGGGGTCGGTGATTGCCTTTGGCAAGCTGCAGGGTCTGATTTCCGGCAAGCCGCTGATGTTCAAGGGTCAGCACATGCTGAACCTGGCGCTGGGCGTCCTGCTGGTGGTGCTGTTGGCGGTGTTTGCCGCCACTGAAAGCTACACCGCGTTCTTCCTGCTGCTGGCGCTGTCGTTTGCGCTGGGCTTCCTGCTGATCCTGCCGATCGGTGGCGCGGACATGCCGGTGGTGATCTCGATGCTCAACTCCTATTCGGGTTGGGCGGCCTGCGGGATCGGCTTTACGCTGCATAACGCCCTGCTGATCGTGGCCGGTGCGCTGGTCGGTTCGTCGGGTGCCATCCTCAGCTACATCATGTGCAAGGGGATGAACCGCTCGATTTTCAACGTGATCCTCGGTGGTTTTGGTACCGATGGTTCGGCGGCCTCTGCCGGTGGTCCGGCTGGCGACCGTGCGGTGAAGGCCGGTTCGGCTGACGATGCGGCCTTCATCATGAAGAACGCTTCGAAGGTGATCATCGTTCCGGGCTATGGTATGGCGGTGGCGCAGGCCCAGCATGCCCTGCGCGAAATGGCCGACACCCTGAAGGCCGAAGGCGTGGAAGTGAAGTACGCCATTCACCCGGTGGCCGGTCGTATGCCGGGTCACATGAACGTGCTGCTGGCCGAAGCCAACGTCCCCTATGACGAAGTCTTTGAACTGGAAGAAATCAACAACGACTTCCAGACCGCTGACGTGGTGTATGTGATCGGGGCCAACGACGTGACCAACCCGGCGGCGAAGACCGACCCGGCCAGCCCGATCTATGGCATGCCGATCCTCGATGTCGAGCGGGCCAAGACCGTGCTGTTCGTCAAGCGTTCGATGGCGTCCGGCTATGCCGGGGTGGAAAACGAGCTGTTCTTCCGCGACAACACCATGATGCTGTTTGGCGATGCCAAAAAGATGACCGAAGAAATCGTCCAGTCCCTGTAACGGTCTGTGATTCAACGGTTTGTCTGTGAAAAAGGGGAGGGTCCGGAAACGGGCCTTCCTCCTTTTTTTTTGGCTTCACCGGATATTTAGCGAATTAAAAATGTAGTTAAAAACATAAAACAGCAAAATTAAGTGTTTTATGTTTTGACAGCGCCGATGCAAATGTGTACAACGATCCTGTTCCTGATCGGGAACGCTCGGTTGGCACGGAGCATGGCGATGAACAGCGTCTTCCTCATTCACACCCCCTCTCAACGGCTGTCAGGGCCGGTGGCTGGTCTGTGCATGGCGCCTGCCCGGTCGTTCTGTCGAATGTGTGTGACTGTCTGATCTTCCATTGCATGACAGGCCCCCGCAGGGCGGGGGCGATGGTTGAACAAGGCTCTTCGCCAACAGGAACCGGCGGAGGGTGGTGCTGGAGCAAGGCTCGCACCGGACAGGAGACACCGATATGGACCAGCTTCCCATTTTCCTCACCATCAGTGGTCATCCGGCGTTGATCGTCGGCGGCACTCCGGCAGCGGCGGCAAAGGCTCGGCTGGTGCTGAAGGCTGGCGCGGTGGCGCGTCTGGTCGCTCGCCGCCCGTCCGACGAACTGCGGGCGCTGGCGGCTGACGCCGGTCTGACCATTGCCGAGCGTCCGGTGCAGGACAGCGATTTTGACGGGGTGCGACTGGTGTATGTCGCCACCCGTGACGAAGCCGAAGACGTGCGGGTGGCCGCTGCCGCCTGGACCCGCGATGTGCCGGTGAACGTGGTCGACCGCCCCGAACTGTCAACCTTTACCACCCCGGCGGTGGTTGACCGGGCGCCGATCGTGGTGGCGGTCAGCACCGGCGGTGCCGCTCCGGTGCTGGCGCGGCGGGTGCGGGCGGCGATTGATCGCTTGCTGCCGGCCCGTCTGGGTGATCTGGCCCGGCTGGTGGACAGCTTCCGCCCGTCGGTGAAGGCGATCCTGCCGGAAATCACCGCTCGTCGCCGCTTCTGGGATGCCTTCTTTGACGGCCCGGCGGCGCGCGCGGCGCTGGAAGGCGACGAGGCCACCGCCCGCAGTGAAGCCTTGAAGACCCTCAATGATTTGCCGAACCAGCAGGACGCCGCCCGCCGTGGCAGTGTGTCGGTGGTGGCCGTCGGCCCCGGTGATCCGGACCTGCTGACGCTGAAGGCCCATCGCCTGCTGCTGGAAGCCGACATCCTGATCCATGACGCCGACGTTAGCCATGACATTCTGGAACTGGCCCGCCGCGATGCCAGTCGCATCAACAGCCGGGGCCGCTCTGATCTGGTGCGGCTGTCGCGCCGATCGGCGGAACAGGGCAAGACCGTTGTCCGTCTGGTCAGCGGTGCCGTCCCGCCTGCCGCCGAAATCGAGGCCCTGCGCGATGCCGATGTGGCGCTGGTGGTGGTGCCGGGGGTTGCAGGAACGGCGACAATCGACGATACCTCTGCCCGCCCGCTGCCTGGCGCGGCTGTTCTTCCCCGTTCGACGACCCCGGCCAGCCTGCTCGAGATGGCTTTCCCGGTTCCGTTCGCGGCCCACCACTGACCCCAGCCGAGGGATATGGAATGAGTAAGACGTTTGTGACTGCCAACCGGCTGACGGATGGCCTGGTGGTGTTCCGCACCGCCGAGGGTGCGTGGAGCACCGCCTATGCCGATGCTGCGCTGTACGATGATTCGGCTGCCGAAGTTGCCGCAGCCAGCAGCGAAGCCACGGTGGTGGTCGGGGTCTATGCCGTCGAGGTCGAACAGGCCGAAGACGGCAGTTGGCAGCCGCTGACCACCCGCGAGCGGATCCGCGTTCTGGGTCCGAGCATTGCCTATCAACGGAGCGCCTGAGTATGTACCGCTACGACGAATTTGATCATGCCGTTGTCGCGGCCCGTGTTGACGAATTCAGCTCGCAGGTGGCCCGCCGCCTGTCGGGCGAGTTGACCGAAGAGCAGTTCCGTCCCCTGCGCCTGATGAACGGCGTGTACCTGCAACTGCACGCCTACATGCTGCGCGTTGCCATCCCTTACGGCCAGTTGTCGTCGCGTCAGTTGCGGATGCTGGCGCACATCGCCCGCACCTATGACAAGGGCTATGGTCACTTCACCACTCGCCAGAACATCCAGTACAACTGGCCGCAGTTGTCCGACATTCCGGCGGCACTGGCCGATCTGGCCAGTGTCGAAATGCACGCCATCCAGACCAGCGGCAACTGCATCCGCAACACCACCAGCGATCCGTTCGCCGGGGTGGCTGCCGACGAAGTGACCGACCCGCGTCCGTGGGCGGAAATCATCCGCCAGTGGTCAACCATCCACCCGGAATTCACCTATCTGCCGCGCAAGTTCAAGATTGCCATTTCGGCGGGTGAAGAAGACCGGGCAGCGGTGGCGTTCCACGATATCGGCATCCGCATCGTGCGCAATGATGCCGGTGAGATCGGCTTCAAGGTGCTGGTCGGTGGCGGCATGGGCCGTACCCCGCGTGTGGGCCGGGTGATCACCGAGTTCCTGAACCCGACCGAGCTGTTGGGCTATCTGGAATCGATCCTGCGCGTTTACAACCTGCATGGCCGTCGCGACAACAAGTACAAGGCGCGCATCAAGATTCTTGTCGATGCCCTGGGGATCGACGAGTTCCGCCGTCAGGTCGATATCGAGTGGGCGCACCTGCGCGGCTCCGAAGTCGAAGTTCCGGCCAGCGAGATCGAGCGCATCCATTCCTACTTCGTGCCGCGTGATCTGCCCGCCCGTCCGGAGGCTCCGGCGGAGTTTCTGGCCGCCCGCCAGCAGAACGCCGCCTTTGCCCGCTGGGTTGATGCCAACATCATCAATCACCGCGTGCCGGGCTATGCCGGTGTGACCATCACCCTGAAGCCCGCTGGCGGCATTCCGGGCGACGTGACCGCCGACGAGATGGACGCGATTGCCGATCTGGCCGACCGATTTGGCTTCAGTGAACTGCGGGCGACCAAGGACCAGAACCTGGTGCTACCGTCGGTGGCGCAGGAAGACCTGCTGCCGCTGTGGCAGGAACTGGTCAGCCTGTCGCTGGCCGAGGGCAACCACGGCCTGATCAACGACATGATCACCTGCCCGGGTCTGGATTATTGCGCGCTGGCCAACGCGCGCTCGATCCCGCTGGCGCAGGAAATCTCCACCCGCTTTGCCGATCTGGAACGGCAGGCCAACATTGGCCCGCTGACCCTCAATATTTCCGGCTGCATCAATGCCTGCGGCCATCACCACGTTGCCAACATCGGCATCCTTGGTGTCGACAAGCACGGCGACGAAGCCTATCAGCTGGTGATCGGCGGCGATGCCCGCGACAGCGCGGCGGTGGCCCAGATCAGCGGACCGGGATATTCGCAGGAAAAGATCGTTGATGCGGTGGAAACCACCATCAACACCTATCTCGCCCAGCGGACCGGCGCCGAGGAAACCTTTATCGAAACCTTCCGCCGCATTGGTCTGGCACCGTTCAAGGAGGCCCTGAATGCCGCTCGTTAAAAAGACTGCCGAGGGCATCGAGCTGATCCCGACCGCATGGACCCGTCTGGCCGAGGGCGACGCCCTGCCGGACAGCGGTGCAGTGTTGGTGCCGTTGTCTCTGTGGCTGGAACAGCGCGATACCCTGCGCCAGCGGGCCGAGCCGGTTGGTGTGTGGCTGGCCTCGAACACCGACACCGCGTTTGCGGCGTGGGGTGAGGCTCTGGCCGGTGACCTGCTGGGGCTGCCGGTGGTGGCGATTGACTTCCCGGTGTTCGGTGACGGTCGCGGCTATTCGATTGCGGCCCTGCTGCGCCAGCGTCATGGCTATCGCGGCGAGCTGCGGGCGATTGGCAACGTGCTGGTCGATCAGGTGTCGGCGATGGCGCGGGTGGGCTTTGATGGCTTCGAGGTGGCCGAAGGCACCCGCCTCGAACTGCTGGAACAGGCGTGGAGCCGGTTTGGCGCGGTCTATCAGACTGCGACCGATGGTCGGGAAACCATATGGCAACGGCGGGCCGCTTTTGCCGCCGCGAAAGGAACAGGTGCGTAATGGGAGCTCAGGCCGTGGTGGAACAGCCAAAAGTCGTTGAAGACATTGATGCTTTGGTCGAAGACCTGCTGCAACGCTGGTCCGATGCCTCGGCCGAGCAGATTGTTGCCGACCTGCTGACCCGCGTGATGCCCAACGGGCGGGCGGCGCTGGTGTCGTCCTTTGGCACCGAGGCCGCGATCCTGCTGCACATGGTGGCGCAGGTCGATCCCTCGACGCCGATCCTGTTCATTGATACCGGCAAGCTGTTCGGCGAAACCCTGCGGTACCGCAACAAGCTGGTCAAGCAGTTGGGCCTGACCGGGGTGCAGACCCTGACCCCGGCACCGCTGATTGCCAAGGAAGACGAAGACGGTCTGCTGTTCCAGCGTGATGCCGATCGTTGCTGCTTCCTGCGCAAGGTGGTGCCGCTGAACCGGGCGCTGACCGGCTTCGATGCCTGGATCAATGGCCGCAAGGGCCACCACGGCGGGGCACGCTCGGCGCTGCCGGTGGCGGAAACCGACGGTCAGCGCCTGAAGGTGACACCGCTGGCCCGCTGGACCTCGGAAGACGTGGCGGCCTACTTTGTCGCCCACAACCTGCCGCAGCACCCACTGGAAGAAGACGGCTATCTGTCGGTGGGCTGCTATACCTGCACCCAGCGGGCTTCGGGCGGTGACGTCCGTTCCGGTCGCTGGGCCGGGCAGGGCAAGACCGAATGCGGCATCCACACCATGGCCGCAGACGACGCCGAAAACTTTGCCGATGCCTGGGAGCCGAAGGCCTGAGGGCTTGACGGCACACGCACAGGAGCACGGGCTGCGATGGGGATTTCCTGTCGCAGCCCGTGGGCGTTTTGTCCTGTTGTGAAGACCGGAAAAAGCTGATACCTCAGGCGCTCCCCTTTCAAAGGTTAGAGCCGTGAGTCCCCCGAACCCATTTTATTGATACTCAAAAAAGAAATGGGGGTTTGGGGGCATAGACCCCCAAGCGGTTCAGGCGGCAGCCTGCTCTTGTTCCGCGACTGTCGTGTCCTGTCAGGGATCATGACTCCAGGATCATATCGTATGGAAAATTCAGTAAAAACAACGCGTTCACCCGGCCGCCGCCTGTCCGTTGCGCCTATGATGGACTGGACTGACCGCTTCGACCGGGCCTTTTTGCGCTGCATGACCCAGCATACCCTGCTGTACACCGAAATGGTGGTCACCGGGGCGATCCTGTTTGGCAAGCGGGAACGGTTCCTGGATTACGATGCGCAGGAACAGCCGTTGGCGTTGCAGTTGGGGGGATCGGTGCCGGATGAACTGGCGCGCTGTGCCCGCATTGCCGAGGACTGGGGGTATCGCGAGGTCAACCTGAACGTCGGCTGCCCGTCGGACCGGGTGTCGGCGGGGCGGTTTGGGGCCTGCCTGATGGCCGAGCCTGCGCTGGTGGCCGATTGCGTGAAGGCGATGCGCGATGCGACGTCGTTGCCGGTGACGGTCAAGCACCGGATTGGCATTGATGACCTCGACAGTTATGAACTGCTAACGCAGTTTGTTTCGCAGGTGGCTGATTCCGGCTGCGAAACGTTTGTGGTTCATGCCCGCAAGGCCTGGCTTACTGGCTTGTCGCCAAAGGAAAACCGCGAGATTCCGCCGCTGCGTCATGACGTGGTGCATCAGTTGAAACGCGACTTCCCCCATCTGGAAATCATCCTCAACGGTGGCCTGCGCAGCATCGACGCCTGTCTGGAACATTTCCCGGCAGTCGACGGTTGCATGATTGGCCGGGCGGCCTACGAGACGCCCTATGTGCTGGCGACGGCTGACCGCGATATCTTTGGCGATGATCACCCGATCCGTGACCGCTTTGAGGTGATCGAGGCCTATCGTCCTTATATTGCCGAAAAGCTGGCCGAGGGCGTGCCGCTGAGCCGGATGACCCGCCATATTCTTGAACTGTTCCACGGCCAGCCGGGCGGGCGGTTGTGGCGTCGTCACCTTAGCCAGAACGCCCACCTGCCGGGGGCCGGGCTGGCGGTGGTGGACGAAGCGCTGGACATTGCCCGCCGGGCCTTTGCCGCCCGCGAGGAGAAAATGGCCAGTGCAGAGGGGCAGGGCGGCGATCTGTCCTGATGGTGCGATGCGGAAAGGGGTTGCAAATCAGCCCCAAAGCCTTAGCCTGAGTGTGTGCTTGCCCGATGCCCGCGCCCTGCGCGCTGTTCCGGGGATGACTTTCAGGGGAGACCGTTTGATGACCGCAACCGTGATCACCATCGCCCAGCAAAAGGGCGGTGCCGGGAAAACCACTCTGGCGGCGCAGTTGGCCGTCCACTGGGCCGGGTCACAGAAAAAGGTGGCGGTCCTCGACATTGACCCGCAGGCCAGCCTGACCGCCTGGCACATGGTGCGGCGGCGGACGCTGGCTGATCAGGATGCCGGGGGTATTCACCTGTCGACGGTGGCAGGCTGGCGTCTGGGGACCGAGCTTGACCGGCTGCGGCAGGATTTCGACGTGGTGATCGTTGACAGTCCTCCCCATGCCGAAACTGATGCCAAGGCGGCCATCCGGGCGGCTGATCTGGTGCTGGTGCCAGTGCAGCCCAGCCCGATGGACCTGTGGGCGATTGGCCCGACGCTGGATGTGGCCCGCAAGGAAAAGCGCCCGTTCCTGATCGTGCTGAACCGCATGCCGCCGCGCGGAACCCTGCCCGAGCAGGTGATTGCCAAGCTGGCCGAAGACAATCTGCCGATCGCCAAGGCCAGTCTGGGGAACCGGCAGGTGTTCGCCTCGTCGATGATGGACGGGCGCGGCGTGACCGAGGTCGGCTCGCGCACCACCGCCGCCGCCGAGCTGCGGGCTTTGGCCGACGAAGCCCGTGCCTATGCGCAGTCTGTCAGCAAGAAATAACTCCGGGAGTTTCTGATGCCGTTGCCCGACACCACCCCGACCCGCGTTGAATTGCTGGCCCGTGAGCGGGTCGCCAATGGCTATTGCAAGGTTGACAAGCTGACCCTGCGGCATGAGCAGTACGCCGGAGGCATGGGGCCGGAGATCGTCCGCGAGGTGGTCGAGCGCGGTAACGCGGCGGCGGTGCTGCTGTATGATCCGGTGCGTGAGTGCTGTGTGATGATCGAACAGTTCCGCCCCGGTGCGTGGCTGGCCGATCAGGCACCGTGGATGCTGGAAATCGTCGCCGGGATCATCGAGCCGGGGGAAACCGCCGAAGCCGTCTGTCGGCGCGAGGCCGAGGAAGAAGCCGGGGTTCGCATCGGCGAGTTGCAGAAAATCATGTCCTACATGGTGACGCCGGGCGTGTGTACCGAAACCATTGACCTGTTCGTCGGGCGGGTTGATGCCAGCGAGGCCCATGGTTTGCACGGTGTGGCTGCCGAGGGCGAAGACATCCGGGTGTTCACCATGACCGTTGACGAGTTGCAATGGGCGCTGGAAACCGGCAAGGTCAACAACGTCACCACCATCATTGCCATTCAGTGGTTGCTGTTGAATCGTGACCGCCTGCATCAGCAATGGGGCTGCTGAGGCGGCTGTATTGCAACCGGATTGCAAAAAGTCCGACTGAAAGACTTGATTGCTCGCCTGTGGCACCATAATCTTACAGAAAGCTGTGGATTAAGGGTAATTTCACATGATTTCTGTGCAGAAAAACGGCGCCGTCAAGGATGGGTTCCTCGACAGTATCGGCAACACGCCGCTGATCCGGTTGCCGTGGGCGTCCGAGCAGGCGGGCTGTACCATTCTGGGCAAGGCCGAATTCCTCAATCCCGGTGGGTCGGTCAAGGACCGGGCGGCGCTGGCGCTGATCATGGATGCGCGCGAGCGTGGCGTCCTGCCGCCGGGCGGCACCATCGTCGAAGGGACCGCTGGCAACACCGGCATCGGTCTGGCGCTGGTCGGCAATGCGCTGGGCTACAAGACCATCATCGTGATGCCCGAAACGCAGAGCCAGGAAAAGAAGGACATGCTCCGCCTGTGCGGTGCAGACCTGCGGCTGGTTCCGGCGGTGCCCTACAAGGACCCGATGAACTACGCCCGCTATTCTGGCCGTCTGGCCGAAGAGCTGGGGGCCTTCTGGGCTAACCAGTTCGACAATACCGCCAACCGGCTGGGGCATTACCGCACCACCGGCCCGGAAATCTGGGACCAGTCCGCCGGGACGGTCACCGGCTTCACCTGTGCTGTCGGCACCGGTGGCACGCTGTGGGGAACGGCGGCGGCGCTGAAGGAGCGCAACCCGAACATCGTCTGTGCGCTGGCCGACCCGCACGGGTCGGCACTGTACGACTGGGTGAAAAACGGTGAACTGAAGGCCGAAGGCTCGTCGATCACCGAAGGCATCGGGCAGGGGCGGGTGACTGCCAACCTCGAAGGCCTGCCAGTTGATGATGCCTTCCGCATTGCTGACGACGAAGCGTTGAACGTTTTGTTCAACATGGTGATCCGCGACGGTCTGGTGCTGGGCGGCTCGTCGGGGGTCAACGTGGCGGCGGCCATTCGTCTGGGGCGTCAGCTTGGCCCGGATGCGGTGGTGGCAACCATCCTGTGCGATGGTGGTGCCCGTTATCAGTCGAAGCTCTACAACCCGGCGTTCCTCGCTGAAAAGGGTCTCCCGTGTCCGCCGTGGATGGCGTCCGCATAAAAGGAGATTGCCTTCCTGTCCCTGCGGGGGCATCGTCTTTCTGCCACGGCGGTAACGGCGGTGCCTTTGCGGGGCCTGTCGTTGCCATTGGCTGGACCAGCGTGCGTTAAATCGGACGCAGGCACGCTGGTCCAGGATTTTGTTCTGTCGCATTGTTCTTGCGAAAACCGGTTTCCACTTTTCGCACAATGCTCTGGCAGGTGGAAACGCAGCAACAGGAAGCGCCAATGTCTTATACCCGTCCCGACCCCCTGGTCAGCACGCAATGGCTGGCGGACCATCTGGCCGCCCCGGATGTGCGGGTGGTTGACGCCAGCTATAGTCTGGACCCCAGCCGCGACATGCGGGCCGAGTACGAAGCCTGTCATGTGCCGGGGGCGGTATTTTTCGATATTGACGACATCGCCGACCGCACCAGCCCCTACAAGCACACCGTCCCCGCCGCCGAAGTGTTTGCCGCCAAGGTGCGCAAGCTGGGGCTGGGTGATGGCAACCACGTGGTGGTTTATGACAGCAACGGCGGGGTGATGGCCGCCTGCCGGGTGTGGTGGATGTTCCGCCTGTTCGGGGCGACCAATGTGTCGGTGCTGGATGGGGGCCTGCCCAAGTGGCTGGCCGAGAACCGCCCGGTGGAAGACCTGCCGCCGCCCGCCCGTGAGCGCCATTTTACCGCCCGTATGGACACCACCCTGTTCCGCTCGGCAGAAAACCTGCTCGCCAACCTGACGGCGGAAACGCCCGAGCAGGTGGTTGATGCCCGCTCGCCGGGCCGGTTCCGGGGCGAAGAACCCGAACCACGGGCCGGTGTGCGTCAGGGGCGGATTCCGGCATCGCTGAACCTGCCGTTCAATGCCTTGATCGACCCGCTGAGCAAGACTTTCCTGCCGCCCGAGCAGTTGCGCCAGCAGTTCGATGCCGCCGGTGTTGATCTGTCAAAGCCGCTGGTGGCGTCGTGCGGCTCCGGCGTGACCGCCTGCGTGATTGCCATGGCAGGCTATCTGCTGGGCAAGGATGATATCTCGATCTTTGATGGCTCGTGGAGCGAGTGGGGCAGCCGGGCCGAGTTGCCGATTGCGGTGGGCTGAGGAAAGAGGAGGGGGACGTGGAGCGCTGCTCCACACCTCGCCGGGGCCTTGAGGCCCCGGGCCCCATTGTGTTGAAAGCCAAAAAAAGCCCGGGCACGTCAATGACGGACCCGGGCTTTTTGTCAGTACGGCAGACGGAACATCAGTCTTCGATTGCCGACTGCAGGTAGTTCGGCAGGCCGACATCCTTGATCAGGCTCTGCTGGGTTTCCAGCCAGTCGATATGCTCTTCGCATTCTTCCAGCAGTTCCTGCAGCTCGTCGCGGCTGACGTAATCCTGCGAGGTTTCACACAGGGCAATGGTGCTCACCAGCGCGGTGCGCAGGTCGGTGGCCATGCCCAGATCGGCGGCGATGATTTCCGGCACGTCTTCGCCGATATGCAGCTTGCCGAGGTCTTGCAGGTTCGGCAGGCCTTCGAGGAACAGGACGCGCTCGATGATCTCATCGGCTTCCTTCATGGCGCGGATCGACTGCTTGTAGATCGACTTGCCCAGACCGGCGAGGCCCCAATGCTTCAGCATGCGGGCGTGCAGGAAGTACTGGTTGATGGCGGTCAGTTCGATCTTGAGCACGCCGTTCAGGGCGGTGATGACGCTCTTGTCACCTTTCATGGGGACAGCTCCTAAAGAAGAAGGGGGACGGGGAGGGGCGGCTGAAACCTCAGCCGGCCGAACCCATCATCGACTGCTGGTAGTTCTGCAGGCCGATCTTTTCGATCAGGCCCAGCTGCTTTTCCAGCCAGTAGCCATGGTCGATTTCGGTGTCTTCCAGCATCTTCAAGAGAATTTCGCGGGTCTGGTAGTCCTGCTCACGTTCGCACAGGGCGATGGCGTCCTTCAGGGCGGCGACCACCGAGATTTCGACGTTCAGGTCGCTTTGCAGCATTGACGGGACATCATGGCCGACGTGGATCGCGTCGCGGGTCACCAGATCGGGCACGCCCCCCAGGAACAGGATGCGCTTGATCAGCTCCTGGCAATGTTCCAGCTCGTCCTGCTGTTCGTGCTTGATGCGCTCGTACAGCTTGTTCAGGCCCCAGTCTTCGTACATGTGGGCGTGGACGAAATACTGGTCGGCGGCGGACAGCTCGCCCGCCAGCAGCGTGTTCAGGCGGTCGATAATGATTTGTTTACCCTGCATGGCACATCTCCGGGCGCAAGTAATCTTCACTTCCGCCAAGATACGGATGTGCCGAGAAAAAATCAAGTAAAATCAATAAGTTACTATTGAGGCTTAAATGCTTTCTAAATCGATGCCGTTCGCGTCAGCCAAAAACCGTTGTTGGTGAACGTGTTACCGGTTCCTGTTCTGTTGCAACAAAGTCGCACTTTCAAATGTTGAGCGCCTGAATCGGGTATTCGGGCTTTCCGCTGCGGCATCGTCAGACGTTGCGCAGGCGCACGATGATGTCGATTCCACAGATTTCGGTGCCCGCCGGGGCGCTCGGCAGGGTTTCGGGCAGAGGAAACGGCTCGTTCATCGCCTCTAAAGTTCCAAGGGATTCATTGAAGTAGTGATGGTGCAGGTTCGGATCGGTGCAGAACCAGATACGCTCGCCAAAGCCGATTCGGCGGACCAGTCCGGCAGCGGCAAACTGGTTGAGCGTGTTATAGACGGTCGCCAGCGACAGGCGCTGGCCCTTTTCGGTCAGGTCGCGGTGGAACTGGTCGGGGCTGATGTGGGTTTGCAGGGTATCGCGCAGGGCTTCCAGCATGGCGATCCGCTGACGTGTTGGCAGGATGCGGTGACGCCGCAGGGTTTGGGGGGCTGGCTCTCGGAGCGTTGCGTCACGGACTGCCATGGTGGGGTTCCTGTGGAAAGGGGGAAGCCGACTTTGCTTAAAGTAAGAAGCATTCGCAATATAAAGCGTGCCCCTGTTTTTTCAACAGGTTTTCCGCGCCAAGCCCCAGAGACTCCCCCCCCTTGTTATCGGTACAAGGCATCCAGCAGGCCGCGATAGCGGGCGAGAATAACATGACGGCGCAATTTTAGCGTCGGGGTCAGCATGCCGTTGTCGATGGTAAAGGCCTCGTCAGCCAGCGCGATGCTGCGGATTTTCTCGATGGCCGACAGCCCGCTGTTCACCCGTCCAACGGCGGCCAGAACGGCCTGCCGCAGGGCTTCGGGGTCGCCTTGATGGCGGCGGAGGCAGTCTTCGCCGGGGACGATCAGGGCCACCATGTGCGGTCGGCCATCGCCATGGACCATCGCCTGGGCAATGTCCGGCTCCAGGGTCAAAAAGCCTTCCAGCCGTTGCGGCGAGATGTTGTCGCCACCGGAATTGACGATGATGTCCTTCTTGCGGTCGGTGATGCGCAGGTCGCCTTCGGGCGAAATTTCGCCGATGTCTCCGGTGTGCAGCCAGCCGTCAGCATCCAGAACCTGCGCCGTTGCCAGCGGGTTGTTCCAGTATCCGTTCATCACCAGTGGACCCCGGACACAGATTTCTCCATCGTCGGCAATGTTCAGCTCGACGCCGCACAAGGCCGGGCCGACCGCATCCAGCCGCACGCGCCGGGGGATATTGACGGAAATCACCGGAGCGGCCTCGGTTTGCCCATAGCCTTGCAGGATGCGCACCCCCAGCGCGGTAAAGAACGCCCCAACGTCGCTGTTCAGGGGGGCACCGCCCGAGACGAACGCTTTCAGGCGTCCGCCAAAGCGGGCCTTGACCTTCCGCCGCACCAGCAGGCTGCACAGGCCGTTCAGGGCCGTGTCGCGCCAGCGCATCGTTTCCGGCGCGCGCAGGGCCTGTTCACCCAGCCGCAGGGTACGGGTAAACCATGCCGCCTTGCTGCCGCCCTGCCGCTCGACCCCGCGCAAAATCTTTTGGCGCAGGACTTCATACAGGCGGGGGACGGCGGTCATGATGGTCGGCTGCATGTCCTGCATGTTGCTGGCCAGCGCATCCAGGCTTTCGGCATAGGCAATCTGGGCACCGATGGTGATCGGGAAAAACTGCCCGGCGGTGTGTTCATAGGCGTGGCTGAGCGGCAGGAAGGACAGGAAACGCTCCTCGCCCAGTCCCAATTGCACTACCACCTGATGGGCACCCAGACAATTGTGCAGGATGGCCTGATGCGACAGCATCACGCCTTTGGGGGCGCCGCCGGTGCCCGAGGTATAGATCAGGCAGGCGGTGTCAGTCGGGTGGGCGTGCAGGCCCGGCAGGGGGATATCTGTCGCCTGCTGCCCGGCCTGACAGACATCATCCCACATCACCAGCGACAGGCCGGGATTTTGCCGCAGGTCCGCCGGGTCCAGCAGGATGATCTGTGGTGGAACCGCCGTCTGGGTGGCGGCTTGCAGCAGGCGGGGGGCCAGCTTGCCGGTGCAGATCACCACCGATGGCGTGCAGTCGCGCAGGATGTGCAAATGGTCGGCAACGGTGTTGGTGGTGTAGGCCGGAACGGTAATCCCGCCTGCGGCCATGATCGCCAGATCGGCAATGCACCATTCCGGGCGGTTGTCCGCCACGATCACCACCCGCTCCCCCGGTTGCAGGGCGCAGGCGGTCAGCAGTCCGCGGGCGAGCTGTTCCACCTGCCCGGCCACCGTTTGCCATGACCGGGCCTGCCATGTGCCGTCGGCCTTGCTCCACAGGAACGGCTGGCTGCCAAAGCGGCGGGCCTGGGTGAAAAAGGCATCGCACAGCGTGCGGGGCTGGGTGAAGTCAAGGGCGCGGCTGGTCACGGCGGGTCTGACTTTCTGCTGTGGGAACGGGAAACGGTTGCACCGGTAATCATATGATAGGAATAACAGGCTGAAGACAGGGGGAAAAGATCCTCTTTCCCTGTTGCGTTTTGTTCGCATCGTCCCCCATATCAGGCTATCCTGACGGCGAATGGCTGTCACTTTTTCACGGAGCGTGTGGATGCTGCATATGATGGGTCTCGGGAAAACCGCTTTGCCGGATGGTGCTGATACTGCCGGGGCGGGCGGGCTGGAAAACCTGCCGGAGTGGGATCTGTCAGACCTGTATCCCGGCCCGGAGTCTGCTGAACTGAAAGCCGACATTGCTGCCGTCGAGCAGCGGGCGAAGGCGTTTGCCGCCAGCTATCGCGGCAAGGTGGCCGAGATTGACGGCGCAACCTTTGGTCAGGCAATTGCCGAGTTCGAGCAGATTTGCGACACCCTGTACAAGATCCTGTCCTATGGTCAACTGGTCCATGCCGGAGCGGTGTCCGACCCCGAGGTCGGTCGTTTTTATCAGGGCCTGAGCGAAAAGGGCACCGAGGTTTCGACCGAAACGCTGTTCTTCACGCTGGAAATCAACCGTCTGGACGATGACGTTCTGGCGGCCAAGATGGCAGCCCCGGACGCGGCGCATTATGCCTCGTGGGTGCGCGATCTCCGCCTGTACCAGAACCATCAGCTGTCCGACGAGCTGGAACAGCTGATGCACGAAAAGGAAATCACTGGCGGCAGCGCGTGGATGCGCCTGTTCGACGAGACGATGGCCGCTCTGCGCTTTCCGATCGTCGGGAAGGAAATGACCGTCACCGAGGCGATGACCTGCATGTCCGACCGCGACGGTGACAAGCGCCGCGAAGCGGCCAAGTCAGTGGGCAAGGTGCTGGGGGACAACATCCGCCTGTTCTCGCTGATCACCAACACCTTGGCCAAGGACAAGGAAATCGAGGACAAGTGGCGGCGCTACCCGAATCCGCTGTCGTCGCGCAACCTCGCCAATCAGGTCGAAGACGAGGTGGTGCAGGCGCTGGTCAGTGCGGTCAAGGACAGCTACCCCGATCTGGCGCACCGCTATTACGGCCTGAAAGCCAAGTGGTTTGGCGTCGAAAAGCTGAACTACTGGGACCGCAACGCCCCACTGCCGGACGATGCCGACCGCAAGTATGCGTGGACCGAAGCGACCGAGCTGGTGCTGGGGGCCTATGGCCGCTTCTCGCCCAAGCTGGCGACGGTGGCGCAGAACTTCTTTGACAAGCCGTGGATCGACGTTCCGGCCCGTGCGGGCAAGACCTCGGGGGCCTTTGCCCATCCGGTGGTGTCGTCGGCCCATCCGTACCTGCTGCTGAACTACATGGGCAAGGCGCGCGACGTGATGACCCTCGCCCATGAACTGGGCCATGGCTGCCACCAGATGCTGGCCGCCGGGCAGGGCACGCTGATGGCCAACACCCCGCTGACGCTGGCGGAAACCGCCTCGGTGTTCGGCGAGATGCTGACCTTCCGCGCCATGCTGAACGACGAAACCGACCCCAAGCGTCGCCGCATCCTGCTGGCGGGTAAGGTCGAGGACATGCTGAACACCGTGGTGCGCCAGATTGCCTTCCACGAGTTCGAGCGTCAGGTACATACCGAACGCCGCCAGGGCGAGCTGTCCGCCGAGCGGCTGGGCGCAATCTGGATGGATGCCCAGCGCACCAGTCTGGGGCCGGCCTTTACCTTTGACGAAGACTATCAGAACTATTGGGCCTATATCCCGCACTTCATCCATTCGCCGTTCTATGTCTATGCCTATGCCTTTGGCGATTGTCTGGTGAACAGCCTGTATGGCGTCTATGAGCAGGGCGCCGAGGGCTTTGAAGACAAGTATCTGGCGATGCTGTCGGCAGGCGGAACCCTGCGGCACAAGGAATTGCTGGCACCGTTCGGTCTGGATGCCAGCGATCCGGCGTTCTGGAAAAAGGGCATCGGGGTGGTAAAGGGCTTCATCGACGAACTGGCCGAAAGCTTCTGATCTGTTTTGACTGTTTGCCTGCGGGGCGGGGCTGCTTGTGCAACGGGTGGCCCCGCCTTTCTGTTGCCGTAATTCTGCCTATGCTGGCGCACAAGAACACAAGCTGAAACAGGAGACTGTACCGTGAAATCCTTGCCTGCCATCGCGTTGGGACTGATGCTTGCCGCAACACCCTTTGCCAGCCATGCTCATGCTGACGCCACCGGGGTGGTCAAAGAGCGGATGGACACCATGAAGGCGATGAGCGATGCGATGAAAGCATTGCGCCCGCTGATGGATCAGCCGCAAATCGATGCGGCCAAGGCTCTGCCGCTGGCGGAAAAGGTCCGTGATCTGTCGGGCAAAACCGCTTCGCTGTTCCCGGCTGGCTCTGATGGCGGCACCAGCGAGGCGTTGCCGGATGTCTGGCGCAAGCCGGACGATTTTGCCGACGCCGCCCGCAACAGTACCACTCAGGCGGTGGCACTGGTCGAGGCGATCAAGGCCGGGGACAGCGCTGCCAGCCTGAAGGCTTTCGCCCGTACCGCCAAAAGCTGCAAGGATTGTCACGGCGATTTCAAAAAGGCCGATTGACCGCCGTCATGCTGTAAAAGCCGCAAGGCTTGCGCCTTGTGGGGGAAAATGGGGTTGCGCTGTCGATTTTGGTTCGCAGTGCAACCGAATCCCGCTACATCAGGGGCATGACAAAGACCATCGACATAGATCGGGTTGCGCGCCTGATAATCGACGTGGCCGCCGAGGAAATCGTGCCGCGTTACAAGACCTTGGGGGCCGATGCCATCCGCTCCAAGACATCGGCCAATGATATGGTGACCGATGCCGATGAACAGGCCGAAGCCCAACTGACCCGCCGCCTGCCGGACCTGTTGCCGGGGTCGGTGGTGGTCGGGGAAGAGGCCGTCTATGCCAATCCCGCCGTTCTTGACCGCCTGAGCGGAGACCAGCCGGTATGGGTGGTTGACCCCGTTGACGGGACCGCCAACTTCGCCCGCGGCCACCCGGCCTTCGCCTGCATGGTGGCGCTGGTCGAACACGGCCAGACCGTGGCTGGCTGGATCTGGGACCCGATCGGCGACCGCCTGTGGATCGCCGAACAGGGCGCCGGAGCCTGCTGCAACGGACGCCGCATTCAGGTCAGCGGCCACGGCCAGCCGCTGTCGTCGCTGATCGGCTCGTTGGGGCGTGGACGGCTGGCAAACAGGCTGGAAGAACAGTACGCCCTGCGCGTCCGCCACGGCAGCGCCGCCCATGACTACGCCGCCATGGCCGATGGCCGGGTTCATTTTGCCGTCTATAACCGCCTGAAACCGTGGGATCACGCCGCCGGGGTGCTGTTGCACCACGAAGCGGGCGGCTATTCCGCCCTGCGCGGGCAGAACGCGCCCTATCAGCCAACCCGGCAGGACGGCGAACTGATCGTCGCCCCGGATCGGGAGATTTGGGAACAGGTCAACGCCATTCTGCCGGGGTAGGGCCGAGGGATGTGAGAACCACGCTCACACCCCTGTAGGCTCGCGGTTTCACGGTATCGAATGGCTGGCGTGTGCCTCTACCGCGTTTGGTTTTCGGCAGTGGCTGCGACCTCGGTCAGTTCTTTGGCGTCGGGAAGCGGGGCGTCGAGCAATGCCTTTGCGTTAAGGCCACCGCTGATGTTCATGCCCTCCCGCTGGTCCCCTTTACGCGGTAGCGGCAGATAGTCGTCGCTGGTGGCGGGTCGCATCTGGTCGAACCCCTGATACCCGGATTTTCCCAGATTGCGGGCCGTCTGGCGCAGCAGCAGGCGGAATGCCTCGATGCGCATCCATGGCTTGGCGTATGCCCTGACGAGGTCCTGTCGCCTGGCATGCAGCCACAGTGCGGCGGTGCCTGCGACGTGAGGCGTAGCAAACGATGTGCCATCGCCCCAGCCATACGGAGAGGCTTTGTCGGTGGCCAGGTCCAGTGCCTCGGCGCGCCATATCGGCTCTGCCGGAGCCCAGACGTCGGCGAAGGTATTCATTGATCCTTGCAGGCCATAGGACTGATAGATGTTCTTGTCCTTGGGGTAACCCTTATAGCCACCAACACCAATGGCGCGGAAGAATTTGGCGGGATAGCAGAACCGGTCAATTCCCTGCCCTCCAGCCGCGCAGACAATCACTCCGGCGTTGTAGGCATGGTCAATGGCGCGGCCGAGCACGTTGTCTTTGGACAGGCCGGGGATGCCCATGCTGATCGATATCACCTGACAGCCATGCCCGATGGCGTGGTAGATGGCGTCGGCCATGTTTTGGTGAACGTTTTCCTGCAGATGATCTGAGATGATCACCGTTTCACTGACCCGGTAGGGAATAATCGGCAGCTTTGGCACCACCCCGCGAAAGATGCCTTCCTGCCAGCCGGTGAGGACACTGCTGGTCCGGGTGCCGTGGCCGGGGAATTTGCCGGTTCCGGCGTGCAGCGGGTCGACGGGCTCTTGCCCTTTCTCGATGTAATTAACCCCCAGATCAATCCGGACCCAGCTCCCCAAAGCCGGGTGGCCTCGGGTTACACCGGTGTCAATGTGGGCGGCCATCAATCCGCCCCAGTCCTCGGGGACTGGAATCCCGTCGGCGTTAATGTCGTGCAATGACCAGCTCTTGTCAGGATTCTGCGGCATGACATCGCTCCACTATAGGTGGTTAACATTGCCATGGTAAACTTTAGTGGAGGAGGTTGCAGCTATTAATTGCAAAAGTGGGATCACCCGTTTAGAAGGCCACCGCCATTCCCCGCGAGACGGCTTGTGCCCGCAAGTCTTCGTAAAGCCCGGCCTGCTCGATCAGGATGGTTTTCAGCCCATGCCGGATCTTTTCCGACTGCAGGGCCTGTTTGCTCATGGTGTTATGGGCGGTCAGGGCGTCCATGATGGCGTTCAACAGCGCGCTTGCCAGATCGGGCGAGGCGGCGAACTGTTCCTTGGTATTGTTGGCGGCCTGTTCGGTCAGGATGTCGGATTCCAGCAATTTCCCTTTGATGACGCCGTTCACGTAGATCAACTGGTCGCCATCGGTCAGCTCGCCTTCAAACAGGGTGTTCACCGCTGCGATGATTTCGGCCAGCAAGGCCTGTCGTTTGTCGTGAACGGCACCGCTGCCGGCCTCGGTCATGGGCTGGAGCGTTTTGCTGTCCCCCTGGCTGATGGAGAGGGGGAATGGGCCCTGTTTGCGTAATGCGTGGTGGGTCAGGCTGATATCGGACAAATCGACGCGCTCGCGTTCGCGGCCAAAGTCCAGCAACGGCAGCAGGCGGCGGAAGAAGATCGACCGCTTTTCGATGTCGGTGTTCCCATAGTCAAAAATCTGCGACAAAAAGGCATATAGACGCAGGAACGCCCCCAAATCGCGCTTGAACAGGATCAGGGCGTCGATTGCGTCCTTGGCGTTTTTTTCCTGTGCGCTGTTTTTGGCTGCTTTGGCGGCTTGCAGCGCAGCTTGCAGCGTTTTGTACTGCTTTAGCAGCCGGTCGGCGACCGGTGCAATGGCGGCGGCCAGTTGCGACTGGGATGCGCGCGGGTCCAGTTCGACGGTGACAACGCGCTCGACTTCGGCATCATCGTAATGGCCCAGCGCATCCAGCTTGGCCCGCAGGTCATAGACCAGGTGGGGGTCGGTGACGCCTGCAAGCTCGGCTGTCGCGTAATAGGTCCTGAAGGCGGACAGGATGTCCTTGGGCTCGTTGACGAAGTCCAGAATATAGGTGGTATCCTTGCCGGGATGGGCACGGTTCAGGCGTGACAGGGTTTGCACCGCCTGAATGCCATCCAGCTTTTTGTCGACATACATGCCGCACAGCAACGGCTGGTCAAAACCGGTCTGGAACTTGTTGGCAACCAGCAGGATCTGGAAATCGTCGGTGGCAAAAGCCTTGCGCATGTCGCGCCCGGCCAGCGTCGGATTCAGGAGTTTGCTGTTCTCGGTAACGCCCTCGGACCCCTCCTGAACTTCGCCGGAAAAAGCCACCAGCGTGCCGATCTTGTAGCCCTGCTCCTTGATGTATTTCCGCATCGCCAGTTGCCAGCGCACCACTTCCTGACGGCTGGAAGTGACCACCATCGCCTTGGCTGTTCCCCCCAGCAGCGGGGCAACGGTGTCGCGGAAATGCTCGACCACCACCTTCACTTTCTGGCTGATGTTATAGGGATGCAGGCGCACCCAGCGCATGATGCCCTTCAGGGCGGCGTCGGCATCGACCTGGGTTTCATCCCATTCCTGCCCCCCGGAGGCCAGCCGGAAGGCCAGCTTGTAGGGGGTGTAGTTTTTCAGCACATCGAGAATGAAGCCTTCCTCGATCGCCTGCCGCATGGAATAGACGTGGAACGGCGCGGGCAGGTTGTTCGCCCCGGCCGGGCTGGACGGGTCGGGCCTGCGACCGAACAGCTCCAGCGTCTTGGCTTTGGGGGTGGCGGTAAAGGCGACATAGGTGATGCCGCTGATGTTGGCGCGGGCAGCCATCTGGGCGGCGAGCAGGTCTTCGGTGCTGATTTCGCCGCCGTCCTCCAGCGCCTTGAGGTCTTCGGCGGACAGCACTTGTTTCAGCGTCGCCGCTGCGGTGCCGGTTTGCGAGGAATGGGCCTCGTCGGCGATCACCGCAAAGCGTTTGCCTTGGGTGGCGGCAAGGCTCTGGACTTCGGCGAGGGCAAAGGGAAAGGTCTGGATGGTGCAGACGACGATCTTTTTCCCCGCCGCCAGAGCCTCGGCCAATTGGCCGCTTTTGCTGCCTTTGTCGTGGCTGATGGTGGCAACAACGCCGGTGGTGCGCTGGAATGAAAAGATGGCGTCCTGCAACTGGTCATCCAGTACGGTGCGGTCACTGACCACCAGCACGGAGTCAAACAGCTTGCTCTGCGCCGCGTCGTGCAGATCGGCGAGGAAATGCGCCGTCCAGGCGATGGAGTTGGTTTTGCCCGATCCGGCAGAATGCTGGATCAGGTATTTCTGCCCCGGCCCCTCGGCCAGCACCGCCCTGATCAGGGCCCGTGTCGCATCCAGTTGGTGATAGCGCGGGAAGATGATCTTTTCGATTTCCTTTTTGGCGTTCCGCGTCGCCACCACATAGCGGCCCAGAATTTCCAGCCACGAGTCCGGCGCCCACACCTGTTCCCACAGATAGGCGGTGGCATGGCCGTCGGGATTGGGCGGGTTGCCCGCCGCGCCGTGGTCGCCCCGGTCAAAGGGCAGAAAGGTGGTGGCCGGGCCGTGCAGTTTGGTGGTCATGCGCACCAGCGACTGACTGACGGCGAAATGGACCAGCGCGCCGCGCGGGAAATCGAGCAGCGGTTCGGCGCTGCCTTGTCCTGTGGGTTTCGGGTCGCGGTCAAAACGGTACTGATCGACCGCATCCTGAACGGTCTGGGTAAAGTCGCTTTTCAGCTCGGCGGTGGCCACCGGGATGCCGTTGAGGAACAGCACCAGATCAAGGCAATTTTCGGAGTGCAGCGAATAGCGCACCTGCCGCACCACCCGCAGGCGGTTGGCGGCATAGCGCGCCATCAGCTCGGGATTCAGGCCGAGGGCAGGCTTGAACTGGGCCAGTGCCAGCGGGTGCCGCAGGCCGAGCAGCTCGACGCCAAAGCGGATCACCTCCAGCGTGCCCCGGTCGTCGAGCTGTTTGCGGATGCGGTCCAGCACCACCGCCCCGGCGGCGGAACCGTGGTTTTTCTGCAAGGCCGCCCATGCGGCGGGCTGGGTGTCCTGCACCCACGCCAGCACATCGGCGGGGAACAGGGCGCGGGCGCGGTCATAGTCGGCGGCATCCGCCGGATCGTACCGCCAGCCCGCCGAGGCCAGCGCGGCGCAGATGTCGTTTTCAAACGCGATTTCGCGATGAAGCAGGCTCATCATGCGGCCTCCTGCGGGGTGGGGGCGACGAACCAGCGCACGTCAATCTTGCCGGTGACAGCGGCGGAAATCAGCGCCGAGCGGCGTTCTTTCAGCAGCGCGATGGCGCGTTCGGCTTCGGCGGTGAGGGCGTCGAATTTGGCGGTTTGGGCGTCGAGGTAGGCGACGATGGCGGTTTGTTCGGCATGTGGTGGAAATGCAAATCGGTATCGGCGCAAAGCCTCCGCAGTTAAGTGTTCTATCGTAGCTTGTTGCCCTCCTGCTACGAATACACCTGATTTTGTTGCATTTTCCATAATGTAAAGCATGAACTCTGGGCTATCTCGATGGGAATGACGCGCCCGCAACCGATGTAATGCCTTCTGATAATAGCATTCTTTGATTTCACCACGCCAAATAGCTGAACGGCCGACATAGCTTCCACCTTCATTGACCATCAAGTCTCCGGGGTGAAGACAAAATTTCAGTTGGTCGTCCTCGCTGAAATCCATTTCAGGGAGGTTATCAATGTTGATTTTACCCCATTGTACATCAAAAACTCGTAGATATGGCCGAAGATGTTGCCCTCGAATCTTGCTGGTATCTAGCATTTTTCCCAATTGAACTTCGTAACGATAAGAAACCGCTGCCACCTCCCAATGCTCCGGCACCTCCCCCAGCCATTCAATGCCGCTGTCTTTCAGGGAAACGGACGGATCAAGGCCCTTGGTGACGGCGTGGGAAATGACGGCCTGCCGCTTTTCCTTCAGCAGCGCAATCAGCTTTTCCTGCTCGGCCACCAGCGCATCAATCTTCCCCGTCTCGTGGTCGAGAAAGGCGGCGATGGCGGTTTGTTCGGGGAGAGGGGGGAGAGGGATATTGAAATCTTTGAACTGCTCAGTAGGGAGGCGCCAACGACCAAGTTGAGATGATCCTTGGCCATAGGCATAAAAGATTTTTTTTCTGTAGGCATTCTGGAAAACAGATAAAAAGTATTTATCATTGCCTATGTTATTTTTTTGTGTTGAAAAAACTCTGTAGTCTGGGCTTGTTACTCCTTCTGATTTGGCGATATCCACATAACCTGTTAATAGGTCCATGTGATTCATCGCAAAATCCCCGGGGAAAACTAGTTGATATTTTGAATAATCTTGGGATATTTGCCCATCATTATTTTCAATATCTTTGATTCGAATTCCTTGCTGAGTAATCGAAAGAATGTCATACCCCTCTTTGCCTGCAATGCGTTTTTTAATGTCAAACAAAAAGCGGCACCGCATCACCTCCCAATGCGTCGGCACCTCGCCCAGCCACTCAATACCGCTGTCCTTGTAGTCTGCGTAACGGGGGAAGGTCATGCGTCGTCTCCCTGAGTGGTGGCGATGGCGGCGAGCTGGGTATCCTGCCAGTCGGCATAGGTCTTGCGGGTGCCACTGACCACCCATTCCTTGCGGCCGTTGGAGGACCGCCCCAGAATGACGGCGGCGGCGGCGGTGAGGCTTGAAAAGGCGTAATCGCGGGTGAAGGTCAGGTGGTTGCTGGCACCGGGTGACAGGACCCCGTCGTCAATCAGCCGTTGACGCAGGGCCTCGTAGCCACTGGCAACGCCGATCCATGACGCCTGCGCCTGTGACCCGGCCAGCACCACGAATTCGTCCTGGACCTCGCGCGCCTCGGCGCGGAGGTCGTATTTCTGGGTGGCCAACTCGAAGGTCGGCGACGGGGCAGGCGGCTCGGCCCCGGTCTGCGTGGCCTGAAGCGGCAACGGTGCGGCGGTGGTTGCCGCCTTCAGCAGGTCCAGCCCCAGCACTGGCAACACAACCCTAAGTTGCTCGATGAAAAATTCCATGTCCGACTGATCGGCCTCGGGGAGTTGCGGGACATCGGGGGTGGTGCGGTTGTTCAGCGTCACCCGCCCGGCCTGTTGGGCGATGGCGATCAGGCGGCTTTCCAGATAGCGCACATGTGCCTTGGTCAAATTCTGGTCCTTGCTGGTGACAATGCAGGTTTGCTCCCAGAATTCTTTCGTTTCGTCCTTGTTGTGCTCGGTCAACCGCTTACGAATGCTGTCGGTTTCACCGATGTAGGCCATCGGCCTGTATCCGCCCTCGGGGTCGCTGCCCGACAGGATGTAAACCCCGGTTCGTCCGGCCTCGGGCCGCTGGATCAGATCGGCCAGCCGCGAGCGCGGCGCGGTCATCACATGGCCGGTCCAGTTCATGATTTCGGCAGTGATGATCCCGCCCGGACTGCCATCGGCCAGAAACAGGCGCAGGGAACGGCCTTTGGTCATGGTGTCTTGTCCTTCCTGACCTGCTTTCCTGCCCGGCGGGCCGTGCTTTCCAGGGATCGCAATTCGGCTGCGATATCCTGTTCGTATTCGGCTTCGGCCACCTGCTTTTCCGTGGCCTTGCGGGTCGCATCAAAGGTGGCGTAGCGCTGGTCGATGATTTTCAGCATGCTGTCATGGCTCACACTGCCCGCATGAGTCAGGACCGCACGTTCAGCGAGCTTCAGGTATTGATCGGTAAAGCTGATCCAGTCGGCCATGGTGGTTTGCTGGCGGCGTTCGGCCCGGTCCTCGGCCAGATCCGGAGAGGCTGATACCAGGCGGTCAGGGTCGCGGATCTCGGCATCAACCAGATAGTTTTTGGCGGTGATGACGTCGGTCTTGCGCACCTTGCTCCCTGACCATGTGCTCAGTCCCATATTGGGCATCGCTGAATCGGCGCGGCTCAGGATCAATTCCGCTGCTGTGTGGCCGGTGACGGCCCATAGCATCTTGTTCTGGATGGTTTGAAAAAAGCGTCGGGCGGTTTCATTGGTCTTGTCGTAATCCACCGCCGTGCTGAACAGCTCGCGGACCTTTTGATAGAACCGTTTCTCCGATGCCCGGATTTCGCGGATGCGTTCCAGCAGTTCGTCAAAGTAGTCCAGACCTGCGGCAGGTTCCTGTAGCCGGGCATCGTCAATGGCAAAGCCCTTGACGAGATAGTCCTGCAGCACCGTGGAAGCCCAGCGGCGGAACTGGCTGCCACGCGGGCTGCGGACGCGATAGCCAACGGCCAGAATGGCCTCCAGCCGATAATGTCTGGTCTGGTAGCCCTTTCCGTCCGCCGCAGTTGTCAAGTAATCCTTGACAACTGAATCCTCGGTCAACTCGGCATCACGAAAAATTGCCTTCAGGTGCAGGCTGATGTTCTGCTTGGTCGTCTGAAACAGCTCGGCCATCTCGGCCTGGGTCAGCCAAACCGTACCTTCCTGAAGTTTCAGGCGCAGTTGAGTCCTGCCGTCCTGAGTGTTGTAGAGGAGTATCGCGTCGCTCATCCGGCAATGTCCCCCAGCATCGCCTGAATGCGGCTGACCACCTGCGTCAGCTCGGCATCAATGGCTTCCAGCGGGCGGGGCGGCTGGAAGACGTAGAAATGCCGGTTGAACGGGATTTCATAGCCCACTTTGGTCTTGTCGTGATCAATCCACGCATCCGGCACATGGGGCAGGACTTCGCGGCGGAAATAGTCCTCGACGTCCTGATCCAGCGGCACGTTTTCGGTGTCGCGCAGCTTGGGATCAGGCAGCTTTTTGCCCTTGGTCTTGCCTTTTTGCCCGACCACCGGCTTGCCGTCTTCCATCAGCGGGCGTTCAACGGTGATGGTGCGATAGCCAAAGGCGCTGTTGTTGAAAATGCGGCTGATCGGCTTGCCGTCGGCGTCGGATTCGGTGAACGATCCGAACAGGCGGGTGATGTCGGCAATGTGCTCCTCGGACAGCTCCTTGCGCTTGGAGCCGAGGCTTTTGCGCATTTTTTGCCACATGCCCGAGGCGTCGATCAGTTGCACCTTGCCTTTGCGGTGGGCGGGCTTTTTGTTGCTGACGATCCAGACATAGGTGCTGATGCCGGTGTTATAGAACATGTCGGTTGGCAGGCCGATAATGGCTTCCAGCAGGTCGTTTTCCAGCACATAACGGCGAATCTCGCTTTCACCGCTGCCCGCGCCACCGGTAAACAGCGGCGAACCGTTCAGAACAATGCCAAACCGCGCGCCGCCTTCCTCAACGGGCCGCATTTTGGCAATCAGATGCAGCAGAAACAGCATTGATCCGTCAGAAACACGCGGCAGGCCCGGCCCGAAACGCCCGTCGTAGCCTGCGGTTTCGTGCTCGCGGCGGACTTCCTTTTCCACCTTCTTCCACTCCACCCCAAAGGGCGGGTTGGACAGCATGTAGTCAAAGGTGGTCGCTGGATGACCGTCTTCGGACAGGGTGTTGCCAAAGGCGATTTTGGATACATCCTGCCCCTTGATCAGCATGTCCGCCTTGCAGATGGCGTAGGATTCCGGGTTTAGTTCCTGCCCGTAGACCGTCAGGCGGGCTTTGGGGTTGTGTTCTTCCAGATACTCCCCGGCAATCGACAGCATCCCGCCGGTGCCCGCCGTCGGATCGTAAATGGTCCGCACCACGCCCGGCCTGGACAGGATGCCGTCATCCTCGATAAAAATCAGGTTGACCATCAGGCGAATGACTTCGCGGGGGGTGAAATGCTCCCCGGCGGTCTCGTTCGACAGTTCGGCAAACTTGCGGATCAGTTCTTCGAACACCAGACCCATCTGGTGATTGCTGACCCGGTCAGGGTGTAAATCAATCTGGCTGAATTTCTCGGCCACCTGATACAGCAGGCCCGCCTTGGAAAGCCGGTCAATCTGGGCGTGAAATTCGAACCGCTCGAACACATCCCGCACCTCAGGCGAAAAGCCATTGAGGTAGCTGTAAAGGTTCTGGCTGATGTGGTCCTGATCACCCATCAGCTTTTTCATGTCCAGCGGCGAGATGTTGAAAAAGCTCTGGCCCGCCACCCGCAGCAGGAACGGATCAGGGGGGATGTCGAGATTTCGTTTGGCCTGATATTCGGCCAGAACGGCGGGTTTGGTCGCTTCGAGCACGCAATCAAGGCGGCGCAAGACAGTAAAGGGCAGAATGATCCGTCCGTATTCGGACTGTTTGTAATCACCGCGAAGCAGGTCGGCAACGGACCAGATAAAAGCCGACAAAGTTTGCTGATTCATGGTGATACGTGCCTCGTTGCATCGCGCAGTTGCAGATAAACGAGGACATTAAAGCCCGCAGGCCGGGCACGCAAGATGTCAGGGGTGGCGGCTGGGGGAGAAAATGGCGTCCCCTGCAGGACTCGAACCTGCAACCCCGAGCTTAGAAGGCACGTGCTCTATCCGGTTGAGCTAAGGGGACACGCCTTGCGATAGCAAGCGCCGGAGATATAACGGCTTCCTGTTGAAAAGGCAAACGAAAACAAAAAAGCCCCGACCATGCAGGCGGGGCTTTTTGCGTATTCTGTGTGCCTGTCGGCGGCGGGCTTTACAGCACGCGGTTGAAGGCGAAGTTGTCGGCGTAGTTCTTTGGCTTCACGGTGCGTTCGGTCGGCTCGTGCAGGCGGACGACAAAGCCGTTGCGCTGGGCATAGGCGATGGCGGCGTCCTTGCTGTCAAAGCGCAGGCGGAGCTGGTTGCGGGTGTCGCGCGACCCTGCCCAACCCATCAGCGGGTCGTTCTTTTTGGCATCGGTCGGTTCGAATTCCAGGACCCACGCCTTGAGGTTGCCGCGGCCGGACTGCATGGCGGTTTTGGCGGGACGATAGATGCGAACGACAGTAGCCATGGGCTCCCCACTCTGTTCTGTGCCGCTGGCGGCTTTTGCACATGCTGTTCTGCGGGCCTGACCAAAGGCATTTTCCGCGACAGCCTGAAACAGGTACTGGTGGTCGGGGCGAGAGGATTCGAACCCCCGGCATCTTGCTCCCAAAGCAAGCACTCTACCAGACTGAGCTACGCCCCGCCGTACCAGTGTGGGCTGGACCCTAAGGGGTTTTTTTCCCTAACGCAAGAGCCTTTTACAGGCAAAAGCGCATCGTTTTTCACTGCGGGGACGATCCGGCGTGGTGGCTGGGCGGGGGATCAGGATTGCAGGGCTGATCCGATGACCGACCAGATATAGATGGTGGCAAAAATGGCGACCAGCGCGCTGAGTTCGGAGCAGAAACGGGAAATGGACATCGCGGACCTCATCTCGGGTGGCATGGGATGGCAGGGCGCGGCGCAGTGGTTCGGACAGGCCCGCCGCGGATGGTGCCGTGTCGTGGGGGTGGCAAGATTGTTCATGTTTTGTTCTGTTTGATTAATAGAACATGAACAGAACGCGTCGTCAAGTCCGCGCGCTGGTTGAGATCAGGAGCTTTGTGGAGTGCAAATCCGGGTGACTTCCCGCCATTGCTCATTCTGCAAGGCTGGCGGCGGGGTGAGGGGCGTGGCCGGAGACCAGTCGGCGGTCGGCGGTGTTCCGGGAAGGGCCGACGTCAGCGCCTGCAGACGTTCCTGCGTGATCGGGTGGGTACAGGAAATGGCCTGCCATGCCGGCGAGGCGGGCTTGTCGTCACCATAGGGCAGGCGTGACAGCAGGTGCGGCAGGGTGTTGCGCAGGCCGGCGGCATGGAGAATGCGTCTGGCCCAGGCATCGGCTTCCAGTTCGTCGCTTTCGCTGTGGCAGTTGACCTGCACCGAAGACGGAGCCTGTGGAGACGGAGTATCTGCCGACGCAGTGCCATGTTGCAGCATGTGGCCCATTTCGTGGGCCAGCAAGGCCGCCAGCTCGTCGCTGTCCTGCAAGGCGTTGATCAGTCCGCTGGTCAGGACGATCACCCTGCCGGGCATGGTAAAAATCTGCGGCGTGGCCTCGTCAACCACCAGCGGGAACGGGGCCGGGGACAGGCGGGCGGCGATGGCGAGGCGGTTGGTGAGCTGATCCAGCACCCGCTGCCCGCGCAGGCCCTGACAGGCTTGGGGGCGGGTAAGGCTGCTGTCGGGGGGCGGAAGGGTGCCCAGCGGGTGGCGCAACAGTTTCCAGCCAGCAAAGGCGGTGGCCAGCACTGCGGCGGTCAGCGCCACAACGCCCAGCAGTTTCCATGGTACGATCAGTCGCCTGGAGGCCGGGCGGTGGATTGCCGGGAAAGCCTGTGGAGCTGCTTGTGCGAGGATGCTGCCAAAGGCCGGGTCCAGAATGGTCAACCGGCTTTGCGGGCTTTCCGAGCACTCCAGCACCAGCGGCAAGCCGCCAACGGCAGGCTGCGGGCATGACAGGCAGTCATAGGGCCAGCGGGAGAGCAGCTTTTGATCCTGATCCCGAATCGCCAGACTGTCCGGGTCGAGTGACACCCGGACACGCGGCGAGACATTGGCATGTGGATGGTAAAAAACGGCGTCCCAAACCACCGGACCCTCCTTGATGGGACTCCACCGGCCCTCTGCGGGCTGCTGGAAGACCCATCCTAGGGGGATGGTCGTTAATCAATTGCAAATGTTCTGTCCGTTTCAGGTCATTAGGCGATCTTTTTATCGTCAGGTCTGAGCTGCTTTACAGGCCGCCATCCCGCGTGCTGACCCGACGGACGGAAACCCATAGTCCCAGTGCCACCCAGACCACCACCACCGCCAGCCCGGTTTGATAGCTGGCGGAGGCGAGCACGCTGGCGGGCGAGGCGTAAAAGGGCGCACGCAGGATGGTCATCGCGTGGGCCACCGGGTTGATCGCCATCAACCCGGCCAGCCAGCCCGGAGCACCGGCGGTGGGGAACAGGGCGCCCGACAACAGCCATAGCGGCATCAGGAACACCATCATGATGGCGTGAAAGCCTGCCGTGGACTTCATTGACCAGGCGATGGCAAAGCCCAGCGCGGTATAGCCAATGCTGGTCAGGATCATCGCCATCACGATCAGCGCGAGTCCGCCGACGGTGACCGACAGGCCGAGAAACGGTGTGGCCAGCAACAGGATCATCGCCTGAAACAGCGCAATGCTGGTGCCACCGAATACCTTGCCCAGCACAATCGCCAACCGAGGGATCGGGGCGACCAGCACCCCTTGCAAAAAGCCCTGATCGCGATCTTCGATGACGGTGATGGTCGAAAACACCGAGGCGAACAGGATCATCATCATCAGGACGCCGGGATAGAAGTACTCCAGATAGCTCATGCCGCTCATGCCGGGCGGCTGGAAGCTGGGAGTAAACCCCGCGCCAAGAAAGACCCAGAACAGCACCGGCTGACCCAGACTGCCGACCACCCGCTGGGGCTGGCGGATAAAGCGGGTGAACTCACGCCGGGCAAGGGCGGCGCTGACGCTGAACAATGATGCCGATGGCGAGGGGAGGGTAGACGGCTGCGGGCTCATCGGCGGCTGTCCTCGGCGACGGCGGTTTTGCCGGTTACCTGGATAAAGACATCTTCCAGACTGGGCTGTTTGACCGCAATCGAGGTGATCTCGGGCCGCCAACGGTGCAGGATGGTGTCAATCAGCGCCACCGCACCACTGGTCGGAATTGCGTCAATCCGCACCTCATTACCGTGGACGAGGGCAGGCAAGCCAAGCTCGGCCAGCAGGGCGGCGGCAAGGCGGGTGGGGGTGGCCGTCTCGACCACCACCATTTCCGTTCCGACCAGCCCTTTCAAGGCGCGGGGGCTGTCATGGACCAGCAGGTGCCCGTCGCGCATGATGGCCACGCTGTCGGCCTCTTCGGCTTCGGAAAAAACGTGGCTGGTCATCAGCACCGTCATGCCACGATCCCGTTGCAGGCGGCGCAAGGCAACCAGAAACGACCGGCGGCTGGCCGGGTCGAGGCCAGTGGTCGGCTCGTCGAGCAACAGCAGACGCGGTTCGGTGAGCAGGACTTTGGCCAGCTCGACCTGGCGCGCCAATCCCCCGGACAGGCTGTCAACCCGGTCGTTCAGGCGGCTGGCGATGTCTGACCAGCCGATGGCGGCCGTCAGGCGGTGCTCGAAGACTGCCCCTTTCAGGCCATGCAGCGCCGCGTGCAGACGCAGGTTTTCGATGACCGACAGGTGCTTGTCCACCGCCGGGCTTTGGAACACCACGCCGGTCATCCGCCGGACGGCATCCGGGTGCCGCAGGGCGTCATGCCCACCAATCTGCACGCGGCCTGCGGTCGGCAGTGTCAGGCCGCACAGGATACGGAACAGGGTTGACTTGCCGCTGCCGTTCGGGCCGGACAAGATGCAGAACGTTCCATCCGGAATGGTCAGCGACAGGTCATGGATAGCCGTCCGCGCGGCCTGACGGCGGCGGGCAGGGTAGACGTGGGTCAGGCTTTCAATGGTGATCATCGGGCACCGGCACCCCTTTTGACGGTCACCCGGCCCGCTGGCGCCGGGCCAGGGCCGGAATGTGCGACGGGGTCAACGACCGCACGCTGGCACCGACGCCCTCGATGATGCTCAGCACCTCGGCGACCTGCGCATTGTGTTCGTTGAGATAGGCGCGGTTGTCCCGCTTGCGGATCGCCGGGTGGGCAATGTCGAGGATTTGCATTTCCCCGGTATAATTGGCCCCCGGAGCATAGTCCCAGACATCCTTGGTCGGTGCGGGCGAGCCATCGCAGCCCATCAGTTCGATTGTGCGGGCAAGGGTTGCCGCCACTGGCAGCATGGCGACGGTCAGGACGTTCGGAATGTCCTTGGTATAGAACCCGTGCAACAGGTTGGCGTTGAACGATACGTTGCCCAGCATCGGGCAGGCAATGATGCGGTCGTGCAGGTCGGCAGGCAGGCTTTGGCGCATCAGCGGGGCAAATTGCAGGCGGGTAAAGACCTGCAGGCGCGGATACTGGTACAAGGCGGGGATCAATTCTTCCCGCACCCGCTGGGCATAGGTGGTAAAGCCCAGCTGATAGACGCAATCGACGATGCACACCAGACGGGGCTGAATGCGGGCGATGAAGTCGCGGTTGCCCAGCAGGCTGGTGGTGATGATCGAATAGCCATCGCTGAAATCATGGTCCCGCATCAATTGCAGGTTCGGGCCGGTACCGATGACATAGCACTTGTCGATCCCTTCGTCCCTGACCTGCCGGGCCAGCTCGGCAAAGCGCCGGGTACCGGTCTGGGCATCGCTGACGCTGTGGCGGGAGATGCCGGTCATGCCGGCGACTTCGGTAAAGCCGTCATAGGGATTGCGGTGGCGGTCGGCGCGGATCACCGCCTTGCAGAAGGTGGCAGCGCAGGTCAGGGCGTCGAGGCTGTTCTGATAGCCCTGTTCGTCCCACAGGAAAAACATCTGGGCGTTGCCGAGCATGTCCCAATAGGCTGGGCATTCCGACGGCACAAACTGCAGCTGGTCGATCATCTCGTGCGCCAGGCGCTGACAGGCCGGATCGACATGGGACGGCAGTGGCCGGGCCAGCAGGCTGGCCGGGGTGGGATAGTGCATCAGCAGGCGGGGGTGCAGCGGAAAGCCGAGCGACAGCAGTTGATCGCGATAGGGAGCGATGTACCAGACCAGTTTGTAAAAGGTATCCAGCAGATCCTCTTCGGCCTGCAGGGTGGGGAGAACGCAGACGGAGGCTTGCGGAGCGGACATCGACAATCGCTTTCTGCTGTGGTGACCAAGGCATCTTTCTTTGCCTTTTTTTTACCATGCAACGATATGGTTGCCAGAGGGTTAAGGATATTGTCCCGGTCAACAGAATGGTTGACCGCCAGAATGGCAGGAGAACCTCCATGAGCTTTCCAGAGCGCCCGTATGCCGCCGTCAGTGGCTTCGCCAGTGCTTATTTTGACTTGTATGCCACCGCCGCCCGTGCGGTATCGGCTCAGGCGCTTGATGACGCAGCGGCCTTGCTCGCGGGGTGTTATCGGGCGGGCAACTGGCTGTATGTGTGCGGGAATGGTGGTTCGGCGGCGATTGCCAACCACATGTATTGCGACCACGTTAAAAGCGTGCGCACCGATACCTCGCTCACCCCGCGCATGATGAGCCTGAGCGCCAACGTCGAAATGATGAGTGCGCTGGCCAATGACATTTCGTATGCCGAGGTCTTTGCCTATCAGATCGAGGCGCTGGCCAAACCGGGCGATGTGGTGATGACCATCAGTTCGTCAGGGAATTCGGAAAACGTCGTGCGGGCTATTGCTGCTGCGCAGGCCAAGGGGCTGAAGACCATCGCCCTGACCGGGTTTCAGGGCGGGCGGACGGCGACCATGGCCGATGTCAACATTCATGTGCCGGTCGATAATTACGGCATCGTGGAAGACCTGCACCAGTCGATCATGCACATTCTGGCCCAGGCCATCCGTGCGGCTGAAATGCCGGCTGATCTGGTGTCCGTGCGGACGTTTTGACGGTTTTCGCAACAACAATGCGACAGGACAAAAGGTTAGAGTAGCGTGCCCGCGTCCGGTTTAACGCACGCTGCTCCAGGCTGCCCGACGGGTAAGCTTGCGGTCGGGTGAGCAGAACCAGAGAGGCTGCCTGTGAACATTACCGAGCTGCTGGCCGAAGCCGATGCCCGTGCGGCCAAGGGGCAAATCCCGTTGGCCGAGGCGTTTTACCGGCAGGTTCTGGACCAGATCCCGCTGCATCCGGCGGCCCTGTTCGGCTTGGGGCGGCTGGCGCTGGAGCGGGCTGACCCCGCACAGGCCGAAGCCTTTTTTGCCGGTGCGGTGCGGGGGATGCCCGGTCATCCGGCCTATCGGGTCTATCACGGGATGGCGCTCCGCCAACTGGATGTGCTGGATCAGGCGATCATCACCTTTCAGGCTGCCATCCGGTTGGTGCCGGACGCGGTGCAGCCATGGCTGGGGTTGATCGACTGCCTGCTGGCCCGGCAGGACTGGCCGCAGGCACGGGCGATGATCGGACAGGCGCAGCAACACGGGGTGACGGTGGCCCCGTTGTTGACGGCACTGGGGCAGGGGTTGGCCAGAGCCGGGCTGACGGGCGAGGCCGAACAGGCCTATGGCGACGCGATTGCCATGGATCCTGCTGAACAGGCCGCATGGCTGGCACGGGCATCGCTGCATCTGAAAAACCGCCAGCTTGCGGACGCTCTGCGCGATGCCCGGCAGGCGGTGGCACTGGACGAAGGGGACGCGCGGGCGCTGGTGGTGCTGGCAGCGGTTCTGCGCGCTCATCAGGATTTGGTTGGGGCGATTGCCGCCGCCCGGCAGGCGGTGCAGTTGTCTCCCCGGCTGGTCGATGCTTGCGCCGAGCTGGGGACGTTGTTGCATCAGGCTGGCGAAGATGCCGAAGGGGCCACGCACCTGTTGACGGCCTATCGCATGGCGCCGCACCGTCTGGATGTTGCCTATAATCTGGCAGCCTGCTTCATGGCCGCCGAGGACTATCCGCAGGCCGGGCAATTGTACCGTCAGTGTGCGGAGGCAAAGCCCGACTGGCGGGATGCCCGTACCAATCTGGGGGTGGCCCTGCTGCGGCAGGGACGCTTGAGCGAGGCCGAAGTCATTCTGCAACAGGCCGTCGCAATCCCCGAGGTTGCTGATGCTGCCGGAAGCCCCGAGGCACGCTATAACCTCGCCTGGGTTCAGTTGTTGCAGGGCAATTTCCGCGCGGGCTGGCAGAACTATGAAGCCCGATGGGATTTGCCGGATTTTTCCTCGCCGCGCCGTCCGTTGCCAGTGCCGCTGTGGACCGGACAGGCTGATCCGGCCCTGCATCTGTTGCTGCATGCCGAACAGGGGCTGGGTGACAGCCTCCAGATGATGCAACTGGTCGCCCAGGCCCGGCAGCGGGTGGGGCGGGTGACGTTGGAAGTTCCCCCCGCCCTCTATCGGCTGGCGCTTGCTGTGGCCGGTGTTGATCAGGTGGTGATGGCCGATCTGTCCGACCCGGCACGGTTGCCGGTTCCGTGTGACGCCCATGCTCCTTTGATGAGCTTGCCGCTGTTGCTGGGATTGGGCCTGTCTGATCTGCCCCGTGCAACGGCCTACCTGAACGCTCCGGTGCCGACCTCGGCCCTGTGCCTGCCGGATAGTCCGCTCCCTCGGGTCGGGTTCGTCTGGGCGGGGTCGCCGGATAACAAGATTGACCGCTATCGGACGATACCATGGCCGCTGTTTGCTCCCTTGGCCGCTGGAACAGGATGCGCTCCATGGTCCTTGCAGTGGGGGCAGCCGCCGCCAGAAGGGATCAACAGTTGCATGGCCGCGGTCAAGGACATGGCGGACACGGCCAGCGTGATTGCCCAGCTCGATCTGGTGATCGGGGTTGATACGGCCGTGCTGCATCTGGCGGCTGCGATGGGGCGGCCGGCGTGGATGCTGATCCCCTTTGCGCCGGATTACCGGTGGCTGGCCACAGGTGACGGGTCGCCGTGGTATCCGTCCCTGCGCCTGTTCCGGCAACATCGCAGTGGGGCATGGGCGGACGTGGTGGCAGAGGTTCGGCATGCCTTGTCCGGGTGGGTCTCAGAATGGGGAAGCGGGCGAATCGGGTAAGAAAGCCATGACCAGCCCTTTACAACGAATATGTCTCATGAGAAAAACGCCTTCAGTGGTGCATTTGCGACTGGGTGTTGCCCGCGGAGGGTGAAAAATCGGTAATGGGTGCGGCGGCATAAGGAGAAAATTCTGATGGTCGCCTATCGCGATAGGTGTAAACGTTTTCTGCTATAGTTCTTTGATAAGTCAGTAAAAAAGTATATCCAGGGTGTTTTTTTAAGGGGTTTTTCGCCATCATCAGTGGTAACTCGCGTGTCTTTTTTAAATGCCTACGTACGAAAAAAATACTCGTAAATGGCGCGTGAGCGTATGTTTTTTCGTTGACTTACCCCATAGGGTTGCGGTTAAGTAGGCGCGGGTAAGTTGTTAAGAGGCTGTCTGTGACTACCGAAAAAGATCCTGATCCGATTGACGTCCATGTGGGCTCACGGATGCAACTGCGTCGTACCCTGCTTGGGATGACGCAGGAACAATTGGCCAAGGCCATTGGTGTTTCGTTCCAGCAGGTACAAAAGTACGAACGCGGTCTGAACCGCTTGAGCGCAAGCCGCTTGTTCGACGTTTGCCAGGCGCTGGGCGTGTCCATCACCTACTTCTTCGAGGATGTCCCCGAAGACGTGTTGCGTGGGCGCAAACGGAATGCCGACGTCAGCGACCCCGAGGCACTGGGTGGAAAGGCCCGTCGCCCCTCGGGAGATCTGATGGCCAAGACCGAGTCCCTCGAACTCGTGCGGTCCTATTGGCATATGCCGTCCAGCCAGCGTGAAAAAGTGCGAGCCTTGATCGACACTTTGGCACGCGCCAGCAAGGTCTGATCTCTGTCCCCTTCCGGGGCAGAAAAGCCTGCGTGCATCATGGGGATGGCAGATGTGTCTGCAGTTTGTCCGCAATGATGCAATTTAAAGACGAATCCCCTGTTTTCGTGGTAAAAACCACAGGCCAGGGGATTTTTCTTTTTGGTGCCGCGCCAGGTGAGTCAAGGGGGGCGGAACATGATGATTCTGGAAGATTTTATTGACCGCCTAAAGGGCGCTGATAGCCTGGGCGGGCAACGGCAGGTGTTAGAGCGGACCATTTCTGACGCCGGATTTCGCTTTTATACGTATAACATCGCACAAATTGCAGGTGTCGGGGCGCATTCCCCGGTGTTTACCACTTCTTATCCCGACGAATGGGTGCAGCATTATCTGCGCGAGGATTATTATTCCGTTGATCCCCTGGTCTCCGAGGGGCCCCGCCGCCAGTTGCCATTCCTGTGGGAAGACATTACCCACCCCGAAGACCTGAGCTTGCGACAACAAACCCTCTATGCCGAAGCCGCCGACATGGGGATCACCTGTGGCATTACCATCCCGATTCACGGGCGGGACGGGGAATACGCCGGGGTAAATCTGATCCCTGATGGTACGTTGCGGGAGCAGGCCGAAACCTTGCGGCAACAGCGGCATTTCATGCATCTGGTGGCGTTGTACTATCACAGCCATTCAGGGATTCATCTGCTGGAGCAACGCTTTGAACGGCCCGCACCGATTGTTCTCAGTCCGCGGGAGCAAGAGATCCTGACATGGGTCGCGCGCGGTAAAAGCAGCTGGGATGTATCGTTGATCCTGAATATCTCGGAACGAACCGTGCTGTTCCATATCGAGAACGCCAAGAAAAAACTGGGCGTTACCAGTAGAACGCATCTGGTGGTCAAGGCCGCCATGGATGGACTGATTTCGCCATAGAGCATTTTCAAGTTGACCGTCTCCGGTCAACGGCTCGGAAAATGCGGTACTAAAAACGGAGAGCGTTTTCGCTCAGTGTGAAAACGCTCTAATACATGGTCACAGTATACGACAAACAGAAAGCAGGGTCATGGAGCGCTGCTCCACACCTCGCTGGGGCCTTTAGAGCATTGTGCGAAAAGTGGGAACCGGTTTTCGCAACAACAATGCGGCAATACAAAAGACCAAACCAGCGTGCCTGCGTCAGATTTAACGCACGCTGGTCCGGGCCCCAGACCCCATTCCTTTGATTATAAAAGAAAAAATGGGGGTTCGGGGCCTCAGGCCCCGAATGGGTTTGGGCGATAGCCCATTCTTTTCCACCAACTATCGTGTACTGTGGACATGAACCACGCCGGTATCTTTAACGTTTTGTTTTACCGCATTTTTTGGGAAACCGGTTTCCGCTTTTCGCACAATACCCTGTAAAAACAGACAGAAAGCACAACACACAGGTCTTTGATGGTGGAAAGCCCACCAAAGACCTGTGTGTTCCCCAAAGGGGAGATCCTGAACGACGACACTGGCATCCGGATTGGGTAAGTCGGAGGCGGCCATGGTCGTTGGTCAGTGCCTTGTCACTAGACCAGCGTGCGTTAAATCTGACGCGGACACGCTGGTCTAACTTTTTGTTCTGTCGCATTGTTTTTGCGAAAACCGGTTCCCACTTTTCGCGCAATGCTCTAAAGCAATCAAGGCGTGCGAGCCGGGAGGATCCGGGGTTGGGTAAGTCAGAGGCCCCAGCTCGTTATCTGGTGTGGACTGTAGCGGATCTGTTACCGTTTGTGACCCTGTAAGATTTTACAGGGGGGTGGGCAGCACCGCGTGTTCCGCATGTGTTATAGCGGCAGGGGCGGCGGTTGTCGCCTCTCCGACGGTGGGTGTTTCTGCCGGGAAACTCAGGGTGAACCGTGTGCCTTCCCCGACGGAACTTTGCACGTGGATGGTCCCCTTCAGGATGCCGGTCACCGTGTTGTACACGATGTTCAGACCCAGCCCGCTGCCGCCTGCTCCCCGGCGGGTGGTAAAGAACGGATCAAAAATGCGTCCGATGTCCTGCGGGGGGATACCGCATCCGTTATCCTCAAAGACCAGTTCGATCATGTTGTGGGGCTGTTTGTGGGCGCTGAGGGTAATGTGGCCCGACCGTCCCGGTGCAAAGGCATGGGTCAGGCTGTTCATGATCAGATTGGTCAGAATCTGGGTCAGGGCACCGGGATAGCTGTTGGCGTCCAGCGTGGCAGAGCAGGTCAGGGTGACGGTGTGGGCCCCCTTCTTCAGCAAAGGCCCAAAGCTGCGCAGGACTTCCAGCAGGTAGGTCCGCATCATGAGGTGACGGCGTTCACCGCTGGTCTGATCGACGGCGACCTGCTTGAAGCTCTGGATCAGGTCCGAGGCGCGATGAATGTTGCTCATCATCAAGGTGGTGGTTTCATCCGCCTGTTCGATGAAATTCATCAGTTGGCTTTTGCGGATGCCCTCGCCGGTCAGGGCCGCCCGGATGTCCCGGGCGCGTTCTGCCAGTAGCGAGGCGGCGGTCAGGGTAATGCCGATCGGTGTATTGATTTCGTGGGCCACCCCGGCGACCAGTTGCCCCAGCGATGCCATCTTTTCGGCCTGTACCAGGCTTTCCTGCGCATTTTGCAGGGTTTGCAGGGCCTTTTCCGCCGCCTTGCGGGCACTGATCAGTTCGCGTTCACGCCGACGTTCATCCGTGACATCCAGAAAAACCTGCACTTGCCGACCATCAGGCATATGGTTGCGGCGCATCTGGATGAAACGGCCATCCGCCATCTCAATTTCCGAGGTATCCTTGTCCGGGAAGGGATCTTCACCATTGTTCAGGCGCCGCAACAGCAGCTCGGTGATACGGGGGGCCAGCGCATCGGTGGCAATGACCGACCTGACGATCTCTTCGTTTGAGGTGCCCGGGATGGCCAGATGGGCGGGCACGGTGAACAATTGCAGGGCCCGTTCATTGGTCAGCAGCAGATGGCTGTTGCTGTCATAAACCACCAGCCCGTCGGACATGTTGTCGAGGGTTGCTTCCAGCAGCTGTGATTTCTCGGTGGCTTCGCGGGTTCGCTCGGCCACTTCGGCTTCCAGGGTCCGGTTCAGTTCGGACAGGTTTTCATAGAGCAGGGCATTGTCGAGCGAGATCACCACCTGTGCTGCCAGCAGGCGCAAAACCTCGAGGCGGTCATTGGTGAAGGCTCCGGCGGTCAGGTTGTTTTCCAGATACAGAATGCCCTTGAACTCTGATTGCTGGAACAACGGCAGGCACAGCAACGAGCGGATTTGTTGTTCGCTGATATAGCTGTCGCTGACAAACAGCCCTTCGGCAGCGGCGTTGTTCAGCACGACGGCTTCCCGCGTGCGGGCGGCGTAGTTGAACACCGAGCGCGAGAACCCCGGTAACGGAGGCGCCGAGGCATCCTGACCTTCGTTCATCGGAACCGGCGCACGATAGAGGGCGAAATGGTTGGTCTGGGCCCGGCCTTCGGCTTCCAGAGCCCAGCCCCGGGCGGTGCGCAGGAACAGCAGGCCGCGTTGGGCTCCGGCAGCTTCCATGGTGATGCGCAACAGGCTTTCCAGCAGGGCCGGACGCTGGATTTCGCCCGAAATGGCGCGGGCCGCTTTCATGACGGCGGCGAGATCAACCCCCTTGCTGTCCCGGCGCAGGGCCGGGTCTTGCGGGGGAACCCGGAACTGAAAGCGGTTTTCGGCCAGCGGATGGACCAGTTCGGGCCATTCTTCTTCAAGGGTACTTACCTTGTTGATGGCTCCCCACAGATTCCAGCGATAATGTGCCTGACGGCGATAGGCTTCGGCAATCATCGGCCGCCCGCGCTGTTCGTGGAACAGGGCGGCGTATTCGTTGATCAGGGCTTCTTCGTGGGTAAAGCCGTTGTCGTGGGCGGCCTTGATGGCCTGATCATAGAATTCGGCGGCGCGCAGCGTCTGGTCTTGCAAGCGGGCGAGTTCAGCCGCCAGCAGCCGTTCGCGGTGGGCAACGTTGGCCGGACCGATAGCCTTCCATTTGCGCAGCTTTGACAAGGCGCTGCGAACGGTCTGTATCCGGCGCGGCAGGTTGCCCGCACCGGGGTCTCGCGCCCAGGCCAGGGCATTGTAAAACAGGTAGGCAACCCCCAGCGGCGTGCTGGCAATGGCCCATGTATGGGGCTGAATTTGTGCAGCGGCATTGCGGGCCTCGGCATGGCGACCGAAAATCAGGGCCAGCAGCATGCGAATACACAGCAGGGCGTTCAGCATCAGCAGGTTGCGACCGGCCAGCAATTCCTGATTGACCCGGGCCTCATCGTGCAGGGGACCTTGCAGCGATGTCGGAATGCTTTTCGGGTTGCGCAGGCACTCGAGCAACTGGGCAACACAGGACAGATACGGTGCGGTCCAGTCGCTGTTGAAGTGGTGGGCCACATCACGGACCAGGCTGAGGTCCTGTTCAATGGTGGGCAGGTCGACTCCTGCATGGACACCGCTCAACAGATAACCGGCTGCGACATAGCCCATCCGTTCGGGATCGCTGGAATTCATGCCGTTACGGAGCAGGTCGGCGATCCGGTCGCGCAGCACGCGCAGGGATGTTTCCCAGTGCAGGCCATGGAACAGGGCGGCAAAGATGGTACGGTTGGCGATGGCGCTTTGCGGATCAGGGCCGAGCAGACGCAGGGAAAGATGGGCAGCGACCACCGCTTGCTGGGGATGCCCGATCACGGCCAGAGCCATCGCATGGCGGGTGACGGCATAGGCAATGATGTCGTGGTTGCCGTTTTCGATTGCCAGTCGCAGGTTCAGTTCGGTCGCAAGGGGCAAAAGCTGTGGTGAGCAGAACAGGATGGCCGGAAGAATGGCGCTGATCAGCCGCTGGGCTGCCATTGCCCGGGCCGGAGGCGACAACAGGGGTGTTGGCAGGCTTTGGCGTAGCCGGTTGTATTGCAGTGTACTTTGGCGCAGGGACCACCAGCGACGGATCCGGCCGGGGGAGCGGGGCAGGGGGTATCCCAGTGCCGTCAACTGGGTAAAAGCAATGTCCACTGCTGTTCGGTTGTCGTTGTTCAGGATCAGGGCCGCAACCTTCAGCTCGATGGCTTTGGTCCGCTCCAGAGCCGAGCTGGCGTTCTGCTCGATGGTGGCGATGTGGCGCAGCATGATGTGGTGCTCGCCACCCTGAAAGGCTGCCTCGGCTGCCTCGGTGTGCAGATCAAGGGACAGGCTGTGATGGTGCCCCCAGGCAAAGGTTTCTTCCGGGCTGGTTTCCGGGTACAGGCAGCGAAGCCCCTGATGGGCATACCCCAGCGCGGCGCTGTGGGCGGCGTTCAGGCGTGCCTTGCGGGCGGCCTCCAGATTGAGGTGCGCAACCCGTTGCGCCAGCTCGGGGTCGCGAATGTGCTCGAGGCCGCGATTGAACTGCTCGACGATTGAAAACAGCTGGTCATAAAGGGTATCGCTGCCTGCGTGATCCAGCAGGGCACGGCCAATGTTCACATGGCGCAGACCGCGTTCTGCCGGAGGAATCAGGCCATAGACGGCCTGATGGACCCGTTCATGCAAAAAGCGGAAGCCCATTGCCTGCGCACTGGTCACCGACAGGGTGGCCGTATCAATCGTGCTGTTGCCGTCGTTGGCAATCAGCAGGCCCAGATGCAGACTTTCCTGCAATTGCTGAAAGGTTTCGCCCAGGCTGACATCGTTGATGCAGCTCAGCGCGTACAGGTCAAAGCTGGGGCCAATGCAGGAGGCGCGCTGCAAGACACGGTTGCCGGCCGGGGACAGCCGGGCCACCTTGTCCACCATCAGATCGACGACGTTATCGGTAATACCCAGCTCGGCAACTTCTTTCAGTTCCCAGTGCCAGCGGTTTTTACCGTGATCAAACGACAGCAAGGTCTTGCTGTACAATGATGCCAGAAAGCGAAGCAGAAAGAACGGGTTGCCGCTGGTTTTCTGCTGGCAGACCTGGGCAAGCGGCAAGGCGTCTTCGGGGGAGCAGTGCAGCGAGTCATGCAGCAGGGCAACGACATGCTCCAGCTCCAGCGGCTGCAGCTCCAGCCGGTGCAGCGTGACCCGGGCAGAGTCCAGCCGGTCGAGAAAAAATTTCAGCGACTGGGGGATTTCCGGCAGATCGGTCCGCAAGGTGGCAACCACCAGAATGGCGTGGTGTGCCCCCTGTGGGCTGAGAAGCTGCTGAAGAAGATGCAGAGAGGAGCGATCGGCCCACTGAATGTCGTCAAGGACCAGCACCAGCGGCATGCCAATGCCGACCACCGCCCCCATCATCGCGCGGAAAACGTGCGAGAAGCGGTTTTCCGTTTCCAGCGCCGACAGAGGGGTGAGCGGAGGCTGGGGGCCGATGATGATTTCAAGGTCCGGCAGGATGTCGGTCAGGATGCTGCCTTGCCCGGACAGGGCTTTTTCCAGTCGGCTCTTGATGGCGTGCAGATTGTCTTCGCTGCTGGACAGGATGGTGCGCAGATGGGAGGAAAAGGCGTCGGCAATGGCCGCATAGGGGACGTTCCGGCGGAATTCCTCGAATTTTCCGAACACGAATGTCCCGAGGCGACCATCCAGCGGGCGCAGGATTTCGCGCGCCAGCGCCGTTTTGCCAATCCCGGAGGAGCCTTCGATCAGCACCAGTTCGGGGTGGCCCGGATTGAGGCGGTCAAGGATAGCCTCGAGGGAGGCGCGGGCCTGTTCGCGGCCATACAGGCGCTGGGACAGGCGGAACAGGTCCGACTGGTCCTGACTGCCCAGCCACAGGTCGCTGGGGAGCTGGCCTTCGCGGATCAGGGCTTCCCGGCAACGGCTGAGGTCGGCCTTCAGGCCGCGCAGGGACTGGTACCGCTCTTCGGCGGGTTTGGCCAGCAGCTTCAGGATCAGGGCGGACAGGGCCGCCGGAATGCCGGGGTTGGCCAGATGGGGGGCTTCGGGGGTGCGGCTGATGTGGGCGTGGATCAGGTCAAGGGTATCTTCGCCCGAAAAGGGCGGGTGCCCAACCAGCAATTCGTAAAAGGTGGCCCCCAGAGAGTAATAATCACTGCGCTGATCAAGGTGCCGGTTCATCCGACCGGTCTGTTCCGGGGAAATATAGGCGGGTGTTCCAGAGAGTAGCGGGGCCGTTTCCGAGGTCAGCTTGACAACATTCAGTTCCTCGGCATCGGCAAAGTCGATGAAACGGATGGCACCATCCGGGTCCAGCAGGATGTTGGACGGGGTGATGTCCTTGTGCAGAAAGCCCGCCCCGTGAATATGGGCGAGGGCTTCGCAGCTGGCGATGGCAATGTCGAGGAAGGCTTGCGGGTCCAGCGGCCCCTGTGCCAGCAACTGGTGCAGGGGCCGCCCCATGGTGTCTTCCATGACCAGCGCCAGCCCCTGCTCGTGTTGTTCCAGGGCAACCGCCTTGGGGGCACCACGTCCGTCCAGCCGGACCAGCATGTCATGGTCACGGCGCAGGCGGGCCAGGGCATGCGGGCTGGGAAAGCGGGGTGCCGGAAACTTCAGGATGACCGCTTGCCCATCCCATAGACGCCGCCCCCGATAAACCACATGGTTCGGGCTGTGGTGCAGGCGGTGATCAAGCGCGTACCCGGAGAGGCTGGTCATTCACATTGTCTGTATCAGGGGCTGGGTCTGTATCAGGGGCTGGGTCTGTATCAGGGACTGGACTTATTGCAGGGCTGCCCTCACAGCATAAAAGCCAAGGCCCACGCCTGCCAAGAGCAGCGTGGGCCTGACGTGCCGGCATCGCATGGATGCGACCGGAAAAACAGGGCAGGATCAGTCTTTCTGGCCGGTCACCAGATAGCGTGTCACCGCAAGGGTGGTGGTCGGGATGCCGTTGGGGTTCTGGATGTCCTGATTCAGCCAGGCTTCGACTTCAGCCATCTCGAGCGGGAATTTCTTCAGCAGCACGGCGACAACGGCCTGGGTCGCCATCACGTTGGCGGCGATGTCATCGAGGGCACCCATGACGACTTCCAGATTGTGCGACGACTGGTCGCCCATGGTCTGCACCGCGTCGCTGACGTTGTGCAACATGTGTTGAATTTGGTTAAGCATTAATTCAGACATGAACTACATCCTTCTGAGCAGTTATGTTGGGTGCCGCAAGGGTCCGTTTTCACAGCATTCCGCCATCGGCGGGTGCAGGCGGCAGTATGGCAGACAAACGTTTACCAGAGCGTTAAACCGGTTGTCATCCATGGGCATTCAATTTTGTGGGGAATGTGGCGGTTCATGTGGCCATGCCAAACGATGGCATGACAGACAGGGGACCTGAGCGGGCAGGATGCCCGTAAACGCAGCAGGAGCGGTAAGGAACATCATGGCATTAAAGTCTCTGGCGATCGGGTGGGAAGTCGGGGTTGAAAGCGGGTGGGGAACCTATGGCCTGAATCTGGCCCTGCAGGCCCAGTTGCAAGGCGTGCGGCCAGACCTGTTTCTGGTCTCGCCCCGTTTTGTCTGTGATCCGCTGCGAACGCGCGTTCTGACTCCAGCCTTGGGGCGGATGGTGATCAACCAGCGTTTGATGGCCATGCAGGATGACTATTACCATTCGGCGCCGGTCCTGCACGCTCTGGGGGATCGGCTTTCCTTTCCGGCTTTCACCGCCCATCTGCATGGTGCCCCGGACATTGGGGTGGTGTTCTTTGAAAGTGCGCTCATCCCGCCGGAAAACGTTCAGGCCGCCAGCCAGCTGCCGTTGATTGTGGCCGGGTCAACCTGGAACAAGGAGGTGATGGAGCGTCATGGCATGACCAATGTCGGCCTGTGCCTGCAGGGCATTGACCGCAGCCTGTTTCATCCATTCCCTGTTGAACGGCTGTTCCCGGATCGCTTCGTGATTTTCTCGGGTGGGAAACTGGAATACCGCAAGGGGCAGGATCTGGTGTTGGCGGCGTTTCGTATTTTCCAGCAACGCCACCCCGATGCCCTGCTGGTGACCGCCTGGGCCAACCTGTGGCCGGAAAGCGTCAAAACCCTGCAGAACAGTCCCCATCTCAAGGGCATTCCGAATGTTCGGCCCGATCGGTCGCTGGCCATTGACGACTGGCTGATGTTCCATGACATCCCCGCCAATGCCTTTGTTGATCTGGGGGCAATGCCCAACCAGCAGGTTCCGCATGTCCTGCGGCAGGCCGATGTCGCCCTGTTCCCCAACCGCTGCGAAGGTGGCACCAATCTGGTGGCGATGGAGGCGATGGCCTGTGGGGTGCCGGTGATCCTGTCGCGCAACACCGGGCATCTGGACCTGATTGCCGAGGTTGACGGAACGCCGACCTGCTGGCCGCTGGACTGGCAGTTGCCGCTGGCAGAACTGACTGGTTGTCAGGACCTTACCGATTGGGGCGAAAGCGGTCTGGACGAGATTGTCGCCACGCTGGAAAAGGCCTATGCCGACCACGACGAACGGCGCCGGCGCGGTGCCGCCGCCGCCCGGTTCATGGAACGCTGGGACTGGTCGGTCCGCGTGCGCGAACTGTTGGGGCTGGTCGAGGCGGTGTGACGGCCTTCCCGTGTGCCGATGTGTTGCGGGATGGAGGCTTATGCCTCTTCCCACACCGCCCGTAAAGCCTGTGACAGATGGCGGGCAAAGGCTGTCCCGTCCATCAGCGAGGCTGCTTGCAGGCGGGGGCGCAGGGTGTCCCGATACCGGGCCAGTCGCGCGCTGTCGGTGATCAACGATGTGGCTTTGGCGCGATAGTCGTCCCAATCCTGACCGCACAGCTCCGCAAGGCCCAGATGGGTCAGGTGTGACAGGCTGTGGCGGCTGGCGAAGGTGCGTCCGGGCATGGTGATCACCGGCACCCCCATCCACAGGGCTTCCAGCGTGGTCAGTCCGCCGGAATAGGGAGCGGTGTCCAGGGCCACATCAACACGATGATACGCGGCCAGCATTTCGGCATGGGGGGCACCGCCTTCGATATCCAGCCGTGAAATGTCGCCTCCGGCTGCGGCAAAGCGCATCCGCAGATGCTGGGCGGTCGCCGGGTCATCCAGATGGCGGAACTTGACCAGCAGGCGAGCAGACGGAACACTGCCCAGCAGCAAGGCCCATTGCTGGAGGATGCCTTCGGACAGCTTGACCGGATTGTTGAAAGAGCCAAAGGTCAGCGGTGCCCCCATCTGCCGTGGCTGGGGGGCCGGAGCATAGGGTGGGGCCGCGTAGGGGACATAGCCGACCGGCAGACGGATGACCCGTTCCCGGTACAGGGTCTCGTCTCCGGCGGGGATTTGGCAGGCGTCGGCCAGCAGCAGGTCCATCGCCGCCACGCCGGTTGTTCCGACATAGGCCGCCCACGAGGCTTGCAACGGTGCCGCACGATTGGCGAACAGCGACAGGCGGTTGTGGCCGGTGTGTCCGCTGGCATCAATCAGGACGTCGATGCCATCGGCGGCAATCATCTCTGCCACCTGCTCATCATCGCAGTCCCGAATGCGGCGGAAGGCAACGGCTGCCTGTTCCAGTCGATGGGTGTTGTGGTCTTCAGTGAGGCGGTCGGAGTACAGCACCAGGCGCATATCCTGCGAATCGGCACCTTCCACCAGCGGCAGGCAGAACCAGCCGACTGGGTGGCAGCCAAAATCCGCCGATACCAGACCAACCGTCAACGGCTGTCCGGTGCGGGACGGGCGGGGTGGAGCGGGGCGAGGCTCGGGGCAGCCATAACGCTGATCCCAGAACAGGTGGGCATCCAGCAGGGCCTCCGGGGTGATCCCGTCAATGTAGTGCAGGGCGCACAGCAGGTTGGAGGCATAGCGTTCGTTGTGTGGGGCGGCATTGAGGGCGGCCTGAAAGGCGGCCAGTGCTTCGAGCGGGCGGCCTTGTTCGGACAGCAGGTTGCCCCGGTTGGTATGGCAGGCGGCATGGCCGGGATCATTGGCGAGCGCGGTGTCATAGGCTGTCAGCGCCTCGGCCAGTCGCCCCTGAGTGCGGAGCAGGTTGCCGACCAGAAACGCGCTTTCGGCGTGCTGGGGGGCAAGGCGCAGGGCGGTCTGGGCCAAGGCCAGTGCGGCCTCTTGCCGGCCATGTTCCTGCAGGGTGCTGGCGAGGTTATACAGGGTGGCGTGGTGGTGCGGTGAAACAGCCAGAACCTTGCCATAGGCGTCTTCAGCTTCGGTCAGCCGTCCCTGATGCCGCAGCAGGTTGCCCAGATTGTACAGCGGGCTGGTAAACGACGGCGAGCCATGCTGAATGGCTGTTCGCAGGGCCTGTTCGGCCCCTGTCAGATCACCCTCGTCCATCAGTAACGAACCCAGATTCGACCAGGCGGCGGCAAAGGTGGGGGCCGAGCCCACCGCCTGCCGGATGCACTCGATACCCTTGGCACGGTCATTGAGGGCCGCATGTGCCAGTCCGGCAAAGTGCAGCGCTTCCGGATGCTGCGGTTGAGTTGCCAGTATTTCGTCACAGGCGAGCAGGCAGCTCCGGCTGTCTCCAGCCACCAGCGAGGTTTGTGCCCGGGCAAGAAGATCGGCAAGGGACGACATCGGTCAAAGCTCCAGTGGGGTCATGGCAGCCCGCATATGATGCACAAAAACGGTAAATTGCCGATCATAGAAGTCTGAAAGCGCAGCGATGTCGTGATCCTGGCTATCAGCGGCCCGGGCCTTTTCACTCAGCAGGGCATGTTCATAGCGCAGCATCTGCTCGGCCAGAAGCTCCCGTGGGGTTCCACCGCCATGGGGGGCGGTGAACTGGTCGAGAATGGCGTTGATGAAGCTGGAGAAGTAAAAGAACTTGGCGTGGGACCAGACGGTTTCGTGGCGGCTGTGCAGGGCAAAGTTCCCGGCCAGTTCCTTCAGCGGAGCCCCGGCAAGGTAGGCCGCAAGTGGTAGCCAGTAATCCCAGAACGGCATTCCGACGGCGAGCCTGGTGTGCGGCAAGCGTGCTGGCAAGGCTGGTGGAATGATGAAGAAATCATAGCCTTTGGCTGTTTCTCCTTGTGGGGGCAGGCCATGCTGAGCGGCAGCCCGTGCCGTAATGGCATCATCAACATCCAGTCGTGCACCGCAGATCAGGGCACCGTCGCGGGCGCTGGCAAGGGCGGTCTGCAAGGTCCGTGATGCCGGGGTGAGGATGATGTCGGCATTGATCAACAAAAACGGCTCTGGCGAATCAGCATGAACGGCCAGCATGTCATCGATCAGGGGAACCGGCTTTTTTGCCTGCGCCTGTGCCGTGCGGGTGACGGTGTGAAAGGTCACATCGGGGTATAGCGGGTGCAGGCTGGCGCTTTCCCCGGCGGTATTGGCAGAGACAACCTTCAATCCCAGCTCCAGCCACGAAGCAACGGCGGCGCGCTGAATGTCGTGATCCCCTTTCGGGGACAGGCTGGTGATCAGGGGAACAGAGGGAGTGCTCATGGGGCCTCGGGGTGTGCTCAAAATCGAAGGAAGGTGGGGAATGTGCCACATTCCGGCAAAAGTCCTGACAATTATCCTGCAGTCGGCTGGTCCTGCAACCTTGTCGTTGCAGGGGCCGGTGGACGGGCGGGAACAGGTGCTGTCCGGCGATACATGAAAATGTGCGGGCTTTCGCATATCATGTTGTCAGAGGGGCAGGGATCAGATACTCTACCCCCAATCGTCGAGTCAGGATGATTTGGCGATATCAGTCTGAACAGAATGGTTCAGGCACTTTCCTAGAATGGGAGAAGTCTATTATGGCTGGTGATATCACTCTTTCGACCTCCACGCGGACCAATCTGCTGTCGCTGCAAAGCACGACCAACCTGATTGACCGCACGCAGGATCGTCTTTCGACCGGCAAGAAGGTGAACAGCGCCCTCGACGACGCTCTGTCCTTCTTCAAATCCCGTAGCCTGAATGACCGCGCGTCCGACCTGGCCACCGTCAAGGACGGTATCAGCGAAGGCATCAACGTGATCAAGTCTGCGGTTGGTGGTCTGGAAAGCATCGAGTCCACCCTGAAGCAGATGAAGGCGATCGCGTCCTCTGCGAAGTCCTCCACCGACACGCTTACCCGTGCGAAGCTGGCCTCGCAGTACAATGAACTGCGCAGCCAGATCGACAACCTGACCGAAGACTCGTCGTACAACGGCGTCAACCTGATCAAGGACACCTCTGATACCCTGACCGTCAAGTTCAACGAGCAGAGCTCGGCGACCTTGAAGAACGAGCTGGTGATCAGTGGTGTGGACTCTGATGCTGCGTCGCTGAACGTCACTGCTGCAACCGCTACCGGTGCCAGCAGCTGGTCTTCGACGTCTGGTTTCGTGGCCACCATCGACAGCGAAATCAGCAAGATCGACAGCGCTCTGAACACGGTGCGCAGCACCGCTCAGACCCTGGGCACCAACTCGTCCATGCTGTCCATCCGTCAGGATTTCACCACCAACATCATCAACACCCTGAAGGGTGGCGCTGGTGAACTGGTGAACGCGGACCTGAACGAAGAGTCGGCCAACATGCTGGCTCTGCAGACTCGCCAGTCGCTCGGCACGATTTCGTTGTCGATCGCTCAGCAGTCTCAGCAGTCGGTGCTGCGTCTGTTCTAATAAAACAGATACAGGCCTTTGCTTCGGCGGCAGGAGAAATCCTGCCGCCTTTTTTTATGCATATAGAGCATTGTGCGAAAAGTGGGAACCGGTTTTCGCAACAACAATGCGGCACACCAAAAGGTTAGACCAGCGTGCCTGCGTCCGGTTTAACGCACGCTGGTCTAGCATACTTTTTTGATCGGGTATTGCTTCTGTCCGGGCGAATGCCAATACTCTTGGTGAGCGATAGGATAACAAAGACGTGGAACGCTGCTCCACACCTTGCCTGTGCCTTGAGGCCCCGGACTCCATTAATTTGATTTTTAAAGAAAAATGGGGGTTTGGGGGCATCGCCACCAAACGGGCTCGGGCGGTAGCCCGCACTAGAGCAGCGTGCGTTAAATCGGACGCGGGCACGCTGCTCTAACCTTTTGTTCTGTCGCATTGTTGTTACGAAAATCGGTTCCCACTTTTCGCACAATGCTCCAGGACACTGCAAATACGGACTTTTCAAGGGGCCTACGAAACGATCTCCTGTGCGCACCGATGACAGGCAGGGATGGCCTGTAAACGGGAAAAATGCCGCGCAGGACTCTGGGAAATCCGGCGATCCAACAAGATCGCCCGAAACCCGGTACGTCAGGGAGGCATGGCACGATGTCGAATTCAGTGCTGCCAGTGACCCCCGAGGGGCAGCCCGTCCCTTGGCAAATGTGGTATCAAGACCCGGCTTCGCCCGTGATGGAACAGATTGTTGGCTTGAACAGCTTTATCAGCTGGATCATGGCTGGCGTGGTCCTGTTGGTGTTGGCGTTGTTGATTACGGTGGTGGTGCGCTTTAATGCCCGCACCAATCCGGTTCCTTCGACCACCACTCACAATGTACCGCTTGAGATCGGATGGACGGTCCTGCCCATCCTGATCCTGCTGGTGATTGCGGTTCCCAGTTTCCGCCTGCTGTACTTCATGGACAAGGCGCCGCAAGCCGACATGACGCTGAAGGTCACCGGCCATCAGTGGTACTGGTCCTATGAATACCCGGACCATGGAGCCTTCACCTTTGATGCCTTCATGAAGGATGCCAGTGACCTGCAAGGGGCCGAGCCCCGCTTGCTGGCGGTCGATAATCCGGTGGTGGTGCCGGTCGGGGTGACGGTGCGTGTCCTGACCACCTCGTCGGACGTGATCCATTCCTGGGCGGTGCCGTCGCTGGGGGTGAAGATGGATGCCAACCCCGGACGCAGTAACGAAACGTGGATTCGGGCCGAACGGCCGGGGACGTATTACGGCCAGTGTTCGGAGCTGTGCGGCGTCAACCACGGCTTTATGCCGATTGCAGTCAAAGCGGTCAGCGCCGAGGAGTTCACCGCCTGGGTGACGGCGGCACAGGCCCGATTCGCTCAGGGATTGCCCTTGCAACTGGCAGAAGGGAGGCGCTGATCATGTCTCATCTGGTCTTTGATGGCCTGAATGCCGCACATCACCACCGTACACAGGGATGGCGACGCTGGCTGTTTTCCACCAATCACAAGGATATCGGCAGCCTCTATCTGATGTTTGCGGTGATCGCCGGGCTGATCGGGGCGGCGATGTCTATCGGTATCCGGTTGGAACTGGCCCGTCCGGGGATGCAGATTTTTGGTGATGACTATCAGCGCTATAACGTGTTCATCACCGCCCATGGTCTGATCATGGTGTTCTTTGTGGTGATGCCAGCGCTGATCGGCGGTTTTGGCAACTGGTTTGTACCGCTGATGATCGGGGCGCCGGACATGGCCTTTCCCCGCCTGAACAACATCAGTTTCTGGCTGATGCCGCCAGCGTTCCTGCTGATGGTCCTGTCGGGGTTGACCGGGCTGGGGCCGGGGACCGGCTGGACAGTGTACCCACCGCTGTCAACCCTTGGGCACAGTGGCGACATGGCGGTGGATCTGGCCATTCTGTCGCTGCACCTCGCCGGGATCAGCTCGATTCTGGGAGCAATCAACCTGCTGGTGACCATTTTCAATATGCGGGCACCGGGCATGACCATCCACCGGATGCCGTTGTTTGTCTGGTCGATGCTGGTGACGGCCTTTTTGCTGCTGATGTCGGTGCCGGTGCTGGCCGGGGCTTTGACCATGCTGCTGACCGATCGCAACTTTGGTACCACCTTTTTTGATCCTGCCGGGGGCGGTGATCCGCTGTTGTACCAGCATCTGTTCTGGTTTTTTGGTCACCCGGAAGTCTACATCATGATCCTGCCTGCCTTCGGGATCATCAGCCATATCATCTCGACCTTCTCGCGCAAGCCGATTTTCGGCTATCTGGGCATGGCCTATGCGATGGTCAGCATTGGGCTGATCGGCTTTGTGGTGTGGGCCCATCACATGTATGCCACCGGCCTCAGCGTCAATACCCGCGCCTATTTTCTGGTGGCCACGCTGGGGATTGCGGTGCCGACCGGCATCAAGGTGTTCAGCTGGATTGCCACCATGTGGGGCGGTTCCATCGAATTCCGGGTACCGATGCTGTACGCGATAGGCTTTCTGTTCCTGTTTACCATCGGCGGTGTTACCGGCGTGGTCCTGGCCAATGCCGGGGTCGATGTGTCGTTGCACGATACCTATTACGTGGTAGCGCATTTCCACTATGTTCTGTCCCTTGGCGCGGTGTTTGGCATCTTTGGCGGCTTTTACTACTGGATCGGTAAAATGTCGGGGCACCAGTATCCCGAAGGCATGGCAAAGGTGCAGTTCTGGCTGATGTTCATCGGGGTCAACATGACCTTCTTTCCGATGCATTTCCTCGGCCTGTCGGGGATGCCGCGCCGGATTCCCGATTACCCGGATGCTTTTGCTGCCTGGAACATGGTGTCGTCGATTGGCTCGTATCTGGGTGCTGCCAGTGCCCTGCTGTTTCTGGTGGTGGTCTATCGCACCTTCCGCTCTCCGGCTTTGGTTGCCGACAATCCATGGGGCGAGGGGGCAACGACGCTGGAATGGACGGTCAGTTCTCCGCCGCCAGAGCATACTTTTGAACAGCCGCCAGTGATCGACGGCGGTAGCGCGCCTCACCCTGCAGAATGAAACCGGGAGGTCTGCGATGGCTGCTCATGCCGTTGGATCTGCCCGCCGCCGAGCCAATATCCGTTTGGCGACAGGCTGTGTGTTGCTGGTGCTGACCATGGGCGGGCTGGCCTTTGCGTCCGCCCCCGCCTATCGGCTGTTTTGCCAGTTGACCGGCTATGAAGGCACGCCACGGGTTGCCATCGGGGCCATTGCCCCCGGCGCAACCGGGCGCCAGATGGTGGTCCGGCTGGATGCATCGCTGAATCAGGGGATGCCGTGGCGCTTTGTCCCGGAGCAACGCGAGGTGCGGGTACCGGTCGGGGAACAGGCTCTGGTGTCCTATCTGGCCCACAATCCAACCAATCAGCAGGTGACAGGGCGGGCGACCTTTAACGTCACCCCGGAGAAAGCCGCCGCCTATGTCGCCAAGGTTGCCTGTTTCTGCTTTACCGAGCAGACGCTGGCCCCGCAGGAAAGCGCCCATATGCCGGTCAGCTTCTATATTGATCCGGCCATCCTGCAAGACCCGCAGATGAGTGATGTGACAACCATCACCCTATCCTACACCTTCTTTCGTGCCGATGCGTCGTGAACGTGCTTTCCTTTCTGGCAACTTCTGGTGATGGAGGCATTCAATGGCCGCCTCTTCTGAACGCAAGCATCCGTTTCATATCCTGCCGCCCAGTCCATGGCCGCTGGTGGCGTCGGTCGGGGCGTTCCTGATGGCGCTGGGCGGGGCGCACATGATGCATGGGGAACCTCCGTGGCTGCTGGCCCTGGGGGTGGCGGTGGTGGTGTTCACCATGTTCGGCTGGTGGCGGGCGGTGATCTGCGAGGGATACCATGAGCAGTCCCATACCAGTGCCGTGCAGCGCGGGCTGCGCATGGGCATGGCCTTGTTCATTGCCTCGGAGGTGATGTTCTTTGTGGCCTTCTTCTGGGCCTATTTCCATAACGCCCTGCACGTCAGTCCGGTTGTGGCCGGACAATGGCCACCCGAAGGAATCGAGCCGCTGCACGCCGTTGGCTTGCCGTTGATCAATACCTCGATCCTGCTGCTGTCGGGGGTGGTGCTGATGTGGGGGCGCCATGGCCTGTTGCATGGTCGGCGCAGGCAGGCGGTCGGTGGAATTGCCGGTGCGGCGCTGCTGGGGGCTTTGTTTCTGATCCTGCAGGCCATTGAATATGGCGAGGCTGCTTTTGCCTTCCGGTCAGGCATTTATGCCTCGACCTTTTACATGGCGACCGGCTTTCACGGCTTTCATGTGTTTGTCGGTACCTGTGCCCTGCTGGTGATGGCCGTTCGCTGTTCGCGGGGGACACTCAGCCCGGATCACCATCTGGGGCTGGAGGCCGCTGAATGGTACTGGCACTTTGTTGATGTGGTCTGGCTGTTCCTGTTCGTGTTTTTTTATGTGTGGGTGGGGGCCTGAGGACTCCGCAGAGCTTCACTCATGCTGTGCGTTTGCCTCCTGACAGCAGGATGCCGCTGGGCGGGTTGGCCATGATCATGTCGGCCAGCAAATCAAAATCGCGTCCGCGCGGATTGACTGGCCGCCAGACCATCGCCAGCGAGCGGGCAACCCGGCTGTTGGACAGGTCGCGGACCACCACCGGCAGGTCGTTGTTGACTTCGACGTTGATGGCGGTGCGCGGGATCAGGGTGACGCCCAGACCGCTGCCCACCATCTGCACCAGCGTTCCCAGACTGGTGGCCTGAAAGGCTTCGTTGTCCTTGGGCTTGCGCAGGGCACAGGCTTGCAGGGCGTGATCACGCAGGCAATGCCCGTCTTCGAGCATCAGCAGCTCGGTCGCGGCCAGATCGGCATCGGACAGGGTGCGCTGGCTGGCCAGCGGGTGGTCTGCGGGCAGAACTGCCACCACGTCTTCGCGCCACAACTCGCGTATCATCAGGTCGCCGGTTTCAAAGGGCAGGGCGATCAGGCCACAGTCAATGCGACCTGCCGCCAGATCATCCAGAACCCGCGCCGTTTGCTCTTCGCGCAAATATAGCTTCAGGTCCGGGTAACTGCGCCGGGCCACCGACAGGACTTTGGGGAGGACATAGGGGCCGATGGTCGGAATCACCCCCAGCCGCAGGTCGCCCACCAGTGGATGGGCGCCGGCCTGAGCGGCATCCACCAGGGCTTCGGTGTCGGCCAGAATGGCGCGGGCGCGCTCGACCAGCTCGTTCCCCAGCGGGGTGAGCACGACCTTGCGGCGGCTTTGGCGCTCGATCAGGGTGATCCCCAGCAGGGTTTCCAGTTCCTGAATCCCGGCAGACAGGGTGGACTGGGTGACAAAGCACAGGTCCGCCGCTTTACCGAAGTGCAGGGTTTCTGCCACCGTGACCAGATAGCGGAGCTGCCGCAGGGTGGGTAAGGGGCGCATGCCGGTCTCCTGAAACACAAAGGGTCTTTGTCGCAGAAACGGCAGGGGGAGAGAAGGGGCTTTATCCGGCGATGGATGTGTGCCACCGGATAAAGCCCGACAGCTTACGCTTTTTGACCGAACAGGATGGCGCGGGCCTTTTCGTCGGTGACCGGGTTCTTTTCCCGCCAGCCCTCGCCAACCGCCAGCCCCTTGACCACCGCCGGGCGGGCGGCGATCTGTTCCAGCCAGCGCTGCATGTGGGGGAACGTGCTCAGGTCCTGCCCCTGATTTTCCCACAGCTTGGCCCACGGCCAGATCGCCATGTCGGCAATCGAATAGGCCCCGGCGACAAACTCACGGTCAGCCAGACGGCGGTCGAGCACGCCGTACAGGCGGCTGACTTCGTTGGTGTAGCGTTCAATGCCGTAGGGGATCTTTTCCGGCGCATAGTGGCGGAAGTGATGGCACTGCCCCGCCATCGGGCCAAGGCCGCCGACCTGCCAGAACAGCCACTGATCGACCTCGGCCTGCGCACGCACATCATCGACCGGATAGAACTGGCCATGCTTGCGGGCGAGGTACTGCATGATCGCGCCTGACTCAAACAGCGAAATCGAAGCACCACCATCGGCGGGAGCCTGATCGATGATCGCCGGCATCCGGTTGTTCGGGGCAATCTTGAGGAATTCAGGGGCGAACTGGTCGCCCTTGCTGATGTTGATCGGGTGAACGGTGTACGGAACAGCCAGTTCTTCCAGCAGGATGGAGATTTTCCAGCCGTTGGGGGTCGGCCAATAGAACAGATCAATCATCACGGGGAGCCTTTGTTGGGGGCGGGGTGAGAGGATACCTGTCGGTATGGTTGGCAGCTAAGGACAAGTTCGAGTGAGCGCAAGGGGCCTTTCCGGGCGGTGCAGAAAGATCAGTCCCGACGGTTAATAATGGTCTTGCCGATCGGGAACAGCGACAGCCCGGCCAGTTTCAGGTGTGCCCAGGCCAGCGGCAGCCCGATGATGGTCACCGCACAGGCCAGCGCCGCCCCCAGATGCCCCAGTGCCAACCACCAGCCGGCCACCAGAAACCACAGGATATTGCCAATCATCCCCAAGGGGCCGGTGCCGATATCCTGCCGTCCGGTCAGTTCGTCACGGCTGACGGCTTCCTTGCCAAAGGGCCACAAGGCATAAATGGCGATGACAAAGGCCGAGCGTGCCCACGGGATGCCGATGATGGTGATGACCATGATCACCCCGGCCAGCAGCCACCCCAGAGCCATCAACAGGCCCCCGAACAGCACCCAGATAATATTCAGAAGAAGCGAAATCATGGCGCGATCCTTATTCTGGCATTGTGCGAAAAGCGGGAACCGGTTTTGCGCATCATCATTGCGGCAAATCAAAAAAATCAGACTGGTGTGCCTGCGTCAGATCACAGGACACGACAGTAAGGTGGAGCGCTGCTCCACACCTCGCCGGGGTCTTGAGGCCCCAGACCCCGAAGGATTTAGGCGATAGCCCATTCTTTTCCACCAACTGCCGTATCTTGTGAATTGATATTTAAGGCTCACAGTTCTAGCTGCCTGTTCCATCAACAGATAAGGTCGCGAGTGGAAAATGCAAAAGAAAATCCCCTTCCGGTGAGGGCCGGAAGGGGATTTTCATCAGGCAAAGGCAGGTGGTGTTATTCGCCGGTCGGGTACTTGAATTCCAGCTGGCGGGCGTTGGCAAAGCCCTGATCGGCGATGCGGGTCCAGCGGATCAGGTTGGTGCGGGTCTTCAGGAAGTGGGTGGCGACCTTTTTGGTGATCGCATCGCCGTTATCCAGCGTTTCCTGCAGCACTTCGCCAGCAGCGTTGCCGAGGGCGACCAGCACCGAGCGCGGGAACTGGCGCAGCTTGACGCCATGGTCGCGCACCAGCGTTTCCAGCGCGGTTCCGGAGCGTTCAAAGAATTCGCTGCCACCCATCATGTTTTCTTCGCCAGCAGCCGCGGCGATGATGGCCTGCAGGTCCTTTGGCAGAGCGGCAAATTTTTCCTTGTTGATGATCAGCTGCATGGCGGCGCTGGGTTCGTGGATGCCCGGCCAGTAGTAGTTCGGGGCCACCTTGTAAAAGCCCATCGACAGGTCATTGTACGGACCGGTCCATTCGGTACCGTCAATGGCACCGGACTGCAGGGCGGCAAACACTTCGCCACCGGGCAGCAGGACGACGTTGGCACCCAGCTTCTTCAGAACTTCGGCGCCCATGCCGGGCATGCGGAACTTCAGGCCCTTGAAGTCTTCGGGAGCCTGAATTTCCTTGCGGAACCAGCCGCCCATCTGGACGCCGGTGTTGCCGCACATGAACGGCTGCAGGTTGAACGGGGCGTATAGTTCTTCCCACAGGGCCTGACCACCGGCCATGTTGATCCAGGCGTTGTGTTCGACCTGGGTCATGCCGAACGGAACGGTGGTGAAGAACGCCGTCGCCTTGCTTTTGCTGGTGTGGTAATAGGGTGTATCATGGCCCAGTTCGGCGGTACCGTTCGACACGGCGTCGAACACCTGCAGGCCGGGGACGATTTCACCGGCACCGAACACCTTGATCTTCAGGCGGCCACCGCTGGCGTCTTCGATACGCTTGGCCACACGCTCGGCGCTGGAATAGACGCCGGGCAGTCCCTTGGGCCATGCGGTGACCATGCGCCATTCCATGACGCCCTGCGCGATGGCCGGAGTGGCCAGAGTCGACGCAGTGGCAGCCGCAGCACCGACACCGGCGACGGCAGCAGTCTTCATAAACTCACGACGTTCCATGGGACGTTCCTCGTTTTGGCAATTTGGGACTTTTCAAAAGTCTGCCGATTATAAGGAGAGTTCGTCCGGCTGCAACGGTTCAGAAACAGGATAAATCGTTTTTTGCCATGCAATTAATTGCGTGCAGTGCACCATGGCGGTGTTATTCGCTGGCCTGCGGCTGATGCGGTTCCAGTGCGGCCCAGCCCTCGGGGCCAAAGGCTTCAAGCGGAGCGAATTTGGTTTTGTAGGCCATTTTGTGGCTGTCTGCGATCCAGTAGCCCAGATAGACAAACGGCAGATTGCGCCGACGGGCTTCTTCGATCAGCCACAGGACAATGAAGGTGCCAAGACCTTGTCTTTGTGGTTGTTCGGTGTCGAAAAAGCTGTAAACGGCGGACAGGCCATCGTCCATGGTATCGACCAGACAGACAGCGGTAAGGTTGCCGTCCGGGGCGCGGAATTCCAGCAGGCCGGTTTCAATCGGGCTGTCTTCGACCATCGAGCGATAGTCGTAAAACCCCATCAGCGCCATGTCACTGCCGCCATGGCGGCGTTCCTGATAGCTGCGGAACAGGCGGTATTGCTCGGCAGTGGCTTTGGCCGGGGTGAGGGCGGCGCTCAGGTCGCTGTTGATCCGCAGCGTACGGCGGAAGCTGCGGCTGGGGCTGAAATCCCTGACCCCCACCCGCACCGGCACGCAGGCATTGCAGCCCGGACAGGCGGGAGCATAGGCAATCGAATGACTGCGACGGAAACCGGCGCGACTGAGGGAATCGTGCAGCTTGACCGCATCCGGGCCACTTAGCTCGGTTACAATCTTCCGCTCCAGCCGACCAGAGATGTAGGGGCATGGCATGGAGGCGGTGGTGAAAAAAAAGTGCGGCCGTCGGATCGGAGAATGTTCCATGCCGTACCCTGTTGTCTGGTGAAGGTCGATGCTCAACAAATACTATGGGTTGGAATGGCAGGGAATACCAGAGGGGTTTTCCTGATCCTGATGGCTGTTACTGTTTCCCGTACAGTTCCTGGGCGCGGCGTTCAAAGGCACTGACCATGCGCTGCACGGCTTCGGAGAACAGGGGCTGCATGATTTTCTGCAGCAGGGCCGAGCGGAATTCAAAATCGACGTAAAAGTCGATCCATGTGCCGTTGCCATCGGCATCAGGTTCGAAAATCCAGTGGTTGTTCAGATATTTGAACGGACCATCGGTATAGGTCACATCAACCCGTGACGGTTCGCTGAGGGTAACGCGCGAGGTGAATTTCTCGCGGATCATTTTGAAACCGATCACCAGATCAGCCCAGAACACGTTCCCTTCGCGGCGACGGATGCGCGCATTCAGGCACCAGGGCAGGAATTTGGGGTAATGCTCCACCTCGGCAACCATGGTGAACAGTTGCTGTTGGGTAAAGGGCAGGTGCCGTTTTTCCGCGTGGGTAGGCATGGGCCAAGGCAGCTTTCAAAGGGTTGTGACGGCAAGGTTTTGTGACAGCGGCGTAATCCACGTCCTTGAATACCGGCTTGCTGTCGAAAATGCTACCCACTTGATGGGGACATGAAAAACAAAACGCATCACACCATGGCTGTCGGTGTGATGCGTTTTGGAGGGCTCGGCCAGTTGGAACGCTTATTCGCCACCCTTGCGGCCGAGGCCAATCTGCTTGGCAAACTGGGAACGCTGTTCGGCGTAGTTGGGGGCGACCATCGGATAGTCGGCGGGCAGGTTCCACTTGGCGCGGTATTCTTCCGGAGTCATGCCATAATTGGTACGCAGATGACGCTTCAGCATCTTCAGCTTTTTACCGTCTTCAAGGCAGATGATGTATTCCGGGGTAATCGACTTTTTGACCGGTACGGCAGGCTTGAGGGCTTCGATGACCGGCTCCGGCTCGGGGGCGCTGACCATCTGGAAAGCCTGATAGACTGACTGGATCAGGTCGGGGATCTGCTGGGCAGGAAGGGTGTTCTGCCCGACATAGGCCGCGACGACTTTAGCGGCCAGGCGGAGCTTTTCGTCTTCAGTGGTCGTGGGGCTGAAAGTGTCGGCCATTTCGCTTCTCTTCTGCACTGGAGGAATTTTGATTATGTTCTGCCCCAGCTTGTGCGCAATGTCAATTCTGTATGTCCAATGATTTCCATTATCTGGACATTTACTTTGGTTTGTCAGATGTGTCTACTTGGAAACATTGTCGTCCCTTTGCGCTGGCCTTTGTGCCGGGAGGAGGCCGGGAAGGCGCCGGTCTGCCATGCGGTACGGCATGATTGGCATTGCCGCCCGAGCTGTGCTAGAGAAGGCGCACGATTCGCTTGCGTTGCTGTTCTGGCCTGTCAGGGGCGATGATCGGTGGCGTGATGCTGGCTGTTTCTGATGGAGAGTGGAACAGATGACTGCCGATGTGTTGGCGCTTGCCTCTGATCATGGGGCACTGGAGCTGAAGGCCCTGTTGAAGACCCATGCCGAGAGCCTGGGGCTGACGGTGGTCGATCTGGGAACCCACGGGACTGAGTCGGTTGATTATCCCGATGTCGCCGATGCCATGGCCGCGGCCCTGAAGGACGGTACCGCCTCGCGCGGTGTCCTGCTGTGCGGCACCGGGATCGGCATTTCCATCGCCGCCAACCGCCATCCGTTCATCCGTGCTGCGCTGGTGCATGATGCCTATGGCGCCCGCCTGTGCCGCGAGCACAACGACGCCAACGTGCTGGTGCTGGGTGGCCGGACCACCGGCCCGGAAATCGCCAAACAGTGCCTGGAACTGTTTCTGTCCACCCCGTTTGAAGGCGGTCGCCATCAGCGCCGCGTGGACAAGATGAACAAGACGCCGTAAGTAAGGCCCGTTCTGCCCATCTTCGTTGCTTTGACAGCCTTTGCCCGCTGCGCGAAGGCACCTGACTGCTGCTAAGGATAGCATCCATGACCTACACCGTTCCCGCAGGCTTTTTCTCCTCGTCGCTGGCCGATTCTGACCCGGATGTGATGGGCTCGATCAAGGCCGAGCTGGGTCGCCAGCAGGGCCAGATCGAACTGATCGCGTCGGAAAACATCGTTTCCAAGGCGGTGCTCGAAGCCGCTGGCAGCGTGATGACCAACAAGTATGCCGAAGGCTATCCGGGCAAGCGGTACTACGGTGGTTGCGAATGCGTTGACATCGCTGAAAGCCTGGCGATTTCGCGCGCCAGGGAACTGTTCCAGTGCGAATACGTCAACGTGCAGCCGCATGCTGGCGCCCAGGCCAACGGCGCGGTGTTCCAGGCTCTGCTGACCCCGGGCGACACCATCATGGGGATGAGCCTGGCCGCTGGCGGTCACCTGACCCACGGCGCGCCGCCGGCGCAGTCGGGCAAGTGGTTCAATGCCGTGCAGTACGGTGTGCGCCAGCAGGACGCCCAGATCGACTATGATCAGGTCGAAGAAATGGCTGTCGCCAACGCGCCGAAGCTGATCATCTGCGGTGGCTCGGCCTATCCGCGCATCATCGACTTCAAGCGCATGCGCGAGATCTGCGACAAGGTCGGGGCGCTGATGATGGTCGATATGGCCCACTTCGCCGGTCTGGTGGCCGGTGGCGTGCATCCCAGCCCGCTGCCGATTGCCGACATTGTGACCACCACCACCCACAAGACCCTGCGTGGTCCGCGTGGCGGGATGATCCTGTCGAACAACCCCGACATCGGCAAGAAGATCAACTCGGCAGTGTTCCCGGGGCTGCAGGGTGGCCCGTTGATGCACATCATCGCCGCCAAGGCGGTGGCCTTTGCCGAAGCCCTGAAGCCGGAATTCAAGCAGTACGCCGCGCAGGTGGTTGCCAACGCCAAGGTGCTGGCCGACGAGCTGATGAAGGGCGGGCTGGATATCGTCTCTGGCGGCACCGACACCCACCTGATGCTGGTTGACCTGCGTCCGAAGGGCCTGAAGGGCAATGCCACCGAGCACAGCATGGAACGGGCCGGCATCACCTGCAACAAGAACGGCATCCCGTTTGACCCGGAAAAGCCGACCGTTACTTCGGGCGTTCGTCTGGGCACCCCGGCTGGCACCACCCGTGGCTTTGGCGAAGACGAATTCCGTCTGATCGGCAAACTGATCGTGCAGGTTCTGGATGGTCTGGCCGCCAACCCGGAAGACAACTCGGCCGCCGAACAGGCCGTGCGTGCGCAGGTCGAAGCCCTGTGCGCCCGTTTCCCGATCTACCCGACCCTCGGCTAAGCTGACGGTTGACTGTTCTGCGGTTTCTGGCCTGCCCCTGCTTTCGTGGGGGCAGGCCAGGAATTTCTTGGGCGTCTTCATCCGGGAGGCGCCGCCGGTGATATTTTTTTGATGCCCCCCGGAGCGGTGCGCCGGGGTAATAAAGGGACCTTCGATGCGCTGTCCGTTTTGCGGCCATGACGATACTCAGGTGAAAGACTCCCGGCCGACCGATGACAATTCGGCCATTCGTCGCCGCCGTTTCTGCCCGGCCTGTTCGTCGCGTTTTACGACGTTCGAGCGGGTGCAGTTGCGTGAACTGATTGTTCAAAAGAAAAATGGTCAGCGGACGCCGTTCGAGCGTGAAAAGCTGGTGCGCTCCATTTCCATTGCCTGCCGCAAGCGGCGGGTGGACGAAGACCGTATAGAACGGGTGGTCAATGGCATCCAGCGTCGTCTGGAAAGTTCGGGAGAAACCGAAATTCCGTCCTCAATGATTGGGGAAATGGTGATGGAGGCCTTGCAGGCTCTCGATCAGGTGGCCTATGTCCGCTATGCTTCGGTGTACAAGAATTTCCGCGAAGCGCGTGACTTCGAAGAATTTGTCGAAACATTAGGCGGTCCTGGTGGTGCTCCCCTCGCTGACTGATTTTGCTCCCGCCCCGGCGCGGTCGTTCTCCCCCTTGCGGGCCGATGATTTGGCGCGGGCCGATGATCTGGCCCACATGCGGGCGGCGCTGGCGTTGGCGCAGCGCGGGCTGGGCAATGTCTGGCCCAATCCGGCGGTCGGCTGTGTGCTGGTGCGTGACGGGCAGGTGGTCGGACGTGGCTGGACCCAGCCGGGAGGTCGTCCCCACGCCGAAACGCAGGCGCTGGCGCAGGCCGGCGAGGCGGCGCGCGGTGCAACGGCCTATGTGACGCTGGAGCCGTGCAGCCATCACGGAAAAACGCCGCCCTGCGCCGAAGCCCTGATCCGTCATGGTATCGCGCGGTGTGTCTGCGCGATGGTTGACACGGACCCGCGCGTGTCCGGGCGTGGGGTTGCCATGCTGCGCGACGCCGGGATTGCCGTTGAGGTCGGATTGCTGGAAGACGAAGCTCGCCATCTGAATGCGGGCTTTTTTTTGCGTATCGAGGAACAGCGGCCACTGGTGACGCTGAAGGTGGCGACCACGCTGGACGGCAGGATTGCGCTGGCCAATGGTGACAGCAAATGGATCACCGGCGAACGGGCGCGGGCGATGGCGCATTGCCTGCGGGCGAACCATGATGCCATTCTGGTCGGGCGCAGTACGGTGGTGCTGGATGACCCGGAGCTGACCTGTCGCCTGCCGGGCCTCAGCCGCCGTCCGATCGTGCGGGTGGTGCTGGACAGTCAGGCGCTGATCCCGCGGGCCAGCAAACTGGTGCAGACCGCCGCCGATGTGCCAACGTGGGTGATCCATGGCCCGCAAGGCCGCGAGGCGGCGCAGGCGCTGGCGGCAGAGACTGCCGTCGAGACGATCGAGGTTGCGGTGACACCACAAGGCCGCCCGGACCCCGAGGCGGTGGTCAGTGCGCTGGCCGAACGCGGCATTACCCGCCTGATGATCGAAGGCGGCGGGCAGGTGGCGGCCTCGTTCCTGTCTGCCTGTCTGGTTGATCGTCTGGCGTGGTTCCGCGCCTCGAAAGTGATTGGCGGAGACGGATTGCCGGGGGTGGCGGCTTTGGGGCTTGACCGACTGGCCGCCAGCCCGGATTTTGCTCGCAAGACCATCCAGGCCCTTGGGGCCGATCATCTTGAATTATACGAGAGACGATAAATGTTCACTGGCATCATCACGGATTTGGGAAGTGTGCGCGCGGTGGATCGGAGCGGCGAAGTCCGCTTTGAATTCTCTTCGTCCTATGACATGGGCACCGTTGATATCGGGGCCTCGATTGCCTGCAACGGCGTCTGCCTGACGGTGATCGAAAAGGGAGCCGACTGGTTCGCCATGCAGGCATCGGCGGAAACCCTGTCAAAGACCACCCTCGGCGGCTGGGAAACCGGGCGTCCGGTCAATTTCGAGCGGGCGATGAAGGTCGGTGACGAGCTGGGCGGCCATATTGTCTCCGGGCACGTTGACGGCATCGCCACGGTGGTGGACATCCAGATGGACGGCGAGTCCAAGCGGTTCACCTTTGAAGCTCCGCAGGCGCTGAAAAAGTACGTTGCCCCCAAGGGCTCGGTGGCCATCGACGGTGTGTCGCTGACCGTCAACGAAGTCAACGACGACCGGTTCGGGATCAACGTCATTCCGCACACCCAGTCGGTCACCACCTTTGGCGCGCTGAAGGTTGGCGACAAGGTCAACATGGAAATTGACATGCTGGCGCGCTATGTCGCCCGCCTGATGGATAAGGACTAAGCCGTGAGCTCTCCGTTTTCTGAACACCTCTCGCCGATCGAAGACATCATCGAAGAGGCGCGCAATGGCCGGATGTTCATTCTGGTCGATGACGAAGACCGCGAAAACGAAGGTGATCTGGTCATCCCGGCCCAGATGGCAACCCCGGACGCGATCAACTTCATGGCCATGCATGGCCGCGGGCTGATCTGCCTCAGCCTGACCCGCGACCGTTGCCACCAGTTGAACCTGCCGATGATGGATGCGCACAACCAGTCGCGTCTGGCCACCGCCTTCACCGTCTCGATCGAGGCCCGCGAAGGGGTGACCACCGGTATTTCGGCTGGCGACCGCGCCCGGACCATTTCGGTTGCCATCGACCCCAGCCGGGGCAAGGATGATCTGGCGACGCCGGGCCACGTTTTCCCGCTGATGGCGCGCGATGGCGGGGTGCTGGTGCGGGCCGGTCACACCGAAGCCGCCGTTGACATCTCGCGGCTGGCCGGTCTGAACCCGGCGGGCGTGATCTGCGAGATCATGAACGATGACGGGACCATGGCCCGCATGCCGGACCTGATTCCCTTCGCCCAGCGTCATGGCCTGAAGATCGCCACCATTGCCGATCTGATCGCTTATCGTCGCCGGACCGAAAAGCTGGTGAAGTGCGAAGTCGAAAGCGCGCTGACCTCGCGCATTGGGGGCGACTGGAAGCTGTCGGTGTACGTCAACACTCTCGCCTATGCCGAGCATATCGTGCTGGTGAAGGGCGACATCACCACCGACGAGCCGGTGCTGGTGCGCATGCACGCGATGCATGTCCTGGACGATGTGCTGGGCGATGTGGCCGGGGGCCGTCAGGGCCAGTTGCAGACGGCGATGGAAATGGTCGCTGCCGAAGGGCGCGGTGTGGTGGTGTTGTTGCGCGAAGCCAACCGTTCGACGCTTTCTGACCAGATCCGCGAACGTCTGGGTGAACCTGCGACCGGTGGTCGTCTGGTGGACTATGGGGTCGGAGCGCAAATCCTGCTCGATCTGGGCGTCAGGAACATGATCCTGTTGTCGAATACCGAAAAGCATATTATCGGTCTGGACGGGTATGGCCTGCGGGTCGTGGAACGTCGTCCGATTGCGGCGCAGGAGGGTTAAAAATGACCACAGGTCCGCGTATTCTGATCGTTGAAGCGCGCTTTTACGAAGACATTGCCGACCATCTGGTCAAGGGGGCGGTGCAGGAACTGACCGCTCAGGGCGCTGGTTACAAGCGGGTGATCGTTCCCGGTGTGCTGGAAATTCCGGCGGTGATCCGCTTTGCCATCCGGTCGATGGAACTGCGCGCCACCGACATGCGCTTTGCTGGCTATGTGGTTCTGGGGTGCGCCATCCGTGGCGAGACCGACCACTATGACCATGTGGCTCGCGAAGCGATGACCGGTATCCAGACTCTGGCGCTGGAATATTCGCTGGCGGTCGGCAACGGCATTCTGACCGTCGCCAACCGTGATCAGGCAATGGCCCGCGCCCGTGGAGACATGAAAAACCTGGGTGGCAAGGCGGCCAAGGCCTGCCTGCGCATGATCGACATCAAGCGCGAACTGGGTCTTTGACATCACTGCCGGTTTCGGCTGAATGGCGGTGGGGATGGCCGGGAAATGCACTTTCCCGGTTGTTCCCTCTTTCGTTCTGACGCCAGAGGCTTTATACCACCCCTTTGCCTCCCCATGTTTCATGGTATCTCACCCGCCGCGAGCGGCGGGTCTGGTGTCATATGGGGGAGCAAGGCAGATGGCGGCAGAGGCTGTCTGCTGCCTTCCTGCTGTTAACAGTGCCCGGTGCTGTGCCGGGCCGCCGAAATGAGGCCACAGGCCAGAGACGATGGCAAAGAAAAATACTCATGAGACCGCCCTGCGGCGGTGCGCGGCCCGTTTGGCGGCTGTTCAGGCGTTGTACCAGATTGACATGAGCCAAGGTCGCCTGGAAGACGTGATCCGCGACTTCCTGTCGGGGGCCATCGGTGGCGAAGTGATCGAAGAAGACCTGGATCTGGAAACGGAAAAGGTCGTTCCGCTGATCGAACTGAATGCCGAGTTGTTCAGCGTTCTGGTGCGTGGCGTCGCTGGCATGCGCGAGCGTCTGGATGAAGTGATCGACGCCTCTCTGGCGCAGGGCTGGGATGCCGAGCGTCTGCAGCCGGTGCTGCGCAGCGTTTTGCGCTGCGGCCTGTACGAGCTGATGGAACGCGAAGACGTGCCGCCGCGCGCCGCCGTGGCCGAGTATGTCGATATTGCCCGTTCGTTCTATGACGGCCCCGAGGCCGGTCTGGTCAATGCGGTGCTCGATCGGCTGGCCCGCCAGTTGCGCTCGGACGAAATGGGGGCTCCGCGCCGCCCGCGTCAGGGCTCTGACGACGCTGCGCAATAATCGCGGACCCGCCCCTGAATGGCGCGTCGGAGTGAGTTCCAGCAAATTGCTGACCTGTTCGCGCCCCTGGCAGCTTCGGCTCCGGGGGCGTTGGGCTTGAAGGATGATGCTGCCCTGCTGGTGCCGCCTGCGGGCCAGCAACTGGTGGTCACCGTCGATGCCATTCTGTCAGGCGTCCATTACCTGCCGGACGATCCGCCCGATCTGGTGGCGCGCAAGCTGGTGCGGGTGAATTTGTCCGATCTGGCCGCGATGGGGGCGACACCTGCGGGCATGTTGCTGGCCTGTGCCTTTCCGCGCGATTGTTCCGATGCCTGGGTCGAAGCCTTTGCCGCTGGTCTGGCACTGGATGTGGTCGAATTCGGCTGTCCGGTGATTGGGGGCGATACCGTGGCTACCCCCGGCCCGGCAACCTTTTCGCTGACCGCTCTGGGGTGGGCTCCGATGGGGCAGGCGCTGCTGCGGCGAGGGGCAAAGGCTGGTGATCTGATTGCCGTCACCGGCACCATTGGCGATGGCGCTGTCGGCCTGTGGGCGGCTCAGGGGCGGCTGGCCGGGCTGGGGGTGCCTGAGGATGTCTGTGCGGCGTTGGCGGCCCGCTATCACCTGCCGCAGCCCCGTCTGGCGATCGGGCAGGCCCTGCGCGGGCTGGCCTCGGCGGCGATGGATATCTCGGACGGACTGGTGCAGGATTTGGGGCATGTGTGTGCCGCCAGTGGTATCCGTGCCGAGATCCGGCTGGAGGCCGTCCCGCTGTCGGCGGCCTTGCAGGTAACCCGCGAACATACCCACATTGCTGATGAGCTGGTTTTGACCGGTGGCGATGATTACGAATTGTTGTTGACCATTCCGCCAGAGAACTGGCCCGAGGTCGAAGCCCGTCTGGGGCCGTTGGCTCCAACGGTGATCGGGCTGTGCCGCGAGGACGACAGTGCGGCGGAGACGGTGCGTGTCCTTGATCGTCAGGGGCAGCCGATGCAACTCGCGGCCACAGGCTGGCAGCATTTTTAGGGGTGAGCGCAAACCCTGACGGTTTTCGGGCGATGCGCCCGGTGTCGTTTCGTGCTATGACTGCAGTGCGGTATGCTATGGCATTCCGGCGCGGCTCGCCACATCATCGGCCATATCATCGGGGCGCCCATGTTTCGTTTACTGATCATCGTGTTTGCTCTGGTTGCGGCTGTCGGCGGTGGCGTCGGTGGGCTGGTCCACTTTGCGATCATTCCGGATTTTACCGGTGGTGCCATTGCCAACATCGTCGGAGTTGTCGGACAGAAATCCGAGGCTGAAGCTGAGGCCGAAGCTGCCGCTCCGCCGCCGCGCGTCGAGCCGGTTTACATGCAGGTTTCCCCGATGCTGATCCCGGTGATTCAGGGCGGCGAGCTGAAGCGCAACATCTACATCGCCCTGCGGATCGAGCTGGAAGCAGGCAAGCAGGCCGAAGGGGCTGCGGCAATGCCACGCCTGCAGGACCTGTATCTGCGGGCCTTGTACGAGATCATCCCCGAGCAGCAAAAGACCAGCGAAAACCTTGACCTGCAAAAGGTCCGCGAGCGGCTGCTGGTCATTTCCGAGCGTGCTGTGGGGCCCGGCGTGGTGAAAGATATTATTTTCCAGTCGGTTTTCAGTCGGTAACCCTTGATTGCGCGTGCTATGATGTCCACCTCGTGGTTCGTGGCAAGGTGCGTGGTGACGGGGTTGCCGGATATCGCATTTTCACGAAATCCTGCTGCGGTGGTGAACACAGGGGCTTTGATCTCAATCGCATAAGGTGGTTCACCGCCAGACTTGAAGAACGCTCTCGACTGCTGTCTCCGGGAATGGGGGGGTCTGTCATGCTTGCGTCCAGTCTGTTTGTTATTGTTTGTGGTGTGGTCGCCCTGGCCTATGGTCTGTGGGCGATGCGCGCCGTTCTGTCTGCCGATGCCGGGTCCCTGGACATGCGCCAGATTGCCGGGGCCATTCAGGAAGGGGCTTCGGCCTATCTCAATCGTCAATATCGCACCATCGCCGTGGTCGGGGTCGTCGTCGGGGCTGCCTTGGGCTGGCGGCTGGGCTGGCCGGTGGCGGTCGGATACGCCATCGGGGCCATTTTGTCCGGGGTGGCGGGCTATGTCGGGATGAACATCTCGGTCAGGGCCAATGTCCGAACCACCGAAGCCGCGCGCGCGCAGGGCATGGGCGGGGCGTTGACCATCGCCTTTCGGTCCGGGGCGGTGACCGGGATGCTGGTGGTGGGGCTGGGGTTGTTGGGGGTGGCGGTCTATTACACCGCTCTGCGTCTTTCGGCGATCCCGGAACGGACAATCCTCGAAGCGCTGGTCGCCCTGTCCTTTGGCGCATCGCTGATTTCCATCTTTGCCCGACTGGGCGGCGGCATCTTTACCAAAGGGGCCGACGTCGGTGCCGATCTGGTCGGCAAGGTCGAGGCTGGAATCCCCGAAGACGACCCGCGCAATCCGGCGGTGATTGCCGATAACGTTGGTGACAACGTGGGCGATTGTGCCGGTATGGCCGCTGATCTGTTTGAAACCTATGTGGTGACCATGGTGGCGACCATGGTGCTGGCGGCCATCCTGTTTGCCGGGGATGGCGCTGAAAAGATGATGTTGTACCCGCTGATGATTGGCGGTGTATGCATTTTGGGCTCGGTGCTGGGAACGTTCTTTGTCCGGCTGGGGGCATCGCAGAACATCATGGGGGCGCTGTACAAAGGCGTTCTGGCCTGTGGCGTTGCGTCGGCGGTGCTGGTGGCCTTTGTGACCTTCCTGATGTTCGGATTCAGCGAGACGCACCAAATCCGTGGGGGAATGCTGATCGGGCCGTGGCATCTGCTGGCCTCGGCAATGGTCGGCCTGCTGGTGACCGGGGCCCTGATCTGGATTACCGAGTACTACACCAGCACCGCCTATCGTCCGGTCAGGAGTGTGGCCGAGGCATCCGTGACAGGTCATGGCACCAACGTCATTCAGGGGCTGGCGGTGTCGATGGAGGCAACGGCCCTGCCGGTTCTGGTGATTTGTGTCGGCATTCTGTCGGCCCATGCCCTGGCCGGGTTGTTCGGGATTGCCGTTGCCGCGACCACCATGCTCGCTTTGGCCGGGATCATTGTGGCGCTGGACGCCTATGGGCCGGTGACCGATAACGCGGGTGGGATCGCAGAGATGGCCAATCTGCCACCGGAGGTCCGCAAGGTGACCGATGCACTGGATGCGGTGGGTAATACCACCAAGGCGGTGACAAAAGGCTATGCCATCGGCTCGGCCGGGCTGGCGGCTTTGGTGCTGTTTGCCGCCTATACCGAAGACCTGCATCACTATTTCCCGACACTCGACCTGACGTTCAGCTTGCAGGACCCCTACACCGTCGTGGGTCTGCTGGTTGGCGGGCTGCTGCCCTATCTGTTCGGGGCAATGGGGATGCAGGCCGTTGGGCGGGCTGCCGGAGCGGTGGTGATCGAGGTTCGTCGGCAGTTCCGCGAGATCGATGGCCTGATGGAGGGAACCGCCAAACCCGAGTATGGCCGTTGCGTTGACATGCTGACCCGGGCCGCAATCCGCGAAATGGTGTTGCCGTCCCTGCTGCCGGTGCTGGCTCCGCTGGTTTTGGCCGGGATCATCTGGGCTGTCGCTGGCAAGGCCGCCGCCTTTACCGCTTTGGGGGCGATGATTCTGGGGACGATTGTCACCGGCCTGTTTGTCGCCCTGTCGATGACCTCGGGGGGCGGGGCATGGGACAACGCCAAGAAATACATCGAAGATGGTCATCATGGCGGCAAGGGGTCGGACGCCCACAAAGCCGCCGTCACCGGCGATACCGTCGGCGATCCTTACAAGGATACGGCTGGCCCGGCGATCAACCCGATGATCAAGATCACTAACATTGTCGCGCTGCTGTTTCTGGCACTGGTCGGTGGGTGAGGGGCATCAAAGACAATGGGGGAGCATGTGGTTGCTCCCCCATTGTCTTTACGGTTCATAACTCTGGCTAATCCGCCACCGGCGAGGCCAGAATGTCGCCTTTGCCCGACGAGGCATTGGCGAGTGACAGTTGCCCCATGGCCTGCAACACCTGATAGGTCGCCATATTGGCGTCAAAGAGGGCGGCAGTCAGGTTGATGCGGGCGTTGAACACTTCGTTTTCCGCATCCAGCACGTTGATGGCGGTTTCCTTGCCCGCTTCACGCAGCTTGATGCGCGAGGTGTAGACTTCCGACGCAATATTGACGGCATTCTGCAGCAGGTTGACCCGCTGACGGGCCGTTTCCAGAGCCTGCCATGCCAGCTTGGTCTGTTCTTCGACCTTGCGATGGACGTAGACCTGCTTGTCCTGACTGGCGGCATAGTCATAGGCGGCGCGGGCAGTATTGGCGCGGGTGGCAAAGCCGTTGAAGACGTTCCAGTTGGCGGTCACCAGCACCGAATAGTCACGACGAACCCCGATGACGGTGTTCTTGTTGTGCTCGTAGTCGGCGGCGGCTTCGAGGTTCACCCGCGGCATATAGTCGGCTTCGGCGGCATCGCGCTGTTCCGAGGCCACGGCGCTTTGCTTTTTGGCGCTTTCAAGGGCCGGGTTGTTGGCGACGGCAATCTTGATTGCATCATCAAGGGACGGCGGCAGCAGTTCCAGAGGAACGCCCGGCATCCGCATCGACGCCATGTCAGGCTTGCGGCCATAGACCTGTTCGTAGGTGGACACCGCGTCTTTCAGGGCACCTTCGACGGTGACGCGGCGTTCCTTTGAAATCTGCAGGCGGGACTTGGCTTGCAGCACGTCAACGGCAATCCCGGAGCCACGCTGGACGCGCTCGTTTTCCAGATTGAGCTGCCGCTTGATGTTTTCTTCGTTCTGGCGCGACAGGTTGATCAGTTCGCGCTGGCGCAGGACGTTGAGATAGGCAGCCACCCCTTGCAGCAGGACGCTTTGCTCGGTGGCGCTTGAGTCGCTTGAGACGGCATCCTTTTGCAGCTTGGCGGCTTCATAGGCCGAAGCGGTGGCGCCACCGTCATACAGCACCTGTGTTGCCACCACGCTGGCGGTGTCGCGGCCCATGCCGAACGGGTCGCCGACGGTGTCGCGGCGGGTGGGGTTGTCGACATACTCATACCCGGCATCGCCCTTCAGGTCGACGCGGGGCAGATAGCCGCCAAAGGCCTTGTTGACCTGTTCTTCGGCGCTGGATACGTTTTTACGACCGGCGGAAACCTGAGGGTGGGTGTTGACCAGATCCCGCAATTCTTCTGCCATGGATGCCGCCCAGACTGGCTGGGTGGCCGCAATCAGCGACAGTGCGGTCAGGCCGCACAAAAAGACTTTTGTTTTCATCCCCGGTCCCACTGAAGACGGCCTCAGACTCCCGTGTCTGGAAGGCTCTTTCGCCCCTGGTTCTAGTTCCCGCCTTGATATGTGCGGTTCACCACCTGATTTGATAATGAATTCCGGGTTGCAGGTCAAACGAACAAACCGGATTTGTATTGTCAGACATCTCCTTTTGGGCAGGATGCCGGTCTGGCGGGCGAGAGTGGGTTGAGGGCAAACAATACCTGACCCCAAGAAAATTCCGCACTGGCCGCGCGTTATATGGTGCTGGCGGATAAGATGTTGTACAAAGCGGGTGATCCGTTCCTTTTACCTATATTCGTGAACCGCGATTCGGCGTTCGAATGCTTCCGGCTGGCGTGGGCCGAAAATTGGGTGTGCTATGGCTTTTATGGACTCCTCTGTTCTGTTGATGGCCTCGCTGAGTGCTGCGATCATGGCGGGCGCTCTGGTCTATCAATCACTGCTGCCCGGTAATGGCCCGTGCCTGCGGCTGTGGGGCGGTGGAGTCATGCTGCTTGTCTTCCACACTGTTGCTTTCCGCTGGCTGTCGGGGACGGAAACGCCCGAATTCATCAGGATTGTGGTGTCCGAGGGCTCTCATTTGCTGGGGGCCATTCTGCTGGTGGCCGGCTCCTGGATGTTCTGCGAGCGTCCGATCCCGCGCTTTGCCCTGTGGGTGACCGGGGGCTGCGGGGCCCTGTGGCTGTTGATGGCATCCCTGATCGGCTTTCCGGCCGATTTGCTGGTGTTCCCCATTCATGCGGTGGTTGGCGGCATGATGGTGATGGTGGCGGTCACCATGTGGCGTCATGGCCGTCTGCCGCATTTGTCGGCGCAATATCTGGCGTTGTCCCTGTTGGGATGGGGCGGGTCGGTGATTGTCTTCCCGATCATGATGGCGTTGCCCGAATGGCGCGAGCTGACCTATCGCTTTGATGTCATGGCCGGGCAGGCTTTCGGGATGCTGGTGGCGATCGGATTGCTGGTGGTGGCGTTGCGGCGTCAGAGCGAGCAGATTGACGCTGCCCGCCAGCAGGCGATCATCTCGGAACTGGCTGCCGCCGAGCAGGCTGGCAAAATGCGCCGCATTCTGGACGTGATGCCCGACGCGGTGATTTCGGTGAACAGCCTGGGGGACATTCAGGAATTCAATCCGGCTGCCGAGCGGGTGTTCGGCTATGCCGCCTTCGAGGTTCTGGGCAAGCCACTGGCCATGGTCATTCCTGCATCGTGGGATGCCGGTTCCGACAGCATGGCGGCTTCCAGTGGTCTGGCATCCCTGGCCAGTGTTGAAGTGGACGGACTGCGGCGGAACGGTCTGCGGGTTCCCCTGGCCATTGCGGTCAGCACGGCGCGCCAGTCGGAAGGCGACCTGCATGTAATCGTCGCCCGTGACATCACCGAAGCCCGCCTGACGGCCCGTCTGGGCGAGTTTTTGCATCATCTGGAGCAAAAGGTTCTGCGTGGGATTGGCCACCAGGAATTTGCCCGTGAAGTCTGCCGGGATCTCAGCGATATTTTTGACATTCCCCAGGTGTCGCTGATCGAGCGGGTGGAGCAGGAAGAGGCATTGGCGCTGCGGTCCTGCTATTGCCGCTGGGGTGCCCCCGGCGATGAGGGCTGCGAGTCCGCTGACCTGAAAGCCCTGTGGGAACGGTTGCTGGCCGGTGGTGGGGTCGCCTGCGGCATTTTGCATGAAGTGATCCGTACCGGCATGCCTGCCCTGGTGCGGCGGGGCGAGCGGCTGGCGGCCCATATGGATGGCCTGCCGCCCGAAGCCCAATGGTCCTTTGTGTTGCCGGTCTGGTTGCAAAATGACGTGTCGGCCTTGCTGGTGCTGGTCGGCGACGGGCAGTCTCCGGCCGAGCCGTTGCGGCAGCGGCTGGAAACAGTGGCGGCGCGGTTGGGGGCCGTGCAACAGCAGGTGCTGGACCAGCGTCGTCTGCGGTTGCAGGGAACGGCGATGGCCGCCGCGGCCAATGCGATTTTCATCACTGACCGCAACGGCCGCATTGAATGGGTCAACGACGCCTTTACCCGCCTGAGCGGCTATGGCGAAAAGGACATTATCGGCCAGACCCCGGCGTTCCTGCGCTCCGGGGTACAGAATGGCGAAACCTATCAACGTTTGTGGGAAACCATCCTTGATGGCCGTATCTGGCGCGGCGAAATGGTCGAACGCCGCAAGGACGGGACGATGTACACCGTTGATCAGACGGTGGCTCCGATTGTTGATGACAGCGGTTCGATTGCGCACTTTGTCGCCATTCATGAAGATGTGACCGAGCGCAAGCGGGCCGAAGAGCGTATTCTGTACCTGTCGAATTATGACACCCTGACCCGCCTGCCCAACCGGGTGCTGTTCCGCGACCATCTGTATCAGGCGGTGACCAAGGCCCGCAGTGACCGGTCGGCACTGGCGGTGATGTTCATCGACCTTGACCGGTTCTCGCGGGTGAACGATACCCTCGGCCATGAGGTTGGCGATCAGTTGCTGATGACCATCGCCTCGCGCATCAACGCGGTTGCCGCACCGTTTGCGGAAACCGTGGCCCGTATCGGCGGCGATGAGTTTGCGGTGATCCAGAGCCATCTGCCCAACGCCGATACGGCGGCGACGCTGGCCCGCAAGATCATTGATGAAGTCGGCAAGCCGGTGGATCTGGACGGTCTGGAAGTGCGGGTTGGGGCCAATGTCGGGATTGCCATTTTCCCGCAGGATGGCGAAGACCCCGACCACCTGATCAAGAATGCCGACATGGCGATGTACCGCGCCATTCGCTCGGAAAGCGAGAGCTATTTCTTCTTCTCCAATGACATGAATGCCGAAGCCCGGATACGCCTCAGTCTGGAAGGCGATTTGCGGCGGGCGATTGATAACGGCGACCTGACCCTGTTCTTCCAGCCACAGGTGGACGTCAAAACCCGGCGGGTGGTGGGGGTCGAAGCCCTGCTGCGCTGGAACCACCCGGAACAGGGGGCGATTTCACCGGCCCGCTTCATTCCGGTGGCAGAAGACAGCGGCCTGATCCTGCCGATTGGCGACTGGGTGTTGCAGGAAGCCATGCGGCAAAGCCGCGCCTGGCAGTTGGACGGATTGCCGTCGGTGACCATGGCAATCAATATTTCTGCGGTGCAGTTCCGCCAGAAAGGTCTGGTCCAGCGCGTGCGTGATGTGGCCGACAGTATTGGTCTGGACCCGCGCAAGGTCGAGCTGGAACTGACCGAAAGCATGCTGATGCAAGACGCCCGCGAGGCGGTGCAGGTTCTGTCCGAGCTGTCGGAAATGGGGGCGCAACTGGCCATTGACGATTTCGGGACCGGCTATTCCTCGCTGAGTTACCTCAAGCAGTTCCCGGTGGACAAGCTGAAGCTGGACCAGTCCTTTGTCCGCCACATGACCACCGAGCACAACGACGCGGTGATTGCGCGGGCAACGATCAATCTGGGCCACAGTCTGGGGCTGGAAGTGATTGCCGAAGGCGTCGAAACCGAAGAACAGTATACCTATCTGCTGCACGAAGGCTGCGACGTGATTCAGGGCTATCTGTTCGGTCGCCCGATGGCGGCCGATGCCCTGGCCAACCTGCTGCGGGAACAAGCCGCATCGGGTGGGGTGTTTTTCCCCCATATTCGGGAGACGTCCCTGGAAGGTTTTGCAGGATTGAACCGGTAAGCCCATCATGGGCCTGCAGACGGCCCCCGCCCTGTCGGCGGGGATTTGGAAATGGAAAAGCGGTACACCATGGCTCGGCTTAGCGTAAACCTGAACAAAGTCGCCCTGTTGCGGAATTCTCGCCATACCGGATCTCCGAATGTGGTGGAGTTTGGACGGATTGCCCTGGAGGCCGGTGCCAAAGGTCTGACCGTGCACCCGCGCCCCGACGAACGCCACATCCGCCGTACCGATGTCCATGATCTGGCCGCTTTGCTGGCGCCGTTGCGTCCGGCGATCGAATTCAATATCGAAGGCCGCCCGACAGCGGGTTTCCTTGATCTGGTGGCCGAAATCCGCCCCGAGCAGGTGACGCTGGTGCCCGATGCGCCGCAGGCGTTTACCTCGGACAGCGGCTGGAACCTGTCTGCCGAAGGGGAAACCCTGAAGCCGGTGGTGCAGCGGTTGAAGCAACAGGGCGCGCGGGTGATCCTGTTCATGGACCCCGATGCCGCCCAAATTCCGGCGGTTCCTGCCACCGGTGCCGATGGTTTCGAGATTTATACCGGTGCCTACGCCGAAGCGGTGCGGCTGCATGGTCTGGACAGCGAGGCCGGACAGGCGGCGTTGCAGGCGGTGGTCGGGGCGGCGCAGGTCGGGCAAAGGTTGGGGCTGATGGTCAACATCGGCCATGACCTCGACCTGCTGAACACGCCGCCGCTGATTGCCGGGGCTCCGTTCATTCACGAAGCGTCGATTGGTCACGAACTGACCGGGGACGCCCTGCGCTATGGTTTCGCCGAGGCCGTGCGCCGGTATGGTGCCGCTCTGGCTGTCTGATAGAAAAAAGGAACTCCCTGATGCGCGCTTTTCATATTCGTCCGGCCCGCGATACCCAGGACATGGCGTCGGCGCGGCGATTGTTCCGCGACTATCAGGGATACCTGAACGTTGATCTGTGTTTTCAGGGCTTTGAAACCGAGCTGAACACCCTGCCGGGCGATTACGCGCCGCCGGTGGGTGAGTTGCTGCTGGCATGGGAAACCGAAGACCGCGGCGAAGGCTTGTTCCTTGCCGGTGGGGTGGCGGTGCGCCCGCTGTATCAAAAAGCCGCGACCGAGCCGGTATTGGTGCCCGGGGCCTGCGAGATGAAACGGTTGTACGTTTACCCGCAGTATCACGGTCAGGGGATCGGCGGTCGTCTGGCGCACCAGATCATCGCCTGTGCCCGCCAACTGGGCTATCAGCGGATGGTTCTCGATACGCTGGAGCGGCTGGATGAGGCGGTGGCCCTGTACCAGCGGTTTGGTTTTCAGGAATGCGCCCCCTATTACGACAACCCCATCCCGGGGGTGATCTACATGGAACTGGACCTGACCGCGGTCTAATGTCGTGCCCTGCCGCATCGCTGAAACGAAAACCGGTTCCCACTTTTCGTGCGATGAATCAGCTTTTTCTGTCGCATCGCCGACACGAAAACCGGTTCCCACTTTTCGTGCGATGCTTTAGAGTTCCCGCCTCTTTTTTCCCTGCTCTTCAGGGGTTACGGGGGGCTGGGTGCCCCCATCGTCAAGGACTGCCCATCATGCTGACCAAGCCTTCGGTTCGCCCTGCAAATCCCAACTTTTCCTCCGGCCCGTGCGCCAAGCGTCCGGGATGGTCGGTCGATGCCTTGTCGGCGACGCCGGTGGGTCGCTCGCACCGGGCAAAGATCGGCAAGGAACGGCTGGCCGAGGTGATCGACCGTTCTGCCGCCATTCTCGGCCTGCCGGATGGCTGGCGTCTGGGGATCGTCCCGGCGTCGGATACCGGCGCGGTGGAAATGGCCCTGTGGTCGTTGCTGGGGCCGCGTGGTGTGGACATGCTGGCGTGGGAAAGCTTTGGTTCGACCTGGGTTTCCGACGTGCTGAAGCAGCTGAAGCTGCCGGATGTGCGGGTGCTGGAAGCGGGCTATGGCGCGCTGCCGGACCTGTCGCAGGTTGATTTCAGCCGCGACGTGGTGTTCACCTGGAACGGCACCACCTCGGGCGTGCGGGTGCCGAACGGTGACTGGATTGCCGAAGACCGCGACGGTCTGGTGATCTGCGACGCCACCTCGTCGGCGTTCGCGATGGAGATGGCGTGGGATCGTCTGGACGTGGTCACCTGGTCGTGGCAAAAGGTGCTGGGTGGCGAAGGGGCGCATGGCATGATTGCCCTGTCGCCGCGCGCTGTTGCCCGCCTTGAAAGCCATACGCCTGCCTGGCCGATGCCCAAGATTTTCCGCCTGACCTCGGGCGGCAAGCTGATTGAAGGCATCTTCCGTGGTGACACCATCAATACTCCGTCGATGGTGGCGGTCGAAGATCAGGTGGATGCGCTGAAGTGGGCGGAAAGCATTGGTGGCCGCCCGGCGCTGATTGCCCGCTCACAGCAGAACCTGCGCGCTGTGGAAGACTGGGTTGCCCGCACGCCGTGGATTGATTTTCTGGCCAAAGACCCGGCAATCCGCTCGTGGACCTCGATCTGTCTGGTGATCACCGCTGACTGGTTTACCGCCTTGTCAGAGGATGACCGGGCCAAGGCCGCCAAGAAAATCGCCTCCCTGCTGGATGCTGAAGGGGTCGGTTATGATCTGGGCAGCTATCGCGACGCCCCTGCCGGACTGCGCATCTGGGGTGGGGCGACGGTCGAGACGTCGGATATCGAAGCCCTGTTGCCGTGGATCGAATGGGCTTATGAACAGGTGAAAGCATAAAAAGCATACGAACGGTATGCTTCAGTATTCAGGAGCGGGTTGCCGAGGTATCGGTGACCTGCCCTTTTTTTTATTAAATTACCATTTTAAAAATGTGAAATATGGGGTAAGAAAGAGATCGCCTTACCTGAAAGTTGTTAAATAAGGATCATTTAAAACCAAGGGAAGGCTATGGTCGTATGTCAGTGACCATCTTTTTGCTTTAATCATGACGGCAGAATATTAAGGAATAAAAGGCTCTTTGGTGCTATCCAGAGGATGCCCGTTCCTGAACTCTACTTTGGGGGGAATCATGCTTCAGTCGGTGGTGCCTCAGTCGCACGGTCTTGGCTCTTCCAGTATTGATCTGGAAGAAAGCCTTGATTTGTTGCTGGCGGGAAAATATCTCGACGTCCCACAAGGGATATCGCCGCTGGAGCAGAAGCTTCATGCTTTGGCACAGGCTTTACACGCGCGGGCACAGGGCGATCTTCGCCGCATTGTTGCGCTGTCGATCAATGCCAGCGATGCCGTTACGGTGACCGCTGGCATGATGCGCGAAGTGCGTGAAGTCGATAGCCGGACACAGGCCATTTCTGCCGCTTCGGAAGAAATGGTGGCATCGGTGCAGGAAATCAGTCGCAACTCCGATGGGGTGGTGGCCGACGCCGAACAGGCGCGCCTTGCTGCTCAGGACGCGATGGCGGCCAGCCAGCAGGCGGTGATCACCATCGGGGCGATCACGCAGGCGGTTGATGGCGCATCGGAAAAGGTTGAGCGGCTGGTTGAGGCATCAAACCAGATCGGCGATATCGTGCAGCAGATTGAGGCCATCGCCAAGCAGACCAACCTGCTGGCGCTGAATGCGACCATCGAAGCCGCCCGGGCTGGCGAGGCTGGCAAGGGCTTTGCCGTGGTGGCCGGTGAGGTCAAGAATCTTGCCAACCAGACCGCCCGGGCGACGGTCGACATTCGGGCGCGTATTGCATCGCTGCGGCAGGAAATGGCGACCATTGCCAGCTCGATGGAAGAGGGCGCGCAGGCCGTCGAGCAGGGCCGCAAGGTGATTGAGGCCACCGGTGTCAGCATGAACGGAGTGGTCGAGCGCGTCGAGCTGGTGACGGTCAAAATGCAGGACGTGGCAGCCATCCTGACCCAGCAGATGGATGCGTCGGCTGAAATCTCGGCGGGTATTGCTGCCATTGCCCACATGTCGACCGAAAATGTGGCCAACGTTGAGCGGGTTCTGGATGTGATGGATCAGGGCGAAGCCCAGATTGCGGCCGGGATCAGCGAGCTGGCGACAGTGCAGATTGAGGATTTCACCATCCATGTTGCCAAATCGGACCATGTGTTGTGGCGCAAACGACTGGCGGCGATGCTGGTGGGGCGGACAACACTGAAAGCCGACGAGCTGGCCGACCATCATTCCTGTCGTCTGGGCAAGTGGTACGACACCCTGACCGCCAGCGATCTGGTCGAACATCCGGCCTATCAACGACTGGCCGAGCCGCATCAGGAAGTCCATTCGGCTGGTATCGAGGCCGCCCGCGCCTATGCGGCTGGCAATCTGGATGGGGCGATCGGCTGCATCGAACGGGCAGCGCGGGCGTCGGTCGATGTGCTGGCCTGTCTTGACGAGCTGGCCGCCCGCAAGGATCGGGCGGTGGTGTGGGGCAGCCGTCCGGCTTTTTAAGCGCAGGGGTGTGGCCGGGTGGGTCATGAAAAACCCCTTAACGTGCCATCAGGTGCATTTCCCGTTTGCTCCGTAGCCATAATTAGAGTACACAGCAGAACCGCCGGTCTGGCCTTGTGTCTGACCGGCGGTTCCATGTTCAGGCCGAAGAACGGTGTGCGTTTTTTGTCCCTGTTCGTCCCCCTGTCTCCCTTCGTGGAAGCTGTTCCCGTGGAAACCTGTTCCCGATGAGTGATACCGCCAACAAGGCTTTGCTGCCGACGGGCTTGCGTGATGTGTTGCCGCCGGATGCGGCGCTCGAGGCTGTTGCCGTTAACCGCCTGCTGGGCGTGTTTGCGGCCCATGGCTATGATCGCGTGAAGCCTCCCCTGATCGAATTCGAAGAAAGCCTGCTCGATGGCGTCGGAGCGGTCACCACCAAGGATACCTTCCGGGTGATGGACCCCCTCAGCCAGCGCATGATGGGCGTGCGGGCTGACATGACCATTCAGGTTGCCCGCATTGCAACCACCCGGATGGTGCGACATCCCCGTCCCCTGCGCCTGTGCTATGCCGGGCAGGTGCTGCGGGTCAAAGGCTCGCAATTGCGGCCGGAACGCCAGTTCACCCAGGCCGGGATCGAGCTGATCGGTGCCGATACCCCGGTGGCCGATGCCGAAGTGATCGGAATGGTGATCCGGGCACTGGATGCCGTTGGTGTGCGGGATGTGTCGGTTGACCTGATGCTGCCGCCGCTGGTGCCTGCGATGTGTGATGCCTTGCAGCTGAGCCCCGAGGCACGCCGGACCCTGCGCGATGCGCTGGATCAAAAGGACGCCGCCGCCGTCAAGGCGATGGGCGGTGATGTGGCCGGGGTGTTCGGTGTCCTGCTGGGCTGCATTGGCGAGGCCGAAGAGGTTCTGAGCCGCTTGCAGGCGATGGATCTGCCCGCCGCCGCTGCCCAGCGCCGGGATACGCTGGCCGAGGTGATTGCCCTGGTGCGCGAAGAGCATCCGGCGGCAACCCTGACCATTGATCCGGTCGAATACCGTGGATTTGAATACCATACCGGCGTCAGCTTCAGCGTGTTCTCACGCGGGGTCAGTGGCGAGCTGGGTCGGGGTGGTCGTTATCGCGCTGGCGAGGCTCAGGAACGGGCCGTCGGGGCGACACTGTCGGTTGATGCCGTTACCGAAGCAATGGAGCCGCTGTCCAGCGGTCCGCGCGTGTTGCTGTCGGTAAAGGACCGCCTGCTGGCCGGGCGGTATCAGGCCGATGGCTGGGTGACCCTGAACGCGCTTCAGGATCCGCAGGATTTTGCCGCCGAGGCTCGGCGGTTGGGATGTTCTCATTATTCTGTTGGCGGGGATCTCCACGCCATTAACGACAAGCAGGGATGACACTATGACCAACGTGGTTGTCGTCGGTTCCCAATGGGGCGACGAAGGCAAGGGCAAGGTCGTCGATTGGCTCGCCGCGCGGGCTGATGTGGTGGTGCGTTTTCAGGGGGGGCACAATGCGGGCCATACCCTGGTGATTGATGGCGTCAGCTACAAGCTGAGCCTGTTGCCGTCGGGCGTGGTGCGTGGCACTCCCTCGATCATCGGCAACGGGGTGGTGGTCGATCCGTGGGCGCTGCTGCGGGAAATCGATGCCATTGCCGAAAAGGGTGTGAAAGTCACCCCGGACGTGCTGATGCTGGCCGAAAACGCTGCGCTGATCCTGCCGCTGCACAGCCGTCTGGATCAGGCGCGGGAAGCCGCTGCCGGCAAGGGCAAGATCGGGACCACTGGCCGTGGTATCGGTCCGGCCTACGAAGACAAGGTGGCCCGCCGTGCCATCCGCGTCTGCGATCTGGCCGACGATGCCGCGCTGGACATCAAGATTGATCGCCTGCTGGCCCACCACAATGCCCTGCTGAAGGGTCTGGGTGCCGAACCGGTTGACGCCGATGAGCTGCGTGCGCAGCTCACCGAACTGGCCCCGAAGATCCTGCCGTTCTCGCGGCCGGTGTGGCGTGTGCTGGACGAATACCGCAAGGCTGGCAAGCGCATCCTGTTTGAAGGCGCGCAGGGCACCCTGCTGGACGTCGATCACGGGACTTACCCCTATGTGACCTCCTCGAACACGCTGAGCGGTAACGCGGCGGTCGGGTCGGGCATGGGGCCGGGCGGTATCGGCTATGTGCTGGGGATCACCAAGGCTTACACCACCCGCGTTGGGGAAGGTCCGTTCCCGACCGAACTGTTTGACGAGGTGGGCAACCGTCTGGGCGAGCGCGGCCACGAGTTCGGCACCATCACCGGTCGCAAGCGTCGGTGTGGCTGGTTCGATGCGGTGCTGGTTCGTCAGGCGGTGAAGGTCAGCGGTATCAACGGCATTGCCTTGACCAAGCTGGACGTGCTGGATGGCTTTGACGAGCTGAAGGTGTGCGTCGGCTATCGTCTGAACGGCGAAGTGCTGGACTACTTCCCGGCTGGCATGACGGCGCAGGCGCAGGTCGAGCCGATCTATGAAACCCTCGAAGGCTGGAGCCAGAGCACCGAAGGCGCTCGCAGCTTTGCCGATCTGCCGGCGACGGCGGTCAAATATGTCCGCCGCATTGAAGAACTGATCGAAGCGCCGGTGGCCCTGCTGTCCACCAGCCCCGAGCGCGAAGACACCATTCTGATGCGCGACCCGTTTACGGATTAACGGGTTCCGCCAACGGGGCGTCGTCTTCGTCGCGGTGCGTATGAAAAAAAGGCGAGGGCGGAGAGCAATCTCCGTCCTCGCCTTTTTCGTTTCGTTAACAGCGTGCTAACGGCTTGCCCTGTAGACTGCGCTGCCATGCAGTATCATGAAGCTGCCGCAGGAACAGGATGGTGCTGTATGGATAAGGTTGTCAGAGCCTGTCTGTCGGGGGCATTATGCCTTTTGGATGGGTGCGACGGCCTGCAATCCCGGTGCTGATGGCGACCGGTTTGTAAGGTTTATGGGGAGGGTGAGAACGCATCATGGCGAGTGATCAGCAAGGATCGGGCACTGCCGGTGCCGCGCTTCTGAAAGAACGCTATGAGATTGACCCGACCCAGCGGCTGCCTGACCTCGATATGCCGCAGGCCGAGGCTTATCACTGCGAAGACCGGCGCGGGTCTGGTCGCTCCCTCTATGCCTTGCTGTGCCGTGCGGACATGCCGCTGCGTGTCGGGGCGATGCGCTCCCTGAAAGGGGTGCAGGTTCCCGGCCTGTTGACGCTGGTTGAATATGGCATCGTTGACTGGTTGCCGGGCCAGCGCCGCCAGATGGCGGTGGTTTACGAACGCCCGAGCGGTGGCCGGGTGCTGCCCAGGCCGGGGCAACGGTTTGATGCCATCCCCGAGGCCCAGTTCATCAAGCGGGTGATGAAGCCGATCATCCAGGCCCTGCAGGAAATGTCCCAGCGTGGTGTGGTCCACCGGGCGGTTCGCCTCGACAACCTGTTCTGGCATGATCAGACCAAGGAACGGCTGGTTCTGGGCGACTGCGTTACCGCTCCGCCGGGCTACAATAACCATGTGGTTTACGAGCCGCTGTACTTCGCCATGGCCAACCCCGAAGGGCGGGGACAGGGCTATTCCAAGGATGACCTGTACAGTCTGGGGATTTGTTTCCTCGGCCTGCTGACCGGGCGGGATCCTGCCCACGGCTGGGAAGACAATGACGTGATCCGGGCCAAGCTGGCCCAGTCAACCTATGCCTCGTTTGCCTCTGACAACCGGGTACCGCTTAACCTGATCGAGGTGATGCGCGGCGTTTTGTGTGACGATTACAAAGAACGCTGGGATCTGGAAAACGTCGATCTGTGGATGAATGGTCGCCGCCTGTCGCCGTTGCAGCCCAAGCCACCCAAGCGGGCGCAGCGCCCGTTCAAGTTTGAAGGCGTTGATTATTTTACCTGTCGCGAGTTGGCTCATGCGATGGCGTCGTCGTGGGATGCGGCATTGTCGCCCATTCTCGATGGCCGGGTCGAGGTCTGGCTGCGGCGCGGGATGGAAGACAATGAAACGGCCGATGCCATCTCGGTGGCGGTGCGGCTGAGCCAGAGTGGCAGTGAGGCCAAGTCTGGTGGTGATTATACGGTGGCGCGGGTGCTGATCCTGCTCGATCCGGCGGCGCCGCTGCGCTATCGCGAACTCCGCGTCACACTGGATGGCTTTGGGGCCGCGCTGGCTGCGGTGATGATGCAAAAGAAGCAGATCCGCCTGTACGCCGAGGTTCTGGCGCGCGATCTGGCCAAGAACTGGATTGATGCCCAGGGGATCTATTCGCCCGAACTGGGGCATTTTGAAAATCAGTTCAAGGATTTGACTGCCAATCTGCAGACCCAGATGATCGGGTGGGGCATGGAGCGGTGCGTGTACGAACTGAACGAGCACCTGCACTGCCAAAGCCCGTTGATTGAAAAGGAATACGTCTCGGAAATCCGCGAGCTTCTGCCTGCGCTGGACCGGGTTTCCTTAAAGATTGATCCGAAAACAAAGCCGGTGGACCGTCATATTGCCGCCTATATCGGCTGTAAGTGGGAACGGGATACCAAGGTCCAGTTCCGCGCGCTGAATGAAAATTCGTCCGACCGGCAGATTTTGGGGATGGTCAGCTTGCTGGCGGTGCTGCAATGGCGCCTTGGGCCTCCGGCGTTGCACGGGTTGGCGGGCTGGATTGGCGCACAACTGGCCCCGATCATTGCGGGCTATCATGGCCGGATGCGGCGCAAGGAGCTGGAAAAGGAAGTCCCCAAGCTGGTGCGCAAGGGGAGCCTGCCCGAGCTTTACAACCTGCTGGACAATCAGGAAGAGCGGCAGCGGGATAATGACGGTTTTGCCTGGGCGAAGGCCGAGTACGCCGCTGCTGACCAGCAGTGCCGCGCGCTGGAGGCCGGAAAGTTGGTGCGGGATGAGCAGGCCGAGATGATCGGGCAGCAGGCGGCGGCGGTGCTGTCGGTCTTTGTTGCGATTGTCACTGTCTGTATTGTGCTGTTTATGAGGATCATGTGATGGCGGCAGCAAAAAGCAAGGCAGCCCCCCCCGGCAGCATCAAACGGAACATCGGCCTGTTGGCTTTGGGTGTGCCGCTGCTGTTTCTGTTTCTGCCGACAGTGGTCTTTCTGGGGATTGCGCTGCTGCCGACCTTTGTGGCTCTGGTGGTGGACCGCAGCGTCAAGCGATACGGCGGGATGACCGTCGGCGGTCTGAATTTCGCCGGAGCGGTACCCTATCTGCTGAATCTGTGGACCGGCGACCATTCGGTGCCCGAGGTTCTGAACATCCTGTCTGATGTTTTTGCCCTGATGACCATCTTTGGTTCGGCTGCGGCGGGCTGGATGATCTTTGCCGCTACCCCTGCGGTGGTGACGACCGTTCTCACCCTGACTTCCAGCCGTCGTCTGGCGGCGTTGCGCAGTCGGCAGAAAGAATTGATCGAAGAGTGGGGCACCGAGGTTACAAAGTCCGCCGAGGATGATTTTGATGCTCCGCCGCCGCCGGGCAAGCCGCGGTGAGGCTGATGGCATCCCGAGGGTTTCTTTCCGGGATGGACCATGAGACAGTCCTGATGTTGCCTGCGACCGCAACCGCAACCGCAACCGCAACCGCTCTGGTGTGAGGGAATGATGAAGACCAGCACGTCGAACCAGCCTTCTCCGCAAGCCGTATTCGAAGACGTCACACGCATTACCGGCCATTTGCCAAACCTCGATCTGGAAATCATCCGCCGGGGTGATCCCGAACGGGGCGCCGAAATGGTGACCATCACCATGCGGGCCTATCCTGGCTTTGATGCGGTGGCGCGGGACATTTTGCCTGCGCTGGGAAATCCGGCATTGCTGTGGGCGCAGATGGCTCCGGGGGCGTTGCCGGGGATTCTGACTGGGGCATTGCCGGGGCAGTCTGCACCGATGGCATCCATGATGAACCCCTTTGCCCTGTGGCAGCAGATGGGGGAACAGGTGATGCAATCGTGGATGCAGGCTGGTATGGGCCTGTGGAGCGGGCAGAACAATCCGTTCCTGCGCATGATGATGGACGCCGTCGGTGCGCCGCTGTGTCGTGCGGGTGAGCAGAAACGATGATGCTCTGGAAACAGGACCGGTTTTGTCCTGTTTCCGACAGTGCAGTGTCGGTTTTGTTTGTATGATTTTAACCTGCTGAAATAAAATGATTTTATCCTGAGGCTCCGTTGGAGGCTGAGGGAAGGACTGATCAGCCTGCAAAGGGCCTCCCGCTGATAACGGGAGGCTTTTTTGTTTTCTTCCAATGGACTGGATAGGTTGTGGGTCTGCGGCAGACCCAACTGAAATAATAGCCATAAAAATAGTACTGGTTTTGTCCCCTATCCGACAAAGACGTCGTGTTTGTCGGGAATGTCGCTGTCGCACAATATAAGAAATATAGTCAAAACAATGAACTAATTGATTGGCACACTCCTTGCTTTGCGGGATGGCAGAACATTCCTGTCAAGGAGGGTCTTCCCCATGGCAAACGTGATTGAAGTAACCGAAGCCGCCAAAGCCGCCATCCGCAAGGTCAAGGGCGAAGCATCCGGCTTGCGGATCATGGTTTCAGCCGGTGGTTGCGCTGGCTATCAGTACCGGATGGGGCTGGTGTACGGCCCGGAAGAGGGCGACACCGTTCTGAATTTCGGCGATGTGCAGGTGTTCGTCGATGGCCCCAGTGCCTCGCTGATCCAGGGCACGGTGCTGGATTACGTCGAAAGCATTCAGGGGTCGGGCTTTCAGTTCGAAAACCCCAATGCCGAGGGCAAGTGCTCGTGCGGGAAATCCTTCGCCGCCTGAGCTGCCCCTGCTGCTGTCATAAAAAAAGACGACACGATTTCTGGAACGAAAGGTCTCCCCCGCGATGTGGAACTACACCGATAAGGTTAAGGACTATTTCTTTGATCCGAAGAATGCCGGGGTGATTGACAACCCCGATGGCGTCGGCGAAGTCGGCTCGATTTCCTGCGGCGATGCGCTGCGGTTGATGATCAAGGTTGACCCTGAAACGATGGTGATCACCGACGCCAAGTTCCAGACCTTTGGCTGCGGTTCGGCCATTGCGTCCTCCTCGGCCCTGACCGAGCTGGTGATCGGCAAGACCATCGACGAGGCCAAAAAGATCACCAATCAGGATATCGCTGATTTCCTCGGTGGCCTGCCGCCGGAAAAGATGCACTGCTCGGTGATGGGCCATGAAGCCCTGTTGGCGGCGATTGCCAACTACACCGGCGAAGAGCTGGCCGAAGACGATCACGAAGAAGGCGCGCTGCTGTGCAAGTGCTTCGGGATTGACGAAGGCATGGTGGAACGGGCGGTGCGCGGCAACAAGCTGACCTCGCTGGAGCAACTGACCGCCTATACCAAGGCTGGCGGGGCTTGCAAGACCTGTCACGAAAAGCTGGAAGAAAAGCTGGCCGAAGTGAACGCCGAAATGGTCACCGAAGGCATGCTGACCTCGGCCGAAGCCTTTACGCTGGGCGGGGCCAAGCCGGTCGCCAAGGCGGCTCCGCTGATCCAGATTTCGCCGCTGGCCGCTGAAGCCAAAAAGGCCCAGCCGGTCAAGCCGGGCATGACCAACCTGCAAAAGATCATGATCATCCAGCAGGCGATCGAAGAGCTGCGCCCGCACCTGCAGGCCGACGGCGGCGATGTGGAACTGGTGGATGTGGATGGAGATTCGGTCTTTGTGCATCTGAAGGGGGCCTGCTCGGGCTGCCAGATGAGCTCGATCACCCTGCAAGGGGTGCAGGGTGCCCTGATGGAAAAGCTGGGTCGTCCGGTGCGGGTGATCCCCGCCGATGCCCGTCGCCTGATGGACGCCTGATGTTCGTCTCCGGACCAGAGCATGAAAAGGACTGCGGTCATGACCACTGATATCAAGTCGATCTATCTGGACAACAACGCCACCACCCGCTGTGATCCGCGGGTGGTGGAAGAGATGCTGCCGTTCTTCAGCGAGCAGTTCGGCAATCCGTCGTCGATCCACTCCTTTGGCTCGCAGGTCGGGGCCAAGGTGCGCGAGGCGCGGGCGCAGGTGGCTGCCTTGCTGGGGGCGGAGCACGACAGCGAGATCGTGTTCACCTCGGGCGGGACGGAAAGCGACAATGCCGCCATCCTGTCGGCGCTGGACCTGGCCCCGGAACGGCGGGAAATCATCACCACGGCAGTGGAACACCCGGCGATCCTGTCGTTGTGTGATTACCTGAAAAAGCACAAGGACTACACCATCCACATCATCCCGGTTGACAAGCAGGGACGGCTGGATGTGGCTGCCTACAAGGCGGCGCTGTCGGATCGGGTGGCAATTGCCTCGATCATGTACGCCAACAACGAAACCGGCACGCTGTTCCCGGTCGAGGGACTGGCGGAAATGGCCAAGCCCTATGGCATCCTGTTCCACACCGATGCGGTGCAGGCGGTGGGCAAGGTGGCGCTGGACCTGAAAAACAGCGATATCGACATGCTGTCGCTGTCCGGGCACAAGCTGCACGCCCCCAAGGGGATCGGTGCGCTGTACCTGAAGCGCGGCACACGCTTCCGTCCGCTGATCCGCGGCGGTCATCAGGAACGCGAGCGGCGGGCCGGGACCGAGAACACCACCGGCATCATCGGGCTGGGCAAGGCCTGCGAGCTGGCCCTGAGCTACATGGAGCATGAAAACACCGAAGTGGCCCGCCTGCGCGACAAGCTGGAGCAGGGGATCATCAGTCAGGTGTCGCATGCCTTTGTGACCGGCGACGTGCGCAACCGTCTGCCGAACACCACCAACATTGCCTTTGAGTATATCGAAGGCGAAGCCATCCTGCTGTTCCTGAACCGGATGGGGATTGCCGCCTCGTCGGGCTCGGCCTGTACCTCGGGCTCGCTGGAACCCAGCCATGTGCTGCGGGCGATGCAAATTCCCTTCACTGCCGCACACAGCGCCACCCGTTTCTCGCTGTCACGGGAAACCACCGAAGACGAAATCGACTACGTGATTTCCCACGTCCCGGCGATCATCAGCCGCCTGCGGGCGCTGTCGCCGTACTGGGATGGTGACAAGCCGCGCGCGGATGCCTTTCAGCCGGATTACGCCTGATCCTGCCCGGGGGCTGGTCGTTGCCAACGGCGGCGGCTGGCTCCCGGGGGGGCCGCGTTCAGACACAGGGGAGGGGTCAGCGATGCCCCGGAAAAAGTCCCAACCACACTCTCTGGTGATGATTAACGACACCACCCTGCGCGACGGTGAGCAAACCGCCGGGGTGGCGTTCACACGTCAGGAAAAGCTGGCGATTGCCAAGGCGCTGGATGACGCTGGTGTGCCCGAACTGGAAGTTGGCATTCCGGCGATGGGCGATGAGGAACGCGACGGGATTCGGGCGGTGGTCGATCTCGGCTTGCGGGCCACGCCGATTGCCTGGTGCCGTTTGCGCCGCGATGACATTGACCTTGCCGCCGCGTGCGGTGTGCCTGCGGTCAACGTGTCGGTGCCGGTGTCCGATCAGCAGATCAGCGGCAAGCTGAAGCAGACCCGCCCCTGGGTGCTGGAGCAGGTGGACCGCATGGTCCGCCATGCCGCTGGTCTGGGGCTGGCGGTGGCGCTGGGCGGTGAGGACAGCTCGCGGGCTGACCTCGATTTTCTGAAGCAGGTGATCGCCGTGGCGGAACAGGCGGGCGCCCGCCGTTTCCGCTTTGCCGATACTCTGGGGATTCTCGACCCGTTCCAGACCCATGCAGCGTTCACCGCCTTGCGGGCGGGCAGCAGTCTGGAACTGGAAATTCACAGCCACGATGATCTTGGGCTGGCAACGGCCAATTCCCTGGCGGCAGTTCTGGGGGGGGCAACCCACGTTTCGACCACCGTTAACGGGCTGGGGGAACGGGCCGGGAATGCGCCGCTGGAAGAAGTGGTGGTGGCCCTGCAACAGGTCTATGGGCGCAGCACCGGTATTGCGCCCAAGGCGCTGCCGATGGTGTCCGAGTTGGTGGCTCAGGCCTCTGGCCGTCCGATCCCGGTCAACAAGTCGATTGTCGGGGCCGGGGTGTTTACCCATGAATCCGGCATCCATGTCCATGGCCTGCTGGCCGATCCGGCGAATTATCAGGCCCTTGATCCGCATGTGCTGGGGCGGGAACACCAACTGGTGTTGGGCAAGCATTCCGGGCTGGCCGCCATTGATCACGCTTTGGAAGGTTTGGGGCTGGTGGTGGGAAAACCGCAGGCCCGCGCCATTCTGGCCCGTGTGCGTGCCCATGCCGAGGCCACCAAGCAGGCGCCGACCCCTGCCGACCTGTGCCGCTTTTTCGAGGAAACCCGCCTGATCCGCGATGCGGCGCTGGGCATGATGGACTCCTCACTGCCACCGTCGGGCGGTCCGTTGGTCTGGCATAGCTGACTTGTACAATTTCTCTTCCCCCCTTCAGGAGACTGCTGACGATGAGCGAATTTCTGCAACAGATGGCCTCCCTGTCCTCGGCCGAGGACTTCTTCAAGGCGCTGGATGTGCCCTATGACGAGCATGTGGTGCGGGTCAATCGCCTGCATATCCTCAAGCGGCTGCACGACTATCTGGGACGGGAAGCCCTGACCGGTCTGAGTGATGCGGCCCTGAAGGCGCTGTATCAGGACAAGCTGGCGCAGGCCCATGCTGACTTTGTGTCATCCGATGCGGTGACCGAGCGGGTGTTCAAGGTGTTTCAGCAGGTCAAGGGACAGGCCTTCATCGGGCTGGATGCCATCGAGCCGTTGCAAAAGGCTGAATGATGCGTCGGTCCCCTCTTTGAGGGTGACGTGCGAACGGGGGGCAGGGTCATGCTCCCCGTTTTTTATTGTCGCTGCGGGTCGGGCTTTGTTCCGTTTGAAGGGAAAGCTGTCGCTAATACGACATTTCTGTCGTGTTTGGTCCGGGGTGATGAACGCTTGATCTTCTCTAGAATGATGGCTTATCTATTTGATAAATAATGATTTATAAATTTATCCTGAAACTGGAACGCTGTTTGCATTGCTCCCTTCAGAATTTCAAGCCGCTGGCTGAAGGAGTGGGGAATGCACATCGTCGTTTGCATCAAACAGGTACCTGACAGCGCGCAGATCCGCGTTCACCCGGTGACCAACACCATCATGCGTCAGGGCGTGCCGACCATCATCAACCCCTATGACCTGTTTTCACTGGAAGAAGCGTTGCGTCTGCGCGATGCGTTCGGTGGCAAGGTGACGGTCCTGACCATGGGGCCGCCGATGGCCGAAGACTCCCTGCGCAAGGCGTTGGGGATTGGTGCGGATGATGCCGTTCTGCTGACGGACCGGTTCTTTGCCGGGTCTGATACCCTGGCGACCTCGTTCGCGCTGGCGACCGCCATTCAAAAGATCATGGAAACCGAGCCGGTGGACATGGTGTTTGCGGGCAAGCAGACCATTGATGGCGATACTGCACAGGTGGGTCCGGGGATTTGCTGCCGGTTGGGCATGCAGCAGTTGACCTATGTCCAGAAAGTGGAATCGGTCGATCCGGCGAAGCGCGAAATCGTCGTTCATCGCCGCTCCGAGGGGGGTGTGCAGGTCCTGAAGACCTCGCTGCCGTGCATGATTACCATGCTGGAAGGCACCAACCAGATCCGTTACGGCACCATGGATGACATGTTCCGGGCGGCACGGGCTGATGTGCGCGTGTGGTCGGCGGCGGCGGCGGGCATCGAAGACATGACCCGTTGCGGCCTGCGCGGCTCGCCGACGGTGGTGAAGAAGGTCTTTGCCCCCAAGGCGCGCGCCCAGAAGGCCAGGCCGGTGGACGGCGAAGGGGCCGAGGCGCTGGCTGCTGCGGCCATCGAAGCGATCTTCGCCAGCCAGCCCAAGCTGGAAAGCGATCTTCTGAAGCAGTCTGCCGGGTACTGATCGCGCGGCGCAATCAGCAACAGGTCTTTGAAGAGGGGTTCCGAACATGAGCGCAGACAACAAGCCCGCAAGCAGCCGCGCCGGAATGAAGAAGCAGCTTCCCGAAAAGTTCATCAACTACAAGCACGTTTGGGTGTTTGTCGAACTGGAACGCGGGGAAGTCCACCCGGTGTCGTGGGAACTGCTGGGGGAAGGCCGCAAGCTGGCCGACAAGCTGGGCGTGCAACTGGCCGGGGTGGTGATGGGTCCGCCTGCCGCGACCACCCGCGCGGCGGTCGAGGGTTCCTATCGCTATGGCGCCGATACGGTCTATCTGATGGAAGACCCGTTGCTGACCGATTACCGCAACGAGCCGTTCACCAAGGCGATGACCGATCTGGTCAACACCTATCAGCCGGAAATCCTGTTGCTGGGGGCCACCACCCTGGGCCGCGATCTGGCGGGCTCGGTGGCGACCACGCTGGCGACCGGCCTGACTGCCGACTGCACCGAGCTGGCGATTGACGATGAAGGCTCGCTGGCGGCAACCCGCCCGACCTTTGGCGGCTCGCTGCTGTGTACCATTCACACGCTGAACTTCCGCCCGCAGATGGCCACCATCCGCCCGCGCGTGATGGCGATGCCCGAAGGCAAGGACGGTGAGGTGAGCGGTGGCCTGATCGAAGTGCCGCTGAACATGAAAGAAGACGATGTGATCACCAAGATCCTCGACTTCATCGCCGACAACACCACCAACAAGGCGCAGTTGGCCTATGCCGATGTGGTGGTTGCCGGTGGCATGGGGCTGGGCAAGCCGGAAAACTTCAAGCTGGTCAAGGATCTGGCGGAAGTGCTGGGGGCCGAATACGGCGGCTCGCGTCCGCTGGTGCAAAAGGGCTGGATCGATTCTGACCGCCAGATTGGCCAGACCGGCAAGACCATCCGTCCGAAGCTGTACATTGCCGCCGGGATTTCCGGGGCCATCCAGCATCGTGTGGGGGTGGAAGGTGCCGACCTGATCCTGGCAATCAACACCGATCCCAACGCCCCGATCATGGACTTCGCCCATCTCGCCATCATTGGCGATGCGATGACCATTCTGCCCGCCCTGACCGAAGCGTTCCGCAAGCGCCTGTCGGTCAACCGGATGGCCGGTTAACCCCAGTACGGAGATCACCACAATGACCGAGAAATTTGATGCGATCGTGGTTGGTGCCGGTCCTTCGGGGAACGCCGCCGCCTATACCATGGCCAAGGCCGGCCTGAAGGTTTTGCAGATCGAACGGGGCGAGTATCCCGGTTCAAAGAACGTGCAGGGCGCGATCCTGTACGCCGATGCGCTGGAAAAGATCATCCCCGACTTCCGCGAAGATGCGCCGCTGGAACGCCACATCATCGAACAGCGTCTGTGGATGCTGGATGATCAGTCGTACATGGGCACCCACTATCGTTCGGACAAGTTCAACGAAGAACGCCCGAACCGCTACACCATCATCCGCGCCCAGATCGACAAGTGGTTCTCGAAAAAGGTCAAGGAAGCCGGGGCGCTGGTGATCTGCGAAACCACGGTGACCGATCTGCTGAAAGATGCAGCGGGCAAGGTGATCGGGCTGCGTACTGACCGTGAAAACGGTGACATTTTCGCCGACGTGGTGGTGCTGTGCGACGGTGTGAACTCGCTGCTGGCCCAGCGCGCCGGGTTCCGCGCCGAGTTGAAGCCCGAGCATGTGGCGCTGGCGGTGAAGGAAATGCATTTCCTGCCGCGTGACGTGATTGACGAACGTTTCAACGTCAAGGGCGAAGAAGGTGTGGTGATCGAAATTGCCGGCACCGTGACCAGTGGCATGGTCGGGACCGCTTTCATCTACACCAACGGGGAAAGCCTGGCGGTCGGGATTGGCTGTCTGGTGTCGGATTTCAAGAAAACCGGCGAGACCCCCTATGCCCTGCTGGAGCGGTTCAAGAACCATCCGTCGATTGCGCCGCTGCTGAAGGGCTCGGAAGTCAAGGAATATGCCGCTCACCTGATCCCCGAAGGCGGCTATAAGGCCATTCCCAAGGTCTATGGCGACGGCTGGATGATCTGCGGCGATGCCGGGCAGTTCGTCAACGCCCTGCACCGCGAAGGCTCCAACATGGCGATGACCACTGGCCGCCTGGCGGCGGAAACGGTGGTGGCGCTGAAGGCCGCTGGCAAGCCGATGACCGACGCCAATCTGGCGACCTACCGGCGCTCGCTGGAAGAAAGCTTCGTGATCAAGGACCTGAAGAAGTACAAGGACCTGCCGGAGTTCCTGCACAAGAACACCCAGTTCTTCAGCGATTATCCGAACCTGCTATCCAAGGCAGCCGAAACCTGGTTCCGCGTTGACGGGATCGACAAGAAGACCAAGGAAGGCCAGATGGTTCGTGGCTTTGTCAAGGCGCGCGGCTGGAGGGGCCTGCTTGGCGATGCTGTCAAGCTCGCCCGTGCCTGGCGTTAAAGCAAACTCGCTGTTCTTATCGGAGGCTCGGTCATGACCGTCCAGATCAAAGTTGAAGACAAGCTCTATCAGAACCGTTACCGCGTCGATGAAGGACGCCCGCACATCGCCATCAAGGATGCCGCCAAGTGCCAGAGCTGCACCGACAAGGCCTGCACCACCGCGTGCCCGGCGGCGTGTTATGCGGCGGAAGACGGCGGGGTGACGGCGACGTTTGATGGTTGTCTGGAATGTGGAACCTGTCGTGTGATCTGTCAGGAAAACAGCAATATCGACTGGTTCTATCCCCGTGGAGGGTACGGAATTCTCTACAAGTTCGGCTGATCACCGGCGCTCTGTCGTGCGTCGGTGATGGGTGAACTTTTAGAGTGTGGCGTGGCGGTTGGTCTTGGGGGAGCGACCGCCACGCTTCTTTGCGTGTTGTATGTCTTAAGATGTAGGGAACAGTTTCATTTGTATATTTTAATTGTTGTGAATTATGGCGAATGCTAGGATGTCCTATCGTACTCTATAGAAGAGGCTGCTGTTATGGGCGCCGGTTTTTTTAAAGGACAACCATTTCGTATTCACTTGTTGACAATATTTTTGTCAATTCTCTTTATTATTTGTGGCGCGCTGGTAACAATTAATGTCTATATGGGGCGCGATGCAGCCATCACGGTGGCGGAGCGCCACATGGGAACGGCCATTGAAAGTATCTCTGAGAGAACCCAGGGCCTTTTTCGCGAAATACAGACATTCGTAAGGACAGCATCCGCCATGCGGGCACTCAGCATGCCGCCGGGAGTGGATGGGCATGTGATGTTGCCAATGCTTCTGGAGGCCATTCACAGTCTGAATGATGTCGATGGAATGTTTATTGGCTATGCGGATGGCAGCTTTTTGCATTTGGTTGACCTTGCCGATGCACCGGCGTGGCGCGAGCGCCTGCAGGCACCAGCCGAGGCTTCGCTGGCGGTGAGGACAATCCTTACCGATGAAAATGGCAAACGCATTTCCCGCTGGACGTTCTTTAATGCCGATGAACGTTTTGTCGCGGATGGGCCGACGGAAGAGGCCTCTTATGATCCACGGGGACGGCCATGGTACAAGGCTGCTTTGGATGTTGATGGTTTGGCATGGTCTGCGCCTTATGTGTTCGCCACCACCGGGCAAGTGGGGTTGACCGTATCCCGTCTGGTCGAAGGCGGTGGAGCGGTGATCGGTGTCGATATTACCCTTGATCAACTGTCGCAGTTTTTGGGGCAGCAAAAAATTTCCCGCTCTTCTGTTGCCGCAATCTTTAACCGCAGCGGCAACCTGTTGGTCCATCCTGAGCTCAAGGACTTTACCTTTAGTAATATTCAGACGCCCTATGGACAAAGTACGGCGATCATTATTGCCGATAATGATGATCATCTGATGAAGTCTGTCTATGATCTGAACCGGGAGAATGGATGGATCAAGTCCCCCAGCTATGCCTTCAGCGTGGATGGGGAAAATTATATCGGGTCTTCGCTGCCGCTGCCGTCAGAAATTGGCAACGGGATGGTGCTGACCATCTCGGCGCCGATCAGCGAAATCACTGCCAATGTCGATAAAATTACGCGGGTGACGCTGTTCTTTTCCTTGTTGATCGTTCTGGTGTCGATCCCCCTGGTGGCGTATGTGGCGCGCAGTGTCAGCCAGTCCCTGACCGCTCTGGCGGCCGAGGCCGAACGTTTGCCACTGATGGACAATTCGGCACCGGCGCGTGTTTCCTCCAGAATTCGGGAGATCGGCAAGCTGGCCGAGGCACTGGCAACCTCAAAGGCCGCCTTGAATACGTTTGGGCGTTATGTTCCAAAATCACTGGTACGCAAGATTGTCCAGTCGGGGGAAGAGCCGGTGCTGGGAGGAGAACGCCGGATGGCGACCTTCCTGTTCACTGACATCGAGGGATTTACCACCATTTCCGAAGAAATCCGGCCAGAGGAACTGATCGAGAGGCTATCCCGCTATTTCAGCCATATTTCACATGTGATCCACGATAATGGCGGGACCATCAACAAGTACATCGGCGATGCGGTGATGGCGATGTGGAATGCGCCCGAGCTGTGTGATAACCATGCCGCAGCAGCCTGTCGGGCTGCCTTGCAGGCCCGCGACATTGTTGAGCGGTTCAACCACGACCTGATTGCTGCCGGAGAACCACCGTTCCGGACCCGCTTTGGAGTGCATTGTGGGGATGTGGTTGTTGGTCACATCGGCGATAATGACCATATCGAATACACGGCGCTGGGGGATGCGGTGAACGTTTCGGCTCGCCTGGAGGGGCTGAACAAGACCTATGGCACGACCATTCTGGTCAGCGAAGCGGTTGTGGCCGAGCTGGGGGATGAGTTCGAGACCCGTTTCGTTGCTGCCGTTGCACCCAAAGGGCGCGCTGCCGAGGTCCGTGTCTATGAGCTGGTTTCCGCGCGATCGGTGGTGGCCTCTGTGTCGATGGGGGCGGCCGTCTGACGAGGACGCAGTATATCAGCCTGTGGTGGGTTGGTCAGGATGATGGAAGCTTGCCTTTCGCCTTTGCTTTCCCTGCCTGTCCACGTTTTTTGCTTCGGTTGCCCGCCACCTCCACCAGCCGCCGGAATGTCGGGCATTCCATGTGCGTCGGTGCGCGACAGTCTGCAACATGGCGGAGAGTGTCGCGCAATGCGGTCAGCTCGTGGATGTGCTGGTCGATTTCATCGGCCTTCTGGTGAAGAAGGTCGCGTGGCAGGTTCGGCATGCCGTTCCGACCGAACATTCCGGCGATTTCGTCCAGCGAAAATCCGGCCGACTTCCCCATCGAAATCAATTTGAGCTGCAACAGGACCTCGGGCGGGAACTGTCGGCGCAAGCCATGCCGTGAGACCGAGGTAATCAGCCCGGCCTCCTCATAATAGCGCAGCGCCGAGGGCTTGAGTCCGCTTTGTGCCGCGACCTCTCCGATATCCAGAAATTTCATGCTTGACCTCAACTTGGCTTGAAGTGGCAGCCTGCTTCAGAGCAGTGAGCGCAAAAGTGGGAACCGGTTTTGCGCGCTATCACTGCGACAGGCCAAAAGGTTAGACCAGCGTGCCTGCGTCAGATCACAGTACACGACAGTTTGTAGAAAAGAATGGGCTATCGCCCAAACCCTTCGGGGCCTGAGGCCCCGAACCCCCATCTTTTCTTTTGTGATCAAAGGAATGGGGTCTGGGGCCAAAGGCCCCAGCGAGGTGTGGAGCAGCGCTCCACGATCCTGTTTTCTTTGTGCCGTGTACTGTGGCGTCAGATGTAACGCACGCTGGTCTGGAACAGTACTTCAGGCAAGAGGACAAAATGATGGAGCAGGCTGAACAACAGCGGGCAACGGGAGCGCAAACGGGGATCATGGTTGCTTTGGCCTTGGCGATGCTGCTGGCCTCGCTCGGTACCAGTATCGCCAATATCGCATTGCCGACGCTGATCGAGGCATTTTCGGCACCGTTCGCGCAGGTGCAGAGTGTCGTGATTTCCTATCTTGCGGCGATGACCATCTCGACGGTCATCGCCGGGCGCCTTGGTGACGCCTATGGGCTGAAACGCACGCTGGTCGGGGGACTGATCGTTTTTGCAACCGCGTCCATTCTGTGCGCGGTTGCGCAGAATTTATGGTTCCTGAGTGCTGCCCGGGCCTTGCAAGGCGTCGGTGCGGCCTGTCTCATGACCCTTGCCATGGCATTAATGCGCCAGACAGCGAGCGAAACGCGCGTTGGTCGGGCAATGGGGCTGCTGGGTACCGTCTCGGCATTGGGAACGGCGCTTGGTCCTTCGCTGGGTGGCTTGCTGATTCCGGTGACGGGATGGCCGGGCATCTTTTGGGTGCAGGTTCCGTTGGCAATGCTTGCCCTGATCCTTGCTCTCATCACCCTGCCGGGTGGGTTTGTCGGACGGGAAACAAAGGAAAAGGTGCGATCCACCCTCCGGTGGTTCATCGTGGATGGGGGCCTTGTGGGCAATCTTGCCATCAACATTCTGGTGGCTGCCGTCATGATGACGACGCTGGTGGTCGGCCCGTTCTATCTCGTCCTTGCCCTTGGGCTGGAGGCGAGGCAAACCGGGCTGATCATGGCGGTTGGCCCCGTTATTTCCATCGTCAGCGGGATTCCTGCCGGTCGGCTGGTTGATGTCTGGGGACGTGGTCCCGTGTTGGCCCTCGGGTTGATCCTGCTGATGGTGGGGGCATTGTTGCTGGCTTTTGTGCCGAATATGATGGGGGCCCTCGGCTATCTGTTGTCCATCAGCGTGCTGACGCCGGGCTATCAGCTTTTTCAGGCGGCCAACAATACGGCCGCGTTGGCCGATGTGCCGAAAGAGCGGCGCGGTACGGTTTCCGGCCTGCTCACCCTGTCGCGCAATGTCGGCCTGATAGCGGGAGCATCGTTGATGGGCGCTGTTTTTACCTTTGGCGTTGGAAGTGGGCCGCTTACTGCTGCAACGGCTCCGGATGTCGCTGCCGGAATGCGGCTGACGTTTCTTTTGGCTGGCGCCATGATGATGGCCGCAATCGGGATTGCCTTTGGCCCTTCTTTCGGCACAGATCGGCGCAATGCTGTGGTCAGCCATCGACAGGATGTTGTGGGCCCTCGAGCAACAGTTGATAAAACGCCAGATCCAGCCAGCGACCAAACTTGAAGCCGACCTGAGGCATGGTGCCAACGTGCTGAAAGCCGAGGCTTTGGTGCAAGGCGACGCTGCCGCTATTGGCAGCGTCAATGGCACCGACCACCGCATGAAAGCCCTGTGAATGGGCGGCAGCGATGATTTCGCGCATCAAAATACGTCCCACTCCGTGGCCCCGGTGGTCTTTGTGGACATAGACCGAGTGTTCGACGGTGTATTTGTAGGCCGGAAATGCCCGGAATGCACCATAACTGCCAAAGCCAATCAGCACACCGTCGTCATTCTCAATGCCAATGACGGGAAAATGCCCGGCGGTCTTGGCGGCGAACCAGCTCCGCATGGTGTCCATGGTTCGCGGTTGATAGTCGTAGAGGGCGGTCGAGGTGAGAATGGCGTCGTTAAAGATATCCAGAATTTGGCTGGCGTGGCGGTCAAAGGTGCAGGCCACAATGGTCTGATTGCTCATGGTGACTTTCCTGAAGTGGACGTGTGCCGTAGCGGGCCTGGAGCATTGCGCGTTAGATTTAACCACAGTACACGACAGGTGGGAAACAACAGCGGGCTACCGCCCATGTGCGCTGACTTAATGTGGAGATCTGTGTCCATTTCAGGAATGGACACAGATCTCCCCTCAGCCCTTGATTGGGCCCAATCAGGCTCCCGGTTTCCCGCGGATCCTGATCTTGATGCACTGGCGAAATCGACCGGGGCTATTTTACGTCGGCGCAAGGTCTTCTCGGGAGAGACGCTTCTCCGACTTGCCCTTGGATATGGACCGTGCGGGCGGTCATTGCGAGAGGCGGCTGCGTGGGCGGAACGTGAAGATCTGGTTTCATTTTCAGATGTGGCTCTTCTCAAGCATCTCCGTAGCTCCGGGGCTTTTCTGAATGCACACCTCGTCCTTAGCCCGCATAACTGTCGTGTGCCATGATGTGGCTCATGCTCACAGCTCTGACCTTTTGGATTGCCGCATTGTGCGAAAAGCGGGAACCGGTTTTCGCACAATGCTCTGGTTTGTTCAGCCAAAAAGCTCGTTGCCTTCGACGCAATTGCGGCCATTGTTTTTCGCCATTTCCAGCTGCTCTTTGGCGCGGGAGATCAGTTGGAATGGCATCATGTCAAGGCTGGGAACACAGGTGCTGACCCCGCACGAAATGGTGACGGAATGTTCGTCATTATCCGGCAATGGATAGGGAATGGACAGGGCTTCAACGGCAGAGCGTGCCTGTTCGGCCAGCTGGATGGCGCCTTCCAGTTCGGTGTCGGGCAGAATGGCGATAAAGACTTTGCCATCATAGCGGGCGGCCATGTCACCGGGGCGGCAGAGGTATCCGGCAATGGTCCGCGCCACTTTACGCAGGCAATCGTCGCCTTTGAGATGGCCGTGGCTGAGATTGTATTCCTTGAACTGATCCAGGCTGACCATGAAAATGGAGATCGGTGATCCAGACCGCTGGCAGCGGCGCCATTCACTGGCCAGCGCATCGTCAGCACGGCGTTTGTTGGGCAGGCCGGTCAGGCCGTCAACCTGACTCATGTCCCGCAACAGGTCGCGCTGGCGTTTGAATTCGATGTGATTGCGCACACGAGCCCGCACGATGGGGGGGCTGAGGGGTTTGACGAAATAGTCAATGGCCCCCATTTCCAGCCCGCGCGCCTCATCTTTTTCTTCCCCCAGGGCCGAGACAAAGATGATCGGAATATCACGGGTATCAGGCAATTCGCGCAGGATGCAGCAAATCTGATAGCCGTCCATTTCCGGCAGCATGATGTCAAGCAGGATCAGGTCCGGCTTTTTCTCTTTGGCCATGCGGACTGCATCAGGACCATTCGTGGCGAAAATGATCTCGTGATCGTCGCGCAGAATGTTGCTGAGCATATGAATGTTGGAGGGCACGTCATCGACAACCAGAATACGCCCACCCGTGATGGACCCGGTTGATGCCAGCCGTTGTTCCTGCGGTAGTTCCACGCTGTTTATCCTCAAAGCATTCCCCGGATCGGGAACAATCCGGGCGTGGCAAGAGCCTGTTGGGGAAGGGCTGTCACGCGCGTGCAGCGCCTTTTTTCCTTAAGGAATAGACTAAGGTGCCGTTGGTGGAATTTCCAGCCCCATGGCGACTTCCATCAAAATCTTTAGCGCGCGGGCATAATCCAGCCGTTGGATGGCCCGGCCCAGGTCCCGGATCAGGGCTTCGCCCGCCAGTGCGACCAGATCGGGCCGGATGTGCTGATACAGGTCGTTGGCGGCCATGCTGTTATCGTTCAGCAAGGCGTACAGGCGGGCAAATTCAGCGCGGAATTGCGGGGTTGTGCCCGCTTTGGCGGTGGTCGTCGCCGGTGCCGTGGTGGGTGGTTCTGGCGGGCGGAGCGGCAGGTGGTTCTGGATGTGTCGCCGCAGAGCCTCGATGGCGTACAGGCTGAGGGCCAGTTGACGCCGCAAAGGCACCAGAACACCGACGGTGCCCTCCTGATCTTCTGCCCGTGCCAGCCGCATGACACTTTCGGCCGCGCGCGCCAGATTGGAGGCCCCAAGGTTGGCGGCACTGCCCTTCAGGGTGTGGGCAATGGCAGCAACCTGCCCGAGGCTTCCCTCCTCGGTCAGTTTGTTCATCTGGGGAATGAGGTTGGCATTGCTGTCTTCAAATTGCTCCAGCAGGGATAGAAACAGCTCGCCGTCACCATCCAGCCGGTGCAAGGCAGCCACCACATCCAGCCCGGCCAAAGATGCCATTGGCAGGTTTTTGGCCCAGGCGGGCAAGGGGGGAGGATTGGCCGGAGACGTGCGCGCCGGTGCCGGTGCCGGATCATCAAAATCCTGCAACGGCAGGGAACTGACACTAAGGGCCGCCATTTCGGCCAGCTCCACCGGCTTTCCTGCGGCCGTGCGGAACGACAAGGGGCGGTGACGCTCTTCGGGTGGGGGGGATGGAGTTTTGGGAGGAGTGCTGCCGACCACCAGAATTTCATCGTCGTCTTCATCCTGAAGATCGTCGTTCTGAAGGGGCGGCAGAGAAAGGGTCAGCTCCAGCGGAGGCTCGTCGTCGTCCTCCTCCTCATCATTGCTGTTTTCGTCTCCGTCACCCTGCCCGTCCTCCTCGGTCCAGGAGAGCAGGGGCTTGTCCTGCACGGTGTCTTCTGCATCCAGGTCATCCATCAGGCCAAGAAATTCTTCGATACTGGCCAGAGAGGGATCATCAGTGCCATGCAGGTCGGCGTCAACAGGGGGCAGGACTCCGGAGGGGGGCGGGAGGGGGAGTGTGTCGACAGGCGGGGGCAGCTCAATCGCCGGAGCAGGCTGAAATTCAAGGGTAAACTCAAAGGTGGAGCCTTCGCCGGGACGGCTGTAGACACTGATGGCTCCCCCCATCATCGCCACCAGCCGCGAGGCCAGAGCCAGCCCCAGACCGGTGCCGCCATAGCGGCGGGTGCGCGAGCTGTCAGCCTGCTGGAACAACTGGAACAGGTCGGCCTGCTGGTCCTGCGACATGCCGATGCCCGTATCCTTGACCATGAAACGGATCCGCACCCCTTGAGGGTCTTGCCCCATCACCTGTACGGCCAGCGAGACCAGGCCCTTTGGGGTGAATTTGATCCCGTTGCCCAGCAGGTTGACCAGAACCTGTTGCAGACGGAAACGGTCGGCCAGAACGGCAGGCGGCAGGTTGTCCGGCAGATCGAGCTGAAGGTCCAGTCCCTGATCATGGGCCAGCGGCTGCAAGGCCGAGATCAATTCACCGATTGCACCATCAAGGGCAACCGGAGACAGGATCAGCTCCAGCCGACCAGCCTCCAGAGCGGAAACGTCAAGGATATCGTTGAGGACGCTGAGCAGTGACTGGCTGGCCGCGGTCAGGCGGGCCACGATTTCCTTTTGACGGCCTGACAGGGAGGTCTGTTCCAGAACGTGCAACAGGCCGGCCACCGCGTTCATCGGCGTGCGGATTTCGTGGCCGATGTTGACCAGAAAGGATGTTTTGGCGCGGTTGCCTGCCTCGGCGTGATGGCGGGCGTTCTGGGCCGTTTGTTCGGCGGTTTTCTGGTCGCTGATGTCGGTCAACAGGCCGATGACGCCCAGAATGGTCCCATCGGCATCCCGCAAGGGCCGTTTGTCTTCACGGACGTGCATCCGGCGTCCGTGCAGGTCAAGGACCATTTCGCGCTGTTCAGGACGACCGGACGACAGGATGCGCTGGTCTTCATCGGTTCGTTCGCGGGCGGTGGTACGATCAAACACATCATCGTCGCGCAACCCGATCAGCTCTTCGGGGGCGCGTCCGACCGTATCGGCAAAGGCTCGATTGGCGGCGACATAGCGGGACTGACGATCCTTGCAGTACAACCCCACCGGCAAGCCGGCGATCAGGCGGTCATAGCGAAAGGCGGCGTCTTCGGCGGCGTCAATCCGCTGGTGAAAGCCGGACAGGTCACGATGGGAAACGACGGCCATGGCATCGTGGACGGCAACATGAATCTCGAGGTGGAGGCTGGGGGAGCCCTGATCCGGGGCGGGCCAGCGCACCATGATGGTGGCGTCCAGGCTGCGTCCTTCCAGCACGTCACAGATTTGCCCGACAGCCGAGGCGAGCGTCAGGCGATCATCGGCTGGCAGGCTCGGGTCACCGGCCAGTCGGCGCAACAGGTCGAGGTAATTGCTTTCTCCGCGAGCCTGTGGGCACAGGCTGTACCAGCTTCGCGTACAGGCAGCCATCGTTCCTTCGGCGTCGATGACGACAGTGGCGCCGGGGATGGCGTCGAGGATGGCCCATTGGCCTGTGGCGTGGATCACAGTGCCTCCTGACGGCATGGGGTGGGAAATGAAAGCAAAAAGAAGGTCATAGTATAGTCAGCAAGGGTTCAGGGACAGAAGAGGATTTTGCGTCCCGCGCCATGGCGAAGCAGGAGGGTGCCATGGCAGGCCGGATGCGATTGCAATGCGGGCCGGAGTTTTGAATTTGCAATGCAGAATGGGAATTTTAGTGAATTTTCCGTGTCCGGGAAATGCCAATGCATTGATTGGGGAGTGAAATCTTTCTGGCCCGATTTTTGCTTTTCACTATGAACACTGCTTTCCTATACCCACGCGGCTCCCGCCCCAGCCAAAAGAGCAACACCATGAGCCATGTTCATGGACGAGAGGGTCATCACTATTTCACCGACGGGGGGCCCCCGACTGCGGTCGTGTTTGCTGCCGCTCAGGAAGGGAGGCTCGACGGGCCGTTGCCGGTACCTGTCCATCTGTGGGATGAACATCTTGATCGCCTGACAACGCTGGCCGCGACCATGACCGGCTGCCCGGTTGCACGGATTTCCGTGCTGGAAGCCGATCGGGTGGTGTGCCGCTCTTCGGTCGGGGCACCACGCCTGATGGTACCGTTGGCGCAGTCATTTTGTGCCCGGTCCCGAACGCTGGTGCGGGGGGCTGGCGATGTGGTGATCAGCAACAATCCTGCCACAGATGAACGGTTCCATGATCTGGCGTTGTTGCCGCACAACGCAGGGATCCGCTTTTATCTGGCCTATCCCCTGATGGGGTCACATGGCGAGGTGATTGGCATTTTTTCCTTGCGGGACGTTCTGCCCCACGTGATGGACGAGACGGAACTGTCTGTGCTGGCGGATCTGGCGGTTCTGGCCTCCGAGCGCCTTGCCGCATTGCATCACCTGCCGCAGGAGAGTGACGGGCTGGCCGCCCTGCATCTGTCGATGATGGAGCGGACGCTCAAGGCTGGTTGCTGGTCCTATGATCCGGCGAAGGCCGAGGCGCCTGTTTCCTGGTCGCCGATCGTTGCCGGGGCGTTGCATTTACCCCCGCAGATGCCACCGTCGTATTATGCTTTTCTGCATGCCTTTCCGCTGGATGAGCGCCGCAAAATCGTCGCCTGCCTGCATCGGGCGGTTCGGCGACGGATACCCTTTACCCTCGAAGCCACGCTGCTCCCCGATGCTTTGGGGGCGTGCGGGCATGTCATGATGCATGGCGAGCCGACGGATAAGGGTGGATTTTACGGCGTTCTGTGGCCGTCAGGGACATAATTGTTCCCCATCCCTGTTATCGCTATGGAAAACACGGGAAAATTCTCATACTTTTGATTTCCTGTGCAGGCGCTCTGGTAACACCATCAAAATGCTAATGGAGATGCCTGATACTCGTAATGGAATAGAGGCAATGTTTATTTCCGAAGAAAAGATATTGGCGGCCCGTATCCTCACCGTCGATGACAATCCGGTGAACGTTGCCTTGCTCCGCGACATGCTGGAAGCCGAGGGGTTCAGGGACGTCATCGGGACCACCAGTCCTTTTGAAGCTCTGGAGATGCTGGCCAGCGAGCAGTTCGACCTGCTGTTGCTGGATATCCGTATGCCGGGGATGGATGGCCATCAGGTGCTCGCCCGTTTGCCCGATACCGTTAAAAGCTATGTGCCGGTGATTGTGCTGACCGCACAGACCGACCCGGAAACCCGGATGCGGGCGCTGTCCGGTGGGGCGCGTGATTTTATCAGTAAGCCGTTTGATACCACCGAGGCCACCCAGCGGATACGGAACGCCATCGAGGCGCAGCTATTGTACGCCCAGCACCGCGATCAGGCGGTGATGCTGGAGCGGGAAGTTGAAAAACGGACCGCCGAACTCCGCCACATGGCAACGCACCATTCCATTACCGGCCTGCCGAACCGCGCAGGGGTGCGCCACACCCTGGCCGAATATCTGCATGATCAGCGGGGCCGACTGGTCTTTCTGGTGGTGGATGGTTTGGGGGCGGTCAATGACTCCCTTGGTCACGTGGTCGGGGAACAGGCCCTGCGCTCCGTTGGCGAACGACTGTCTGCCGCATGCCCGCCGGGGGGCTTTGTCGCCTCGTGGAGCAACAACGAATTCATTGTCATCCTGCCGCCTGACGATCAGGATTGGGAAACGATCTGCGATACCGCTTTTGCCCGCCCCTTTGCGGTGGATGGCAACGAGCTGGTGCTGGATTATGCGTCGGGTTCGGTGCAGTTTCCGCAGGATGGCGACGAAGGCGACTTGCTGATCCAGCGCGCCGGGCTGGCGATGTTCTTTGCCCGCCAGAGGGGGGTGCCCAGTTGCGCCTTCAACAGCGAACTGGAAGACACCGCCCGTCGTCGTTTGCAGCTGGAACGGGAGCTGCGCGGTGCCATCGAGCGTCGGGAGATGCAAGTCTACTACCAGCCGAAAGTCGCCCTGAGTGATGGCCGGGTAGTCGGGATGGAGGCGCTGTTGCGCTGGTTCCACCCCGAGCTGGGATTTGTCAGCCCGGCCCAGTTCATCCCGATCGCCGAGGAAACCGGGGCCATTGTCGGTATCGGGGAATGGGTGATGCGGCAGGCCTGTGCCGATACCCGCGCCTGGCATCTGGCCGGTTTTGATGATCTGGTGGTGGCGGTCAACGTTTCCGGTCGTCAATTCGAAGCGACCGACCTGACAGGAACCGTGCTGTCGGCGCTGAAAGAAAGCGGCCTGCCTGCCAGTGCGCTGGAAGTCGAAATTACCGAAACCGCCCTGATGCGTGATCTGGAGCGGGCCCGTACGGTGCTTGGTTCGCTGCGCGATCTGGGGGTGGCGCTGGCCATTGATGACTTCGGGACCGGGTATTCCTCGCTGGCCTATTTGCGGGATCTGGCGATTGATACGCTGAAGGTGGACCAGTCGTTCGTGCGCGATCTGACCGATGACACGGATGATCAGGCCATCGTGCGCGCCATTCTGGTGATGGCCCAAAGCCTTGGGCTGTCAACGGTGGCCGAGGGCATTGAAACACCGCGACACACGGACTTTCTGCGCCAGCATGGTTGCACGCTGGGGCAGGGATATCTGTACGCCAAGCCGATGCCTGCCTGCGATTTCAGCGCCTTTCTGAACCGTCAGCGGCAGGGATAGCCGCCAGACCAGCGTGCGTTAGATTTAACGCATGCTGATCCAACCTTTTGTAGTGCCACATTGTTTTTACGAAAACCGGTTTCCACTTTTCGTACAATGCTTGTCTTATGATTTTTCGTGCTGACAGGCGATAAAGGATCCCTCGAGAGGGTGTTGCAACACCCTCTCGAGGGCGAGGGTAGGATCCACACAATGCAGGTCGTTAACGGACCGAGTTAGAGTTTGATCACCCTCGTCTTTTCCATAGGCCTGAACGGATACCAGGGGTTTGGCCCCGGATGACAAGCAGAGGCGCG